>Ga0105048_10001088_pt1 | contig 43804 bp, 37 predicted proteins | sample MAT05_FD_78382 | JGI IMG/M metagenome (GOLD analysis project Ga0105048, IMG submission 78382) | Freshwater microbial communities from Lake Fryxell liftoff mats and glacier meltwater in Antarctica - MAT-05 | ecosystem: Environmental > Aquatic > Freshwater > Ice > Liftoff microbial mat | place... | reverse complement strand
GCCAGAGCAAAAATTGCTGCGCAATTTATCGGTCTGGCACACCAGTTGGACAACCGACTTCCGACAAAGTGTGGGTGCCAGAGCAAAAATTGCTGCGCAATTTATCGGTCTGGCACACCAGTTTTCAGAAATTCCAAGTCGAAGCCTTGCCAGCACCACCACGCGCATACCGCGAGAGAGCGCCGGAATAGGTGTCGGCGCGGGTCTGGGGCACCAGCGACTGCAATGACTGCTGGACCGCCGCGGAACGGCGCAGCAGGGCTTCGCGTTGCATGGCGATATCGCGCGCCACACGCACCAGCCGGTCACGCACCGGTTCGGCCATGCCAGAGACGCCATCGACACCCCGCAAGACCAGCGCCAGCGCGTGCGCGCTGTCATACAGATCCCGTGTGGCCGAATGCACCCGCTCGGGAAAACCTTGCACCAGCGCCTGGCCGGTCGCTGCGACGCTGCGCTCTGCCTGGCTGAGTGCCTGCTGGATATCGGGATGCAGGGTGATGAGGGGCATGGCAGCTTTGCGTAGGAGACCTACCAGACGGTGCCGCCTGCGGTCATGAGGTGGTGCGCTGGAGCATTTCCCGCGCATTGGCGAGCAGTTTGTCGGCAATCGCACCGGGATTGACGGTATAGGACTTGTCGGCAATAGCCTGCTTTATCGCGTTGATCTTCTCGACATCGACTTCAGGTTCGGTCGCAGACGCCTTGTCCAGTCCACGAGCCAGCGCGGACACCGTTACCGAGGCACTGGGCGCCTTGCGTTCACTACGTGCAGCATTGGCCACTTCTGCCCCGGTTTTCGCAGCGGCGGGCTGGTTGTTGGACGTGATGTTGACGGACGGGTCGTTTGGCTGGCCGATTTTCATGATGTTCCCCACGGCTGTGACAGACACAGCATCGTACGATAGCTATCGACCGGGGACGGGAAAACTTGAGCCATACCTGCACACTAAACACGGTCTCACAGATTGATTTGTACTGTACGCATGTCCAGCACCAAGCCGGAGACCACGCGGCCATTGTCGACCCGGACCCTAGCCATTTCACCCACAACGCCTGCCGAAAGAGCCTGCCCGCCCGAAGTCACGCTGAAACCGGGGCCCTTGGCGATGATACGGACCATCGATCCGGCCTGAAATACCTGGGATGGCTTGACCATGCCGTGGCGCAATACCTGACCGGTGCGCAACCCGCGCGTGGCGGTCTGTCCGACCCACATCTCCGGATCGGCCAGCACGGACTGGTTCTCCATCGCCCAGTCCACCTCCGCCAAAACCGCGTCGTCCAGCGCCATCGTGGCGCCGGAGGCCACGTCAGAGCGCATCACCCAGGTCTGGCCGAAAGCCTGCACCTGGACCGGCAGAAACACATTCCAGCGCGACGGACCGTCAATGCAACGCAGTCCGATGCGCGTCTTGCCCCAGAGCCGGGTGCCGACGGGCATGTAGGGTTCGACCTGGGCGCAAGGCGCCAACGACAACCGGCTGTCCAGCGCCCCGACCTGAACCACCATGCGCAGCGGCGCGGCGCCGGACGGACGCGTATCGGCGACCGCTTTCTCGAGCCAGACCTGGCTTTCCTGGGCAATCTGCGCAGCCTGATCCTGGGCCAGGGCCGGCACGGACACGGCAGCGAACACGACCAGGCACAGCCGCGCACCGAACGACTTGAGAACGGAACCCATCCGGATCTGGGTCCGCAGGCGAATGGCAAGGCGGCTTTTTGACATGCGACGACTTTAGATCGCCCCGGTCGCACGCAAACCGCCCAAGTGCAGGCGGAAACCCCGCTTATTCCAGCTATCGCCGCGCTCAAGCTTTTCCATAATCGTTTCACGCCCTGGCCTGGACTCCCTGCCATGGCGACCGAATCGATGAAGAGAGGTGATGTGCCATGTTTTCCCAATTGACCGCCGGACTGGACTTCCAGGCCACCGCGCTGAGCCTGCGCTCGGAGCGCCAGCGTGTCATTGCCAGCAACATCGCCAACTCCGACACCCCCGGCTACGCCGCACGCGACATCAATTTCAAGGAAGCCATGGCCGCCGCCACCGGTCACGGCAGCGCCAGCATCCCGATGTCCGGCAGCGCTGCACGCCATGCCGGGCATATCACGATCCCCGGCAACACCGGTTCGTCCGGCAACGGCCCGGCCCGCCTGGGCTACACCGTGCAGACCCAGCCGGCGATGGACAACAACTCGGTTGACCTGGACCGCGAACGCGCCAATTTTGTCGACAACGCCGTACGTTATGAATCCACCCTGCGATTCATCAACGGCTATTCCAAGACGATCTTGAGCGCGATCCAGGGTCAGTAGGCAAAAAAAGTCCAGGAGGCACACGATGTCCATGTTTTCCATCTTTGGCGTATCCGGCAGTGCGGTCAGCGCGCAGTCGCAACGCCTGAACGTGGTGGCCAGCAACCTGGCCAACGCCGACGCCGTGGCCGGCCCGGACGGCCAGGCCTACAAGGCCCGGCAAGTGGTGTTCCAGACCGTGCCCATGGGCAGCGACAGCTCCGCCGGCGTGAAGGTCCGTCAGGTGGTCGAGAGCGAAGCCCCGATGCACAAAGTGCACAACCCGACCCACCCGATGGCCGATGCCCAGGGTTATGTCACGCAGTCGAACGTCAACACGATAGAGGAGATGGTCAACATGATCTCTGCCTCGCGCGCCTATCAAAACAACGTTGAAGTCATGAATACGGCCAAATCCCTGCTGCTCAAAACGCTGCAGATGGGTCAGTAAACCCAACCCAAGGACGCCACCATGGCCATCACATCCGCCACCTCTGCCTCCGCCGTCGCCCCGGGCACGAGCAATACCGGCGCGACAGCTGCAGCAAGCGCCAACCAGGCCGCGTCCGAAGACCGCTTCCTCAAGTTGCTCGTGGCCCAGTTGAGCAACCAGGATCCGATGAATCCGATGGACAACGCACAGATGACCTCGCAAATGGCCCAGATATCCACCGTCTCGAGCATCGAGAAGACCAATGTTTCGCTGGCCGGACTGGCCGCACAACTGGCGTCAATGCAGACTTTGCAGGCCGGTGCGCTGGTAGGCCGCAACGTGCTGGTCGAAGGCAACCGGCTGGCCATCCAGGACGGCAAGGCCTCCGGCGCGGTCGACCTCGACCTGCCCGCCGACAAGGTGGTGGTCGACATCATGAGTGCCGGCGGCCAGGTGCTGGAGTCGTTCAACCTCGGTGCATCAAAAGCCGGACGCAACGCCTTTGAGTGGGACGCAAAAGCGCACACCAATGCCGAAGGTCTGGCCTACCGCGTGACGGCCACCAAGGGCACGGCAGTCGTGACCCACCGCACGATGGTGCAGGACAGCGTGACATCCGTCGGCTCCGACGGTGGCGCCATGCATGTTGAACTGCGCAACCTGGGCAATGTCGGCTACGACAAGGTCAAGTCGATTTTCTGAAGCCCCTGGGCGCCATCCTCCCTCCCCAAAACATTCACCGCTCCCACACAGGAACTTCAACATGTCTTTCCAAACCGGACTCTCTGGCCTGAACGCCGCCAGCCGCAATCTTGATGTGATCGGCAACAACATCGCCAATGCCAACACCGTCGGCGCGAAGGTGGCGCGTGCCGAGTTCTCGGAGATCGTCGCGGCCTCCACGCTCGCGGCCAACGGTCGCACCGCAGGCATTGGTGTCGAGGTGGCCGCCGTGTCGCAACAGTTCACCCAGGGTGCGGTCAACCTTACCGGCAGCGCGCAGGACATCGCCATCAATGGCGCTGGCTTCTTCCGCGTCACCTTGCCAGACGGCTCGGCCGCCTACACCCGTGCCGGAGAGTTCAAGCTGGATACGACCGGAAACATCGTGACCAATGCCGGCGCCAAGCTCATGGGGTATCCCACATCGGTCGACGGCGTGGCCACCAGCAACACGCTGCAACCGATGCAGTTGCCGACCTCCTCGCCCATCCCGGCACGTTCCACCACGGCCATTGCGGCCGAGTTCAACCTGAATGCGGCGGCTCCGGTCTGGAACGCCTCGGTCCCCAACGTGCCACTGACCACGTTTGGCACCTCGCTGACCACTTATGATTCGCAAGGCTCGGCCATCCCGGCCTCGGTCTACATGCGCAAGACCGCCAACGACACCTGGCAGGTTTTCACCGACCCGACGAGTGATGCGAGTGCCACCGCCTCGCTGGCCGCTACGTTGACCTTCGATGTCAACGGTCAGTTGACCAGCAGCGTTCCGGCGACTCCCACTGTCAGCATCACATCGCCCAATCCGATCATCGGTGCGATCACGCCGACACTCGATTTCTCGAAGGCAACCCAATACGCCACCGCCTTCACCGTGACCGACCTGACCCAGGACGGGTACGCACCCGGTGACTTCGTGGCCATGAGCATCGGCGAGAACGGCGTGATTTCGGCGCGTTATTCGAACGGCCAGACCCAGGCCACCGGTCAGATCGCATTGGCCGACTTCCGCAACGTGCAAGGCCTGCGCCCGACCGCCAACGGCAACTGGGTCGAGACCATGGCCTCAGGCCAGCCCATCGTGGGCGAACCTGGCTCCGGAAAATTCGGCGCCCTGCGCTCCGGTGCACTGGAAGAGTCCAACATCGACCTGACGGCCGAACTGGTGAACATGATGACCGCGCAGCGCACCTACCAGGCGAATGCGCAGACCATCAAGACCCAGGACCAGGTGCTGTCCACGCTAACCCAGCTGCGCTGAACCCGTTCGCCGGATTTCCGCCACCCACTGACCAGGACACACCATGGATCGACTCATCTACACCGCGATGACCGGCGCCAACGCGGCGGCGCACCGGCAGACCGTGTTGTCCAACAACCTGGCCAACGTGTCGACCAACGGCTTTCGCGCCGAACTCTCGGCCTACCGTGCCGTGCCGCTGCGTGGCGACGGCGCCACCACCCGGGTGTTTGCGCTAGAGGCCACCTCCGGCCATTCGAACCTGCCCGGCCCATCGCAGACCACCGGCCGCGCACTGGATCTGCGTGCCACCGGCAATGCCTGGTTTGCCGTGCAGGGCCTGGACGGCACCGAGGCCTATACCCGCGGCGGGTCGATGCAGGTCGGCCCCGACGGCACGCTGCAGACCCACAGCGGCCTGCCGGTTCTGTCCGACGGCAGTGCGCCCCTGGTGGCGCCAGCCGGCGCCGAGATCTCGATCGCGCCCAACGGCGACATCAGCGCCAAGACCGCCGGCCAGCCAAGCACCGTAGTGGGCCGGCTCAAGCTGGCCACGCCAACGATCGACGATCCGCTCAAACGCGGCGACGACGGCATGTTTCGCACCGCCACCACCGAACCCCTCCCCTCCGACCCGCTGGCGCGCCTTCAAAGCGGCGCTCTCGAAGGCTCGAACGTCAGCCCGATCGAGACCATGGTCGGCATGATCCAGACCGCACGCCAGTTCGAAGTACAGATGCGACTGGTGCAAACCGCTGAATCCAACGACCGCTCTGCCGGCCAGTTGCTCAGCCTGCAAGGCTGAAGACGTAACGCCCCCGCACCGACAAAAGGACCCCTCTCATGATCAATTCCCTGTGGATCTCCAAGACCGGCATGGAAGCCCAGCAGACCCAGCTGGACGTCATCTCGCACAACCTGGCCAACGTCTCGACCACCGGCTACAAGCGCGCCACCGCGGTGTTCGAAGACCTGATGTACCAGAATCTGCGCCAGGTCGGCTCGAATACCTCGGACCAGACTCAGTTACCCACCGGCCTGCACCTGGGTCTGGGCGTGCGCACGGTCGCCACCAGCCGCTCGTTTGCGCAGGGCACGATTCAGCAGACGTCCAACAGCCTGGACGTCGCGATCCAGGGCAACGGCTTCTTCCAGGTCACGCTGCCCGACGGCTCGACCAACTACACCCGCGACGGCTCGTTCCAGGTCGACAACCAGGGCCGCCTGGTCACCTCCAGCGGCCTACCGGTGGCCAACGGCGTGACGGTTCCGGCCAACGCCAAGAATGTGTCGATCGCCACCGACGGAACCGTCACCGCGACGATTCCCGGATCCACCGCGCCGCAGCAGATCGGCAACATCATCCTGGCCACTTTCATCAATCCGGCCGGCCTGGAGCCACAAGGCCAGAACCTGTTTGCCGAGAGCCCGGCGTCCGGCCAGCCGAACACCGGCACACCCGGCGCCAACGGCATCGGCACCGTGACACAGGGCTTCCTGGAAACATCCAACGTCAACGTGGTGCAGGAACTGATCACGATGATCCAGACCCAGCGCGCCTACGAAATGAATTCGAAGGCGATCCAGACGTCGGACCAGATGCTGCAAAAGCTCGGACAGCTGTGATGACACTGCTCTCCCTCCTCCGAGCCACAGCGGGCGCCTTGCTGGTCGCGCTGCTCGCCAGCGGCTGCGACTCGCTGCCCAAGACCGAGCGGGTCGACTTCACCCAGCCGCCATCGCCCATCCCCACGGCGCCGGCCATGGCACGTCCCGTCAGCGGCAGCCTGTACCACGCCGCCAGCTACCGCCCGCCATTCGAAGACCGGCGCGCACGCATGATCGGCGACGTGGTGACGATCCTGATCACCGAAAACGTCACCGCCAGCCAGAAATCCTCGTCCTCGGCCAACCGCAGCTCGTCGATGGACGCCGGCGTATCGGCATTCCCGTTTGCAAAGGCCACGTCTCTGGGCAAGTTGTCGCTCAATTCGTCGACCAACAACGACTTCGCGGGCGCCGGCGCAACCGAGAGCGCGAACCGGTTCTCGGGATCGATCACCACCACCGTGGTCGACGTGTTGCCCAACGGCCACCTGGTGGTCGCCGGCGAAAAGCAGATCGGCGTCAACCAGAACGTCGATGTACTGCGTTTCTCCGGCACGGTCGACCCGCTGGCAATCCAGACTGGAGGCCTGGTCAGCTCGACCAGTGTGGCCAATGCCCGTATCGAGTCGCGCGGGCGTGGCGCGCAGAACGAGGCGCAGACAGTTGGATGGATCGCACGATTCTTCATGGCATTCCTGCCGTTCTGAGGACCTGACCATGCGAAGACCCATGCTTTCCCCTATGCGTCGCTGGACGCGCCTGGCTGTGCTGTTGCTTGGCTTCGCCGGCATGAGCGCGCCGGCCTGGGCCGCGCGCATCAAGGAGGTGGCGGCAGTCGAGGGCGTACGCACCAACCAGCTGTCCGGCTTTGGCCTGGTGGTGGGGCTGGACGGCACCGGCGACCAGACGACCCAGATGCCTTACACCTCGCAAGGGCTGAGCAACTACCTGCAGCAGATGGGTATCACCCTGTCAGCCGCAGGTGCCTCGCAGCTGCAGCTCAAGAACGTGGCGGCGGTGCTGGTGACGGCCCAGTTGCCGGCCTTCGCGCGTCCCGGCCAGGCCATCGACGTGAATGTGTCGTCGCTGGGCAACTCCAAGTCACTCAAGGGCGGCATGCTGATCAGCACCGCCTTGCGCGGCGTCGACGGCGAGGTCTATGCGCTGGCGCAGGGCAATCTGATCGTCGGTGGTGCGGGTGCATCCGCCGGCGGCAGCAAGGTGCAGATCAACCATCTCAGTGCCGGACGCGTCCCCGGCGGTGGCCAGGTCGAACGCTCCGTGCCGACCCCGCTGCTTGAAGGCGACACGATCGCACTGGGCTTGATGTCGTCCGATTTCCAGACCGCTCGCCGGGTTGCCGAGTCCATCAACCGCCGCTTCGGCCAGGGCTACGCGCGCGCATTGGACGGACGCACGGTGGAGGTCCGCGCGCCGGTCGATCCGAACGCGCGGGTCAGTTTCATCGCCGAAATGGAAGAACTTCAGCTGGAAAACTCCATTCCGTCGGCCAAGGTGGTGATCAATGCGCGCACCGGCTCGATCGTGCTCAACCAGGCGGTGACGCTGGGTCCCTGCGCCATTGCCCACGGCAATCTGTCGATCACGATCAGCTCGACCCCGGTGATCAGCCAGCCCAATCCGCTGTCTGCCGGGCAGACCGTGGTGGCGCAGAAATCCAATATCCAGATCACGCAGGAGCCCGGCATCCTGATGCAGATCCCGCCCTCGCCGCAACTGGCCGACGTGGTGCGCGCACTCAATGTGCTGGGCGCCACCCCACAGGACCTGCTGGCCATCCTGCAGGCCATCAAGGCCGCCGGCGCGCTCAACGCCGAGCTGGAGGTAATCTGATATGGCTATTGGCAACATGAGCGCGGTCAACTCCAACGCTCTGGCAGCAGACGGCCGCTCGCTCGATGCACTCAAGCTGCAGGCCGGCCAAAACAGCAAGGGCGCCATCAAGGAAGCGGCCAAACAATTCGAATCGCTGTTCATGCGCGAACTGGTCAAAAGCATGCGCGAAGCAACGATGAAGTCGGGGCTGTTCGACAGCGCCGGCGGCGACCTCTCCGCCGACCTGCTGGACCAGCAACTGTCGGTGCAGATGTCAGGCATGCCCGGTGGCCTGTCCGAACAGATTGCGCGCCAGTTGTCGCAACGTATCAACAGCACCGAAGCCGCTGAAGGCGCCGTCGCCCCCCTACCGGCGGCGCAGCCTGTTGCCGCGCCTGCGCTGCGCATCAGCGCCAGCCAGAGTGAATTTGTGCAACAGCACTCGGCGGCGGCGCAACGCGTCGAGCAGTCCAGCGGCATTCCGTCGGCCTTCATGCTCGGCCAGGCCGGTCACGAAACCGGCTGGGGGCGCAGTGAAATCAACATGGCCGACGGCGCACCGTCGTTCAACCTGTTCGGTATCAAGGCCACCGGCGGCTGGACCGGCAAGGTGGCCGAAATCACCACCACCGAATACACCAATGGCGCGGCGCAAAAGGTGGTCGCCAAGTTCCGTGCTTACGACTCCTATGAGGACTCGATGCGCGACTACGCGCGTTTGATCACGCAAAGCCCGCGTTACGCCCAGGCCAGCCAGCAAACCGATTCGGCACACGCGTATGCCACCGGTTTGCAAAAGGCCGGCTATGCAACCGACCCGAACTACGCATCCAAACTCAGCCGGGCGATCAACAGCACGCTGCAGTTGCAGCGCGCGCAGTCAACATGAATCGCGCCGGCATGACACAAGCACTGCCGTACGGCCCGCCGGCCTGATCGATACACGACCATGTCCAGCCTTCTGAACATCGGGAAAACGGCACTGCTGGCGAACCAGCAGGTGTTGCGCACGACCGGCAACAACATTGCCAACGTCAACACGGCGGGATACTCGCGTCAAAACGTTCAGCTCAACGCCGTCGAAGGCCTGTTTTCCGGCTCGGGCTACTACGGACGCGGCGTCGAGGCAGCGACGGTTTTGCGCAGTCACAGTGACATGCTGACGCGCCAGGTGGCACTCACGGGCTCGATTGCGTCATCCGACGAAAAGCGCCTGGAGCAGCTGCAAAAACTCGAAGATCTGTTCCAGGGCGGCAAAACCGGACTTGGCGCTGCGATCAACGACATGCTCAACGCGTTCTCCGATGTGGCCAACGCGCCGACCGACCTGACCGCACGCACAGTGGTACTGGCGCGCACGGACGAAACCGCCGCGCGCTTTCGTGCCATCAGCCAGGATATGGTCAACCTGCGCTCGAGCCTGCAACTCGAGCTCAATGCCAATGTGCAAACGGTCAACCTGCTGGCATCAAAGATTGCCGACTCCAACCGCGAGATCCGCAATCAGCAAGGCAGCGGACATACGCCCAACGACCTGCTGGACCAGCGCGACGAGTTGATTCGCCAGCTCAACACGCTGGTGCAGACCTCCAGCATTGCGGCAGAAGACGGCTCCATCAACATTTTCGTAGCCGCCAGCCAGCCGCTGGTGCTGGGCACCACGGCGTCGACGCTGACGCTGACACCCGATGCGTTCGGCGACCCGTACAAAGCAAACCTGACCATGGAGCGCAACGGCCTGACCGTGGTGCTTGACGAAACCAGTCTGGGTGGCGGCGCCCTGGCCGGGCAACTGCGTTTTCAGAACAACGACCTGACTGACGCCGGCAACCTGCTTGGACGCATGGCGCTGGCGCTGGGCACGACGCTGAACCAGCAGCATAGCCTGGGACTGGATCTCAACGGCGCGCCGGCCGGCAACCTGCTGACCCTAGGCCCGATTCCCGACGCTTTGCCGGCCCGGGTCAATACCGGCAGCGCCAGTATCCAGGTTTCGGTGCAAACCCCGCCGACCAGCGGTGCCTCGCAACTTTCCGCATCGGATTACGAAGTGCAGTTCACCGGCGCCGCGGCCGGCACCGTGCGCCGCGTGGCCGATGGACAGATCACGAACTTCGCTGCGGTGCCGGTCCTGATCGATGGTCTGTCCCTGCAGGTCAGCGGCGCGGCCGCCGCCGGTGACCGATTCATGATCACCCCCTACCGCCATGTGGCCGCAGGCATGGATGTGGCGTTCGCATCTGCCCGCGCGCTGGCGGTTGCCAGCCCGGTCGTGCCGAGCGCCGGCGTGGCAAACAAGGGCTCACTGACGCTGCAGACGCTGATTCCGCAGCAGGCCAACGCCAATCTGACGCAGACTGTGACGCTGACGTTCACCGGCGCTGGCAGCTTCGACGTGGTGGGCACCGGTACCGGCAACCCGCCCGGCGTCGCTTACGTGCCGGGCCAGTCCATCAGCTACAACGGCTGGGCCTTGACACTCAAGGGCACACCACAGATTGGCGACACCTACACGGTCCAGGCCAATGCCTATCCGTCGATTGATGCGGGTAATGCCCATGCCATGCTGGCCATTCGCGATATCGCCATGTTCGATGGCGCAACGACCACCGATGGTTATGCCGGCCTGATGGCCGAGATCGGCGTGCGTGTGCAAAGCGCAGGATTCGCCAGTGCGGTGTCGACCTCGATCGCGTCGAACGCCACAACGGACCAGGCCGCGCTGGCCGGCGTGAATCTGGACGAAGAAGCGGCACGCATGCTGCAGTTTCAGCAGGCCTACCAGGCTTCCGCCAAGATCATGCAGGTGTCGCAGACGCTGTTCGACTCGCTGCTGCAAAACCTCGGCCGTTGATACCCGCTGAACGGAAATTGAAACTTATGCGTATCGGAACCGCCAACGTTTACGACAATGCGCTGGAACAGCTTTACAAGCGCCAGAACGACATGCTGACACAGCAGGAACAACTGAGTTCGGGCCTGCGCGTCAACCGCGCCAGTGACGACCCCATCGCAGCGGCCAAGGCTGAACGTGTCCTGGTGCGGCTCAACCGCATCGAGACGGATCAACGCGCGCTGGAAACGCAGCGCGCGGCGCTGTCGTCGGCCGAGGCAGGGTTGGGCGAGGCACTGGCGCGGATGCAGGACTTGCGCGAACTGGTGATTGCGGCGGGCAACGCCGGCTACAGTCCGTCTGATCGCGCGACGATTGCTGACCAGATCAACAACCTGCGTGACCAGATTTTTGCCATCGCCAACCGCGCCGACAGCAACGGCGTGCCACTTTTCGGAGGACTGGGCAGCGCAGGCGCGCCTTTTGCCGACATTCCAGCCGGCGTCCTGTTTCAGGGCGCTCCGGGTCAGCGTGCCACGACGACCACGGCATTGCCGGGCGCGATGAACGGCCAGGCGATCTGGATGGACGTACCCAGCGGCAATCGCACCTTCGATGTCTCGCTGGGTGCAGGCAATAACGGCGGCGTCTGGACCGACACCGGCACCGTGATCTCACCCGCCCTGCTGACCGGCAACAACTACCGTATCGATTTCACCGTAACCGCCGGCGTGACCACGTACGACGTGGTCAACACGACTACGGCCGCGACCGTACAGAGTGCCCAGCCCTACACCAGTGGCGCGCCGATCCAGTTCGACGGCCTGTCGGTGCTGCCGCAAGGCGCGCCCGCCAGCGGCGACACGGTTGCCATCGCGCCCAGCACGCCGCTGAATCTGTTCAACCTGCTCGACGACACGATCAACAGCATCCACAGCGCCTCCAGCGACAACCGGCTGTCGCAGGCAGTCGCCTTGTCGCTGGCGCAAATCGACACCGGCATGGAGCGACTGCAGGCGGCGCGCGGCCAGGCCGGCGACTGGCTGAACCGGGCCGACAGCATCACCGACGCGCAGTCCGCACGCTCGCTGGCACTCGAGTCGGACCGTTCACGCGCCGTCGACGCCGACATGGCCAAGGCGATTTCCAATTTCACGACCGCCCAGACCGGTTACCAGGCTGCGTTACAGTCCTACGCTCAGATCCAACGTTTGTCGCTTTTCAATTACATCAATTGACATGGCCCCCTCGTCACTGGGACAACTGATCCTGGGCTACCAGCTGATCTGGGACAAATCGCGCCGGCCGGCAGCCATGCAGCTGTTCATGTCACCGTTGCAGGACGAACCTGCAGAGGTGGCGCATTTTCTGCGCGCACTGCAACAGACCTGGTCAGGCCAGAGTCCGACCCTGATACTCACGCCGCTCAGCGCCGACCTGCTCATGGGCGCGCTGGAACACAACACCCCCGACGGCCCCTGGCTTTGTGTGCAACAGGATCTGCTCGGTGAAGCCGGCATGATCGACCTGATGCGCCGGGCCCATGGACGGGGCGTGCAGCTGTTGTGGCGTGGCGACCCGGGCGAGCGGCCAGACGCGGCGATGGCACCGCTGTTTGGACGCATCATCATCTCCCTGACCCCGGGTGAGGCACTGGCCGGCGCCCATATGTCGCTGACGCACAACCGCGACACACCGAGCGCGACCAACCCGGTGTTGCCGGGTCAGATCGTCGAGGCGGTTCCCAGCCGCCTGATGGCCGATCATTGCCTGGACCAGAGTGCTGCCTGGGGCATCGCCGGCTGGCCGAGCGACGACGTGTTGCTCTCGCATAAATACCAACCTGTGCAGCCCAGCCATCAAGCCATCGTGAAGCTGCTGCGCGAGATCGACAAGGACGTCGCACTCGATCTGCTCGAACACACGTTGGCCGAAGAACCGCTGCTGGCCTACCGCTTTCTGCGCCTGACCAATTCGGCCGCGATGGGCCTGCGCAAGGAGGTCGAGTCCTTGCGCCACGGGCTGATGCTACTGGGCCTGAGCCGCTTCAAGCAGTGGCTGATGGAACAGATGCCCCAGGCCACCGACGAACCCGATATGGAACCCGTGCGCACCGGCATCGTGATGCGCGCCCATCTGATGGAATACCTGCTCGATGCCGGCGACGAAGACACGTTGCGACGCGAGGTGTTCCTGACCGGCATGTTGTCGCAGATAGACGGACTGCTCGGCGAGCCCTTGCGCGACGCCCTGCATCGCCTGCCATTGTCCGAACGCGTGAACGGTGCCATTTTGGGCCGCAGCGGTCCGTACGCACCGTTCCTGGAGCTGGCCAGCGCACTTGAATATCCGCACATGACCAACGTGGCGGGCCTGTGCGAGACACATGAACTGCACCTGGACGATGTCAATCGCACGATGCTGCGGGTGATGGCGCAGCTGCAGCACTAGTCGTCTCTGTCGCCGCGGCTTGTGTTGTATGGCCCATCGGCAAGGTCATTACATGCAAAAACGCCAGGGGCGCAGATATCAAGCCTGCGCGGCAGGCTCTGAAAGCGTCGCACAGTGTGCGCCTCCGCCGACCCAGTTTGCCAGCGTGGCATCGATGAAACGTACCGTTCGGCCCGCAAACGCGGCCTCGTAGATCGCCTTGACCTGTTGCTGGCGCTCGGGCGGGGTGCCCTGCAACAGGTAGTCGGGCAGCAGCACGAGGTCGTTGGCCAGCACATGGTTGAGGTAGCTGCTGGTGGCGACCTGAATCACGGTGTCGCCGTCACGCCGGCCCTCACGGGCGGGGAACTGTGCGGCACTCCACTGCTCGGAATAGTCCGTATTGGCCTGGGCAGACAGTACCACCGGGCGCTCGATCAGACGTGGCAACGGCACCTTGATCACTCGCAGCGGCCGGCCCATGGCATCGCTACTGTTCACCAGGATGTGGTGGTTGGCCCGCATGCGGGCGTCGTTGATCCGCGCAACGGGGTGGGCTGCGGCTTCGGTCTCGTCGACCCAGGCCAGCAACACGGTGTGGGCGTCGGCAAAACGCACGAACTCGTCGGTATGCCCGCCAGTTCCCCAGCCCACATAGGCGCCGGTGATTGTGCCCCGGTGCAAGGTGTCGTGGGCCAGCCCCCGGGGCAACCAGATGACCTTGCGAATACCGGGCAGGCGCAGCATCTCACGCTCCATGGCGGCGCGGCCCAAGCCGCTGTTGCGGCTGTTCCAGAGTTCGGCATTGGCGATCAGCAGGCCCTGGCCATTGACCTCGACGCCGCCGCCTTCGATCGCAAGCGCCGACTGGAACGTCGCCAGGCCCAGGGCATCGCCCAGCCGGCGGTCGAGCGACCCGGTATCCAGACCATCGGCCCGGGCACATGACTCCGGTCGCGGCTGGCTGCCCCTGAAGGTGCGGCGGCACCAGTTGGACCAGCCGTAGTAGGTCCAGCGGAAGTCGACAACAAACGGTTGCCGCGCACCGTCGACACCGAACACCACCGCGTCACGCACGAAAAAAGGCGCCCGCGTATCGTGCACGAAACGTACCTTGCCCGCGTCCAGCCCACGGTTGCTGAGGAGTTCCCGGGCCTGTTTTTCGGCTTGCGCATCGCGCACCAGCATGCGTATCGGCACATGCGGCCACAAGGCCTGGGCCAGGTCGGCGGTGAAAGCCGCATGACCGGCATCAAAGCCCAGCCAGATCGCAGCGACCGGATCGAAGTCAGCCGTGATGCGCGCGCCGGATGCGATCTTGCCGACACCTGAGCGTGCCTGCGTCGGAGAAAAAGCCGCCAGAACGCCGGCCAGAGCGGTTCCCAGCAAGGCACGGCGGCGGGGGAAAAAAGGAATCGCGGATCGCTGCATCGCCGCAGTATCCCTGCATGTTGGAGCCAGCGCCGCGGTGGGCGGCAATCACCTGGTGACAGATGTACCCAGCCTGCAACGCCGTGCGGATGCCCGGCATTGCGAACAACGGCGCTAGTTGCTCCCGCCCGCGTAGTCGAGGAACTTCTCCGGACTGATACGCAGCGCGGCCCCGGTGGGGCAGGCGCGTACACAGGCCGGGCCGGATTTCAGATCCTTGCACATGTCGCACTTGACCGCTTTCTTGACCTGGCTGACCTTGTCCTTGCCAGTGATCGCGACCTTGGGGGCGCTGACACCGGGTTCGCGGCCGACGCCGGTCAGCAGCCAGGCCCACAGGCTGTTGATGCCGCGCTTTTCGGCCAGCGGCGCCATCTGGATCACACCATACGGGCAGTTTTTCTCGCAGTTGCCGCAGCCGATGCAGGCCTCGGAGATATAGACCTCGCCGCCAGGCGAACGATGGATGGCATCTGGCGGGCAATCCTTCATGCAATGCGGATGCTCACAGTGCCGGCAAGAGGTGGGCACATGCAGGTTGTCGAATGTAGGACCCGCCTCACGGTCGAGCCGCGAGGTACCGGCATGGGTGTCGGCGCACGCTTTCTCGCAGTTGTCGCAGCGGATGCATAGCGACTCGTCGATCAGCAGCACGTCGGTCGCCTCGCCCACGCCCTGCTGCAGCAGGAAGGAGATCAGGTTGCCCGACCTTTCGTTGGACGCCATGGCCTCGTTCGCCTGCAAGCGCGCCATGTACTGGTCGTCGAGGTCGGCGCGCATCGAGGTGTTGGACGCCAGCACTTCGGTGACGTTGCTCTTGAGCAGCACGATGGCCTCGGTCGGTACCGCCGCGCGCACGGTGGCCGAACGCGGCGCGTCGCGCATCAGCGCCATCTCGCCGATGTAGTTGCCAGCCGACACATACGACAACACCACGTCGCGTCCGCCCAGGGTGCGCGACACCATGACCGACCCCTTGCGGATCAGATAAAGACCGTCCGCCTTGTCGCCTTCGTTGAACAAGGCTTCGGCGTTCTTGAAACGGCGGATCTGCGCGCCTTCGACGAGGCGGTTGAGTTGCTCCTCGCTGACATCGGCAGCAACGTATTTGCGCACGGCGCGGCGAAGCGCCACCTGATCGAGTTCGCGCCGAACGGCATCAACCGAGGCGAGCACGCGCAGCATGGTGCGGCTGGGCGTCTCGAGCAGGATGCAGCCTTTGGCTGCACGTACCTTGGCCGAGCGTCGGCGCCCGGAGATCAGGCCCATCTCGCCAAAGAAATGGCCGGCTTCCAGCATGATGGCCTTGGCTTCCGGATCGGCGTCCGAGCCCTTGACCCGCACCGTGCCCCGCACGATGCTGAAAAAGGAATTCGAATAATCATTGCGCCGGAAGATTACCTCGCCCTCCTTGGGCAGGCGGATGTCGCTCTCCAACATCAGTTCGCGCAGCTGCAAGGGGCTGAGACTTTGCAGCCAGGGCATGCTGGAACCCACCATGGCCAGCACGCCCTGGACGTCGCGCAGCTCCGGATAGGCCTTGAGTACGCCGGCAAAACGCTTCTCGAGCAAGGGCTGGTCGACCGGAATCACAACCCGGCCGCAGATCGACTCGACCGCCTCGTAACCCTGGTTCATCGCCTGCTTGATCAGCGGATAGCCGCCCAGCGCGCCCACCACATAAAGCCCCGGAACCGTCGATTCGTAGGTTGGCGAGAGTTCGGGCAAAGCCGTCGGATCCTTGCTGCCAAACCGGATGCCGAAACCCTCGACCAGCTTGCGCGGCGCAATCGCGCCCAGCCGCCCGATCACGCGATGGCATTCGATGGTCTCCTCACCCTGCGGGGTGTTGAGCACGACCTGCAGTCTGGGCCTGGACGCCTTGCCCTTGTGCCGCTTGGACAAATCGGCGACCTGCACCACCATGGTGGCATTGACATTGGTCTGCAGCGCCGGGTCCGCCTTGACCAGTTCCTCGAGATGGTCGATGCTGGTGCTGTAACGGCAGGCCAGCAGGTTTTCACGGATTGCGGCCTGAACCGCACTGAGGTTGCCCTCCTTGCAGCGACTGAACTCGGCATTGCGGTTGAGCAGGATGACCCGGTTGTCGTTCTCTGCCAGCGCCAACGCGTTTTCGATCGCCGCGTCGCCGGCTCCCACGACGATGATGGTCTCGCCGCCATAAGCGCGCGGATCGTCGAGCTGGTATTGCACATTGGGCAGGTTCTCGCCCCTGACGCCCAGGGTGCGCAGATTGCCCTGCACGCCGATGCCCAGCACGATCTGCTCCGCGGCGATCAGTTCGCCGCTCTCCAGGGTGATCCAGAAGGCACCCTTCTCACCCTCGATGGCGACTACACGGGAGTTGTTCTGGATCAGCGTGCCACAGGCGACGATTTCGTCATCGAACCGGTTCAGGATACTTTCGCGAGGACCGGCTTCGAAATTCAGGGGGCTGCGCAAGTCCAGAAAGCCGGGCTCGGCCATCACGTGCTTGCCCTTCTGGTACTTGTAGATCGTGTCTGAAAGGTGCGGCTGGGCCTCGAGCAGGATGTGTGAAATGCCCAGTTTGGCCGCGTGCGCAGCAGCCGACAAACCCGCCGGACCGGATCCGATGATGGCAACGGTGAAACGCTCAGTCATGACTGCTCCTTGTCAGCGGCTAGCCGTCGGAGTGGCCACCAGCGGCCGGAAGCTGCGCAATTGCGCCTGGAACTGCACTTCTCTGTAAGACTCGTCATGGCGCAACACATCACGAATCGACGCCAGGCCCTTGTTCAGCTGCGCGGCCGATTTCAGATCGCCGAGCTTGTGCAAGGTATTGACGACACTGCCCAGCGCCATCACTGCCTGCTCGGCACCTGCGTAGTCGGGGTAGGCGCCGGCCAGACCGTCATCGACCAGGGCCAGTGCCATGCCCCGGAGCTGTTCGCGATTCAAACCACGTGCCGAGATGGCCTGCGCCGCCTCGTCCGACACGGCCTTGAGCGCCAGGCCACGCTGGCGCATGTCACCCTTGCCGGCGACAGCCTCGTTGAGCTCGACCACGGCGCGGGTGTAGCGACTGGCCAGCGGCACATCAACCTGGGCCAGGATCAGGCGCAGCATCAACATGGCCGAATTGTTGAGCCGCACCAGCCCCGGGGCGATGCTCTTGCCAAAAGCGGTATGGGGTTTCCAGCGCGTGTCGGCCATCGGATGGTGGCAGGCATGGCAATCGAAAAGGGTCAGCTCCGGAAAGGCCCCGTCGCGTCCACGCACCGGGTCGAGCAGAATCCCGACCTGGGTGCTCACCGCCACGGCCTGGCCAATCGCCCAGATGCGCACGCCGTCGATGTTTCCCTTGCGCCGGATATAGTCTGCGTCGACCGTGAAATGGGCCGGCTGCAGGTTGGTGAACGTATCCATCTCGAAACTCAAACGCGGATGTCCGGCCGCCATGAAGCGGTGGCTGACGTATTTTTCCGACGAGCCGAAGTGGCATGACAGGCACAACTTGGCGCGCGCCAGCGGCTGGTCGACCGGATACAGGCCACTGCGGATATTGCCCTGGTGGGTAGCTTCCGGGGCGGTATGCGATGCGATCCAGCGCTGCGCCGGGCCATGACAACCTTCGCAGCTGATGCCGTCCGCCACCGAATGCGCAGGCGCCGGACCGGCCGCGCCAGGCGCCGGGTTGTGCGCATGACAGTCGACACATTCACGCGATAGGTGGGCCGGCTTTTCCAGTCCCAGTTTGGCCGCAATGCTGCGCGACTCGGCGTTGGTCAGCAGCGCATAGGCACGGGCATGCTTGTCCAGCCGCGACCACACCACGTATTCGTTCTGCAGCACGGGCGAGCCATCCCATCCGGCGATAGAGCCATGGCACAAGGAACTGGCGCAGGTGACCACACCCAGCGTCTGGTCACGCGACTGATCGGGCAGCGTCTGCCCCACGACCAGCGTGCTGCAAAACGCGAGCATCGACAACATGAGGCGTATCAGGCGGGAACCGTAAGACATCGTCATGGCTTGGCCTTCGGTAGCGGACCCGCCGCTGTGGCGTTCGCCGCAGCGGCGGCAAGCGGGGGCGGCAGGCCGACGTTCGAATACGACGTGCCCGGGGTGTCGGTCACGGTCCAGACTGTGCCGTCCTGGCGCAAGTACAACTTCTGCATTTCGGGAAGCGTAAGCGGCCTGGAGCCAATTCGGCCAAATACCGCAATCTGTCCTCCGGTTTCGTCCACCGCCCGATCGCGGTCCAGACCCTTGGACAGGGATAACGCGGGTGAGCGGGTTTCGCGCCAGGCAATGACCTGCGGCTTGGGCGCCGGTGAAAAACCATAGAACTTGGGCTGCGTGTCAGGTGCTGTCAGTTGCACCACCTTCAGACCGCCGGCGCCGTCGGCCACATAGGCGAACAAGGACGCGTTGGTCGAACCGACGACAACGTCCTGGGCGTCGATCAGGCTGGTCGCCGGGGTCGGGCCCTGCTGCAAGCGGGTTTCGATCCGCGGCTGGGTCGGACGCTCCACATCGACCACGACCAGACCTTCGGCGCCTGCCGCCACATAGGCGTAGGTACGCGCCACATACACCTTGCGCGCGTCGCGCAGCGACACGACTGCGCCGGCCACGCGCTGCGGCTGGCGCGGCGACGTGACGTCGATGACCTCAAGTCCGTCGGCGGTGGTGACCCACAGGTAACGGAACTGCAAGGCGCTGGCGCGGGCATCGCGCAGGGGGATTGTGGTGACCCAGCGCGGCTTGAGCGGATCGTCAACGTCGACGACCGTCAGTCCGACCTTGGTCGTGATGTACAGGTAGTGGCCACCGACCGTGACGTGGCGCGCGCCGTCTAGCACGCCCTTCTGGGCTCCTTCACCGTTCCACGTGGCCGCGCGCTTGAGGAAGTTGTTGCGCGGCTCGCCGTCGGCCAGCGTGTCGACGTTGACAACGATCAGACCTTCGCGGCTGTCGGTGATGAAGGCGTAGTGGTAGATCGGGTGGAACGCCTGCTCCTCGTTTGTCACCCGCATCAGTTCGCCCTGGTTGCGCGTGGGCGCGATCGGCTGATTGGTCGGCAAGGCGACGCAGGTCGCATTGCCCGAGCCGATGTGGGTGTCGTGGCCCAGCGGCGAGAACGGCGCCGTGATGATCGGCTGCGAGATTCCCTTGTTCGCGATGCTGGCCACGTCATAGACGCGCATGCCACCGGCGCCTTCGGCGACAAACAGGTATTCGCCGCGGATCTGCACGCACTGTGCCGCGCCGCGCGTGGTGTGGGAATGCGATATCTTCAGACGCGACTTCGCGTCCAGGTGCTGCTGGTACCAGTCCGGATAGGCGTAGCGGTGCAAGTAGCTGCCCACCACCGCCTGGGGTTCCTCCCATTCGGTCACCTGCACGGCCTCTATGGCCCGCTCCGCGCCCAGCCAGGCCTTGAAGCCAACGAAATTCACAAAGTTGGTGCCCTGCAGCAACAACTGGGCCATGGTCGCGTTGTTGTCGTTGGCATTGTTGATATGGCAATCCGAGCAGGTCTTGGTCTCGGTCTTGCGCTCGGTATGCGGGTAATGTGGCGCGAAGGCCTGCGAGGAGAAGCCGCTGGCCGCGATGGGCGGCTGCTGGATGTAGATGCGTTCGCGGTTGCCGTTGGTCGACGACAGCACCAGCGCAGAACTCGAACGTACCGGCGTGATCTTGCTGCCTTTGACCGAACCCGAGCGCCCGAGCTGGAACATGTCGTCTCGCGCCACCTGCGGGTTGTAGCTGGCGTAGTTGCGTGTTTCGCCGCCTTCGTAATGCAGCCGATCGGTCTTGGCGTTGGCCTGGATCGGCAGATGGCATCCGGCGCAGCTGGTGGTCCAGGACAGGTGGCAGGTGTAGCAGGCGACCTTGTCGTCGTCGTGCGCATAACTCTGGCCGCTGCCGGCCGTGCCCCAGGTCCCGTCCTGGCCGGCCTTGCCTGAGAGCATCAGCTTGGCGCGTGCCGCCTTCTCGTTGTATTTCGGGTTGCCTGCCGTCACCGAGTCCTTGACCAGCGACATCTCCCACTCGAGTTTCGGATCCACCGCCGAGCGCTGATAGAGCCTGCCTTCGCGCCACTCGAAGCGGCGGCGACCATCCTGCGTGCGCAGCAACTGCATGTCCATGCCGCCCGGTTTGGCGGCCGGCCCGGAAGTGAACAGGCTGGGGTACTTCTTGGCGCTGCCGTGGCAGTCCTTGCAGTCAATCTCGATCGCCGCGGCGACCTCGCCGTAGATATGGCCGTTGCCGTGCGAATCCTGAGAAAAATGGCAGTCGACGCATTGCATGCCGACATCCAGATGCGCGGAGGTCAGGTGCACGGCCTTCTTGAACTTGTCGGGGTCGTCGTCTGACACGGCCTGGTTGTTCTTGTCCACCAGCGTGCCCTTGCGGTCACGCTTGAAGATCTGGCGGAAGTTCCAGCCATGTCCGTGGTAGTCGGCGAACTGCCCGTCCTTGAGCTGGGGATTGAGTTCGGAGACCTTTTTCGAAAACTCCGGGTCGCCCCACAAGCCCCGGGTCGCGGCCTCTTCCGGATTGCGGTCCAGAATCTTGCGTGCCTCGGCTGCAGTCGGATACTTCTGCTTCTTGGGCCACATGAACGGCGCATCGGACTCGTAATCCCACATCGTTGTACCGTAAAACGAATTGACGAAGATATTGGGCTGGTGCATGTGACACACCATGCATTGCGACGACGGAATCGCGCGCGTGAACTGGTGGCTGATCGGATGGCCTGAGCGGTCTTTCGGAATGCTCGGATCGGTGGTCGCCGACTTGCCTTCATGGCCGTATTTCGCATACGGCCCCGAATGCAGCGGGTCGCGGTCATTCGCATACGGCGTGTGGCAGGCCGTGCAGCCCGATGAACGGTAGTCGCCCGGCTGCTCGTTGGTACCCAGGAACCAAAGATGCGGATCGTTGAGCCGGGTCTTGGTGATGTTGATCAACGGCACTGCGATCCGGCTGCCTGTACCAGGACCGCGATTGGACTGGCGGATGTCGGGCCGACCGGGCTCGTCCAGCCGCTGGATCAGGCCGGTCACATTGGGCAGGCCGATTTCTGGAAAGATCGAGTTGATCACCTTGCCACCACGTTCGAACACCCGGAACACATCGCCTGGCGGCACCGTTTCCCAGGCTGGCAATGGCGCCAGGCTGTCCAGGATACCCATGGCCCGCATGTGCTTGTCGACCGGCAGCGGGTTCTTGATTGTGGCCGGCTCGCTGAGCGGGGTATAGGCCTCGCCCAGGATGTAGCGCTTGTACGGCAGGATGCCGTTGTTATATGCCGCACCACCCCACAACATCGCGCTGGTCGCCATCAGGCTGCGTTCGCTGGCCTGCACGATCGGAAGGTGGCAGGCGCCGCACGACTCGCGCGCCACGCGCAGGTCGCCCGGGTTCATGAAACGAATGAACTGCGGGCTCTCACGGTTAAGAGAGGTAAAGCTGCCTTTGGGGTTGGACGAGGCTGGATATCCCCAGGCGGCGCCATTGCGCGGCAATACATGGGCCTTTTCCATTGCAGTGACAAAACCCTTGTCGTCGCGCGTGGACATGTCCGGGCGCCGCACCGACGCATCGCCACCATGGCAATCGGTGCAGCCAAGCACAACACCCGGGTTCGCATGCATGTTGCGATGGTCAGGAGGCGCCGCAGCCGGACCGGAACCGGGCGGCTGGTATGTATGGCAACCCTCGCAGCCCACCGACTTGGCCAGCGCCTGGTCTTGGGTCTGGCGCGCAGGGGCCGGCGGCGCGCTGGGGCCATCGGCAACAGCGGTCTTGGTCGTGGGGCCGGACTCGGAATGCGCATCGACCGGCACCAGAAGCCAGAACCCGAGCGCACACACCAGGGCCAGCAAGGCCAGCATCAGCGGGCGCATGTGGTTCGGGTGACGCATCAGACGGGTCATATCAAAAGGTAAGAATCAGGTTGGCGAGCACCGAATACGGTCGCTTGCTGGAATCGAACAACTGCCGATACCCGTCACCGGGCTGCAACCAGGCCATCGAGAAATTGAAGATCACATTCTGCGACATGAAGGGTCGGTATTGCAGCGCCAGCGACATATCCAGACCGATGTCGCGCGATATGTTGCCCTGGTTGCGCAGCACTTCCAGTGCGCTGGTGTCGGCAAACGACAACCAGTTCAGGTTGCCGATCAGGCGCCACTGCGGCGTCAGGTCCAGATCGGCCCCGATACCGATCAGGTTGAGGCCCGGATTGACAAAATTCGACTGCCCCTGTTCCTTGGTGGTTCTCAGCGAGCCCAGTACGCCGTTGCGCCCGGACAGGCTCAGTCCGCCGCCACCGATCAGGGGAATCGACTGGCGGATCCAGTAACTGGTGTCGGAGCCGGCGATCTGCGGGTTCTCGAATATCGCGTCGAAGCCGGTCGCACGTCCGTCGAAGGGGTCGCGGTCGCCGCTGGCAAAAAGCGCCGTGCCACGCACTCGGAACCAGTCGAAGTCGCGCGAAAGCTCGGCGGCGGCGAATCCGGCGCGGATGCTCTGGCTGCGTTGCGCGATCGGGTCATAAGTGGCATTGCCCAGCGCCAGGTAACCTGACGAGGTCAGGTTCCAGCGACCGAAATGGCCGTCACCATTGAGGCCAAGATAACCCACGTTGTAATTGCGCTTGCGCCCGTCGCCGATCACCGCCGGACGGATCAGAAAGCCGTTGCGGTCGTAATACGGGCCCTGGTTGCCTTCGCGGTTGATGTTGTACAGCACCGTGCCCTGTATGGTGTGGCCCAGTACCGGCCAATCCTGGCGGTAGGCGTTGGCCATCAGCGTGTAGTCTGAGCGCCAGCGCGTGAAGAGGTCGTTCAGCCCTGAGTTGGTGTCTTTTTCGAGGCGTTGGAAATACGCCAGGTTGTATTGCCAGCGGTTGTTGTCTCGGGTACCGAACAGGCGCACCGCAAACGGTGTGTCGTTGAACACGAAGCCCCGGAAGTCGGAAATGATCGGCTGGATACCCACGCGCAACGAGTCGAAGTCGTATTGGTCCGACACATTGCGCAGGTGCTTGTCGACAAACGCCTCCTGGATGCCGAAGTGACTGTCGGTGCGCGTCGCACCGCGCTGGGGATCGATGCGCAAGGCGCGCAGATCGCGTACCCGTGCGTGGTTGCCGTTGAAGGCGCCTGCAAACTTGAACTCGTAGTCCGGCGGCTTGAACGTGGTGTTGCCCTTCACGATCGACACGCTCAGGATCAGGGTCTGGGCCAGCACGGTCTGGTTCTGAGCGGCAATCACATTGTTGGTGCCAGGCCTCACCGCCAGCTGTGCGCCGGTCGGAATCGGCACCCCACGCAATTCGACCAGGGAGTCGGAGATCACGCCCAGATTCAGAAACCAGTCAGGACCCCAGTCCTTGAAAGCCTCATAGGGTCGGTCACCTTTGATGGTGTTGGTGTTGTATGGATCCCACCAGCGCTCCTTGCCCGCCAGGCTTTCCATGATGCGCCAGCGATCGGGCACCGACAGGGTGACGCGCGGGTCGGCCCGCGTCGGCGCCGGTACCTGGTTCGGATCGATCGGCGCCAGTGGATAGGTCAGCGGCTCGGTCTGCGGACGGCGCATTTCGACGGCCTCGTCCTGCACCGGAGGCTTGAGCCCCTGAGACCAGGAACCTGGGGCCGAGACACCTGCCAGCAAGACCACGGCCAGCGGAAACAGACGGCGCAAAAACACGCAAGGCGTCACAGTCCGGTACATACGTTCTGCGCGTTGCTGTCATTGAAAGGCGCAACCGGACACTGCACATATCGCAGCCGACCGACCGACAGGGGAATGGCATCGGCCCGCAAGGCCGGCGGCGCATTGCCGATGCCGGTACCCAGCAGGTTGCCGGCATTGGCCAGACCCAGGAACGCAATCATGTCGTCCTGGTCGGTGCCGTCACCGGACACGCCGATGCCGCCTACGAGTTGCGGCACGCCCGCGACGATGCGGTAGATCGGCATGCCACCGGAGAAGATCTGCAAGCCGTTGGTCAGGCGGGTGAGGCCGGTGCAACCCACACCGAGATCGCCAAAGGCGGCACGCACGATGGCGTTCAGGCTCAAATCGAGCTGCATGCCGTTACTGAACGGGCTCCACTGGGCGTAGGGTTTGGACAAAGGTCCGTTCGCATTGCCGGTGATGCCGTCCGGATAAAACGGACGCGACAGATTGCCGATCGACTTGGTGCTCAGTGCGGTGCCATTGGACAAGCTGAAATTGTTGCCCATGAAGTTGCGCAGGGCATTCACATACGGGCCCATCGACGACGTGGCGATCGGGACTGGCGATGTTGCGCCCGGCAGTGCCAGAAGTTCGGCGCCGGCCAGCGGATTGGACAAAAAGGCGGCGCTGCGCGCCTTTTGCAGTGCGACGTCGGTACCGAAGATCGGCGCGTCCGGGGCCCGCACCAGGCCGAGCACCGCGCCATGGGTATCGACCACCGTGATCGTGACCTGCGCCGCCTGGCCCAGTGGACGCCGGATCTGTGCGCGTGCGCGTCCGGCCAGCGCCAGCGCGGAACTCAGGATCTGTTGCGATTCTGGCGCTGTGAGTCCACCGTCGGTTGATGCGCGCACCGGATAACGGTTGTTGTTGGTACCGTCGACCAGCACATAACCACCGAGCGCGGCAAACGGGCCGGTGTCGCGACGTATGCCCGAACCGGGCACTCCGTAGGCCGTACCGGCACGGATGGCGGCCGCCGGCTGATAGCCGTCCACGGCCACCAGGCTGCCGGGCAGTCCGGCAATCGAGGTGACGGTCGAGCCGGTTTGCACGGCATCGACAAATCGCGCGGAGCGTCCGTCCAGCGTGATGCGGTTCGCGCGGATATCCGCCGGAGCCTCGAAGCCCAGACTGCCGGCAACAGCCAGGGTTTCATCCTCATCGACATCGATATTCGTGATGTCAAGATCCAGGCCATATACCGCGTCGGCGATCACGCCGATGCCGCCCACGAGCCGTCCGTTCTTGTACAAGGGCAATCCGCCAGGATCGGCAGACAGGCCCAGCGGCGAACGCTTGGGACCCATGGTTGCGTCAGCGACGGCCACCGAACTGTCCCGGCGCATCAGGTCGGAACACGAGAGTTGGGAAAACTGCACGCCGAACAGCGGCCCGGACAGCTGGCTTCGCTCGGACGGGTTGAAATGCTCCTGGATGATCTGGCTGGCAGTGCGCGAGGTGAAAGCATTGCCCGCACTCGACAGGTAGGCACCGGTCAGCGCCTTGCTGATCGCAGCGGAGCTGCTGGGAAGCACCGCCACCTGCTCCAGGCCACCAAAAACACCCCGGCCGCCATCGATGCGGAAGGTGCCGGTCGCCCCGTTCATGGCATACACGGCCAGCACATTGCCAACCCGGTCGGTCACAGCCACGGTGGCGTTCTTGCCACGCGCCCCCGCCGCGGTGACCGCCTGCGCGATGATGCGCTCGACGTCCTGAACCGTCAGCACGTCCTGCGCGCAGTCCGCCCCGCAATCATTCGAAAAGCTGGCGCTCGGTGCGATCCCGCTGCCACTGCTGTCGCTACCGCCTCCACCGCAGGCCGACAGCGCCAACGTGATGGCCAGCAGAAAGGCGTTGCGCATCCGGACCGGCGCGGCGCTCACTTGCTTACCCCGGCTTTCAGCGCGGTCTGCTGGAACGCCGGATGCTCCTTGCGCGGATGGAAACCATGGCAGCTGTCGCACTGGCTGACCACCTTTTCCTTGTCGGGCTTGGCGCCGGCGTGGCAGGTGCGGCAGGACTGGAGATCGGGGATCAACACGTCTGCCGACACTTTGGAGGTTTCCGCACTGTGGCAGGTGACGCATTCGGCATTCTTGTGTTGCGCATGTGAGAACAGTGACTTGGGCATCCAGTGTGCGGTCGACACGATCGCTGGAACCTGCCAGCGCACCGGCGCCTTGGGCGAACCCTTGTCGGCCTGTACTGCATGACAGGTCGTGCATACGCCATTGGTTTTCGCAAACATGTGCTGGAATGTGCTGCGGCTTTGTTGTTCGACCCAGCGTCCGGCCAAGCTCGACTGAAACGCCGGCGTACTGGCGGTAGGGCGTTGCAGCAGTGAATTGAAGGTGACCAGCGGCACCGGATAACGGTCCACCGCCAGGCTGGAGTAGATCTCGCGCACCGCCACCTCGACCACCGTCGGCCTGGCGTGGGGAACTTCGCGTTCCGGTGACTGCGGGTCGACCGACAGGCGGTGGCAGGACTGGCAGTTCCTGGCCATCGTGACCGGCTCAAACCGCGTACCCGCGGCATCGAGCGTGTGGCAACTCGCGCACTCGAGTACCACACGCCCGCCGGTAGTCGCCGGCCCGGTCGGGCTCTTGATGCCGACCTTGGCCAGATGGATGTCATGCGGAAACACCAGTCCGGAGTCCTCGCGCAACTGCGACGTCTGGCGCACCCGAGTCACCGTTCTGGCTTCGTCACGCTGGCGCATGGACAGGCGGAACTCCGGGTGCTCGCGCGCAAAGTCGGACACATTGGATTGCGTCGTCAGTGGCGCGTAGGTCCGGATATTGCCGTGACACTGCGCACAACCGACCGTGTCGGTGGTACGCATGCCGGCCTGTCCCTGGTGCTCCTTGTGGCAGGTTGCACAACGTTGCCCGGTGATGGTGTTGTGCGCCACCGTCGGGTCGCTCACATGGTCACCGACATTCTTGTGGCAATGGGTACAACTGGCATCGGTCACCCGCTCGAACGGCTTGTCGTGGCAACTGCGGCAGTCCTGCGCAATGCCCTGATGCGCCGAGGCGATGGTACCCGGATTCCAGAAGGTGTCGAGTTGCTTGCCATGCGAGCCGACCCAACGCTGCAATTGCACCTGCACACGCGCGGCGTCAGTGGTCAGCAACTGCGCCGCCCGGGCGGCATCTGCTGGCACCGCCGCGCTTGCCGCCGGTTGGAAAGCGTGCCATACGGGCCAGGCGCCACATAAAACCAGCACCGTCAGACTCAGCACCCAGGCCAACGCGCGGCGCGACAACCAACCCGGCACCAATCCCACCTGCATGCCGGCCGTTTTCGAGGCGCCCATCGCAGCGACAGCTACGCGCAAGGCATAGGACAGGGTCAGCCGCGGATCGGGTGTATCGGGCCCATCTTCGATTTCCTCGACGATGAAGTCATATGGGCCAATCGTGATCTTCTGCCCCACGACCAGGCGCACGTGGGTCTGGGCCCGCTGGTCGATCGCAACCGGCCCGGTGGCTTCCAGGTACAAGGCGCCATCCTCGGCGCGGCGGATCAACGCATGTTCGAGCCGGATGCGGGGGTCGGGCAGGAATATCTTGCATGCCGCTGCCCGCCCCAGGCTGAGTGTTTCGCCAGACACGGCCCGCCCCACGCGCGCGCCGACCTGGGTTTCGTCCGGATGGATGGTCTCGACCAGTTTGCAGCGAATCATGTCCTGATCACCAGTAAATGAACACCGAGACGATATGGCTTGTCAGCGCAAACAGCAAAGCAAACGACAAGGGCACGTGAATCAGCAGCCACAGGCGCAGTCGCGCAAGTGATCGGAACTCGGCGCGGATCTTGTCGACCGCCGTGCGCCGACTCAGCATGAGACCATGCACTTCACGCCCCTGACGGGCCTGCTCGTCCTTGAGCTTGCGATTGAGCTGCTGCATGCGCTCGACCGCACGACGGGTCGGACAGCGCCGCGACAGCGCCTTGAACGCGTGCTGGATCACGCTTCCGTGCAGGCGCGTCTTCTGAGCCGCAGCCTGGACCAGGCTGTTGAATTCATCGGGCAATTGCAGTGCCAGCCGCGCCGCCTGCTGGTCGACTTCCTGGATCTGCAGCAGCAAGGTGGGCACGTCGTCCTCACCCATGTTGGCTGTCATGCGCTCGGGCTCACGCAAAAAAACGAACACCCCGTAGATGCCGCTGAACACTACCAGCAGCATCAGCAGGTAGGCCAGCGTATGCAGGTTCATGCCGATTTCGAATCCGGTGTGCAGCGTTGCCACCACCACCAGCGCCAGGCCGAGATAGACATGGGCCGACAGCCAGCCCTGGGTCATCGACATCGACGCGTGATAGCGCCGCTTGCGCACGCCCAGCCATAACAGCCAGACAATGGTGAGCGCGGCGACTGTACCCAGCGCATAACCCATCAGCGTGCCCCCATAACCGACCCCGCCGGGCATCTGGAATTGGGTGTGCCGATGCCAGATGTAAGCCCCAATGGACACGATGCACAGCAGCACCGCCAGCTTCAGATAGCGGTAGTTCTTGTACTCGAGAAAACTGCGGTGTCGCATCCCTCGGGGGCCCTTCCACGCATCGTGTCCCCGACCGGGACATTGCCATGCACGCTAACAGACTGACGACCGGATCGGCCCGCCTCGGACACGGCGGCACCATGTGCACAGCCGAAATTCATTGTAGGCGGGGCACACACAAACACCAGCTTTTCGAGCCGGGTTGCCACATCGGTGTTGCAATCGTGCACTGGACGCAGCGCAGGCTCCGGCGCTTCGTGCGTCCGTCAGACTGTCGCGCGTACAGCGCGAAAGTCACGCCAGAAATGTGCATCCTGGGTGGTCGCGAAATTGATGCGCATCAAAGTGCTGGGCTGGCGACGCGCGTGAAACAGCGCACCGGGCGCCAGCAGATAACCCAGGTCGAGCATGCGCTGCGACAGTGCGTCGGTGTCGACCCCGGTATCGACCCAGCCGAACAGACCGGCTGGTTCGGCCGCGAAATGGCAGCCCGATTGCAGCGCCAGCGTTACGCTGCGCGCGCGCGCCTGGTCCAGCCGCACCCGGATGCGCTGCGCATGCCGGCGCAACTGGCCCTGGTCGATGCACCAGGCCAGCGCCTTCTCCAGCAGCGCCGGCGTGGTCAGTGTGGACAGGAGCTTGGTATCGAGCAGTTGCTCCACCATGCGCGGCGGCGCCGCCAGGTAGCCGACACGCCAGTTGGGCGCCAGGATCTTGGCGAATCCGCTGACATAAATAGTGCGTTGCAGTCCGTCCAGTGCGCACAGGCGGGTGGCCGACTCCGGCGCGATATGGCTGTAGGTGTCGTCCTCGACGATATGAAAGTTGTACTGATTGGCGAGCTGCAACACCCGGTGCGCGCTGCCCGGTGTCAGGCAATGGCCGGTCGGGTTGTGCAACACACTGACGCTGACGAACAGCTTGGGTCGGTGCAGTTCGCAATAGCGCGCCATCACCTCGAGATCGGGTCCGCGTTCGCCGCGCGGCACCGGCAGGATGCGCATGCCCAGCGACTCCAGCCGCGCGAACTCGATCGCCCAGCCCGGCTCCTCGACCATCACATGGTCACCGGCACGCAGCAGGCTGCGGCTGACGATGTCCAGCGCATGGGTGGCACCCACCGTCGTTATGATCTGCGCCGCGTCGGCCTGGATGTCAATGCCGGCCAGCTTCTTGGCCAGCGCCCGACGCAGCCCGGAGTCGCCCGCCGGCTCACCGTACTGCAGCGAAAAGGCCTGCAGCGCGGGTCCAGCTGTGACCCTGCGCACGGCCGCCGCCATGAACCCACTTGTCAGCCAGTCAGGAGGAAACACGCCCATGCCGGGTTGCGGCTTGTCATTGTCCGAATGGAACATGCCGCGGATCAGCAAGGCGGCATTGACCGGTGCGCGACGCAATGGCGCGACCTCCGCCGGAGCGGCACCCAAGGCGTGGCGCGGCGCCAGTGGCGCACCACCAGCGCGAGCGGCGGCCGCCTCGCGCACGAAGAAGCCGCGATTGCGGCGCGCCTGCACCAGACCCAGCGCCAGCAGCCGGTCATAGGCTGCCACCACCGTCGACGCACTGACGCCGTGCTGCTGCGCGCACTGGCGCACCGACGGCAGTCGGGCGCCGGGCGCCAGCAGCCGGGTACCGATCCGTTCGGCAAACCGGTCCGCCAGCTGTTCGGTCAACGACTGACCGGCCGATTTCATCAACATCGTCAACTCCTGTGTTCGCCGGACATGGGATCTGTATCGATGCGCATGCCCATACAGATCCACAACTGGTGGGTCAAAGTGTATTGCTTGTGTACTGGTTCAGAGGCTACAGTACCTGCTGCCGATCGCAAGTCACCATCCGTTCATCGATTCTGTCCCTGCATGCACGCCACCGAAATCACCGCCTTGCTGGTCTTTTGCACCGCCATGAGCTTCTCGCCTGGGCCCAACACCATGTTGTCGACTGCGATCGCCGCCAATCACGGGCTGCGCCGCACCTTGCGTTTCTGCCTGGCGGTACCCATGGGCTGGACACTGCTGATGCTGACCTGCGGGCTCGGCGTCGGGGCGATAGTGCTCGGTGTACCGGCCTTGCGCTGGACCGTCAAGCTGATCGGCGTCATCTACATGGTGTGGTTGGCCTGGCGCCTCAGTCAGGCCGCGCGGATGGCCACGGTCGACACGCAAAAGCTGGAGATCAGTTTCTGGGGCGGCGTCGGCCTGCAGTTCGTGAACATCAAGGCCTGGATGCTGGCCCTGACGCTGACCGCCGGCTGGGTCGTCAATGCCGCGGGTGCGCCTGCGCCCAATCCGGGCCAACGCCTGGCCATGATCTGCATCGTGCTGGCGATCTTCGCTTTCACCAGCAACTTCACCTATGCCGTGATGGGTTCGGTGCTGCGCCACTGGCTTTCACAGGGCCAACGCCTGTTGTGGTTCAACCGCGCCATGGCGCTGATCCTGCTGGCCACCGCGGCGTGGATGGCGTCGGTATGAAAGACGAAAGCCGCGGCCTGTGGCTGGGACTGCTCGGTGTCGTGCTGTTTGCTGCCACCTTGCCGATGACCAAAATGGCCACGGGCCCGGCCCACGCGCCCTTGCTCTCGCCCGTGTTCGTGACCTTCGGACGCGCCGCCGTGGCCGGCATCCTGTCGCTCGCCTTTTTGCTGCTGACCCGCGGTGTGCGACCACGGGGACGCCGCCAATGGGGCGCCCTCGCGCTGACGGCCTGCGGCGTGGTGGTGGGTTTTCCGCTGTTCATGGCTCTGGCATTGCGCCATGTCGAAGCGATCCATGCGTCGGTGGTGATCGGTATCCTGCCGTTGGCCACCGCGGTAGTGGCATCGTGGTGGCTAGGCCAGCGGCCCAGTGCGGGATTCTGGATCTGCGCCCTTGCCGGCTCGGCCCTGGTGGCCGGCTTCGTGGTGCTGCGCAGCGAAGGCGGTGCCGGCAACACCCAATGGGCTGATCTGCTGCTGGTGCTGGCCGTGCTCAGTGCGGCCGTCGGCTATGTCGGAGGAGGCCGGCTGACCTTGCAGCTGGGTGCCGAACGGGTGATCTGCTGGGTGCTGGTGATGAGCCTGCCGATCACGCTGCCCGTCATGTTGATGAGTTGGCCCACCACGTCGGTGCCGACCACCGCCTGGCTGGGGTTTGCGTATGTGGCGGTGATTTCGATGTGGATCGGCTTCTTTGCCTGGTACCGCGGTTTGGCACTGGGCGGCACGGTGCGGGTCAGCCAGGTGCAACTGGTGCAACCCTTTCTGACCATGCTGTTTGCGGTACCGCTGCTGGGTGAGTCGCTTGACGTCATGACGGTCGCATTCGCCCTGGCCGTGATTGCCACCGTATTCATCGGCAAGAAAATGCCGGTGTCCGCCGCCACCGTGCAAGTCCCACACTGCGCCGCCAACATCACCTCAAAGGAAGCACCATGAGCCATTCCCCCGCAACCGCAAGCGGCAAGTCCCCCTGGACGTTGGCGCGCCGCGCCGCGCGCATGAACCCGTCGGTGATCCGCGAGATCCTCAAGGTCACCGAGAAACCCGGCATCATCAGTTTCGCCGGCGGCCTGCCCTCGCCCAAGACCTTTCCGGTCACCGAGTTCGCCGCGGCCTGCACCCATGTGCTGCGCGACGACGCTCATGCCGCACTGCAGTACGCATCCAGCGAAGGCTACGCGCCGCTGCGCGAGATGGTGGCGCGCAGCCTTCCCTGGGACGTCAATCCTGATCTGGTGTTGATCACCACAGGATCGCAACAGGGCCTGGACCTGCTAGCCAAGGTGCTGATCGACGCTGACAGCCGCGTACTGGTCGAAACCCCGACCTACCTCGGCGCATTGCAGGCCTTTACGCCGATGGAGCCTGCCATCGTCAGCGTCGACAGCGACGACCAAGGCCTGCAGATCGCCGATCTGCAGGCAAAATGCGCCGCTGGCAGCGCCCCGCGCTTCCTGTACGTGCTGCCCAATTTCCAGAACCCGACCGGCCGAACCATGGGTGAAGCGCGGCGTCAGGCGCTGGTGCAAAGTGCGGCCGCCCTTGGTTTGCCCATCGTTGAGGACAACCCCTATGGCGACCTGTGGTTCGACCAGCCGCCCCCACTGCCCTTGACGGCGCGAAACCCCGTGGGATGCATCTATCTGGGCTCGTTCTCCAAGGTACTGGCACCCGGCCTGCGCCTGGGTTTCCTGGTAGCGCCCGCAGCGGTGTATCCCAAACTGCTGCAGGCCAAACAGGCGGCCGATCTGCACAGCCCCGGTTTCAACCAGCGCATGATCGTTGATGTCATGAAGCACGGTTTTCTCGATCGCCACGTGCCCACGATCCGCGCCTTGTACAAGTCCCAACGTGACGCGATGCTGGCCGCACTCGCACGCGAGATGCCGCACACCGACGAGGCCGATCCCGACAACCGGGTGACCTGGAACACGCCGGAAGGTGGCATGTTCCTGTGGCTGCGCCTGCCTCGCGGAATGGACGCAGTCGCGCTGCTGCCCAAGGCGGTCGACAAGGGTGTTGCCTTCGTTCCGGGCGTGCCCTTTTTCGCCGACCAGCCCGATCCGCGATGCCTGCGGCTGTCCTTTGTGACCGCCAGTGTGGCCGACATCGACCGCGGCATTGCGACGCTGGCGACAGCCGTTCGCGAAAGCCTGCCGGTGCCGGCCTGAACGCGCCAATCAGACGGAACGCCACACCATGCAAGAACGTGCTTTTCAACAAGTGGACGTTTTCACCGCCACGCCCTACCTCGGCAACCCGGTTGCAGTCGTGCTGCAGGGCGGCGGACTGAGCGATGCCACCATGCAGGGTTTCGCGCGCTGGACGAATTTGTCAGAGACCACCTTCATGCTGGCGCCGACCGACCCACAAGCCGACTACCGGCTGCGCATCTTCACGCCTGGCGGCGAATTGCAGTTTGCCGGCCACCCGACCCTGGGCAGCTGCCACGCCTGGCTGGCGGCCGGTGGCAAGCCGAAATCCGAAGCCCACGTGGTGCAGCAGTGTGGCGTCGGCCTGGTCAGGATCCGGCGTGACGGTGCGCTGCTGGCATTCGGCGCACCGCCGCTGCAACGCAGCGCGGTCGCCGCCGAGCTGCTCGATGCAGTAGCCGCGGCGCTGGGACTGTCGTCAGCGCAGATCGTGGCGGCCCAGTTGCTGGACAACGGCACGCGCTGGCTGGGACTGCTGTTGGCCGGCACCGACGAGCTGGAGAAGCTGCGACCGGACTTCGGCCGCCTCAACGCGACCGGCCACAAGGTTGGCGTGGCAGCGATTCGCGTGGGCCCGCCGGGGCACGATGCAGACAATGCCGATCTGGTGGTGCGTGGCTTTGCCCCCCACATGGGAATCGATGAGGATCCGGTCACCGGCAGCCTGAACGCCAGCCTGGCCCAGTGGCTGATCGCCGACGGCCGCATGGCTTCGGCGTATGTCGCCGCCCAAGGCGCCGCACTGGGGCGCGACGGGCGCGTGCGCATCCGCACCGACGCTGCTGGCCAGATCTGGGTCGGTGGGCAGTCCGTCACCTGCATCGAGGGTCGGGTCCGACTTTGATCATCGGATCCGCGCGTCAGCCGGTGTTGCATGTGCGACGATGGCCCACCAGTTCAACCAGTTTTCCCGTACCATCCTCGAAAAGCACCTGCTGACTGGCACTGCTGATGGGTGCTACACAAAGTGACGCCAGTCGGCACGATTTCTGATCCACGGTCTGCAGTTTTGCCCGCGATGGCAAAAACGCGCAATGGAGGTACCCGTGATGCTGAGCCTGAAAACCGCCGTGCGAGCGGCGATTGCGACCACCGCGCTGAGTACGCTGGCGGTGATGTCGGCGGACCACGCCGAGTCCCCTGCAGCGGATGCTGACGCGGCCGCCTATATCGCCGACGTTTTCATCTTCCCGTCGCGTGAATCCGCGGGCAAACTGGTCGGTGCCATTACCTTTGGCGGCCGCCCTGCACCGCGTTCACGCATCGATTTCAGCTTTTACTGTGACCCGCGTGTGTTGTACACCTTTCATATCGACCGGGCCGATGCCAACGGTGCATTCGACAACATTCCGGACGTATCGATCCAGGCCAGGGTGGGCACCAACCGGGCCGGCCAGTGCGGCCTGCAACTGGAGAACGTACCAGGCGCCGGCGGCACCTTCTCCGGTCCGATCGAGCAGGTGTTCGCGACGCCGGGCGGTCTCAAGGCCTTTGCCGGTCAGCGCAACGACCCCTTCTTCTTCGATGCCCAGGGCTTGGGCGCATTTTTTGCCAGTTTTGCGACACCAGGGCAGAATGGCGACCTGGCCGGGGCATTCGGCATCGGGACCCGGGCCCGGCGCGACTCGTTTGGTCTGCGCAACATATCGGTGATCGTGTTCGACATCGACCTCAATGCGCTGGCGCCGAAGCAAGCCGACGGCAGTCGCCCCCAACTGCGCGTCTGGGGTGTCACCAGCCGCCTCGTGAGCTGACATCATGCGGGCCATCAACCTTTCCCTGCTGCATCTCGTGGCGCTGGGCGCAACCATCACCTTGGCCGCTTGCGGCGGAGGTGGTGGCGGCGACAACGCAGGCGACCCGTTCGTGTTCGCCACTGCCACACCCGATCGTTACGCGCGGGTCGACCGCATGGGCCAGCCGGCAGTGGGCACTGCGCTGCTCTCGCGCGTCAATAACGCACCAGCGCCCGTCGACGGCAACGGCAACCCGGTCACCCCGGCTGCAGGCAATCCGTTCAACAGCTTCAACAACCAGCGCGATGCGCTCAACCGCGGGGATCCGGCAAATGATGCGCGCGACTACGCTTTCATGCTGACACGCGGGCCGCAAACCAATTCGCTGGCCAATATCCATTTCAAGGTCGGCCCGCAATTGCGCGCCATCGGACTCACGCCTTGTTCGGTAGAGACCGTAGTGCCACCGCTGAGCCCGGCCGACGTCGACATTTCGGAGTGCGTACGCATTGCTGCTCCGGTGGTGATTCCCGATGTCATCACCTACAACCCCAATGCCACCGCGGGCTGGCCAAACGGACGCGGTTTCGACGACCCGGTGATCGACCGGCTGCTGGCAGCGGCATTGCTGCGCATCGGAGCGCCGCATACGCTGGACGCGCTGGTGGGCACCATCAACGCCACCCGTGACGAGGCTGGCACGCCGCAACCGACGACGTTCCCGTTTCTGCGTGCCGCTTATCCCCCACCCTGATCCGGTGTTGCCCGCGACCCTCAAATCCACGCGGTCGACGACGTTGGCGCCGCTTCCACGTGCGATGTTGCTGCCAGTGCTTCTGGCACTCGCCGTGTTGGCCGCCTGTGGGGACCGTCATCCAACGGTCCTGGTCGTACCGGTTCGCAGCGCGGCCAGCGCTGCAACCGGCCCACAACCCGACGCGTCGGCACCAAGCCCCCGCAGTTTCGCAATGCACCGCGCCGATGCGGATCGCGCGGTCGACGCGGCACTGCGGCAGATCGATGCGCAGCCGGACAACATGATCCAGGTACAGCAAACCGTGTTGCTGCTGATCGAGCGCGCGCGCCTGACCGGAACGCCCGACGACTATCTGCGGGCCCGGCAACTTCTGGTGCGTGCGACGTCCAATGGCGGCACTCCGGCAAGCCTGTGTGAAGCCCATGCCCGATTGAACTTTGCATTGCACCGTTTGCCGCAGGCCAGTGCCGCGCTGACCACCTGCAATGGCTTGATGGACCCTGCCGAGGCGGGTGCGCTTGCGGCCGATATCGCGTTTTACAGCGGCCGCTATACCCAGGCTAAGGCTGGCTATCTGGCCTTGCTCAATCACAGCGGCAGCAGCAGCCAGCACATCCGCATGGCCTTTTACCGTTGGAAGACCGGCGCGCCGGCCGAGGCCGCTGCCTTGCTCGAAGCGGCCGAGAGCCGCTACCACGGCGGTTCGGCCACCACGATGGCCTGGCTCAAGCTGCAGCGCGGCCTGCTGGCCTGGGAGCGTGGCCGTCTGGACGAGGCCCTGGCCCTGTACCAGCTGGCCGCCGACGCAATGCCCGGATGGTGGCTGGTGGACGAACAGATAGCCGAGGTTTTTCGCATCCAGGGCGACAACGATGGCGCACGCGAACGGCTGCAACGACTGGTCGAGCGCAACGGACGTCCTGAACACATGGACGAACTGGCACGTCTGCTGCGTGAAGGCCCGACGCCCGACGCAGCCCAGCCCTGGATCAAACGCGCCCAGGCCATTTACCGTACGCGACTGGCGGACTTCCCCGAAGCGGCCATCGGCCACGCGCTCGACCATTTCCTGCAGTTCGGTACACCCTCCGAGGCGCTCGCTCTGGCACGTCGCAATGCCGAATTGCGGCCGTATGGTGACGCGCAGATCATGCTGGCTGCCGCCCTGTTCCGGGCCGGTCAGGCCGGCGAAGCCGCAAGCCGGATCCGCCAGGTCCAGGACAGCGGCTGGGAGACTGCGCAGCTGCATGCCGTTGCGGCACAGATCCTTGCCGCACTGGGACAGGGGCCCGCGGCCGATGCACAGCGAGCGCTGGCTTTGATGATGAATCCGCAGGCGATGCGCCTGTACCTGATCCCGCAACCGGCACAGCCGGAGCTGGTGTCGATGTGGTGACGGGCCTGGGCAGGTGGCTGCCGGTCTTGCTGGGCCTGGTATCGGCGACCTTGCCATCGAGGGCGGAACCGCCCTATACCCCCCGTAACGACGCTGTGGTGGTGGAAACCGTTCGGCAACCGCGGCTGCCGGGTATGGCCTCTCTGGGCGAATTGCGGGCCCGCTGGGCTGCACAACCCAAGCTGGTGCCTGCTGCGCTCGCTTACGCACGTGCGGCGGCCGAGCTGAGCCGTCGCGACGAGGACCCGCGTTACCTGGGTTATGCACAGGCGGCACTGGCACCCTGGTGGGACAGACCCGAGGCGCCGCCCGAAGTGTTGTTGCTGCGCGCCAGCCTGCACCTGGCCCGAATGGACTACGCACCGGCCGAGCGCGATCTTCAGGCGCTGATTGCTGCGGGCGTGCCGGAGGGTCATGCCGCGCGCATCACCCGCGCATTGCTACGTTTGTCGCAAGGTGATCCTGCGGCAGCAGCGGCAGACTGCGATGCGGCCGCCGCGCACGTGGGGGCCTTGACGGCGGCCAGTTGCATGGCCGCCGTGCGGGGTCTGCAGGGAGCGGCCGCCGATGCCCTGGACGCCCTGGAAATCGCGTTGCAGCTCAGCGCCGATGCGCCGTGGAGCGTGGAACTGTGGGCCCGATCGGTCGCGGCGGAACTGGCGCTTCGCATTGGGCAGACCGCCCGGGCGCAACGGCATTTCGAAGCCGGGTTGAACCGCATGCGCGCAGCCGACACCACAGACCCTGGAATTCTCGCTGCATATGCCGACTTTCTGCTGCACCAGGGCGACGCGGAGCAAGTGCGTGACATGCTGACCCCTTATCCGCGCCAGGACAGCCTGCTGCTGCGGCTGACCCTCGCCGAGTTGTCGATCGCACGCAATGGTGATGCCGCCGCTGCGGCCGGCGCCACGCAACACACGCGCCATCTGACGCTGCGTTTCGCCGAGATGCGCCAACGCGGCGACCGCAGCCACCTGCGCGACCAGGCCCTGTTCGAGCTCGATGTACGGCGCGATCCGTCTGCAGCACTTGCGCGCATGACCGAGAGCTGGGCCTACCAGCGTGACCCGGTCGATGCGCGCCTTTTGCTGCGCGCAGCGCGCGCGGCGCGACAGCCCGATGCGGCAATTGCGGTCAACGCCTGGATCGTCGGCACGGGCGTGCGCGACCAGCGCCTGGCGGCCGAACAGGCGGCCTGGCGCCAGCAGGCAACCGGTCGATGAAGTCCCGTCCCTGGGTGCTGTGCTGGTTGCTGCTGTGGGCGATCGATGCAGCGGCCCACAAGGCCAGCACCAGTTATCTGCAACTGGACCTGGACGGTGCGCAGCTCAGCGGGCGCTGGGATATCGCGCTGCGCGACCTGGATGTCGCGATTGGGCTCGACACCAATGGCGACGGCAGTCTCACATGGGGCGAGGTCCGCCAGCAACAGATCCGCATAGGTCAATATGCGTTGGGGCGGCTGCAGCTGCAGGCGGACCGGGAGCCCTGCACACTGGCCCTGGTCCGGCTGCAACTGGCCGACCACAGTGATGGTACCTATGCCAGCCTGGCACTGGATGGGCGGTGCTCCCACGCACCCTTCGACCTGGCCATCCACTACCAGTTGCTGTTCGACATCGATGCCTGGCATCGCGGGATGCTCTCACTGACGTTTTCGGGCGACCGCGCCGGGCTTTTCGGGCCTGACGAGCGAACACAACATTTCACCGCCACCGGCGCCAGTGCCACCGAGGTTTTCGGGCGCTATTTCCGCTCCGGCATGTGGCATGTCAGGACGGGCTGGGACCATATCCTGTTCCTGGCAGCACTGTTTCTGCCAGCTGTGTTGCGGCGCCAGGGTGGGCGATGGATCGCCGCGACGGACCTGCGAGAAACACTGACCGACAGTGCCATCATGGTCACCGCCTTCACGCTGGCCCACGCACTGACACTGTCGCTGGCCGCTGGAGGCTGGTTCGCACCACCTACACGCTGGATCGAATCGGGCGTGGCTGCCAGCGTCCTGTTTGCCGGCCTGAACAACCTGGTTCCGATGGTGCACAGGCGCCTGGCCGGGCTTGCCGCAGGATTCGGGCTGATCCATGGAGCCGCGATGGCGGGTGCCTTGATCGAACTCGGGCTTCCCGCGGGTGCGCGAACGGCGGCCCTGCTCGCCTTCAACCTGGGAATCGAGGTTGCCCAACTGGTGGTGCTGCTGGCCGTGGTGCCTGCGAGCTTCGCGTTTCGGCATACCCGCGCTTACCGCTGGCTGGTGTTGATTCCCGGATCGCTGCTGATAACGCTCATCGGACTGTGGTGGCTGGTGCAACGGGCGGGCAACATCGACCTGGGCATGCCGTCCCTGTGATACAGCAGTGGCCACTCGCCAAAGCGTTGCCACGAACGGGCTGCCTCGGCATACCGGAAACCAGAACCCGGCGCCAGTAAGGTACAGTGCGCGAATCCTTCTTGCATGCCGCGAAACGCGTCTGTTCGCCAGCATGTCACGGATCAATCCCATGACGCTTTCCTGCCTGTCACAGACGCCCCTGCCACGCAAGCGCTTGCCGTGAAACTTCCCGACCTCCAGGACATCGAGGCCGCCGCGCGGGTGGTTTATCGCGCCATGCCGGCCACCCCGCAATACCGGTGGGCGCTGGCCAGCCGGCGGCTGGGGACCGACTGCTGGTTCAAGCACGAGAACCACAGCCCGGTGGGCGCCTTCAAGATCCGCGGTGGCCTGACCTATTTCGATGCCTTGCGCGAGCGGGGCGCCATGCCCCGTGCGGTGATCAGCGCCACGCGGGGCAACCACGGGCAAAGCGTCGCCTGGTCGGCGCGTGCCCACGGCGTGCGGTGCACGATCGTCGTGCCGCATGGCAACTCGGTGGAAAAGAACGACGCCATGCGCGCGCTGGGCGCCGAACTTATCGAACACGGTGACGACTTCCAGGCCAGCCGAGAACAGGCACAAGTGCTGGCGCAGCAGCAAGGTGCGCTGATGGTGCCCAGCTTCGGAGCCGACCTGGTACGTGGTGTAGCCACTGGCTGGCTGGAATTTTTCCGCGCCGTCCCGGCCATGGATGTGGCCTATGTACCCATCGGGCTGGGCTCGGGCATCTGCGGCGCGATCGCCGCCAGGCAGGCGCTGGGCCACAAGGCCCGCATCGTGGGCGTGGTCAGCAGCCACGCCACCACTTATGCCGATTCACTGGCCGCGCGTCGCGTGGTCGCGGCTCCGGTGTCGACCGCGTTGGCTGACGGCATGGCCTGCCGGTTGGCGGAACAGGACGCTCTGGACATCCTGCTGCACCATGTCGACCACGTGGTGCAAGTCGACGACCACGCGGTGGCCGATGCCATGCGCGCGATTTTTTCGGATACGCACAACGTGGCCGAAGGCGCTGGCGCGGCGGCTTTCGCAGCAGCCCTGCAGGAACGCGAGCGCAACCAGGGCCAGGTCGTGGGCGCCGTGTTGTCCGGTGGCAATGTGGACAGTGCGATGTTCGCCCGCGTGCTGTCCGGCGCATCGGAGCGATGAAATACCTGCACGCCTATCCGCAGTCGCTGCAGGAACAAGCCCGCATGCTGATCGACAGCGGCGCCTTGCCGGCCCATGTGCAGCGCAAGTACCCCGATGCCCATGCTGCGCGCACCGACAAGGCCTTGTACGACTATGTCGTGACGCTGAAAAGTGAGTACCTGCGCGGCGCCGACTCCTTGTCCAAGGTGGTGTACGACAACAAACTGCAGGTCGTTGCGCACGCCCTGGGAACCCACACCGCAGTGTCACGGGTACAAGGTGGCAAGCTCAAGGCCAAACGCGAGATCCGCATTGCCGCGCTGTTCCGCCACCTGCCGGCGTCGTTCCTGCGCATGATCACGGTGCATGAACTGGCCCATCTGAAAGAAAAAGGGCACGACAAGGCCTTCTACCAGTTGTGTACCTACATGGAACCCGACTACCACCAGATCGAGTTCGACCTGCGCATGGTGCTGACCCATATCGACACGTTCGGGCCGCTTGAGCGCGCTGCTCCATGAATAACTGGCCACTATCCACCAAAATTGGCACACGTGGGCCCACGCACCGACAGGTTGCAGGACGATGAACCGGCAAGCCTCACCCGCGCCAACATTGGTCGCACCCGGCATTGGCCCCGCCGCAAAACCTCTGGCGCGTCCCGTGCGATGGTTGTTGTGCCTGGCGGGCACGATTGCATTGGCCCTGGGACTGGTCGGCGTGGTGCTGCCCGGCTTGCCCACCACGCCGTTCGTGTTGCTGGCCGCCGCCTGTTTTGCCCGTGCCTCGCCACGGCTGCACCAGCGCATGCGCGAGAACGCCTGGATGGGTCCGATGCTGCGCGACTGGGAGGCCAACCGCAGCCTGACTCGTCGGATCAAGACCATCGCACTGGCGTCGATGGCCATCATGGTGGCGATCTCGGTCTGGACCTTTCGCGCGCAACTGCCCTTGCAGATGCTGCTGCTCGCCACCGGCGCACTGGGCATCTGGTTCGTTGGCTGGCGCATACCCACGCGCGGCAGGCCGGAGCGACCGGGCGGCGACGTGAGAAAGGAACCCGCCGGTCCATCAGCGTAGCCGACACAGTACACCCGACCATCGGTGACAAGCATTCACAGGAAAGTGACTGTGAAATGGCAGGCCTGGCCCTGGCGTGCTGGCCCCAATACTCATTCGCCATCGGCGGATTGATGATCCAGCAGGCCGAGTGTTGCGTTTCCCTGCACGGTGCCGCTGCGTGCCAGGTCGAGAATGACATCGAAGTGGTTTCGGCCCGGCACCTCGAACACCTGGGGCACTGATGGCGTGACCGCTCCGATGGCTTGCGCAAGCCCGCTGCCCTGCGCCTTGAACGCCTGCGTCTCGATCTCCCCCCAGCACACCAGCGCCGGCGGAAATCCCGCCAGATTAAAACGGATCGGGCTCACATGCGCCGCGGTCTCGGGCGTCAACGCGAGCGCCTCGTTTATCGACGTCCCGACCAGGGGCGTGAGTTCATACACACCCGACACCAGCACTGCCGCAGCGGGCAAACCGCCGGGCAGATCGGAATCACCCGGCCAGCCTCTGAGGCAACACATGGCCGCCAGATGGGCGCCGGCCGAACTTCCGGCCACGACGATGCGTCGGGCATCGAAACCCAGTTCGTCAGCATGCGCGTGTAACCAGCGCAGAGCATTGCGGCATTCGACCACCATCTGCGCCACCGTCGCGTGCGGCGCCAACGTGTAGTCGAGCGCAGCAAAGGCCGCACCCGCTGCGATGCAGTCGTCGGTGGCAAACAGCGATTCGCTTTTTGATAACTCCTGCCAGTAGCCGCCGTGGATGAACACGAGCAGTGGAGGCAAGGCCGAGCCCGCGGGACCGGTGTCAAGTGGCAGAAAAAGGTCCAGCGTGTTCGACCCCAATGCCCCGTAGGCCAGACAGCGACCGGTCTTGTGTATGTGCAGCGCAGCAGCGCTGCGCTCCACATATGCTTGAATGAAAGGCGCGTAATCACCGCCGATGCACGAGCTCGGCGAATAGGCGATTTCACGTTCGGCCAGTGGCAGGTCGGCGCCGAAGGCGGCCGGATCAATCGTCATCTGCAAGCAACCCTGCGATCAGTGGCACGGGATGGGCCACGCGACCCACACATCCTGGCGACGTTCATAACTCGGTGCGCACGCGCCAGAGTTCGGGGAACAACACCACGTCGAGCATCTTGCGCAGGTAACTCACACCGCCAGTGCCGCCGGTACCGCGCTTGAACCCGATGATGCGTTCAACAGTGGTGACATGGCGAAAGCGCCAGTGGCGGAATGCGTCTTCCAGGTCGACCAGTTTCTCGGCCAGCTGGTAAAGCTCGAAATAGCGTTCCGAAGCGCGATACACCGCAAGCCACGAGGCGCGGATCGAATCGCTGTCGCCAATCGCGAAGCCGGCGCGGGCGAGCGCGGCATTGGCCACATCCCACAGCGACGGATCGGCAAGCGCGGCGCGCAGCCGGAGCTGGCCCGCATCGCCGCCCTCCTGATAAGCGAGGAATTTCGGATCCTTGATCCCGAGCCGGAATTCGAGCTCGCGAAATTGCGCCGACTGGAACCCCGTTGAGGTACCGAGCACCGACCG
>Ga0105048_10001087_pt1 | contig 43825 bp, 38 predicted proteins | sample MAT05_FD_78382 | JGI IMG/M metagenome (GOLD analysis project Ga0105048, IMG submission 78382) | Freshwater microbial communities from Lake Fryxell liftoff mats and glacier meltwater in Antarctica - MAT-05 | ecosystem: Environmental > Aquatic > Freshwater > Ice > Liftoff microbial mat | place... | reverse complement strand
GGCCAAATTTTGCAAGACTGGTCATATCTGTCACCACCTGTAGCAAACGACTTCGACGCGACGGTTCTTCTGCATGCCCGCAGCCGTGCTGTTGGATGCGATGGGCTGACGCTCACCAAACCCAAGCTGACGTTCGACCGGGGCACCGACCGCGCGGGCCACATCACCCACGGCCTGCGCCCGGCGCTTGGACAGGCTCATGTTGTGGGCATCCGAGGCGCGGCTGTCGGTATGGCCATAGATGGCATAGCCAAAGGCGCCCGCGTCCTGGAAAAAGCCAGTCAGATAATCCCGCCCATGCATTGTGAGCCTTGCACTGTCGGTGGCAAACAGCGTGTCGGTGTTTTCCACCAGACAGGTGTTGACCTTCAGGCAGACCGGCTTGCCGGTCTTGGGGTTGCGGCGGGGGACCATGTAGCCCTCGATCCCGCCATCTGCCCACCAGTGCATGCAGCCATCGTCGTCGACCCACACGCCCCATTCGATCTGCCCGGTCACCACCGGCCCTTCCTCGGCCGCAGCTGCGGTCGCCGCGAAAAGGCCCGCCGCAATGGCAACCCCCCCGAGCACACACTTCATCGCCTTGGAAAACCTTTCCACCGCAATAGCCCCCTTCACCCAACTGGCAAGCATCTTCTACACGAGGATTGCAGTCGCAAAAACGTGAAGTAAAGCGGAATCTGAAGGATAGAAGGCGTTTATCCTGCGGTTTGTGGCAGCGCAGGAACAACATGTAGTGGTCGTGCGTTTCCGGGCCATGGCGCCGAAAGCATGATTTTTACCGGGTCAGGCGGAAATCCTGACTGCGGCCAACGAGTTCGTGGACGAAGCTGTGATCCGCACGCGCACCAGTTCACCGGGCTGGCCGGTGGGGTCACCTACGTGCACCGCATGCAGGTGGTCGGATTTGCCGACCATCTGCCCCATTATCCGTCCCGGTTTTTCGTAAAGCACGCCGACTTCGCGGCCCACCATCGCCTCTTGTGCCGCACGCTGCTGTTGGGTGACGAGGGCCTGCAACTCCTGCAGGCGGGCGTTGGCGATTTCGTCCGCGACGGGCGGCTTTTCGGCGGCCGGCGTGCCGGGGCGGGCAGAATACCGAAAGCTGAAGGCCGCGCCATAGCCCACCGTGCGGATCAGGTCCATCGTGTCGGCGAAGTCCTGATCCGTCTCTCCGGGGAAGCCCACGATGAAATCGGAACTGACGAGGATATCGGGCCGCACCGCCCGGAAACGCTCCACCAGCCGCAGGTAGGCGTCGCGGCCATGCTTGCGGTTCATCGCCTTCAGGATCCGGTCGGACCCGGATTGCACCGGCAGATGCAGGTAAGGCATCAAGGCGGTCAGGTCGCCATGCGCGGCGATCAGGTCGTCTTCCATGTCATTGGGATGGCTGGTGGTATAGCGGATGCGGTCCAGCCCGGGAATGGTGGCCAACGTCCGAATAAGCCGTGCGAGGCCCCAGATGCTGCCGTCGTGCCCTGCGCCGTGATAGGCATTCACGTTCTGGCCAAGCAGGGTGATCTCTCGCACGCCCCTTTCGGCCAGTCCGCGGGCCTCGGTCAGGATCCGCTCCACCGGACGGCTGATTTCAGCGCCGCGGGTATAGGGGACGACGCAGAAGGCGCAGAACTTGTCGCAGCCTTCCTGCACAGTCAGGAAGGCTGCGGGTCGGCCCGTGCCCTTGCGGCGGGGCAGATGGTCGAACTTGTCCTCGGGCGGAAAATCGGTGTCCACCACCTGTTCCGTCGCCCGCACCATCGCAGGCAGTCGGTGATAGCTTTGCGGACCAACCACCAGATCGACGAGCGGCATCCGGCGCAGGATCTCTGTTCCTTCGGCCTGGGCGACGCAGCCCGCGACTCCGACCTTCATCCCGGGCTTTGCAGCCTTCAAGGGGCGTAGACGGCCAAGGTAGGAGTAGAGCTTCTCGGACGCCTTTTCGCGGATGTGACAGGTGTTCAGAAGCACCATGTCGGCCTCTTCGATCACCTCGGTGATCACATAGCCTTCGGCCCCCATGGCCTCGGCCATGCGCTCGCTGTCATAGACGTTCATCTGACAGCCGTAGGTCTTGAGGAAAAGCTTCTTTGGGTCCGCCATCGCCCCGCCCGTATCGCCCTGCCCGCCTGGTTCAGCGCCTGCACATAGTCCAAAGCGCGCCCTGCTGCAACGTCAGCCTTGGTGCGGGGCGATTGCGATATCGGGCGAGTCCCGGAAATACTGCGGCAGCCCGTCACAGATTTCATAGAACGCAGGGCGCCCTTCGGTGCAGATATGCGAAGCGCAGCCGAGGCCTGTGGGATCATCGAGGGACCCGGCAAGGATCGCAATATGCGCGCCCGCCTCGGGTTTCCAGAACAGGACCGACCCGCACATCCTGCAAAACCCGCGCCGCGCATGCATCGAGGCCGCATACCACGCGAGCCCCTCCTCGCCGGTCAGGCGAAAATCCTCCTGCGCCACTGCCGTCGCGGCATAGTAGAGCCCGGTCTGCCTGCGACACTGCGAGCAATGACAAAAGACCACATCACGCAGCGGCCCCCGGGCTTCGTATCGGACGGACCCGCAAAGGCAGCCGCCCTGGTGGATGTGCATGGGAAGCCTCACTGTTTCGGGAAGGGTACGGCGCTGCAAAGATCGCCATTTCCAGCCGAAAGGCAACAGCGGAAAAGGTGGGAGTATCAGGTTGGCAGATCTTTAAAGAGGACATGTATCAAAATCCTGCCCGCACCAGCAGGGACGGGCGATTTGCACGGGGAAACGGTTCGCGGGGGCCATTTCCATATTCGCCTTACCCCTTCCACGCGATACCTGTCCGGCTCCTCGAACACGTCGATCGCCCGCGTGCCGGCTTTGATCATCGCCCCATGCTCCACACCTGCCGCGATGGAATAGCTGTCGGCGGGGCAGTAAATCCTTGCTTCCCGGCCAATGGTGAACGCGATCTCTCCCTCCGCCACCGTGCCCCATTGCGCGCCGTGCGCATGCACCGGCAGCCGCATTTCCTTCACGAAGGTGAAAAAAACCACCAGCCCCGCGTCCGAGCGGATGACCCTGGTCTCAATCACGTCCTCCGGAAACGGCACGTCGATGCTGGGGAAGGCCTTCATGAAATCGAGGTAGGGCATCGGCTCCTCCTTGCCGGAACGGGCCGAACGCAATTGCGGATTTGAATCGCATCAAATGTCATTTCTCCGATCCCGCCCGTCCTGACTTGCAATGCCTCGGCGCTTGACGGAACCTGCCGCCACCCGCCCCGCACCGGACCCCCGATGACCGACCTCTCTGCCTTTCTCGCCGCCCGCTCCCCTGCGCCGATCAAGGGGCCGCTTGCCATCCTCATGGCCGAAGACGGGGTGGAACTGGAAACCACCCTGCGCCACCATCTGGGACAGGGCTTTGCCGAGCTTTGGTTGTTGGCGCCCGAAGGGGTGGACGTGCCCGCCGCCCTTGCCCCGCGGGTCACGCTCATCTCCCATGACGTCTATGCCGACCATGCACTGCCAAACGCGGTCAACCAGGCCATGGAGGCGCTGGATGGCGCCTGGGTCTACGCGGGCTACACTGCCGAATACCTGTTCTTTCCCTTCTGCGAGACGCGCAGTTTTCGTGACATGGTCACCTTCCATGCCGAAGAACGGCGCGACGCGATGCTGACCCATGTGATCGACCTCTATGCCGCCGACCTCGGCCGCCACCCGGCTGCGGTCTCGCTGGAGGAGGCGCATCTTGACCGCTCGGGCTATTACGCGCTGGATCGCAAGGACCCCGAGAGCGGGACGCGCAAGGACCGGCAGATGGATTTCTTCGGCGGCCTGCGCTGGCGGTTTGAGGAACACGTCCCCCCCGCGCGCCGTCGCATCGACCGCATTGCCATCTTCCGCGCCAGAACGGGCCTTCGGATGCGGCCCGATTTCACCTTCACGGACGAGGAATACAACACCTACGCCTGCCCCTGGCACCATAACCTGACGGCGGCCGTCTGCTCTTTCCGCACGGCCAAGGCGCTGTGCCGCAATCCGGGCTCAAAGTTCGACATCCGGAGTTTTTACTGGCACAATTCCACCCGGTTCGACTGGACGTCCCAGCAACTGATGGACCTCGGGCTGATGGAGCCGGGCCAGTGGTTCTGAGGGTGTGGCCTGGGTTCTGAGGGCAAGATCTGGGTTTTGAGGGCAAGATCTGTGTTCTGAGGGTGCGATCCGGCTTGCCGGTCGCCTTCGGGCGGACCGCAAAGCTCCAGAAAGCGTGGAGGCGGGTACCGGAATCGAACCGGTCTTCACGGATTTGCAATCCGCTGCGTAACCTCTCCGCCAACCCGCCGGAGTGCTGTGTTTCCTAAGTTTCCGCGCCCTCGGCGTCAAGCCCATATCGCGCAGCCGTCAGTCGTCGGGCCGCACCCGAGCGCATCGCCCGCAGCGACAACAGGCTGTAAAGACCCACAATCAGCACAGCGCCAAGCGCAAAGATGCCCAGGACCTGCCCGAGGGCGCCCGTCTCTGCCGCCGCGGGCCAAAGGGCCGAGACCCATCCAGGCCCTGCGCCGGTGACGGCAAACCAGCCCGGTGCTGCGGCAAAAAGCGCGAACATCGCGATCACCGCCCATTGCAGGCCCAGCCGCATTTCGCGCGGCGCCCCGGTCAATCCCCGGCGCAATGCCCGGACGCTTCGACCCAAATCCTCTTGCACCACGATGATTGCGGGTACCACCAGCAGCACCAGCACCATCCCGAAGCCCAGCCCGTAAGACAGCGTGATCACCGTGGGCTTCAGGAATTCCGCCTGACTCGATCCCTCAAACAGCAATGGCGCCAGACCAAGAACGGTTGTGAGCGTTGTCAGCAGCACCGCGCGGAACCGGTCGGCCACACCGTCAACGATTGCAGCTCTGAGGCTGCGGGTCCGGGCATAGTCATCAATCGTGGTTACAAGCACGATGGCATCGTTGATGATGATCCCCGACATGCCGATCAGCCCGACGATCGAGAACAAGGACAACGGCACGTCCCAGTGCCAATGGCCAAACACCGCCCCGACAAGACCAAAGGGAATGACCGTCATCACCACAAGAGGGCGCAACCACTGACCGAAGATCCAGGCCAGCGTGAGGTAAATGCCGACCAGGCAGGCAATCAGGGCAACGCCGGTATCACTGAAGAACGCAGCCTCCTGCGCAGCTTGGCCCGAAAGCCGCAACTCTACTCCGAAATCGGCGGCAATCCGGGGCAGGATCTCATCCTTCAGCGCGCGTTGCACGTCGCTGGCGCGGACCGGGTCATCCTCGGACAGATCGCCGGTGACAGTTACCACCTGCAGCCCGTTTTCGCGCCGTACCGTCGAAAATCCATCCCGCCGCTCGACCGTCACCAGATCGGCCAGCGGCACATAATCGCCCGCCGCCGTGCGCATAAGGGTGCGGTCGAGGAAGTCGGCAGTCAGTTCCCGGTCCGGCAATTCCACACGGATCGTTGCGGTGCGCGGACCCTCGGGGAAACTTGCAGCCTCGATGCCGCTCAGCCGGTCGCGCAGGCTGCGACCGAGGGCATCTACTTCGAAACCAAGCGCCTGCCCCTGCGGGGTGAGGCTGAGGATAAGCTCCTCCTTGCCGAGGCTGAGGCTGTCTTCCAGGGCCGAGACTTCGGGGTAGACCGCAAGAGCCGCCTTGAGCGCCTCTGCCGCACCGTTCAGCTGTTCGCTGCTGGCTCCGGACAGATCGACCGCAAGCGAATCGCCCCCCGGGCCGTAGCGCGAGCCACGAAAGCTCAGCTCCTCCAGCAGGGGATGCGGGCGCACCTCGGCCTGAAGGGCCGTGACAAAGGCCGAGCTCGAATAGGGCCGCAGGTCCGGGTTCACCAGTTCGATGGAAATCCCGCCCAGAAGGTCAGGATCCGTCTCATCCGCGCTGGCAAGGCCGCGCCCGGCAGCACCGCCCGTTTCGGCCAGCACATACTCCACCGGGTTCAGCCCATGCTCGGCCGCCAAGTCCTGCGCGACCTTTTCCGTCGCCCGCTGCAGTTCACGCATCATGGCAAAGGTATCGTCGCGACCAGCGCCCGGCAGCATGACGAAATTGCCGGTGACCGTGGTCTGTTCGGGCGCGTTGAAGAATCGAAACTGCACATCGCCGCGCAGGAACAGTGCGCCCTGCGCCGCCAGCGCCAGAACCGCCGTTGCCAGCACCGGATATCTCCAGGTGATCACCCCCCGCATGGCCGGTCGGATCACCCGTGTCTGAAACCACGCCATGCCACGGTTGACCTGACGCGACGGCCAGTCGTACCAGCGGTCCTTCTCGGCGGCGACCAGGGCGTGGACGAGGTGGTTGGGCAAGATCAAAAAGCATTCGACGAGCGACGCCAAAAGAACAAAGGTCACTGTCCAGGGGATGTCGGCAATGATCTCGCCAAACCGCCCGCCAATGGCCACAAGCCCGAGAAAGGCCACGATCGTCGTGATCGAGGACGCGAACACCGGCGCCACCATCTGGTTTGCGCCGCCTTCGGCCGCGACTTGCGGGCTTTCCTTCAGCACGCGCGCCCGGAAGTCGGCATGCTCGCCGACCACGATGGCATCATCGACCACGATCCCCAACATGATGATCAGCGCAAAGAGCGAGATCATGTTGATCGTAAGGCCCGCCGCGTACATTGCGGCGAGCGCGCCCAGCATTGCCACCGGAATGCCCGCCGCCACCCACAGCGCAATGCGCGCGTTCAGGAACAGGAACAGCAGCACCACGACGAGACAAAGACCCATGATCCCGTTGTCGAACAGCAGGGTCAGCCGGTCGCTGATCTGCTCGGCCCGGGTGCGGACCAGATCAACCGTCACCCCGGGCGGCAGACCCGCCTGCATCGTCCCGGCCACCTCGGCCACCAGTGCCTGAATGCGGATGGCATCGCCGGTCTCGTTGCGGTCCACGCGCAAGGTGATGGCCGGATTGTCGCCGACAAAGGTGCGGCGCCCGGAATCCACACCCCGGGTGATCACCTCCCCCACATCGGCCACGGTCAGCGCGCCGCCCTCTGGCCGCGCCTTCAGCACCACGGCGCCGATCTCGGCGGCACCCCGTGCCTCGCCTCCGGTCCGCAGGCGCGCCGAGCCGTCGCCCACCTCGCCCGCGGGCGCGGAGCGGGCAGCGGCGCCAATGGCGGAGGCAATCTCAGCCATGGTGATGTCATGCCGGATCAGCGCGACCGACGGCACCTCGATCACCAGTCCCGGGGCAGCAAGGCCCTGGATCGTCGTGCGGGTGATCCCTGCGGCAAAGAGCCGGGCCGAGAATTCGTCGGCAAAGCGCGCAAGCTGATCCACCCCGACCGGCCCGGTGATCACCACATCTGTCACCTGATCGCGCCAGAGCGTCCGGCGCACCTCGGGGGCATCCGCCCCTTCGGGCAGGTTGCGCACCTGGGTCACGGCGTTTTCCACATCCGCCGCCGCGCGGTCGAGGTCCGTCCCCGGCTCGAACTCCACGCTGATGCGGGTCGACCCTTCGGCGGTGCGGGCCTCGGTCGTGACCACGCCGTTGATCGCCAGCAACACAGGCTCCAGAAGCTGGACGATGCCGCGGTCCACATCCTCGGCCCCTGCCCCGGGCCAGGCGACCGTCACATTGACTTCGGCCACCACCACATCCGGGAAGTACTGCGCCCGCATCCGGCTCGCAGCCAGCAGACCCGCCACCACCAACAGCACCAGCAAAAGATTTGCCGCTGTCTGGTGCCGGGCGAAATAGCGCAGAATGCCGCCCCCGCCTGCCACGCTCAACCCCCGCTGTCCGGACTTGGCGGGGTCAGGGCGCCGACCTCTGCCTCGGCATCGGCCACTGCCCCGGCGCTGCTGCGAACCGGAGTGATCCGGATGCCTGCGCCCAACAGGGTCGAGCGTTCGCGCACCACCTCGCGCCCGGCAAGGGCCGCGGCGGCAATGATCACCTCATCCCCCTGACGGCGCAGGGCGATAACCGCCATTTCTTCCAGCCGGTCCTCAGCGCCAAGGACCAGCACACCTCCCGGCCCCAGCGCCGTTGCGGGCAGCATGGCTGCGGCCTCCAGCACAGGCTCACGCAGTTCCACGGTCACAAAATCGCCGGGCCGCAAGCCTTCCGCCGCACCCAGTGTGGCGTAGATCAGCCGACCGGTCTGCCCCTCGCCCACAGCGGCGCCGACACGGTCCACCCGGCCTTCGGTCACGGGCGAGCCGGGGCCGATAGACACGGTCAAGGGTGCGCGGATCAACGTGCCCTGCGCATCAAGCATCAGACTGTATTGCGCGGTGGAAAGCCGGAACGCCACCTCCAGCGCGGTGGAGTCGATGATCCTGCCCAGCACCTCGTTCGTGCCCACGGTCCCGCCAACCGCGACCGAAGCCGCATCTACACGACCCGAGAATTCGGCAAGGACTTCGGTCTCTGCCAGCCGCCGTTCGGCCTCGGCGTGCGTGATACGCTGGCGCTGCAGACTTGCGGCTGCGCTCTGCACATCGGCCTTTGCGCGCTGCAGGGCCTGCCTGCGCGTCAGCACCGCCTGTTCGGCACCCGAGGCAGCCAGAGCCGCCGTTTCCACAGCCGCCGCAGAGCCTACACCCCGCGCCGCCAGATCCTCCTGCCGGGCCATCGCCTGGTCGCGCAACTGCGCCTGTCGGACGGCCGCCGCCAGATCGTCCGTCGCCAGCGAAATCGCAGCCTTTGCCTCGGCCAGATCGGCAGCGCGGGCGTCCAGGTCCGCCCCGGCCAGTGCAAGCTCTGCCGCCGCATCCGCCGGATCAAACCGCAGGATCAGCGCGCCGGCCGCGACCTCCGCCCCATCCTTGAAATTCTCGGAAACCCACAAGATGCTTCCCGCCCGTGGCGCCCGGATTTCAAGGCTGCGCTGCGCCCGGATCTCTCCAAAGGCTGTCAGCACCGGCTCGATCTGACCCGGCGTAATCTTCACCACGTTCGCTGCAATCACGCGCTCTTGCTGCGGACGGCCGACCGACCCCGCCTCTGCGGCCTTGCGTGACGCCGAAAGAAGCAGATGCGCCGCAAAACCCAAGAGCGCCAGCGTCACCGCCAGCAGCATCAACCCCGTAAGACTGCGCCTGAAAAACCGCATTCCCGCCCTTTGCCTGCACGCCTTCGCAGCAGATAGCGCAAGCCCCGTGTTTCACCAACCAAGCTTGCGTGATCCTGCAGGGGTCAAACGCCAGAGAGGCTCATTTCCGTCGCCGATGTTCCTCCAGGCGCGGAAAAATCTCAACGAAATTGCAAGGTCGGTGTCGGTAATCCAGCTGCCAGAGCAGAATTTCGTCCCAGGCGTCGCGGCAGCCGCCCGGGCTTCCGGGCAGCGCAAAGAGATACGTCCCCCCTGCAACACCCCCACATGCCCGGCTTTGCACGGCCGAGGTGCCGATTTTCTGCATCGAGACGATGGTAAAAACGGTGCCGAAGGCCTCGATCTCCTTCTCATAGACGTCGCGGTGCGCCTCGACGGTCACGTCACGCCCCGTGAGGCCGGTGCCACCCGTGGTCAGGATCACGTCCACCTCAGGCGCGGCGATCCACTCGCGCAGCTGTCCCGCAATCGTGGCACGGTCATCCGGCACGATCCCCCGCGCGGCAAGCAGATGTCCCGCCCCCGTCAACCGCTCCACCAGCGTGTCGCCAGAGCGGTCATCGGGGGGCGTGCGCGTGTCCGAAACGGTAAGCACCGCAATCCTTACGGGAATGAACGCGCGGCTCTCGTCAATCCGTTTCATCCCTCACCCTCTCTGCATCAGCGCAAGCCGCACTGCGAGCCCGGCAAAGATCGCGGCAGAGGCCCGCCCCAGCCACCGTACCCCGGCCCCCGAGCCCGCAAGCCGACGCCCGATCCCCCCGGCAAGACAGCCCACGAGGCCGTTGACCACCAGCCCCCCGGCACAGAACACGGCGCCGAGCGTCAGAAACTGCGGCAACACTGGCCGCGCGGGGTCCACGAACTGCGGCAGGAAAGCCAGGACGAACAGGATCACCTTCAGGTTCAGCAGGTTGACCACCAGCGCCTCGCGGAACACCTGAACCATCGGTCGCGCCTCCGCCGCAGCCCTCGGGTCCAGCGCCCCCCGCGCAGCCCCCGCAGCGCCAGCCAGCACAGGGTACCCCACGCCCAGCCAGCGGATTGCCTCGAAAGCCAGGGGCTGTGCCGCCGCCAGCGCCCTGAGGCCCAAGCCCGCAAGCAGGGTATGCACCATTCCACCCGCCGCGATGCCGACATTGGCCGCCATCCCGGTCCGCGGCCCGCCGCGCAGCCCCTGCCCCAGACAGAACATCATGTCCGCCCCGGATCTGAAGTTCAGTGCAAGCGCCGCCGGAATGAAGGTGAGCAGCATGAATGGCTCCACTGGCAGCATCACGCCCCGCCCTCCAGCCGTGCACGCAGCGCCAGAAGGTCCGCCCAGGCCTCCCGTTTCGCCGCCGGGTTGCGCAAAAGTTGGGTCGGGTGCGTCATCTGCAACACGGGCAGCCCCAAAGCCTCTGTCCCATGCCGCTGCGCCGTGAGGTTACCCTGCTCGCCGGTCAGCGCAAAAAATGCCGTGTTGCCCATCACCACGATCACCTCGGGCGCCGCCAACGCGATATGTTGCAGCACAAAGGGCCGCATCATCGCGACCTCGTCCGCTCCCGCAGTCCGGTCGCCCGGGGGCCGCCATGGCAGCACACTTGTGATGTACAGCGCTGCACGAAGGTCTGGCGCATCGCGGGCAAGGCCGATCGACGCAAACATCCGGTCTAAAAGCTGCCCCGCTTCCCCGACAAAAGGCCGCCCCTCCACATCCTCCTCGCGCACAGGCGCCTCGCCGAGGATCAGCACCCGTGCCCCCGCCCGTCCATCTGCGAACACGAGGTTTCGGGCCCCCCGGCGCAGGTCGCAATGCAAATACCCCGCCATCGCCGCGCGCAACGCCTCAAGACTTCCAGCCGCCCGCGCCGCAGCCTTCGCCGCCTCAACCGCCAGCGCGAGCGCCGCCCCCGGATCGGCCCGCGTTTCCCGGTGCACAATCTGCGGCGCCACCACGTCGCGTGACACAATGGCCTCGGGCCGGGTGTGAGACTGAAGCTCAGATCGGGGCAGCGCCTCCGGCAGCGCAAAGCGGTCCACCGGCACCTCGCTGATCACATCGGTCAGACCAAGCTCCACCTGCCAGTCCAGTGCCGCCAGCGCCGCATACCAGCCCGAGTCTCCTTCAAAGCGCTGATCAACGTCGATTCCCATGCCCGCAACGCTAGGCCCCGCGCAAACCCACCGAAAGCTGAAAATCCCCCCCTCCCCCCTTCATCCAATCAAAAATATCCCAGGGTCCGGGGCAGCGCCCCGGGGCCGGGCACAAAGACGACAGCTGCCCCCGCCCCTCCTCCCGCCTCTCCGCCTGCGGCGCACCCCATTGCAGCCCCTCTCCGCCTTCGCCATAACCACCCCATCCGACGCAGCTCTGAGGTGCCGCCATGACCTTCCGTGCCCGCCACTTGCTCGGGATCGACCACCTCTCCCCGGCCGAGATCGTCTCCGTCCTTGACCTTGCCGATCGCTACGTCGATCTCAACCGCCGCACGGTCAAGCAATCCGACGTGCTGGCGGGCCTCACGCAGATCAACATGTTCTTTGAGGCCTCCACCCGCACGCAGGCGAGTTTCGAGCTTGCGGGCAAGCGGCTCGGTGCCGACGTGATGAACATGTCTGTCGCGCAATCCTCGGTGAAGAAGGGCGAGACGCTGATCGACACGGCGCTTACCCTCAACGCGATGCGCCCTGACCTTCTGGTCGTAAGGCATCCCTCCTCCGGGGCGGTCAACCTTCTTGCCTCCAAGGTCAACTGCGCGGTGCTCAACGCCGGTGACGGCCGCCACGAGCACCCCACTCAGGCACTGCTCGACGCGCTGACGATCCGCCGCTCGAAGGGCCGCCTCCAGCGGCTGACCATCGCCATCTGCGGCGACATCGCGCACAGCCGGGTCGCACGGTCCAACCTCATCCTTCTGGGCAAGATGGAAAACCGTCTGCGCCTGATCGCGCCGCCCACTCTGATGCCGGCAGGTATCGCCGACTTCGGCTGCGAGGTGTTTGACGACATGCGCAAGGGCCTCGAAGGCGCGGATGTGGTGATGATGCTGCGCCTTCAGCGTGAGCGGATGGACGGCGGTTTCATCCCCTCGATGCGGGAATACTACCACCGTTATGGTCTTGATGCCGAAAAGCTGTCCCATGCCAAGCCCGACGCCATCGTCATGCACCCCGGCCCGATGAACCGCGGCGTCGAGATCGATGGAGAGCTTGCAGACGACATCAACCGATCCGTCATTCAGGATCAGGTGGAGATGGGCGTCGCCGTGCGGATGGCCTGCATGGACCTTCTGGCGCGCAACCTGCGGGCCGAACGGGGGGCGCGTGCCGTGGGTGTGATGGTCTGAGGGCCGGGGAGGTGGCTTGGCGGGTCCCCCCGCCGCTCTGCCTCACGTCACGGGTAAGCGAACAGACTTTCGGCTGCCGCCCCGCCCGGGCATGCCCTGCGAAGGCGCGGGCTCAAACCTTTTCCAGCTCGAAGGTGTCGTGCAAGGCCTGCACGGCCAGTTCGATATACTTGCGGTCGATCAGCACCGAGATCTTGATTTCGGATGTGGTGATAACCTTGATGTTCACATTCTCGGCCGCAAGGGCTGCAAACATCTTGGCGGCGACCCCGGCGTGGCTGCGCATCCCGATCCCCACCACCGAAAGCTTTGCCACATCGGAGTCGGTCACCAGTTCGGCATATGCAAAAAGGCCCGCTTCGCGCGCATCTTCTACGGCCTTGCGGGCGCGGGCGACCTGATTGGTCGGGCAGGAAAACGTCATGTCGGTATAGGCGCGCTTGTCGCCTGGCTGTTCCAGCTCCGATATGTTCTGCACGATCATGTCGACGTTGACGCCCGCCTCGGCCAGCGGGCCAAAGATCGCGGCGGCGATGCCGGGGCGATCTTCCACCCGCACCAGTGTCATCTTCGCCTCGTCGCGGGAATAGGCCACGCCAGACACAACTTTCGATTCCATGATCTCATCCTCATCGCAAACCAGCGTTCCAGAAGTCTCGTCCGTGTCCTCGAAGGACGACAGCACCCGCAGCCGCACCTTGTAGCGCATCGCAAGCTCGACCGAGCGGGTCTGCAGCACCTTGGCGCCAAGGGAGGCCAGCTCGAGCATCTCTTCGAAGGCGATCCGGTCAAGCTTGCGGGCCTTGTCGGTGATGCGGGGGTCGGTTGTGTAGACACCGTCCACATCGGTGTAGATGTCACAGCGTTCGGCCGCAAAGGCCGCGGCAAAGGCCACGGCGGTGGTGTCAGATCCGCCGCGGCCGAGCGTCGTAATCCGCCCTTCGTGCGACACGCCCTGAAACCCCGCAACCACCGCGACCTTGAACCCTTCGGCAAACTTCCCGTCGATATTGGCACGCGGAATGTCGACAAACCGCGCCGAGGCATGTTGCGAGGTGGTCTCAATCGGCACCTGCCAGCCTTGCCAGCTGCGCGCAGGCACACCCATTTCCTGCAGGGTCAGCGCCATCAGACCCGCTGTCACATTCTCGCCCGAGGACACGACGGCATCATATTCGCGCGCGTCATACATCGGCGAGGTGCCCTCAACCCAGCCCACAAGCTCATTTGTCTTGCCCGGCATGGCAGACACTATGACGATCACGTCATATCCCCGCTCCACCTCGCGCTGGACCTTGCGGGCGGCATTCCCGATCCGGGCAAGGTCCCCCACCGAGGTTCCGCCGAATTTCATCACCAGAAGCGGCATCGCCTATCCTTTGTGCATGGCGGCCTGAAAATCGCTGGTGTCTTATGCGATGGTCAGGGGCGCCGCAAGGTGCAGCGGTGCGTGGCGTCAGAGCGTCTTGCCGTTGGTGTCGGGGGTGCTGGTGTCGGCCGGTTTGCTGGAATTTCCGAATTCTTCCCCGGCGCGCTGCAGCACGCTGCTCCACCAGTCGAACGTGTCATGAAGATTCCTGGGCGAAATTCCACCCCATAGGTTTACATCGAATTCCAGCGCAACGTCACAATCGCTGTCGATGTAGCCCTTGCCAAAGCGGAATTCTCGGTTTTAGTCATTCACCGCGGTCAATGCACCGGTCGGGGAGGCGAAATACGCCCAAAATTGTATCGAGGTGCAAACCTTCCCGTCCTTGCATCCAAAGAACAAGACCGAACAGCGTTTGCCTTGGATCCGCGCGCTGATCCGCGGGCGTCCGTTTCGTCGCTCTCTAACTCTGCCGAGCCGTAACCGCACGCGACTTGCAAGATCTTGGCGGGATTGTCGGCCATGACCAAGTTCTGCGCGATGGCCCCAGAAGCGACTCCGCAGAGGCTCGGGATCAGCGCCAACCGCGGGCCGGCCAATGGACGGGTCCTGGGTAAGGCGGGGAATGATCGACATGAACCGGGCGCAAGGAGAGGTTGTGCCCGGACCATAAGGCACCCCGGACGACGCGCCAAGCAGAACTATCGGCACGTGCCGCGCGCACGACCGCGAAGTCCGCCCCATCGCGCCCGCGTCTGGCGTCACGTTTCCTGCAGCGCCCGCCAGCCGATGTCGTGGCGGCAGAAGCCTTCGGGCCAATCGATCTGGTCGACCATCTCATAGGCGCGGGCGCGGGCCTGTGCCAGCGTGGCGCCGCGGGCGGTGATGTTCAACACACGCCCGCCGGTTGCGGTCACATCGCCATCGCAAAGGGTGGTGCCCGCATGGAACACCATACTGAAACTGTCCTCCGCCAGCGCCTCCAACCCCCTGATCACGCTGCCCTTGACATAGGCTCCGGGGTAGCCGTTCGCCGCCAATACCACTGTCAGCGCATGGTCGTGCGCCCAGTGTATCCGGGCATCCGCGAGCCGCCCTTCGGCGCAGGCGAGCAGCAGGTCCAGCGCCTGTGCCCCCAGACGCATCATCAGGACCTGCGTTTCCGGATCACCAAAGCGGGCATTGTATTCCACCAGCCGCGCCCGGCCGCCCGTGATCATCAGGCCCGCATAAAGCACCCCGCTGTAAGGCGTGCCGCGCCGCGCCATCTCGGCAATAGTGGGCATCACGATCTCGGCCATGACCTGTGCGGCAATCTCATCGGTCAGCACCGGCGCCGGGGAGTAGGCGCCCATGCCACCAGTGTTCGGGCCGGAATCCCCCTCGCCCACCCGCTTGTGGTCCTGTGCGGTGCCGATGGGCAGGGCATGTATCCCATCGGTCAGCACGAAGAAGCTCGCCTCCTCGCCGTCCATGAACTCTTCGATCACCACTTCGGCGCCTGCGGCGCCAAACTCGCCCGAAAACATCTCGTCAATCGCAGACAGCGCCTCAGGCAGGGTCATGGCCACGACCACACCCTTTCCCGCGGCCAGACCGTCGGCCTTTATCACGATGGGCGCACCCTTTTCCGTCGCATAGGCACGGGCGGGCGGGCCTGCGTCAAAGCGTGCCCAGGCGGCCGTGGGGGCAGCGCAGGCATCACAGATCTCTTTGGTGAATGCCTTCGACGCCTCCAGCCGGGCCGCCGCGGCCGAAGGGCCAAAAGTCAGGAACCCTGCTGCCCGCGTCGCATCGGCAACCCCAACGGCGAGAGGGGCTTCAGGGCCGATGATGATGAAATCAATGGCGTTTTCTTCGCAAAACGCCACTACGCCGGTGCCATCAAGAATATCGAGATCCGCACATTCTGCCAATCCCGCGATACCGGCATTGCCGGGCGCCACGATCAGCCGGTCAGTCTTGGGGTTCTGCTTTACCGCCCAGGCCAGCGCATGTTCCCGCCCGCCCGAGCCCAGAATCAGGATGTTCATGCGCAAGCCCCCTGCCGTCCCATTCCGCCTGATAGGGGGGGGCGAAGGCCAAGGCAAGGCGCGCTAATCGCAAGCGACCCCATCGCCGTCTCGGTCGAGCTTGCAGATATCGACGCGCGCGACAAAGACCGGACCGGACACGCAAGCGGGACCATTCCCGCGTCCCCCGGCGCAATCCACATCGGGTGCAATCGGCACGCGTTGATCGGCATAGTCGGGACCGCAGTCTTCTGCCGCAGCAGTTTGCACGGTCACAGGCAGCAGGATGAAAACGAGCATCAGCCGGAGCATCAGAATACCGCAATAATCGGCAAGGTGTCATGGGAGGGATAAGGTATCATGGGAGGGATGTCGCCAGACCGATGGCCCGGAAATCAACGAATTGTTAACGTCCGTTAGCGGCCTTTTCAGGGCGGCGGGGCAATGCGACCTTCAGCCAGGACGCGTCCGCGAATGCCGCATTGTCGCCGGGCGCGGAGTTTGACAGGATCAGCCATGGCCCTCTTCGAAGATGACGATCCCTCCGCCCGCCCGGGCAACAACCCGGAATTCACCGTCTCGGAGCTGTCCGGAGCGGTAAAGCGGGTGATCGAGGGAGAATTCGGTCTGGTCCGCGTCCGGGGCGAGGTGGGGCGGGTCAGCCGACCGGCCTCCGGGCATCTCTATTTCGCGTTGAAGGATGACCGCGCCTCGCTGGATGCTGTCAGCTGGAAGGGGCAGGTCGCGCGCATGCAGGTCCGCCCCGAAGAGGGGATGGAAGTGGTGGCGACCGGCCGGATGACCACCTTTCCGGGCCAGTCGAAATACCAGTTGATCGTCGAGGATGTGGCCCCCGCCGGGGCCGGCGCCCTGATGGCGATGCTGGAGAAGCGGCGCGCAGGGCTGGCGGCAGAGGGGCTGTTCGATGCGGCCCGCAAGCAGCCGATACCCTATCTGCCCCGGGTCATTGGCGTCGTGACCTCGCCCTCTGGTGCGGTCATCCGTGACATCCTGCACCGCCTGCGCGACCGCTTTCCCCGCCACGTGTTGATCTGGCCGGTTGCCGTACAGGGCCAGGCGTGCGCGCAGGAGGTGGCCGCCGCGATCCGCGGCTTCAACGCCATCGAGCCCGGTGGGCCGATACCGCGTCCCGATGTGATCATCGTGGCGCGAGGAGGCGGCAGTCTTGAGGATCTCTGGGGCTTCAACGAGGAAATCGTGGTCCGCGCAGTTGCGGCAAGCCGCATCCCGCTGATCTCCGCCGTGGGCCATGAGACGGACACCACCCTCATCGACTTCGCCGCCGATCTTCGCGCGCCCACCCCGACAGCTGCGGCAGAGCTTGCCGTGCCCGTGCGGCTGGAACTGCTGGCGGCGCTGGACGGTCAGGGCGCACGGCTGGCGCGCGGGGTGGTGCAGGGGCTCGGGTTGCGCGGGCAACGACTGCGGGACCTCGGCCGTGCCCTGCCCCGGCTCGACGCGCTGCTGGCCACTCCCGCGCAGCGCATGGATGCGGCGGGGCAGCGGCTGTCGGCAGCGCTCGGCCTGTCGGTTGCGCGCAAACGGGCAGGGTTTGAACGGGCGGCCGGCCGCATGCGGCCCGAAGCGCTGTCGGCGCTGCTCTTGCGCCGCCGCGAAGGGCTGCAATCGGCGGGCTTGCGTTTGGTCACAAGCATCGCCCGCAAACGCGAACGCGCGGAAGACCGGGCGGCCGCGCTCGCCGCGCGCCTGGCCCCGGCGCTGGCCCGGCTGATTGCGGATGCCGCCCGCAAGACCAACGACGGACAGCGCAAGCTTACCGATCTGTCAGCCCGGCTGGAAGCAGCGCCCGCCTTGCGGCTTGCGGCCCTGTCGGCGCGGCTCGAAGCCCTGGATCGAACCCGCCTAAGCCTCGGACATGCCGAGACTCTGCGTCGCGGCTTTGCGGTCGTACGTGCCGAGGGAACGGTCGTCACCTCCCGTGCTGCGGCAGACCGCGCCGCGGTGCTGGAGATTGAGTTCCATGATGGCCGGGTGACCACCGGCGCGCGGATCCTGCGCAAGTCCAAAACCGGGGGAGAGCCTGACCAAGGCCAGCTGTTCTGAGCAGTTGTTCGATTTCTGTCAGTAATGATCCGGTTTTTCAGGGTTCCGCGAGCAACAATGTACGATGATGCAAGCCCGTTCAGACGCCTAAATCTGGCCCTGGGCACGGCAGTGGCTGGTCCGACTGCTCAACCTCGGTCAATTCTTCCCCCGCGCCATTGCCCGAGAAGAGCCCGTTCAAGCCCCGCGCATCGACCCAGAAGGTCCAGCACTGCGGCACAGGATCATAGTCGTAGACAAAGCAAATCTCCTCCCCCGCCTCATACCAGGTGCCGTACTGGCATTCGTTTGCCGTAAAGGCCCAACGGACCTTCCGGCCGGACAGGTACTCTTCCACCCCATAGGGCGCGTCGAACTGATGGTAGGTGATGGTCTTGCCCGTCACATAGGCCTCGAACTCGGCCCCCGTCATCGGCGTCTGCGTCAGCGCGGGCAGTGGAAACAGGCACAAGGCCAGGACGACGCGGGCGGTGAGGGTCATGGCAGTCTCCGGCACAGGCATTACGAACATGCCAGAGCAGCTGCGGAAAGGCCAGTCACGCCCCCGTCATATGCCGCCACTGCGCCACCGGTCCCCGCATCGCCCGCCGCCACACGGGCGGCACCAGAGCAACGGCGCAGGCAAGCGGCAAAGGCCAGGGCAGGTGCGGCGCATCTGCTGCCAGCTGCAGCGCCGGAAAGGGCCGCGCCGGATGCACGTGGTGATCCGAATGCCGTGGCGCGTTGAGCATCAGGGCCGATGAGAACCATTGTCCGCCATTCCAGCTGTGCTGCGGCCCCACAGGCTCCAGCCGCCCGTCAGCCAGAAAAGCCCGGCTCAGGCCATAGTGCTGGACGTAGTCCGACAGCAAGAGCTGCGCCTGCGCATGCAGCGCAAGGCCCAGCCATGCCAGCACCCCGGCCCACCCCGCGATGCCCCAGCCGAGCATCAACGCCAGCATCCCCCCGCCAAGAAAGATCCCGTAAGGATGCCGCCCGACCCCGCTCCGCAGTCGGGTCTCGGCCCTCCAGCCCTCAGCGAAACTCCCGGCCCACGCCCTGAGCGCAAAGCGATAGAACCCCTCCCCCGCCCGCGCCGAATTGGGGTCCGCCGCACTCCCGACATGCCGGTGATGCACCAGCCGATGGGCCGAAACATGCTGGCCGAACAGCAGGCTCACGTAGATTGCGGCCCCCAGCCTGAAAAGCCCCCGCCCGCTGCGATGGATCAGCTCATGCGCCACCGGATGCGCCACCTGCCCGAACCAAAGCCCGGCGGCCAGGAAGGCCAGTACCCGCTGCCCCGCATAGAGCCCGCTGCCCCCCGCCACAGCCCACGTGGCTAACGGCAAAAGCCCCAGATGTGCCACGCCAAGCGTCACCAGCAGCAGATCCGCCGCCGGAAACTCCGCTCCCTCAGGGCGATTTCCCGCCACCAGCGGCACCAGCCGGTCCAGCACCAGTGCCAGCACCGCCATGTAAAGAAACCCTGCCCAGAGCCACAGGCCCCCCCAAACCAGACCCGCCCCGATCAACCCCACCGGGACGGCGGAGATCAGCGCAAATAGCACCATAGGCAGGCAGGGGCGGGCAGGTCCGGTCATCGCAGACGTCATAGCACGTCAGCCGTCGCCGCAAAGCCCCGCGCGGCTGCGACCCTTCCCTCAGCCGCCATTAGCGATTAGGTGTTGCCCAAAGCCAGCGAGGCCCGGATGTCCTTCTTCAAGAAACTGCGCGACAAGCTCTTCCGCTCCTCCGACAGGATCGGTGAGGGGCTGGAGGCGCTGGTGGCCGACACCGCCCAACACCCGGCCACAGAGACGTCACCCGAAGCCGCCCCGAGTCCCGCAAAGCCTGGCCTGATCGGCCGTATCCTGGGCCGAACCGGCACGGATGAACCCAGAAGGTTGCTGGACGATGCCATGCTCGAAAGCCTCGAAGAGGTGCTGATCCAGGCCGACATGGGTGTCGCCACTGCCACCCGCGTCACCGCCAACATCGCCGAGGGCCGCTTTGGACGTCGCATCTCCACCTCCGAACTGCGCGAGGCTCTGGCAACCGAGATCGCACGGATCATGACCCCTGTCGCCCGGCCGATGCCGCTATACCCGCAAAAGCCGCAGGTCGTGCTGGTCGTGGGCGTGAACGGGTCGGGCAAGACCACCACCATCGGCAAGCTTGCAAGCCAGTTCAAGGCCGCAGGTAAAACCGTCGTGATCGCCGCCGGCGACACCTTTCGTGCCGCCGCGGTCGAGCAGCTTCAGATCTGGGGAGCCCGCGCCGGAGTGCCGGTCCTCTCTGCCCCCGAAGGCTCCGATCCGGCGTCCCTCGCGTTCGAGGCGCTGACAAAAGCCCAGGCCGACGGCGCCGACCTTCTGATGATCGACACCGCCGGTCGGCTGCAAAACCGCGCCGATCTGATGGAAGAGCTGGCCAAGATCGTGCGGGTCCTGCGCAAGATAGATCCCACCGCGCCGCACAATACCCTCCTCGTGCTGGATGCAACCACCGGGCAAAATGCGCTTTCGCAGGTCGAGGTCTTTTCAAAGATAGCTGACGTGACCGGTCTTGTGATGACCAAGCTCGACGGTACCGCCAAGGGTGGCGTACTGGTGGCGTTGGCCGACCGCTTCGGTCTGCCCATTCATGCCATCGGTGTGGGCGAACAGATCGACGACCTTGCGCCGTTCGATCCAGACGATTTCGCCCGCGCGCTGGTCGGCAGCGATGCCCCGATCTGATATCTTTCCGCCAATTTTTTCTGGTGAAAGCATAGTGGGATTTGGGCGCTAACCCCCAAGCGTCCTCTCAAAAGAAAGACGGGCGGCAGGTTCCCCAGCCACCCGTCCGGTCAATGTCAAAAACCGTCACTCGATCCCGAGCGCCACAAAGCGCGGGTCGCCCCCGCGGCGGATAAGCAGCAGCACCGACTTCCGGCCCGCGTCTTTCGCCTCGGATACGCGTTCCTCCAGATCTTTCAGCCGAACCAGCTTCTGCTGGCCCGCCTCGGTAATCAGGTCCCCTTCACGCAGCCCTTTTTCAAAGGCTTCCGAGGCTTCGTCCACCTTTACCACCAGCAGACCTGCGGCATCCGCAGGCAGGCCGAGCGTAGTGCGCTCCTCATCGCTGAGAAGGGTCAGAGACAGGCCGAGCATCTCGCGCTGGTTAGGCTCTGAAGGTTTGGTCGCCGCGGCGGGTGTGGGTTGTGCCTCGGCGTCCTCGCGGCGACCCAAGGTTACCTGCAGCGTCTTTGAGGCGCCATCGCGCAGCACTACCACCGGAACAGCCTCTCCGACCGGCGCATCTCCGACGCGGCGGGTCAGATCGCGGCTGGAGGCCACTTCCTGCCCGTCAAAAAGCGTGATGACATCGCCGCCGAGAATGCCCGCATCCTTTGCAGGTCCTTCAGGCACATCCGTCACCAAGGCTCCCTTGGCAACAGAAAGGCCCATCGCCTCGGCCACGTCCGGTGTCACGTCCTGGATGCGCACACCCAGCCAGCCACGCCGCGTTTCGCCAAACTCACGCAGCTGATCCACAACCTTGGTGACAACATTGGACGCCATCGAGAAGCCGATGCCGATCGAGCCGCCGTTGGGCGACAGGATGGCGGTGTTCACGCCCACAACCTGCCCGTTCATGTTGAAAAGCGGCCCACCCGAGTTGCCACGGTTGATTGCGGCATCGGTCTGGATGTAGTCGTCATAGCTCCCAGAAAGCTCACGGTTGCGGGCAGAGACGATTCCGGCCGAAACCGAAAAACCCTGGCCAAGCGGGTTGCCCATCGCCACAACCCAGTCGCCAACGCGCATCAGATCCGAGTCGCCGAAGGCTACGAAAGCCAAAGGCTTGTCGCTTTCCACTTTCAAAAGCGCGATGTCAGTCTTGGGGTCAGTGCCGACCAGCTTCGCGTCAAGACGCTCGCCAGAGAAGAATTCGATTTCGATCTGGTCGGCGCCTTCGATCACATGGTTGTTGGTGACGATGTAGCCGTCCTCAGAAACCACGAAACCCGATCCCAATGCCTCGGATCGGCGCGGCTGGTTGTCGCCGTCAGGGTTCTGGAAGTCCTTGAAGAAGTCCTCAAACGGACTGCCTTCGGGAACCATCGGGCCACTGTCCGCCGGCCGTGCCACCATGGCAGAGGTCGTGATGTTGACGACCGAAGGGCTTATCTGCTCGGCGAGAGACGAAAAGCTTTCGGGGGCGGAAAACGCCCGGGCCTGGATGGCAGGCGCCAGCGCAAGGCCGATGCCTAGCGATAGCGCAAGAACGAGGCGCGGTGACGTGCGCTCGTCTATACGTAAAATCTGGGTTTTGGCAGTGGTGAGCACGGGGGAACTCCTCTGGGGGTGACTGCAGACCGCAGCGCAAGTCACATGACGCACATTTAAGCGTTGCTGCGTGCAATGCAAACCCACTTCGCATGTCTCAATCGGTTGTGATCAAATGTGCGCTGACGTGGTCGCATCAAGCCCCGAAGTGGCGCGCAACCCCTACCAGGGCGACACCGACTGCCATGGCGCCAAGGCCAAGCGTCCTGCGCATTGCCGGGTCGATGGCGGCCATCGCGCGCAACAGATCCTCCATGCGCGACGGGGCCAGCGCAAGCGCCAGCCCCTCTACCACAAGTACTAGCCCGATTGCCAGAACCAGAATGCTCACGGTGCAGGCACAGGATCCGGTGCGGGCGCCTCGGCCGGGACGTCCGCAGGCACCTCCGCAGGCACCTCCGCCGGACCCTCTGCAGGCGCCTCGGACGACACTTCGGCAGGTACATCCGCCGCCACATCTGCAGACGCCGACGGGATCCGTTCAGACCGCAGGTACGTAAAGAACTCGCTGTCTGGCTGCATCACGATCGAAGAGTTGCCGCCTTTCAGCGCCCGCTCATAGGCCGTGAGTGACCGGGTGAAGGCAAAGAACTCCGGATCACGGCCAAAGGCCTCGGCAAAGGTGCGGTTGCGTTCGGCATCCGCTTCGCCGCGAACAATGTCGGCTTCCTTGCGCGCCTCCGAGGTCAGTTCCACCACGGTCCGGTCGGCACTGGCCCGCACACGGCTTGCAGCCTCGCCGCCGCGGGCGATCTCGTCTGCGGCCTCTCGCTCACGTTCAGCCCGCATCCGGGCAAAGGTGGCCGACAGGTTCTGTTCGGGCAGATCGGTGCGGGTCAGGCGCACGTCGATCACCTCTACCCCCAGCGAAAGCGCTTGCCTGCGGGCGATGTCGCGGATCTGGTTCATCAGCGTGGTGCGGTCTTCGGACAGCACACGTGAGGACGGCACCGACCCCAACACTTCTTGTACCGCAGGGTTCACGATCCCTTCAAGACGGTTGCGCCCCTGCTCTTCGCCGCCCGCGCCTACGGCCTCGCGGAAGACGACCAGATCGACGATCCGCCAGCGGGCAAAGGCATCGACCACAAGGCGGCGGTCATCCAGCATCGTGACCTCGATGGGTGTGGTGGGCAGGCCGAGAATGCGATCCTCGTAATAGACCACCTCCTGGATCAGGGGCAGCTTGAAGCCAAGGCCGGGTTCGATCTTGACCTGCTTGACCTGACCAAATTGCAGCACCAGTGCGCGCTCGCGCTCATCCACGATGAAGACGGAAGAAAGGGCTACCCCGAGAACCACGGCCACAGCCGGAAGAATGAATGCAGCCTTCATCAGTTGGTCACCCCTTGAGTCGCAGCGGCAGAGCCGTTCGGCGCCAAGGGCACCGCAGCCCCGGCCGGAGCCATCCGGCTCAATTCGTTCAGCGGCAGGAACGGCACAACGCCCTGCCCCGCATCACCGCCCGATACGCCATCGAGGATGACCTTGTTCATGTCACCCAGCACGCGTTCCATCGTCTCCAGATAGAGCCGCTTGCGCGTCACATCCGGCGCCTTGACGTATTCCCCGTAGACCGCGAGGAAGCGGCTCGCCTCCCCCTGGGCCTGGTTCACGGCCTGGGCGCGGTAGGCCTCTGCCTCCTCCAGCAGGCGTGCAGTCTCGCCCCGGGCGCCAGCGGTGACGCGGTTGGCATAGGCGTCAGCCTCTTTCTCCAGCCTGTCGCGCTCTTGCTGGGCGGCCTGAACGGCGCGGAAGCTGTCGATCACGTCAGAGGGCGGCGACGCGCGTTGCAGGTTTACCCGGATCACGCGGATGCCCCCGTTGTAGCTGTCGAGCGTGCTTTGCACGGCGGCCTGCAGATCGGTCGCGATCACGCCACGGTCGCGGTTCAGAATGGGCGAAAGTTCGGACCGGGCGATGATGTCGCGCATAGCACTTTCCGAGACGGCGCGGATCGTATCGGCCGGGTCGGCGAGGTTGAACAGGTAGGCTGACGGATCGGTGATGTTCCAGACAACCTGAAAGCCGATGTCCACGATGTTCTGGTCGCGAGTCAGCATCAGGCCGCTGTCCGGTGCGCCATCGGCGCCGGCGCCGATCTCGGTCGTCCGCTCGCCCGTCACCTGCACGATTTCGGCTGTCACGAACGGCCAGGGCGCAAAGTTCAGGCCGGGATTGCCGATGCCGGAAAACTCACCAAGAAGCAGTTCGACCGAGCGTTCCTCGGGACGGACCGTATAAAACGACATGAACCCCCAAAGGGCGACCAGAGCCAAGCCGCCGATGACGATGCTCTGGCGGGTGATCACCGGCCCGCCAGGATCGCGTCCACCACCTCCCGGACCACCCGGGCCGCGCCCGCGACCGCCCATGAGCACGCGGAGCTGTTCCTGCCCCTTGCGCATGAGCTCGTCAATTTCGGGCATCTGCGAGGGCTCCGGCCCTGGCCTGCGCGGCCCTCCCGGGCGACGGTCGTCGCTGCCGTTGCGACCGCCCTTTTCCCCGCCCCGATCTTCGTCATCCCCGCCCGAGCCGCCACTGCCGCCCCAAGGGCCACCGCTACCTGCCATTCGTCGAAACCCTTTTCTTCAACTGCTGTCCTTTAACTGGTCGTTAGCGCCGCAAATTCAAGCACCCCAGGGCCAAAGCCTCAGGCCCGGCGGGTGGCTTTTCGCATTGTGACCAATTCTTCTGCCATGGTCGGGTGCACTGCGACAGTGCGGTCAAAGTCTTCCTTGGTCGCACCCATCCGGATCGCGATCGCGGCCAGCTGGATCATCTCACCTGCATCTGGCGCGACGATATGGCAACCCATCACCCGGCGCGTCGCCTGCGAGACCACAAGCTTCATCATCACCCTGTCGGTCTGGCCGGCAAAAGCGGTTCGCATGGGGCGAAAGCTGGTCATGTAGACTTCGATCGGCTCTTGTTCGCGGGCGTCCTCCTCGGTCAGGCCCACGGCGCCAAGCTCTGGCTGCGTGAAAACTGCCGAAGGGATGAGGTCACGCTCCACTTTCGTGGGGCGGCCACCGAACACCGTGTCGGCAAAGGCATGCCCCTCGCGGATGGCAACGGGGGTGAGGTTCACCCGGTTTGTCACATCGCCCACCGCAAAGATCGACGGCACCGACGTCTGGCTGAACGCGTCCACCACGATCTCGCCCTTGCGGCCGATCTTCACGCCCTGCTCTGCAAGCCCGAGGCCTGCCGAGTTCGGGAGCCGCCCGGTGGCATAAAGCACCACGTCAAAATCCCGCGCGGTACCGTCTGTTGCAATGGCCCGGATGGCGCCTTCGGTCTTTTCCAGCCGCATCACGTCAGTGCCGCAGTGGATGGCGATGCCGCGCATTTGCATGGCGGTTGCAACATGACCGCGCGCCTCGCCATCGAACCCGCCAAGGATCTGTGCGCCCCGGTAATATTGCGCAACCTCCGCCCCCAGCCCGTGCAGGATACAGGCAAATTCCGAGGCGATGTAGCCGCCGCCCACCACCAGAACGCGGGCGGGAAAGGCGGGCATGTGAAAGATCTCATTCGAAGTGATGGCAAGCTCTGCCCCCTCGATCTCGGGCACAAAGGGGTGCCCCCCGGTCGCAATCAGGACATGGCGCGCGCGGAACACGTCGCCGGTAGACAGGCGCACGCTGTGGGGGTCCACCAGCACGGCGCGCGCGTCGTGGATTGTGACGCCCGCATTGGTCAGCGTGGTGCGATAGGCGGCTTCCAGGCGGTCAAGCTCGGCCTCCAGATGGGTGCGAAACCGCGTCCAGTCAAAGGAACCGGGCTGCGCATCCCAGCCGTAGGCCCGTGCCTCGGCAATGGCGGCCGGATAGCCCGAGGCAAAGACCATCAGCTTTTTCGGCACGCAGCCCCGGACGACACAAGTGCCGCCCATCCGGCTCTCCTCGGCCAGACCGACGCGCGCGCCGCCTTCGGCAGAGGCGATCCGCGCGGCGCGAACGCCCCCCGACCCGCCGCCGATTACGAAAAGGTCGTAGTCAAACGTCTCGTCTGCTGCAGGCATCGCTCAGTCGCCCATGTCGGCAAAGATGTTGTCGGTGGTCGCAGAGATCACGCGGTAGTCCGTCACAGTCCCTGCGTTGATGTCGCGCACCGTTACCCGCCCGTCGCCGTGCCCGACAACCACAATGTCACAGATGTCGATGAAAAGGCCATTCTCCACCACGCCCGGGATCTGGTTCAACACCAACGCCACCTGCCGCGGATTGCCGATCCGTTTGAGGTGAAGGTCAATGATGTAATTCGACTCGTCGGTCAACAGCGGCCGTTCGCCGTTCATGCGCAGCGTGCAGTCGGTGCCCATCACATCAAGGCTGATCAGCGTTTCCTCCAGCAGCGCCTTCGTCGTCTGCCAGCCAAAAGGGATGACCTCCAACGGCAGCGGGTAAAAGCCAAGCTGTGCCACCTCCTTGGCGGCATCCGCGATCACGATCATCTGGTCGCTGGCGGTGGCCACAATCTTTTCCTGCAGAAGGGCTGCGCCGCCGCCCTTGATCAGATTGAGGTTCGTGTCGAACTCATCAGCACCGTCAATCGTCAGATCAAGCCACTTTGCGTCATCAAGCGAGGTAACGGTGATGCCCACGTGCCGTGCGAGGTCCGCCGTGCGGCGTGAAGTGGGGATGCCGGTGATCCGCAGCCCCTCCTCCCGCACCCGCTCGCCCAGACAACGTACCATCCATGCGGCGGTTGACCCGGTCCCAAGTCCGACTTTCATCCCGCTTTGCACATACTCGACAGCGCGTTTTGCGGCCACAAACTTGGCCTTGTCGATGGGGGAAAGCTCGGCGGGCATCGGGTTCTCCTGCGTTCGTTGCCCGCTTATAGCAAACGCCGCGCCCCGTGCGAGGGGAAATGGCGCTCAGGTAGCGCCTGCAATGCGGTCAACGGCGGATCGCACCTCGGTCAGCGTAACGCGCCCGTCCCTGTCAGCATCAAAGAGGATCAGATCGCGCAGAAGTGCCGCCCTGCGTTCGGGAAAGCTGCTTCGTGCGTCCTCCTCGGCCTGCGCCCTCAGTTCGGACGCCGTTGCGGTGCCGTCGCCGTCCCGGTCAGCCTCGGCCTGCATGCTGATAAGCTTGCTGCGGTCCCGGGCGGCAGCGGCAGCTGCGAGGACCGCTGTCTCTGCCGCCGTGACCGCGCCGTCGGCATCAAGGTCGGCTGATAGAAGCTTGCGCATCGCCCCCGCCCGCGCCTCAGCCCGCACCATCGCGATCGCCGTGTCGATCCCCGCAGCATCCACCCCCGGCTCGGCCCCCGGGGTGCCAAAGCCGTGGATCATCTCGGCCGCATCCTCTAGAAAGCGCTGCGGGTTAGCCTTGACAGCCTTGGTCAGCGCATCGGGCAGGGCTTGCGCCGCGCCCATCTGCGGCAAAAGTACCAACAGGACGATTGCGAAAAGGCGGTACATCGGAAGGCTCCCATCACTTTGACTTGCGAGCCAGCCTTGTCTTATTCTGGTTAAAGAAGGGTAAAAGGGTGCAGCGAGCGTGCCCCTGCCGCCGGTTTTACGCAAATTACAACTGCGCAGCATCCCCTTTCCCGGGGCCCTGCACGGGCTCTGCCCGCCCCTTCAGGCAAAACTCAACGCAGTCGACCGGCTGAATGTCGGTTTTGAGCGGCACGAGCACCGCGTGACGCGCGACACTCAGCGTGGTCACCACGCGATGGAGCGGTCGTCGATGTATGTTCTGCACTATGCCCCGGACAATGCCTCACTGATCATCCGCCTCGCGCTGGAAGAACGGGGGTTATCTTTTACCACGGCGCTGGTGGACCGCGACGCCCGCGACCAGGACGCCCCGGCCTACCTTGCGTTGAACCCCACCGGGCAGATCCCCGTATTGGAAACCCCCGACGGCCCGCTGTTCGAGACGGGGGCAATCCTCTTGTGGCTGGCGGACCGCCACGACCCGGCGCCCTCGGCCGCAGACCGGCTGGATCAGCTGAAATGGCTCTTTTTTCTGTCCAATACCGCGCATGCAGAGTTGCGTCAGCTGTTCTACGCACACCTCTATGTGCCCCATGAGGCAGAGCCCGCCCATCACGCCCGTGTCGTGCTTCGAATGCACCGCCATTTTGCTCTGCTGGAGGTGGAAGTCGAGGAGAAGCCGCGGCTTTGGGCGGCGGGATCCGTGCTGACCCCCTACCTGTGTGTGTTGATGCGGTGGAGCGTCCTTTATCCTGACGGGCAGACCCCCTGGTTCGACCACGCGCGCTATCCTGCCCTTGCAGCTGTGGCCAAAGCCTACGAAGCTGTCCCCGCCGCTATGCGTGCGGCCGACGCCGAGGGACTGGGACCCACGCCCTTTTCGGCGCCCTGATCATGGACGGAGACTGCATGACCCACCTTCGCCTGCACGCCGTCAACGACTGGGCTTCACTCATCGTCCATCTTGCGCTGGAGGAATTGGCCGTGCCCTACGAAATCGCGCCGCATGACTGGGATGCAGGCACGCTGGCGTCCCCGGAGTTTCGTGCGCTGAACCCGCAAGGGTTGCTGCCGGTGCTTGAGACGCCCGACGGCCCGGTATTCGAGACCGGGGCAATCCTGTTGTGGTTAACCGAAACATACGGCCGCCTGGCGCCGCCCCCCGGAAGCCCGGGCAGGACGCAGTTCTTGTCGTGGTTTGTGTTTGTTGCCAATACGTTGCACCCCACAGCGGTAGATTTGTTGCACCCCGACCGCCCCGGTGGAGAGGCGCTCGCAGGTGCCGTGGGCACCGTGGCAAAAGCCAATCTGATCGCGCAACTCGCCCTGCTGGAGGTTGAGGCAGCCTTGCTGCCCACCTGGCTGCAACCACAGAACCCCTCGATCCTCAGCCTTTATCTTCTGGTCATCTTGCGCTGGATCACAACCTTTGCTGCGGACGCCGCGCTGAACGTCCGCCTTGACGCCTTTCCGCATCTGCAGGCATTGGTTCTGGCGCAAGAGCTGCGTCCGGCCATTGCTCGTGTGGCCGAGGCCGAGGGTCTGGGTCCCACGCCGTTTTCCGCAGCTCGCGCCTGAAGGGAAAGTCATGTTCCTCTCTGTCTTCGACATGTTCAAGGTGGGGATCGGCCCCTCCTCCTCGCATACGATGGGACCGATGGTAGCTGCCGCGCGGTTTCTTGATCTGCTGCGGGGCAGTCCGTTTCGCGCCCATGGTGTGCGCGCCTCGCTGCACGGCTCGCTCGCCTTCACGGGCGTGGGGCATGCGACGGACCGGGCCACGATCCTTGGCCTCGCAGGGTTCGAGCCGTCCAGCTACGATGCGGAAAAGGCCGAAGCGGCGCTGGAGCGGATAAAGCAGCAGAAATCGGTCGAGGCGCCGGGGCTGGGGAGGCTGGACTTCGACCCGGGGCGGCATCTGCTGTTTGACTATGGCCCGGCCCTGCCGGGCCATGCCAATGGCATGATCCTGAAAGCAACGGATGCGCAGGGCGACGTGATCTTGCAGGAAACCTATTACTCGATCGGCGGCGGCTTTGTACTGTCGGCAGCCGAGATGGCGCAGGCCAACGGCGCCAAGGCCAGGGGCCGCGCCGATGTGCCCTTTCCGTTTGAAACCGCCGCCGAAATGCTGGAGATGGCGAAGGCCTCGGGCCTGCCGATCGCCGCCATGAAGCGCGCGAATGAGCTCACGCGCCGTTCTGCAGCCGAGCTGGAGGCCGGGATGGCGCGCATCTGGCAGGTGATGAACGACTGCATCAGTCGCGGGATGGAGGCGACGGGCATCCTTCCCGGTGGCCTGAACGTGCGCAGGCGCGCCAAGGGCATCCATGACGCGCTGATGGCCGAACGCGGGCTGAACATGACCGCGCCGCACACGATCAACGACTGGATGAGCCTGTATGCCATGGCGGTGAATGAGGAAAACGCCGCCGGAGGGCAGGTGGTGACAGCGCCCACCAACGGGGCGGCAGGCGTTGTGCCTGCCGTCCTGCGCTACTACCTTGACCATGTGCCGGGCGCCTCGGTCACACGGATCGGAGATTACCTGCTGACTGCCGCAGCCATTGGCGGATTGTGCAAGCACAACGCCTCGATCTCTGGCGCGGAATGCGGCTGTCAGGCAGAGGTGGGATCGGCAGCCGCGATGGCTGCGGCAGGCTTTGCGGCCATTCTGGGGGGCACGCCTGAACAGGTGGAGAATGCCGCCGAGATCGCGCTGGAGCATCACCTCGGCATGACCTGCGACCCGGTGAAAGGGCTGGTGCAAGTGCCCTGCATCGAAAGGAACGGGCTTGGCGCCATCAAGGCAGTGTCCGCCGCGAGCCTCGCGCTGCGCGGCGACGGCATCCACCTCGTGAGCCTGGACGCTTGTATCGAAACAATGCGTCAGACCGGGCAGGACATGCACGAGAAATACAAGGAGACCTCGCTTGGCGGCCTTGCGGTGAATGTTCCAAACTGTTGATCAACCTTTAATTCATTAACCCTATCTTAACGTGGCGCTCGCATTGGTCAAATCTCCCTGCGGGAGAATTAGCATGCCGGTTTTCATTGGTTCCGCACTGCCCGATGTCTTGCTCGGGTCACTTTTTGCTGACACGTTGAGAGGGCTTGACGCCGACGATGTGCTTTATGGTTTCGACAGCGCCGATCTGATCAGCGGAGAGACAGGCGACGACATTCTTTATGGCGGGTCGGGGGATGACACCATCGAGGGCGGCGCAGGCGAGGATATCATTTATGGCCAGTCCGGCAACGACCTGCTGTCCTATGCCAATGCCTCTGGTGCGATCATTCTGGTCATGGGCGATCCGGCAAACTCGACCGGCGATGCCGCGGGGGACGTCTTCACCTCAATCGAGCGGATTTTGCTGTCATCCCACAATGACGCCTTGGTCGGATCGACCAAGGCGGACAGGGTAGACGGCGGCGCAGGCGATGACGATCTGCGCGGGATGGACGGCAATGATCTGCTGCAGGGCGGCATCGGCAACGACAGTCTCAGCGGCGGGCTGGGGGTCGATACGCTGGACGGCGGCCCGGGCCACGACTACGCCTCCTATTCCGACAGCCTCGACAATCTGCGGCTGGATTTCATCGATTTCGCAAGCTCTTCCCCGGACGTTTCTGGCGATGTCTTCTTGTCGATCGAAGGGTTCATTCTGGGCGCGGGTCATGATCAGGCCATAGCAGTGACAGCCTCGGCCTTCATCGGCGGGCGGGGGGACGACAGCCTCTTGGGCAGCGCTGGCGCAGACTGGCTGCGGGGCGATCAGGGGCAGGACGTGCTGACCGGAAATGCCGGCAACGACCGGATCGAGGCAGGGGACGAGGATGATCCCGCAGCGTTGCTGGACTTCAACCCCGCGGCTCTGGGTGGCATCCTTTTCGGGGGGGCGGGGCACGACAGTCTGATAGGCGGCAATATCGCCGACCGTCTGTCGGGCGATGCGGGCAACGACAGCCTGAGCGGCGGGTCCGGCATTGACATGCTGTCGGGTGGCATCGGCAATGACACGCTTCTGGGCGACGCTGGCGATGACTGGCTGACAGGCGGTGCCGGGCGCGACGTAGTGATGGGCGGTATAGGCACCGATACGGCCGTCTACGCCACCGCCGTCAGCTTTGCTGCCGCCGACAGCGCCCTTTCGACCGGAGAGGCACAGGGCGATGCCCTGACCGGGATCGAGTGTCTGCAGTTCAGAGGTGCGAACAGCAGCTACATCGGCGGGGGCGGGGCAATCATGCTGGCCTTTCAGGCCGCGGGCGGGCTCTTTCGCGCGGGCCTCGGGGCCGAAACGGTCACCGGTAACGGGTTCGACACCCGGGCGGATTATGGTGCCGCAACCCGGTCCCAGACTTTCGTGGCCAATGCGGCGGGCATCACCGGCACGGGCGGCCATGCCGCCGGAGACCGGTTGCAGGGCGTGGCCACCCTGATTCTGGGCGGTTTCAACGACCGCATCACCCTGACGGGGCCTGCGGCTGCGTTGTCGAAAGTGTTCGGTGGTGCAGGGGCAGACCTGTTCCTGCTGTCAGCGGCCAGCGCATCCGTCTCCGGAGGGATGGGGGCTGACACCTTTCGCGGCAGCTTTGCCGGGGGAACCCGGGCGAACCCTGTCCAGCTTGCCGCAGATGACGGTGCAGACATTTTCCAGATCAGCAAATCCAGTGGCGCGATCTCCGACTGGGTCTTGCTGGACGGCGGCGCGGGCAATGACAGCTTTGCCGTACAGAACGCCGGCGGCGCGCGGATCTTCGGGTCGGTGCGGGCCGATGGTGGTGATGGCAACGACACGATGACCCTGCGCGCCGACCGCGTGCTGGCCGATGGCGGCGAAGGCCGCGACACCATCACCGCCACGGGCTGGGGCAGTGGCGCAGATGGCGGCACCGGGGATGACCAGGTCACGCTGTCACTCGTGACCGCGGCCCAGGCCCACAGCACGCTTGCAGGCGGTGCGGGCGACGATGTCCTGATCGTCACTGCCCAGTTCGGGCAGGCCGACGCCTCGGAACGGGTAAGCGAGGTCCGCATTGAGGGCGGGCCGGGACAGGATCAGATCACGGGTGCCGCGCCAGTTCTGGCACCGGGGTCCGGCGGGCTGATACTGCGCGAGACCTTCGTCTTCACCCCCGGCGCGGGGCATGACAGCATCAGCGGTTTTGACGATGGGGTGGACCACATCGCCTTTGGTCCGGGAGGGCCGCTGTCACTTTCCGATCTGACCATCTCGGAAGCGCCCACAGGCACCGAGATTGCCTATGGCACCGACAGCATCATTATCTTTGGACTGGCCCCTGCCGACGTCTCTGCCGCAGATTTCCTCTTTGGCTGACGCCACCTTTTCCGCTTTGCACTGGACTGCAACCGATGCTGCAGATAGCCCTTCGACCGATGAGTCAGGACCGTATCCTTCAAGGCATTGCGCTGATGCTGCTTTTCTGCGTGATGGCCCCGCTTCTGGACGTCGCCTCGAAGCTTGCGGCCGAGGGCGGCATCCCCGTGGGCCAGATCACGACCGCGCGCTTTGTGGTGCAGGGCGCGCTGATGGCGCCGGTTATGGTGATCATGGGCCTTGGCTGGGGCATGACAAAGCGCGCCTTCTGGCTCGTCACCCTGCGGGCGATCTTCCTGATCCTGTCCACTTTCTCGTTCGTCTCGGGTATCGCGGTGATGCCGCTGGCCGACACACTCGCCATCGTTTTTGTAGAGCCGTTCCTTCTGCTGTTGTTCGGGTACCTGTTGCACAACGATCAGGTCGGGCCACGCCGCATCATCGCCTCGATCGTAGGGTTCGGCGGGGCGCTGCTGGTCATACAGCCGTCGCTTGCCGTCTTTGGCCTTGTGGCGCTATGGCCGCTGGGGACGGCGGTGTTCTTTGCTGCATACATGCTGGTCACGCGTGAAGTCTCAGACGCCGTCCATCCGGTTGCGATGCAGATGCACACCTCCTGGATCGGCGGGCTCTTGTGCCTGCCGGTAATGTTGGCTTTTGACGGATCGGGCGTGGCGCCGCTGGAGTCGGTCTGGCCGCAGGGCGTCAACTGGCTGTGGCTCTTCGGCGTGGGCTTCTGGGCTGCGGTCAGCCATATGTGCATGACCTATGCGCTGAAGTTCGCGCCCTCTGCCACGCTCGCCCCGCTGCATTATCTGGAACTGGTGGCTGCAGTGGCCCTCGGCTACCTTGTCTTTGACGATTTCCCCGTACCGCTGGCGTTTGCAGGTATTGCCGTCATCATGGCCTCGGGCCTTTATATCGTGTACCGCGAACGACACGCCGACCGCGCCCGCCGTGCAACCTAGACTTCGGCGCAGACCGCCCGGATCGCCGCATCCAGCCGCCGACGAGGCAAGATCACCAGCATCCCCGGCCGGTCGAACTGCAGCAGCACTTCGGTGCCTAGAGCCCGGTTCGAAGTGCCGATGGTACCCCCTGGTGCAAAGTCTATGCCCGCAATTGGCCATTCAAGACCCGCGCTCTCCCCCCGTACCGGCCCCATCGGAAACAGCGAAACCCGGTCGCCCGAAGTCAGGAGCAGCTGCAGGTGGGGCGGGCTGGCAAAGACCACATCCTGCGAGCCGAGGACAAGGCAGCGTTGCCCCGCATGCCGCACCAGCGCATTGAATACTGCGAGCCCATGGTCGATCCGGGCCCCGGTAAAGCCCACGGCAATCACGAAAGGAGCCGCAATCATCCGCAGCGCCTTGTCGAAATCGGTTGTCTCCTGCTCGGCAATCGGGTGCAGCCGGTCGGCGGGTATCGCCGCGCGGGCGTCGGGCGAAATCGAATCGAAATCACCGATCACCGCGGCCGGCATCCGCCCCGCCGCCAGCACCCGGTCCGCCCCGGAGTCTGCCGCCACAATGACTGATGCCCGCTGAAGCGCCATCTGCAGATCGCGTGCTGTGAATGCGCCGCCCCCCACAAGGGTCACAGGGTCGGGGGATTCGACAAGCGGGCGTTTCACTGGAATACTGTCGCAGACTGAGGCACCGGCCGGGAAAAGGGCCCGTGCGGAGCGAAGGGATTAAGGCAAGGGCAGGCGTTGTCAAACACAATCAATCCTTCAAATAACCCCTGTCTGTCCATGGATTAGATCGCCGGACACGTATTGTGATCCGGCAAGAGTCCCGAAAGGCACGCAACTGATGATTGGCGCGAGTAAGATCCTTACGGTTTCCTATGGCACCTTCAGCTGCACGCTGGAAGGCTTTGAAGAGCCTTTCAACACGATGAAGGCGATTGCGGAGTATTTCCGCGACCTGGCCGCTGAGGACCGCTACTTTGGGGCCGAACCGCCAACCCCCGATGCCGCAATGCTGCACCGCATTGCCGAGCGCGAGATCCAGCGCAGGGTAGAAGCGAAGATCGGAAATAACGGCGTGGTTTTGCGGGCATCGGATCAGCTGGTCCCGTCAATGGCCCCCGCCGCCGGTCTTGGTGCGGGCACAGCAATGACCCCAGCGATGATGACCCCCGCGATCACGATGCCCGCGGTGGCGCCCGTCGCTGCGCCTCCCGCACCGAAGCTCGCAGACTTCGTGCCAGACGGTGTCGCCGCCCGCCTCGCACGGTTGCGTCAGGCCGTGGCCCAGCCAGCCCACGACCGCTTCGCTACGGCCTTTGCCGCGGCGGTGGCCGCCCCCGAAGCCGTCATGAGTCCCCCCGAGATATTGTTCGACGAGGAAGGGCCTGCCATCGCCCCGGCCGAACCGGCCGCCGGCCGCACCATTTCGCCAGAACCGCAAATGCCCGCCGACGTGCCCTCGGACGTGCCCTCGGACGTGCCCTCAGACGTGCCCTCAGACGTGCCGGTCGAAATTGAAACCGCCATGCCGGCCCCTGCTGCGCGATCCGCGGAACAGGAACCTGCCCTCGCCTCGGTTGCCCAACTCGAAGCCACCATCGCCGTGGCACCAGAAGCAGTGACCGAAGCGGAAGTCGGTGTCGAGATTGACGCCGGGGCCGAGATCGCCGCGGCAGACGAAACCGAGGCTGCGACGAAGATTGTCGCAACGGTCGAAGCCGGGACTGCAGCCGAAATTGAGGATGCGACAGAGGCTGAAGTCGAAGTCGAAGTCCTGCAAATCGTGGTTGCTGAAGCTGACTTCGTCCAAACTGCACCAGCGGCTGAGGAAGACGCCCCCCTCGGCTCCGAAGATCCGATTGAACCCGAAGGCGACCTCTTTGAAGAGATTGCCCTGTCCGAGGCGGCCGGCACCAACGTCTACGTGCAGACCAGGCCCGCCCCGCCTCGCAAGTCGCAGCCCAGCGGGATCGACGAGGCCGAGGATTGGCTTCCCGAGACAACCGATCCGGAGACGACCGATCCCGAAGCGACGGAAGTCGAGCCTGCGGAAACCCTAGCTGCGGACTACGGCAGAACAGAGAACTCCGACGACTTCGAAATCGACGACACCGAAACCGATGCCGCCGCAACCGGGATTGCGCAAACCGATGTCCCGGACCACGGGACGGCAGAGCCCGACGTCGCCGCAGCCTGCCTCACCAAAGCCGATGGGTTTGCAACCGACGTGGCGCAAGAATTCTTGGAAGCTGCCGCGATCCTGCAGCCCCCGACCGCCTCTTCCGCCCCGCATCCGTCCGACGCCGATCCCTTCGCCGAAGATGGCGACATAGACGCGCTTGCCGAAGCCTACGCCCCGGCTGCACCGAGTTCAGGCCCCGCCGTCACCAGTTTTTCTTATGAGAACTGGGACGAAGATGAAGCCCCGGTCCATGCCGAGAACGGCGCCGAAGAGGAAGATCCCGAAACCGCCCTGCTGCGCGCGCTGAACGGCGACGCAGCCCAGATGGCGACCGATCCGAGCCGGAAGACCGATCTGACCGGCGCTCGCGATGTTGGGATGGACGACGATCTGGATGCCTTCCTTGCCACCCTGTCGGACGAAGTGGCTCCGGTGGAGCGTGAGGCCGAAGAGGCGCATCTTTTCAACGACGAACCCGAGCCGCAGCCTGAGCCTGCGTCGTACAGCGCCGACCGTGATCTCGTTGAAACCGAGGCGAACTGGCTGGCAGACGTGGCGGATGACGCCAGCGCCGATGCGTCGAAAACCGACACCCCGGGCGACACCCCAGTGAACGAACGGGCGCAACGGGCGCGGGCCCGGGTGATCAAGATCCGCCGGATCGACACGGCGGCACCGCCCCAATTGCAGTCCGAACTTGACGCCGCCTTGGGCGCGGCACTTGCCTCGGCCTCGGACGCCACACGCAAACTTGACCCGATTGCGGAGGATGCCGCCGTCTCGCGACTGCTGCGGCAGGCCGATACCGAAATGTCGGGCAACGAAAACCGCCGCCGCCTTTCCGCCATCGCCCATCTGAAGGCTGCGGTCGCGGCGACCGTGGCAGACCGCAAGGTCGCAGGGCCTTCGAACCCCTCGGACGTCGCGCGCATGTCACCCTATCGTGACGATCTTGCCCGTGCAGTGCCCCCCACTCGCCCTGTGGCGCCCGAGCGCAAGGACGTCGTCCCGACCCGCCCGACAGTCAGCCGAACCAGCGCCGAACGCCCCGCGTCGCGCGGTCCGGCCGAGCGTCCAGCCGGGGATCGTCCGGTGCCGCTGGTGCTGGTTTCTGCGCAGCGTGTGGATCAGATCGCCCGCCGTCCCGTCCCTTCAGCAGCCGTCGTGCGCCCGCGCCGCGTGACCGGCGGGCTGATGACTGCGCCCGCGCAACAGTCTGCCCCCTCAGCCGTCAGCATGCCCCATCCGGCAGAAAGCACCGACACTCAGGTCGCCGAACGCCCCGCCGCAGCGTCACTCCGGTCCGTTGCAGCCCCCGATGCGCAGATGATGTTCGAGACGGATGACGAACCCTTTGCCCTGACAGGCAGCAGCAGCGTCCCACAAGATGCTGCTGACTTCATAGACTTTGCCGAACGGGTCGGCGCCGCGCGCCTGACCGAGGTGATGGAAGCCGCCGCCGCCTATGTCGCGTGCATCGAAAAACGCGACCAGTTCACCCGCCCCCAGCTGATGCGCCGCCTGGAAGGCGTGACATCGGTGGAAGGTTTTTCCCGCGAGGAGGGGCTGATCAGCTTCGGCACTCTGTTGCGGCAAGGCCGACTCGCCAAAGTGCGCCGTGGCCAATACACGATCTCGGAGGACTCCGACTATCTGATTGAAGCACGCAGACATTCCAAGTGACCTGAGTGCGAGTGATAACGTGGAAGGCGGGCGGGACTTACCTGCCCGTCTTTTCGTTCTTGGCGTTCGGGTCAGGCTGCCCGATGCCGCGAAAGACGAACCTGAACGGCAACATCCACAGGAAACCGAGACCGACATAAATCGCCAGCTCCAGCGGCACGGACGGGCGTTCCAGCAGGTTGATGAGCGTCACCGCCAACACGACGTAGAGCGGCAGCCCCACCAGAAGGATAACCAGCGACCAGCGTCGCCGGGATTTGTAACTCAGCGCCATGGGGCCTCCTCAATCCGCGAATGGGTCGGTCACGAGGATGGTATCCTCACGCTCGGGCGAAGTGGACAGTAGGGCGACCGGGCATTGAATCAATTCCTCAATCCGTCTGACGTATTTGATCGCGGCGCCGGGCAGGTCGGCCCAGCTTCTGGCGCCGGCGGTTGTGGCGGACCAGCCCTCCATCTCCTCATACACCGGGACGCAGCGGGCCTGGCTGTTGGCGGCTGTGGGCAGATGGTCCAGCCGCTGGCCGTCGAGGTCATAGCCTGTACAGATCTTCAACGTCTCGAACCCGTCGAGGACGTCAAGCTTGGTCAGAGCGATGCCGTTCACCCCGCTGGTAGCGCAGGTCTGGCGAACCAGCACGGCATCAAACCAACCGCAGCGCCGCTTGCGTCCGGTGACGGTGCCAAACTCATGCCCCCGCTCGCCCAACCGCTCGCCCACCGCGTCCTTCAGCTCGGCCGGGAAGGGGCCTTCGCCGACGCGGGTAGTGTAGGCCTTGACGATCCCGAGCACAAAGCCGATCGCACCGGGGCCAAGGCCGGTGCCCGTAGCCGCCTGTCCGGCGATCACGTTCGAGGAAGTCACGTAAGGATAAGTGCCGAAGTCGATATCGAGAAGCGCCCCCTGCGCCCCCTCGAACAGGATGCGTTTGCCCGCGCGGCGCGCCTCGTTCAGCACCTTCCAGACAGGCTTCGCATAGGGCAGCACTTGCGGCGCAATGGCGCGCAACTGCGCAAGCAGGCCCGCACGGTCGATGGGGTCGATCCCCAGACCCCGGCGCAGCGCGTCATGGTGACCCATCAGGCGGTCTACCCGGCTTTCCAGCGTGGTTTCGTCGGCAAGGTCGGCCACCCGGATCGCCCGGCGCCCGACCTTGTCCTCATAGGCCGGGCCGATCCCGCGCCCGGTAGTGCCGATCTTGGCCAGCGCGTTCTGGTTTTCGCGCGCGCGGTCCAGTTCGCCATGAATGGGCAGGATCAGGGGCGCATTCTCGGCGATCATCAGGTTATCGGGGCTGATCTCTACCCCCTGCGCGCGCAGCTTGTCGATCTCGGTCATCAGATGCCAGGGGTCGAGCACGACGCCATTGCCGATCACGCTGAGCTTTCCGCCTCGCACGATGCCCGAGGGCAGAAGGCTCAGCTTGTAGACCTTGCCGTCGATGACCAGTGTATGGCCTGCATTGTGGCCGCCCTGAAAGCGGGCGATGATATCGGCCCGCTCACTCAGCCAGTCGACGATCTTGCCTTTGCCCTCATCCCCCCACTGGGCTCCTACAACGACGACATTGGCCATGCTGATCTCCTGACGGCGTGCAAACCGTGCGACGTATAGCCGTCCGAACCGGCGGGGGAAACCATGAAAATCGTCTTCTTCGGTCAAGGCTGATCCGTCAATCCTCCGATCGGGATGAAGTCGGGACAACCTTGCCGGATCGGCCCCCCGGCAGCATCCCCCGCCCAACGGTTCACCCGCACGCCTGCCGTTGCGATTTCTGCCACAAGATCCGCAAAGGTCGGAAAGGCGATCTGCGATTGCGCTGGATGACGCTTCCCATCGGGCAAGAGTTGATGCGTTTCATAGGTCACGATCCCGGTTTCCGGGTCGATCCGCGCGTCGTTCCAGCGTTCCACCATCCCGAAAACAGGAAGGGGATGGCGCTCTCGGGTTTTTTTCGGCGTCCAGTCTTCCCATTCCCGCGCCAGTGGATTGCGGTTGTCAAAGAAGAATCGCCCCCCCTGGCGCCGGATGCCGGGTGATCGTGCGAAGCACGGCGGACCGATCCGCTGGTGTCGGCAAGGTCTGGAACGCATGCCCCGTCATCACCACCGCGCCAAACCGCCGCCCGAGGTCAAGCTCCTGAGCCCGCGCGTGCACCCATGTCACTCGGCTGCCCCCGTCACGGGCACGCGCGATGTCCGGCATCGCCCGCGCCGGATCGACGCCGACCGCCTCAATCCCCCTCGCCGCCAGTGCCGTTGTAAACAGTCCCGTTCCGCACCCGAGATCGAGCACCGACCCCGCGGTATCAACCAACCCCGCAAACCAGTCGAAATCCGCCGTCCATGGTTAATCCCAGTCGTAAAACTGCGCGAGTGCCGGGGCATCGTAGAAGGCATCCTGCATCGCGGCCTCTCACTTCAAATCGCTGAAGGGCTGGACAACCCGCAACACTTTTGGCACGTCGGGCCAGAGTTGGGTATTCGGGAACGGAAGATGGGCATCTTTCTGCGCTGGCTTGGGGCTTTCGTGCTGCTGGCGGTCACTTTCAACCCCACGCCCTGGAACTATGTGAAATGGGTTGCGGCGAACTGGGCGGCGCAGACGCCGCTCGCGCTGTTCCTTGGCCTGCTGCTCGGGATCGGTTTCATGATCTACGCCGTGGCCACGCTGCGGTCCATCGGACCGTTCGGGGTGCTGCTGATCGCCGCCGTCTTTGGTACGGGGCTGTGGGTGCTGATAGACTGGGGCGTTCTGGCGCTGGACAATTCCAGCCTGAACACCTGGCTCGGCCTTTTTGGCCTGTCGGTCATCCTCGGCGTCGGTCTGTCGTGGAGCATCCTGCGCCAGCGCCTGTCGGGGCAGGCGAGCGTTGACGAGCTGGAGGGTTAGATGTTCCTCTACATCACCCTCGGCATCAATGACCTCTCACGTGCGATCCGGTTCTACGACCCAGTGCTGGCTACGCTTGGCCTGATCCGGCAAAGGACGCTGGAGGATGAGGCAGGCTATGCCCCAGCAGGCGACAGCCGTTGCAGGCTGTGGGTCACGCGGCCTTTCGACGGGCAGGCGGCGACGGTCGGCAACGGCTCGATGCCCGCGCTGGTGGCGCCCAGCCATGCTGCAGTTGATGCCTTTCACGCTGCAGGCCTCGCTCATGGCGGCACCGATGAAGGCGCACCGGGCCTGCGCCAGTACGGGCCATCGTTTTACGCGTGCTACCTCTGTGATCCGGATGGCAACAAGATTTCCGCCGTGTGTGAAGGCTGACCGGCGCGCGGCGAAGGGGTTGCGCCCTTCACGCCTAGCGCCTAGATAGGCGCGTCAGCCAAAAGGTCCGCCCTGCATGGAAACCGTCGTCCTCACGATCCACCTGATCCTCGCCCTGCTTCTGATCGGGGTCGTGCTTTTGCAACGCTCCGAAGGGGGCGGCCTTGGCATGGGCGGTGGCGGTTCGGGGGCTATTTCCGCCCGTGGCACGGCAACCGCGATTACCAAGCTGACCTGGGTTTTCGCCGCGGCCTTCATCGCGACCTCCATCACGCTGACGGTACTGGCGGCCCGCAAGGCCGCGACAGACTCTGTCGTAGACAGTGTCACGACCGGGGCGCCCGCCACCGATGCGGCACCGGCGCCGTCGCCCCTTGGGTCGGACCTTTTGCCACCCGCACCGGCAGACGCCCCCGTGACGCCACCCCGCGCCGATGGCACCCCACCGACGGCCCCCGCCACCAACCCGTGATGCCCACGCCCGGCACAAGCGCTTGCTTTGCTTGCCTGTTAAAAAACATCATCTAGCGGTGCGGTTGCGCGCATCGCGATTCTGGGATATATCCCAGATCCCGTGATGCCGCGATTCTTTACCCTCGAATCGCCGCCCTCAAACCAGCACGGGAGCCCCCATGGCGCGCTATATCTTCATCACCGGCGGCGTGGTGTCCTCGCTTGGCAAGGGCCTTGCCTCGGCAGCCCTTGGTGCGCTTTTGCAGGCGCGCGGCTATACCGTGCGGCTGCGCAAGCTTGACCCCTACCTCAACGTCGACCCCGGCACGATGAGCCCGTTTGAACATGGCGAAGTTTTCGTAACCGACGATGGCGCCGAGACCGACCTTGACCTTGGGCACTACGAACGCTTCACCGGCGTCTCGGCGCGCCAGTCTGACAGCATCTCCTCCGGCCGGATCTATTCCAACGTGCTGGAGAAGGAGCGGCGGGGCGATTATCTCGGCAAAACCATTCAGGTCATCCCGCACGTCACCAACGAAATCAAAGACTTCCTTCGCATCGGTCAGGACGAGGTCGATTTCATGCTGTGCGAGATCGGCGGCACGGTCGGCGACATCGAAGGCCTGCCCTTCTTCGAATCCATTCGCCAGTTCATCCATGAACGCCCGCGCGGCCTGTCGATCCTCATGCACCTGACGCTTCTGCCATATCTTGCTGCAAGCGGAGAGCTGAAGACCAAACCGACCCAGCACTCGGTCAAGGAGCTGCAGTCCATCGGCCTTGCCCCCGACGTTCTGGTCTGCCGGTCCGAACACCCGATCCCGGAGCGGGAGCGCGAAAAGATCGCCCTCTTCTGCAATGTCCGCAAGGAACACGTGATCCCTGCCTATGACCTGAAGACGATCTACGAGGCGCCGCTCGCCTATCACCGCGCGGGGCTGGATCAGGCGGTGCTGGATACCTTCGGCATCTCGCCCGCGCCAAGGCCGAACCTCGCGGTCTGGGAAGACGTGATGGACCGCCTGAACCATGCCGAAGGCGAGGTCCGTGTGGCTATTGTCGGCAAATACACCCAGCTGGAAGACGCCTACAAGTCCATCGCAGAGGCGCTGACCCATGGCGGCATGGCCAACCGCACCCGTGTAAAGGCCGAATGGATCGACGCCGAAATCTTTGAGCGCGAAGACCCCGCCCCCTGGCTGGAAACCTTCCACGCGATCCTCGTGCCCGGCGGCTTTGGCGAGCGGGGCACCGAAGGCAAGATCAAGGCCGCCCGCTATGCGCGCGAAAAGAAAATTCCCTATCTGGGCATCTGCCTCGGCATGCAGATGGCGGTAATCGAGGCCAGCCGCAATCTTGCGGGCCTCGCCAACGCCGGATCGGAGGAGTTCGACCACGAGACGGGCGAGCGCCGCTTTACCCCCGTCGTCTATCACCTGAAGGAATGGGTCCAGGGCAATCACGTCGTCCAGCGCAAGGCGGGCGGCGACAAGGGCGGCACCATGCGCCTTGGTGCCTACACCGCCAACCTGCTGCCCGGCTCGCATGTGGCCGCCATCTACGGCACGACCGTGATCGAGGAACGCCACCGCCACCGCTACGAGGTGGACATCCAGTACCGCGAGAAGCTGGAGGCCTGCGGGCTGGTCTTCTCGGGCATGAGCCCCGACGGAAAGCTGCCTGAAATCGTAGAGGTCAAGGATCATCCTTGGTTTATCGGCGTCCAGTTCCACCCGGAGCTGAAGTCGAAGCCGTTCGCGCCGCATCCGCTGTTTGCGGATTTTGTAAAGGCGGCAGTGGAGGGGGCAAGGCTGGTGTGAGGGGGGGAGGGAAATGACTGTTTGCGCGATCGTTCATCCAGACGGCTTGCCAACTCTGCTTAGCGATGTACTCGTCAGCATAGTCGGACAAAAGCTAACAACGCCGTCCCAACTTGGCTGGAATCAAGGAAAATCGGAGGAGCTCTCGCCGCTTATGCGAAAATCGTTCGTCTTGCCCCAACAAACTGCGGCATTTGCTTTTTCAGGCAGCGTTGAAAGAATTCTGCAATTTACGGAAAACTTTCCCCTTCAGTTTCAAAACCGTAGCCAAGGCGAGGCTTCTCCAATGGAGGTCGCTGGTGTTATCGTCGATGCCTTCAACTCAAATTATGATTGGCCGAATCCAAGTGACGATGATCGCATTGGACTCCTTGGTTTTTGTAGAGTTGAAATCGATGGAAAGCTTGCAATAAATGGAGGATACCGGTTGG
>Ga0105048_10001084_pt1 | contig 43855 bp, 36 predicted proteins | sample MAT05_FD_78382 | JGI IMG/M metagenome (GOLD analysis project Ga0105048, IMG submission 78382) | Freshwater microbial communities from Lake Fryxell liftoff mats and glacier meltwater in Antarctica - MAT-05 | ecosystem: Environmental > Aquatic > Freshwater > Ice > Liftoff microbial mat | place... | reverse complement strand
GGGATCTCGACGCGGCTCATCCCCGAAGCCCACACGCTGTCTTCGGATACCCGAGCAGGAGCGGCGGCGGGCGGCAGCGGCACGGCGGCAGGCGGCGGCGGGGGCACGACGGCGGGCGGCAGGGCCGAGGGGGCTTGTACCGCAGGCCAGCTGGTGGACGATGTGTGCGATTTGGGGGCGAAGGGCAGGCCGCCCTGCGATTGGGGCGACTGCGGCGCGATCCCGAAGGGCAAGGCGCTCGCGGTATACGGGCGCTCTTCACGGATCATCGGCGCAGGAGCGGTGGGCAAGAAAGGGAGTCCAGAGCTGGTGTGGGCTTTCGGGGGGCCGGGATCGGCGACGCTGTCCTCGAGTGGCTGCAAGGTGGGTGCGCGCCGCCGCTGGGGAGGTGGGGACTCCGGCATCGGGATCGAAGGGCGCGTGAGCGCGGACGGCGGCCCTGCGGAGGAAGACGAGGCCAGCGTCTCTTCGAGGACAATGACGATGTGCCCCGGCTCGTCGATGCGCTCGAGGGCGAGCTGGCCGCGGAACGTCATCGTGGCGATGCCTTGATCGGTGTCGATCCAGAGGGTGTCGCAGCGCATCTTGAGGGGGTGATGACCGCCGCGGCCATCGAGCACCGCGCGGAGATGAAGCGGGGGCAAGCTCGTGACGAGCCGAGGGATCTGGGGGTGGAGATTCTCGAGCAGGATGCGCGCGTCCTCGGGGAGATCGGGGAGCTGCTGGTCGGCGGGCGCGGCGTTGAAGTAGGCGCCGTCGAGGTCTTCCGGCACCGGCGTCGATCGGAGCCAGCCCGGCGCCCAGCTCGCGGCGTGCCGGCCGAGCTTGGCCCAGCGCGACGGCCACGTCGGCGCGACGGGGCCGAAGCCGATCGGCGCGATCGGCGTGGTCGGCGAGGCGATGTTGAGGCCGGGGAGCTGGAGGTTCGGGAGCCTGGCGCGGCCGTACATGTCGCGCGCGTCGAAGCGGACGCCGATGGGGTTCGACGTGTCCGGGCCGCCGGCGGCGCGCTCGTACGAGAGCGACATCCGCGCGAAGCGTGGGCCGTCGACGAGCGAACCGTCGGCGGCGAAGGAGCGCTCCTGGTGGACCTCGATGATCTTCTCGATATCGCCGACGATGAGGCGCGCGAAGAGCGAGCGGACGGGCTGGCCCTGCGGGGCGAACGCCGAGCCGACGAGGAGAACGTCGACGCGCTGCTTGAGGGGCTCGAGGTCGTTGGGGGCGTAGAGGCTGCGGCCGGGGTCGTCGTCCCAGTGGCTGTCCTCTTCGTGGATGGGCTCCTGCGAGTCGGCGAGCGGCGACGTTCCGGGCTGGAGCTGGAGCGTCGCCTTGGCGACGAACGTGAGCACCCAGGCGCCGGGGCGCGTCTGCCAGAGCAGCGATGAAACTGGCAGGGACGAGTGGGTGACGACCTCCATTGCGGCCAGCGTAATACAGATCAGTCCGCCATGAGCGCCGCGGTGATCCCCGGGACCTCGCGCCCAGGGCAGCCAAGCCGGCTCGCGAGCTGTCTGACCTCTTCCCCTGCCCCTTCTCCGTTGCCGACGAGGGCGCGATGCACGCGCTCGGCGACATCACTGCGGATCGCCCGCGCGCCGAACACCGGATAGCCAATCAGCGCGTAGGCCCTGGGCTCGACGCCCCTGGCCGCGGGCATCGAGACGGCCCCGAGGCGAGGCAGCGAAGGGCGCGCGCGCGCGTCGAAGAACGCGGCGTAGAGCGCGGATCGCTGCTCCAGCGCGGCGCGCTTGAGGAGCGCTGGCACGTAGACGATGCGCCCGCCGATCACGATCTCGAGCTGCGCGAAGAGCTCGCGGTCGCGCGGCAGTAGATCGGCGATCTGCCCCGCGGCGTCGCGGGACACGACGGTGCCGAGGCCCTGTTCGATCTGGTAGACGACGCCGCGCGCGGCGGGCGAGAGCTCGCGCGCGGCCGGCGCGCGCAGCGGGGCGAGCAGCGCGGAGGTGAGGTCGCGGGCGAAGGCGACGAGGCGACGGAGGACGCGCGAGCGCGCGCCGGGGCCGAGCTCGTCGAGGCCGACGAGGCGCACCTCGGGGAGCAGCAACGCGGTGCCGCGCGTGAGGTGGCCGAGCACGCGATCTCCCTCCAGGTCGAGGATGCGGCCCTTCTCGTCGACGGCGAAGCGCTCGTGCGCAGCCGACACCAGCGACTCGACCCAGCGATCCGGGGCGCGCACCGGATCCGGCGGATCGGGCGCGAGGCGCGCGCGCAGCGTCGCGAGGGCGGCGAACGGGTGCGACGGGCTCATGGGCGCGGCCTCGGCCTCGGCCGGCGCGCGGGCTCGCTTCGGGCTCGCGGTCGAGCGCTTGCCAGGGCCACGCTCGACGAAGCGCTGCACCAGACGATCGTGGAGCGCGTCGCTGAGGTGATCCTCGATCGCGCGCGTGCGCTCCTGCCATTCGGTCGCGTCGGGGACCCAGAGGGTGCGCTGCGAGATGTACGTCCACGTTCGGATCGAGGCGATCCGCGCGAGCAACGTGTCGAGGTCGCCCTCGGGATCGTCGATCTCGGCGAGGCGCGCGGCGAGAAAGTCGGCGTCGATGATCGCGCGCGGGCCGGTGAGCTGCGCGTAGATCTCGGCGAGGAGGTTCACGTGCGTGTCGAGGAGGAGCTTGCGAAAGTCAGGGACGCGGCAGACCTCCCAGAGCAGCGCCACGGCCTCGGGGCCGCGGGCGCGGGCGCGCACGATCGGATCCTGCGCGAGCGCGAGGAGCGCGGCGGTGTCCTCGGCGTGCGGGACGAGACGGAGCGCGTGCGAGCGGGGGCGCTGACGGAGCGAGGTGAGGAGCGCGTCGATCGAGGACACGTCGAGATCAGTGTTGCGATAAAAGAGGCGGCGCACCGCGGGGAAACGGTGGAGCTCGATCGCCAGCGCGAGGTCCTGCGGGAGCTCGAGCGGCGCCACCGCGCCGAAGGTGCCGTCGGCGGTGTAGCGGCCGGCGCGGCCGGCGATCTGCGCCAGCTCGGCGGTGTCGAGGTTGCGCACGTCGTGCCCGTCGAACTTGCGCAGGCCCGCGAACGCGACGTGGGTGACGCCGAGGTTCAGCCCCATGCCGATAGCGTCGGTCGCGACGAGGTAGTCGACCTCGCCCGACTGGAAGAGCGCGACCTGCGCGTTGCGCGTGCGCGGCGAGAGGGCGCCGAGGACGACCGCCGCGCCGCCGCGGAGGGCGCGCAGGCGCTCGGCGATCGCGTAGACCTGCGGCATGCCGAAGGCGACGACGGCGCTCCGCGGAGGCATGCGCGAGAGCTTGGCCGAGCCCGCGGACGTGAGCCGCGAGAGGCGCGGATGCTCGACGATCTTCGCCGCGGGGACGAGCTCGGCGAAGAGCGGGCGCATGGTCTCGGCGCCCATGAACCAGGTCTCGCGGCGGCCGCGCGCGGCGAGCAAGCGATCGGTGAACACGTGCCCGCGCTGCTCGTGCGCGGCGAGCTGGATCTCGTCGACGGCGAGGAAGTCGACCTCGCGATCCATCGGCATCGCCTCGACGGTGCAGACCCAGTAATCGGGGCGCCGCGGGACACGCTTTTCTTCGCCGGTGACAAGGGCAACGCGGGCCTCACCGACACGCGCTGTGATGCGGTCGTAAACTTCGCGTGCGAGCAGCCGGAGCGGGAGGCCGATCATCCCTGTCTCGTAGGCGAGCATTCGCTCCACGGCGCGGTGCGTCTTCCCGGTGTTGGTCGGCCCGAGAAGCGCTGTGATCGCAGAGCCTTCAGTCATTGTGCGTCAAACCGAGGAGGCCCCGGGGAGTGACGTTTATCACTTCCCCGCTCCGCCTGAAACTTGGCCCAGATCGCAACTAACGTGTGGCGCGGAGCACCGAGATACCGTTAGTCTCGCTCCATGAGCTACATCGCCCACGATCTCGAACATCGGTCTACTCGCGGCGCCGTCGGAAGCGGCCAGTGCGTCGCTCTCGTTCAACACTGGGCCGGCGCGCCCACCACCTCGACCTGGCGCCAGGGCATCAAGGTGAAAGGAAACGGCAGCATCATCTCCAAGGGAACTGTCATCGCGACCATGGTAGACGGCCATTACCCGAACCACGCGCACGGCAACCACGCCGCGATCTTCATCTCCGAAGACGCGAACGGCATCCGCGTCATGGATCAGTGGAGCGGCCACTCGCCGAGCATCCGCACCATCCACTTCCACGGCGGAAGCGGCAGCGCGAGCAACGACGGCGACAAGTTCTACGTCGTCGAGTAGACCCCGCCTGCGCGGTTCGACATGACCGCACCCCCATGGTAGGCGGCCCGCGCCATGAAGCTCGGGACGCTACGAAATTCGAGCCGCGACGGGACGCTCGTCGTCGTCCGGCGCGACAATCAACTCTTCACCAGCGCCGCGGATGCGGCCCCCACCCTGCAGGCCGCCCTCGACGACTGGGAGCGTGTCGAGCCTTTGCTTCGCGCCCTCGCAGCGCGCCTCGAGCGCGGCGAGATCGCGGGCGAGCCGGTGGACGCTGCGCTCTTCGCGCCGCCGCTGCCGCGCGCGTACGAGTGGGTCGACGGCTCGGCGTACATCAACCACATCGTGCTGGTCCGCAAGGCGCGCGGGGCTGAGCCGCCGGCGACGCTGCGCACCGATCCGCTGGTGTATCAGGGCGGATCCGGCGTGCTCCTCGGCCCGACCGAGGACATCGTCCTCCGCGATCCGGCGTAGGGCCTCGACTTCGAAGCCGAGGTCGCGGTGATCCTCGGCGACGTGCCTCAAGGCACGACGAAGGAGGACGCTCACCGCTGCGTCCGCCTGTTCGTGCTCGTCAACGACATCACGCTCCGCAACCTGATCCCGGATGAGCTCGCCAAGGGCTTCGGCTTCTTCAACTCCAAGCCGGCGACGGCCTTCTCGCCCTTCGCGATCACCGAGGACGAGCTCGGCCCGGCGTTTCACGACGGGCGCGTTCACCTGCGCCTCCGCTCGATCTACAACGGCGAGCTGGCGGGCGATCCCGAGGCCGGGTCGGCGATGCACTTCTCGTTCTTCGATCTCCTCGCCCACATCGCGCGGACGCGGGCCTTCACCGCGGGCACGATCCTCGGCAGCGGCACGGTCTCCAACGAGGACCGGGCTCGAGGGATCTCCTGCTTGGCCGAGCGGCGGATGATCGAGACGATCGAACAAGGCAAGCCCGTCACCCCGTTCATGAAGGCTGGAGACACCATCACGATCGAAATGCTCGACGCTGAGGGGCGCAGCTTGTTCGGTCGAATCGCGCAAACCGTCGTGGCAGGGTAGAGCGACCTTGGAACCCCAAAAGACGATGGCGAAGATCGAACCCCTCGGGATCAAGAAGCTCGAAGCGATCCACTACTACGTGCACGATCTCGAGCGCAGCCGGCGCTTCTACACGGAGAAGCTCGACTTCGCCGAGATCGGCGGGAGCGGCCCCGAGCTCGAGGCGGCCGCTCACCAGCGCAGCGTGATCTTCGAAGCGAGCGAGTGCCTCGTCGTCTGCTCATCGCCGCTGGGCGAGGGCGGGCGCGCCTCGCGCTTCCTCCGCAAGCACCCCGACGGCGTCGGGACGCTCGTCTTCGAGGTCGAAGACATCGAGCGCACGTTCAAGCTCCTCGACGAGCGCGGGGGGACGCCAATCGACACCATCCAGCGCGCGCGCGACGACGGGGGCGAGTTCGCGTCGTTCTCGATCACCACGCCGTTCGGCGACACGACGTTCCGCTTCGTCGAGCGCAAGGGCTTCCGCTCGCTCTTCCCCGGCGCCGTCCACTACGCCGCGCCGCGCGGAGGGAAGAACGCGCTCGCGCTCCAGCGCTTCGATCACATCACCTCGAACTTCCAGACCATGGCCCCCGCGCTCCTGTGGATGGAGCACGTCTGCGGCTTCGAGCGCTTCTGGTCGATCGAGTTCCACACCAGCGACGTCGACGAGAGCGCGACCCACGGATCGGGGCTGAAATCGGCCGTGATGTGGGACCCTCAGTCGGGCGTGAAGTTCGCCAACAACGAGCCGTATCGCCCCTTCTTCAAGTCCTCGCAGATCAACATCTTCAACGAAGAGCACCGCGGCGACGGCATCCAGCACGCGGCGATGACGACCGCGGACATCCTCGCGAGCGTGCGCGATATGCGGGCGCGCGGGGTCTCGTTCATGCCCACGCCGCAGGCCTATTACGACATGCTCCCGGATCGGATCCAGCGCCTCGGGATCGGGAAGATCGACGAAGAGATCGCTACGCTGCGCGACCTCGAGATCCTCGTCGACGGGGATCGCGACCACTCCTACATGCTCCAGATCTTCCTCAAGGAGTCGGCCGGCTTTCACGGCGACACCAGCGCTGGACCGTTCTTCTACGAGATCATCCAGCGCAAGGGCGACCAGGGCTTCGGCGGGGGGAACTTCCGCGCCCTGTTCGAGAGCATCGAGCGCGCGCAGAAGGAGCAGGGAGCCGCCTGATGCTGGACCGGATCGCCTGTGGCTCGTACCCCCGCAAGCACCACATCGCGCACCGCGACGCGACGGGTAACCTCCGCTGGGAAGAGTGCCTGACGCGGCAGGGGTTCGACGGGCCCTACACGATCCTGTACCACGAGCGCCGCCCGCACGAGCACCGCGTCGCCGAGGCCCAGCACGGCTTCGCGGTGCCCGAGGCGGCGCTGCCGGCCCCGCACCTGGCGAAGCGGCACTACCGATCGTTGGACCTCAAAGCAACTGGGGGCGCCCCGCTCGACGCGCGGACGCCGCTGCTCTTCAACGAGGACATGGTGATCGGGATGGTGCGGCCGACCGCGGCCGATCCTGTCTACTTCTCCAACGCCGACGGCGACGATCTCTTCTTCATCCACCGCGGCGGCGGCCTGCTCCGTACCCTGGTGGGCGATCTCCGCTTCGAAGAAGACGACTACGTCTACGTCCCCAAGGGCCTCCTCCACCGCTTCCTCCCCGACGAAGGGCGCGAGCAAGCGTGGCTCTCGATCGAGGCGCTGGGCGGGATCCACCTCCCTCGGCAGTGGCGCAACGAGGCCGGGCAGCTCCGGATGGACGCGCCCTATTGCCACCGCGATTTCAAGCGCCCTGACTTCGTCGGCCCGATCGACGAAGGCCTCCGTGAGCTCGTGGTCAAGCGCGGCGGGGTGTTTCACGGCTTCACCACGCCGCACTCCCCGCTCGACGTCGTGGGGTGGGACGGCACAGTGTACCCGTTCGTGTTCCCGATCCTCAACTTCCAGCCGCGCGCTGGGCTCGTCCATCTGCCGCCCGACTGGCACGGGACCTTCGCGGCGCGCGGCGCGCTGATCTGCAGCTTCGTCCCGCGCATGGTGGATTTCCACCCCGAGGCGATCCCCTGCCCTTATCCGCACTCCTCGGTGGATTGCGACGAGGTCCTCTTTTACTGCCGCGGTAACTTCACCTCGCGCCGCGGCGTCGGCCCGGGGAGCCTCTCGCTCCACCCCGCCGGGTTGCCGCACGGACCGCACCCCGGCGCCTACGAGGCGAGCATCGGGCACCGGGAGACGACGGAGCTGGCGGTCATGCTCGACACCGTACGACCTCTGCGGGAGACGGCGGCCGCTCGCTCGGTGGAGGACGCGGGGTATCAGGAGAGCTTCCGCTGAAGCGCTCTCCACGCCTCCGAGGCGTGAATGGAGAATTGCAGGACTTGATTCCCAGTCTTCCCGGCGTCCCTGCCGCCTTGCGGCTTTGTCGCTGGAGGCCGTGAACTCGAGGCCGATAGTGCCCCGGAAGCACCTTGCGCTTCGACGACTCGACCGTATGTTCCCTTCCACTCGGCGAGCGCCGGAGTCGTGGCCTGCTCGCCGAGCACGAGGCTGCGCTCCCGATTATTTCCGCTCCAAGGAGGCCAGAATGAAGAGTGCAATGCGGTTGGCTTTGCCTGTGATCCTCTCCTTGTCGTTCTTGTCGCTCTCCGGCGTAGCCGGCGCGCTGACGGAGGGCCCTCCGCGGCCCATCTCCGTCTCCGGATGCCCGGCCGGGGTAGCGAGCTTCTTTTTTGCGTCGAACGTCGGCGGCCCCGCGGGCGCCTGCTCTTATTACATGGACTGGCAAGGCCCTCTCGCGGCCGCGGGCAGCGTGCCTTGCTACGTGACCGAGCAAAAGGTGCTCGGCCAGACGAGCTGCCTCGGGAATCGCCTCCTCGACACGCCCAGCACCGTGCTCAGCACGGCGGGCTGCCAGGGGTTCGACCGGTTCGGCCTGCCTGGTGACGTCACCCTCGTGCTCGGGGAAGGCCCAGGCGCGATCGGGCTCAACGGCGTGGCGCTCTTCGCGACGAGCCCTTTCCTGCCGCAGGCGATCAGCATCCTCTGATCCGCGAGCGCGGCGAGCCTCGAGGCGGGAGCCCCGCCGTCATGTGACGGCGAGGCTTCGGTGGATCAAGCGCACCGCCGGGGGGCGTTTCCAGCGGTGCGAAGGGGGTCTGGAGGCGTCAGCGACGAGGGAGGCTGATCCCCGAGAGCGCGAGCCGCCCGACCGCCCTCAGCGTTTCAAACACCCCTCGCCCGCTCGCCGCGGCCGCCTCGATCTCCGGCACACCGCGCGGATTGAGCAGCTCGCGCAGCTCCTCGACGGGCACGATCTCGTGCTCGGCGAGGTCCCGCTTGTTGTACTGAATCACCAGCGGCACGTGGTCGAGCGACTGCCCCTGCTCGGCGAGGTTCTCGCCCAGATCGGACATCGACTCTGCGTCAGCGTCGAGCCGGCCCCGCTGCGAGTCGGCCACGAACACGACGCCGTCGACGCCGCGGAGAATGAGCCGCCGGCTCGCCCGATAGTGCACCTGCCCCGGCACCGTATAGAGCTGGAGCCTGGTGCTGAACCCGCTGATCTTGCCCAGCTCGATCGGGAGAAAATCGAAGAACAACGTCCGATCGCTCTCGGTCTTGAGCGAGATCAGGCGCCCCCGCGATCCCTCCGCGGTCCGATCGTGAATGTGCTGAACGTTGGCCGTCTTCCCGCCGAGCCCGGGCCCGTAATAGACAATCTTGCAACAGATCTCACGCGTCGCATGGTTGATGAACGCCATCGCCGTCCCTCCTTTTGAGGGTCAAAAAATATATCTCTCGCGGCGCGCACCCCTCGGCCGAAGCCGTCGGATACGCCGCGTCCCCGCGGCAGAAAATCCTGCCGTGTCCGCTGATCGCTCAGCGCCTTCAGAGCCGGTTCAACGAACGTCGCGCGCGCTCACCATCGGAGCGCGTACTCACGCCCCGGGCACACCGCAGCTCGTCGACAGGCGCTCTACGAAGCGTCGGCGATGGCGTGCAGCGCCGCGATCACGCCTTCGAGCGAGGCGTCGCCAGCGTCGCTGTGCTTCACCAGGCGCTCGTTGACGCCGATGAGCTCGGCCACGTCGGCGCTCACGCCGGCGTGGCGCCGGAGCTCGTGCACGGCGCGGCTGACGCGCGAGGGCGGGTCGAGGCAGGCCAGCGCCGACAGCGTCACCATGGCTCGGCCCTCGTCGCCGTGATCGAGCGCGGCGTGGACGCGCTCGATCAGCGTGAGCGCGAACGCGACTTGAATGGCCTCGAGCAGGCCGCGCGGAGGGTCGTTGTTGCTGCGGCCGGCCTCGCTCCAGACGACCGTCGTCAGCTCCCCGATCTCCGAGAAGGCCCGCTGCGCCATCAGCGCCGAGAGGGTCGCCAGGCCGTGCTTGTCCCACGCGGCGCGCGTGGCGAGCTGGCGCGCGAGCCAGCCGATCAGGCCGTAAGACACCGGCCCTTCGTGCATGGAGGCGAGCGCGATCGGGAGCAGCGTCGAGCGCGGCACGTCCTGCGCTTCGAGCCACTCGAGGAGATTGGCCCGCTCCGCGCTGCGCGGGGTCGAGCGCGCCTTTTCAAGCACCGCGTCCTTCAGCACCGCGGGGAGATCGGGCGCGGCAGCGCTCCAGTCCTCGTCCGCGGAGCGGGCGCGCTTCAGGGCCAGCGCGAGGAGGCCGGCGTCGTCGATGTCGAAGCTGCCGGCGCGGACGGCCGCGAGGATGTCCCGGATCGGGAGCGCGTCGACGCCGAGCCGGCGAATCGCCTCTCCTGCCACGTCGCCGTCGCCGTCATCGAGGGTGATCAGATCGCGATTGAGCACGCCCGGCGTGAAGAAAGTCTCCGGTAAAGGCCGTACCGGGCGCTCGCCGCCGCGGGCCACGATCCCTTCGTACAGGGCGTCTGGAACGCGATTCTTCACCAGCGAGGCGAGCTCGATCCACTCGTGCTCGTGCAGCCCGATCTTCGGCAGATCGAGCACTTCGTGCTGGAAGCTCCGCGGATCGTCCATGGCGCGTCGGGCGAGCTGCTGGATCACCGAGGCGGTGAAGCCCTCTTCGCAGCGCGCTCGCCAGCGGAGCAGATCCGAGGCGCCGAGCTCCTCGGCGTGCTCGAGGAGAAAGGCGTGGTCATCCGGCTCCAGCGCCGGTTGACGGAGGACATGAAAGAAAGCCACTGGACGGGCGCGGCCCCGGTGCGCGAGCACCAGGGCGTCAATCTCCGCCTTGCGCATGACGACCTCTTCGACCCGGAGAGGGAGCTCCGGGCTTATTTTCGGGTCTTTCGTCGCCGCGCGGTTGCGTGGCCCGCCATGACTCGAAGGTCGGTGGAATGGCGGATCCTGTTCCGGACCAGTTTTCGGAGACTACACGCGGCGCGGCGGCCCGTCAATGGGTGATGTGATGCCTGGATCGACGCCGGCGATCAGTGCTCGTCGAGCCCCTCGGTGAGCTCGTTCTCGAGGAGATCGGCCTCAGCGCCGAGATCCCAGAGCAGCGTGTCGAAGAAGGTCAGCGTCAACGCCGTGAAGGGGACGCGCTGGACGAGGTAGAGCAGGCCGTCTTCCTCGCTCCGCGCGATCGAGGCGAGGAGCGTCTCGTTCTGCAAGAGCGCCTCTTCCGGCGCGAGCTGCCCCTCTTTGCAGAAGAAGCTCGAGAGGCGGAGCCACGGGAGATCGAGGCGTGTCTCGCGCGTGAGCGTCACCATCTGCGAGCGGCCGTCGTGCTCCCAGCGGAGGACGACGCTCATGTGCTCTGCGTCTTCTTCCGAGATCTCGAGCTCTTCCCGGCGGATCCACTGGCGGATCTGGGTCCAGGTCAGGGGCCGCTCCGCGCCGGGGCCGCTCTCCTCGTCCAGGTCCTCTTCGGAGCGGGCGCCGAGCTCGGCGGCGACCTCGTCGGCAAAGCCGGAGAGCGTGGCCCACAGGCGATCTCCACCGCTCAACGTCGAGGAGATCTGCATCGACACAGAGGCCTCCTCCTCCTCGTCGTCACCTTCGCCGTCGTTACCGAGGGCGAAGAGGATCTCTCCCCAGTAGAGGCCACGCTCGTCGGGCGGCTGATCGGGGGTATCGCCGTTCTCCTTCACCATCGCGGCGGGGAAGCCGATCATGAACGACTCTTCGCCTTCGAGCCACGCGTCGGTGTCGTCGCCCGGATCCTCTTCGGCCTCGCCCGAGCCGAACTCCCGGCGAACCACGACGCCTGGATGACGGGCAGCGACGTCGGTGAGGGCGACCCGGACGTCGGCGAGGGCGAGACCCGGTTCGGAGAGATGCCATGCAAAATCGACGGTCATGGGGGCTTTACCTCGCGCCCGCAGGCCAGCGCGCGACGGCGGCTGTCCCGGGGCGCGCAGAGGATACGCGAGGAAAAAACGAACGCCAGATCCTTTCGCCGGAGGCGGCGCGGCTACGGGTCGATCCCGATCAGCTCCACGTCGAACACCAGGACGCCCGCGGGCACGCCGGGGCGGCTGGGCCTGGTGCCATAGGCCAGATTGGCAGGGATCCAGAAGCGATAAGAGTCGCCGACCTTCATGAGCTGGAGGCCCTCCGTCCAGCCCTTGATCACTTGATCGAGGCCGAAGCTCAGCGGCTCTCCTCGCAGTATCGAGCTGTCGAACATCTTCCCGTCCGTCGTCCAGCCCGTGTAGTTGGCGGTGACTGTCGAGGTCGCCGTCGGCGAAGGGCCTTTGCCTGCGCCCTGCTTCAGGACCCGATAGGCGAGCCCCGACGGCCTCCTCTTCGCGGCCTTCGGCGGCGCCTTCACGTCCTTGGGCACCGGCGGCGGCTTCGCGGCGGGCGTGAGCTCGAGCAGCTCTACATCGAAGGTGAGGGGCCCGGCGGGCGCGGCGTTGGGGGGATGATCGCCATAGGCCAGATCGGTTGGGATCCAGAGGCGACGCTTCTCGCCTACGACCATGAGCTGCAAGCCCTCGATCCAGCCCGGGATGACCTGCTTGACGCCGAGCTTCACGGGCTCCTCCCGGACCACGGAGCTGTCGAACATCTTCCCTCGCGCCGTCCAGCCCGAGTAATGGACTTTGACCTGGTCTTCCAGGCCGGGATGCACGGTGCCCGTTCCTGCCTGGAGGACCTTGCTCGCGAGGCCCGAGGCGGTCTTCACCGCGTCCGCGGGCGGCGCCGCGACGTCGGACGGCGCGGGAAGATCGCGCGGGATCGCCTCGGGCGCCTCCGCGCTCGCGGCGACGGAAGCCGTGGGCGTGGGCTCGGGCGCCGCGCCGCCGTCGATAGCAAGCGGGCGACTCCGGGCGACCGGCGTCGGGAGAGTGGCAAGGGGCGGTGGGGCGCCGCAGGCGGTGAGGGCGAGCAAGGCAACGAACGAGACGCGCTTCATGGGCTCACCAATCGCCGATCCGGCGGCGGAAGTCACGCCCTTCAGGCCAGCACGGTCATGACGATCAGCACCATCATCCCCGCCAGGGCCAGCGAGCCGATTGCGTAGGTGATCGTGCGCCAGGGCTGCACTTCCTTGATGTAAATGACCGAGTGGAGCACGCGCGCCCCGGTGAAGGCGCCAAAGCAGATCTTCGCCCCGAGCGGCGACGCGCCGGCGAGCAGGTAAATCAGCCCGAGCGCGAAGAACAGCGGCAAGCTCTCGAGGAGGTTCCGGTGCGCTCGCTGGACCCGGGAGACGTCGGGGTGCTCGGCGCCCTCGACCAGCTTGGCCTCCTTGAACGAGACCTTCATGTCTTCGGGGTTGAGGAAGTTCTTGTTCTTGGCGCGCGTCGCAGCAGTGTAGCCGCCGAGTATGAGCATCTGCGCCGAGAGAATGACAGAGCAGATCGCGAAGAGCTTGAACTGGGGATCTGCGAGCAACGTGGGCATGGTGGGGACCTCGCGGGCCGGGCGATTGTCGTGGAGCCGCGGCTGCCGCTGTACTCCGGGACGGCGTCTGGATGCAATAATTTCGCGAATTGCGTGACTCGGAGCACGCCGCCCGAGGGCGCGCGGGGCCTTCTCAGGAGCGATCGGCGCGGCAACTGGAGGCGACCTGCGGTATACGGTGGCGCACGCCCATGACTGAAATCACCCCCGAAGCGCTCCGCGCCTGCATCGAGCTGCTCGAGTCCATCGTCCAGAACCGCTCGCTCATCAGCTCGATGCCCGACGAAGAGCGCCTCGCGCTGCTCGTCGCCGCCGGGCGCATCTCCCGCCCCACGCGCCACGAGCTGATGCGCTCTGCCAAGAAGTTCCGGCAGGTCACGCGGAAGAAGGAGCAAAATCAGGATCGCGACGCGCGGGCCGGGACCGAGATCCGCGCCGCCCGCCGCGCCGAGGTCTTCACGGCACCTCCGCAGCTCCCGCCTGGGGTGATCGAGGCGGCGGAGGCCGAGGCGCGCGAGCTGATCCAGCCGCGGGCCTGCTACGTTTGCAAGATCGAGTATCGGCGACTGCACTTCTTCTACGACTCGATGTGCGGGCCCTGCGCCGAGCTCAACTACAGTAAGCGCTTCCAGGCCGCGTCGCTCGAGGGGCGCGTGGCGGTGATCACCGGCGCGAGGATCAAGATCGGCTTCCAGGCCGCGCTGATGATGCTGCGCGCCGGGGCGCGGGTGATCGTGACGACCCGCTTCCCGCGCGACGCGGCGCAGCGCTTCGCCCGCGAGGACGACTTCGCCCGATGGGGCGATCGACTGGAGATCTACGGGCTCGATCTCCGCCACTCGCCGAGCGTGGAGATCTTCGCGCGCTACCTGGAGCAGACACAGAGTCGGCTCGATATCCTCATCAACAACGCGGCCCAGACCGTGCGGCGGCCGGCCGGCTTCTATTCGCACCTCCTCGAGCTGGAGTCGCGGGCCTTCGAGGACCTCCCGCCCGACGTTCAGTCGCTCCTCCGCGGACACGAGGCCTGCAAAGAGGGACTCTCGGCGCCGGCGACAGCGATGCTGAGCCACGGCAACGTCGATCCGAACGGCGTCGTGGCCTGGCGAGGCGGCGGGCCGGGGATCGGGATCCGCGCCTCGGCGATGCTCTCTCAGCTCCCCTGCGCCGAGGACGCGGGGCACGGTGAAGAGGTGTTCCCCGTGGGGAAATCCGACGCGGATCTCCAGCAGATCGATCTGCGCGCCATCAACAGCTGGCGGCTCACGCTCAGCCAGATCTCCTCGCCCGAGATGCTCGAGGTCCAGCTCGTCAACGCGGTGGCCCCGTTCATCCTTTGCAGCAAGCTCAAGCCGCTCATGCTCCGCCACCCCACCGGCGAAAAGCACATCGTCAACGTGTCGGCGATGGAAGGGCAGTTTGCCCGCCGCACGAAGACGGACAAGCACCCTCACACCAACATGGCCAAGGCCGCGCTCAACATGATGACGCTGACCTCAGCGCCCGACTACGCGGCTGACGGCATCTTCATGAACGCGGTGGATACGGGCTGGGTGACGGACGAGGATCCGGCCGCCATCTCGGCGCGCAAACAGAAAGTGCACGATTTCCAGCCCCCGCTCGACATCGTCGACGGCGCGGCGCGGATCTGCGATCCGTTCTTCTCGGGCCTCCTCACCGGCGTCCACGTCTCCGGGAAGTTCCTCAAGGACTACGCCCCGACGCAGTGGTGAACGAAGAAGCGCCGAGAGCTCGTCGCGATCTGCCGATATAACGGACAATCCGACAAGGCAACTCTTCAGACAGCGGAAAACCGTCCGTTATGGTGGACGTTTGTCTTGACACGGCGTCCGTTATAACGGACACAAGAACGAGCAGCTGGAGGTTTTGCCATGAGCGCTCAGGGAGCCCGCGTCATCGATCTAGAGGAGTACCGTCGGAAGCGAGCAGCGCGCAGCGCCGAGCTCGCGCCGCCGATGGCGCCGCCGATGGTCTGGTACGCCATGCCGGTGTGGTTCTGGATCCCCGTCTGGACGACGCGGTGAAGTCCGCCCGCGAGAACACGCCGCGATCCCGGGGAAAGGGCGCTGCGGCCGCGCCTCGCGATGACGACGAGCCGGCCATTTCGGCGCCTCGATCGGCGATGAGCGCCAAGCCCGAGGCGACCTCTGTGCTGCACCATGCGCCGGTCGCGATCCGGAAGGCGGTGCGGGAGCCTGAGCTCGAGGTGGCACCGGAAGAAGACGCCGAGCCCGCGCCCGACGAGGCCTGGACGTACGAGGTCGCCTCCGCGAGCGCTTCGTCGGATCTCACGCCGGTGGTCGGCGCCAACCTGCGACGGTTGCGACTGAAGCGGGGCCTCTCTCTCGAGCGCCTGGCGCGAGCCTCCAGCGTCAGCCGGGCGATGCTCAGCCAGATTGAGCTTGGGCAAAGCACGCCGACGATCAACGTCCTCTGGAAGATCGCGCGCGCCCTCGGAGTGCCCTTCTCGGCGCTGATCAGCAGCCGCAGCGCCGGACGCGCAACGGTGATGGCGGCGGCCCGCGCCAAGGTGCTCACTTCGCACGATGGCGCGTTCTCGTCGCGAGCGCTGTTCCCCTTCGATGAGCCGCGAACGGTGGAGCTCTACGAGCTGAAGCTCGGCCCGCTCGCGGTGGAGAAGGCCGATCCGCACCCGCCGGGGACAATCGAGAACCTGGTAGTGCGGACCGGGACGCTGGAGATGACCGTGGGTACGGAGCGACACCTGCTCGCCAGCGGCGACGCCATGCTGTTCGAGGCCGACATCGCGCACGAGTACCGGAACCCGGGGGACGCCGAGCTCGTGATGTATCTCGTGATGACGTACGCTGAAAAGCCCGGCTGAACGGCAGCGCTGAGAGCGCGGGGACTCGCTACTTCGTCGCGGTGGGCATGCACGTCACCATCGGCATACCGCCCATCATCATCAGCATGGGCATACCCATGCTCATCATCTTCATCATCGCGTCGCAGCGCTCGCGCATCATCTCCATCGTGACGCCCTCGGCGGGCATCATCTTGCAGACCATGCCATCCTTGCCCATCTCCATGGTCATGCGGCACCCCATCGGGGTTCCCGTGCCGGACATCATGTTCGGCATCATGCCAGGCATCATCATCCCGGGCATCATCATGCTCGGCATCATCCCGGGCATCATCATGCTCGGCATCATCCCGGACATCATGTTCGGCATCATCCCGGACATCATGTTCGGCATCATCATGTTCGGCATCATCCCGGGCATCATCACGCCCATCATGGGCATCATGTTCGGCATCATCCCGGGCATCATCGGCATCAGGCTTCCCATCGGCATTTGCATGGCAGGCATCATGGCGGTGTTCTCCATTTGGGTTCCCATGAATACCCCCGGCTTTCTTCCTCACGCAAGACCAGGAAGCCAGGGCTCCGCTCTTTCTTCCATCTCAACAGATGCTTTGATGAGAACAACGGACGATTTCCTGCTCTGACAGACAAACCTCCGCGATAGCGTCTCTCACGCGGCGTGCCCGACTGCCCAGGACACTTATTCTCCAGATTTTTCAGGGCGAGGGCGCGAATGTCCCCGACGGCATGGTTCTCCTCGACGCGTGACCCATCAAAGGCCTCTCCGATTTCACGGCCCCTGCGAGGGGCCGAGTCGCATCAGGCCTGCTCGCTTCAGTAACAGCGCTTCTTGAACCATGGCGGCGGTCCTGGCCGGTCCTCCCCTGCTCTTCGTCGGGTTCGGGCGCCTGTCGCCAGGCTCGTCAATGTGCTGACGCTCGCCTGGGCCGTGGGTGGGGACCGCTACGAGGGAGAGACGCCGGGGCCGAAGGCTGCCCGGGGGCGTCGCGCAGCGACCAGAGGCTGGTGTCTCGCGGACGGACCGAGGTCGGTCGAGGATCGACGGCGAAACACCGCCGTGCTCGCGGCATCGCCGGGCGCGAGCCCCTCGGCGCCCTGTCCCAGAAAGGTACATTAGTGGACCGCTCTCCAGACGTTGCGATAGAGTTTTGTCCGTATGAACCTCTCGATCCGGGCGGGGGTACAGGGGCTCCTTCGCCTGCTGGTCACCGCTGTGATGTGCGCCGGCCTGGGGGTCGCCTGCTCCTCGTCCCCTCCTCCTGTCCGCCTTCAACTCGAGGTTTCCCTCACCCAGCGCGCGAATCGTGACGCGCCGGTGCCGGTGTCGTTCGTCGCCGCGAAGGACCCGAAGTTCTTCGAACGCCTCCTGGCGCTCTCGGCCAAGCAGTGGTTCGAGCAGCGCGAGCAGCTACGCCGGGACGATCCCAGCGGCCAGCTCTTCACCGAGTGGGAGTGGGAGCACGTGCCCGGGTACGCCCCGCCCCCGGTCGTCATCGAGGTCGACGGGAACGCGATTGGTGCAGTGATCTTTGCCAATTATCACTCACCCGGCGATCATCGCATTCGAATCGGCCCCCAGAGAAGGCTGCGTATCGAGCTCGGCGACGACGACGTGGTGGTACGCCCGCTCGACGCGCCGGACGAGAAACCCTGAGCAAGTCAGGTCCCCGGAAGCATGCAACGCGAAGCCCCGAACCACCTCGATCCTCGAACCGCCGGCGGCGACCAGGCCGCTGCGCCGCGGCCGCGACAAGAGGTCGATGTCCCCGCCGCCGTCGTCTGGCACGACGGCATGCCACTCTCGCCGCAGCACTTCCAGGAGTCGTTCCGGCGGACGGAGCGGCTCTTCGATTTTCACCTCGGCCTCGTGGCTCCTTATCACTACGGCGTGCTGCGGCTCGACATCGACGGCGGCCGCCTCGGCAGCGGCGTGCTCCATGTCGATGTCGAGGCGGTGATGCCCGATCGCCTTCAGGCCCGCGCCTCGGCGGAGGAGCTGACCACGAAGCTCGATCCCGCCGAGCTCCGCAAGCGGGCCAGCGCGGGGCCGCGCCGGGCGCGCGCCAACGAGTTCGACGTGTTCCTCACGGTGCCCTGGGAGCAGGACGGCCGCGCCGCGGTCGGCACCCTCCCGCGCTACCGCACGGCCATGGGCGACGCCGTGACCGACGACACCACGGGCGAAGGCAAGCTCGAGATCAGCCGGCTGGTGCCCAACGTGCAGCTGGTCGTCGACGTGAAGCCGCCGACGAGCTCGACCTGGATCCGCATCGCCAAGGTGCGGCTCGACGGCGACGGGTTCGTCCGCGCCGACCACGTCCCGCCGCTGCTCGCCGTCTCCCGGGAGCCGCACGCGCGCAGCCTCTACGACCTCTGCACGCGCCTCGTCGAGCGGGTCCGCAACACGGCGCGGCGCCTCTCCGAGCGGCGCGCCGCGCTCTCGAAATCGGTGGATCGCAGCGCGCCGGCCGACGGCCTCGCCGCGGACGATCGCGAGCTCCTGGTCGAGACGAAGCGGCAGATCCAGAGCCTCGTCGCCGCGCTGCCGCCCTTCGAGGCCCTGCTCCACACCGAGCAGGCGCACCCGTTCCCGCTCTACATCGCGCTCGCGGGGCTCGTCGGCAGCGTCGCCGGGCTCGCGCGATCGCTGGTCCCGCCCGTCCTCTCGACGTACCGGCACGATGATCTGCTGGCGACGTTCGAAGAGGCGGCGACCCACGTCGAGACGATGATGCGCGAGGGCATCATCGAGTCGTTCGCCCCGCACCCGCTGGTGGCCGCGGAGGGCCGCTATCAGGTCGATTTCCCGCGCGCCTGGGTCGGCCGTCAGCTAGTCCTCGCGGTGCGCGGGCTCCGCGGGGCCGAGGAGGGCGACGTCACCGTCTGGGTGCGGAGCGCGATCATCGCGTCGCTGAGCGAGGCCTCGCGCGTGCGGGGCAACCGCGCCCTCGGCATCGATCGCGACCGCATCGATCGCCTCGACGATCTCTTCCCGGCCGGCGGTGAGCTGCTCTTCAAGCTGAAGGACTTGAGCAACGTCCTCTTGCCGGATCAGCCGCTGACGGTCTTCAACCCCAAGGACACGGCCAGCGACCTCGGCGCGTTCGAGATCGTCCTCTACGTGAAAGAGCCGCAGAGCGAGACGCAGGCCACGGCGCTGCGCTCGCCCGCGGGCTGATCATGGCGTCGCGATCTGCGTCGGCGATCCGGCCGGGGAGCGGGATGGGGCTCCTGGAGTGCTTCCACGAGTTCCACGCCGAGGTCGTGAGCTTGAAGCGCGAGATCTTCCGCGCCGATCCGCCCCCGCCCGAGCCGGAGGAGGTGAAGAGCCGCCTGGTCACGCTCTTCGAGAAGCAGTCGGTCGCCGCGCAGACCCGGCTCGCCGACCACGAGCAGACCGCCTTCAAAGAGGCTCAGTACGTGATGGTGGCGATGGCGGACGAGGTGTTCCTGCGCCTCGACTGGAACGGCCGCGGGCTCTGGACGCGCCGGCCGCTCGAGGCCGAGGAGCCGTTCAACAGCCACGTCGCGGGAGAGCGCATCTTCCAGCGCATCGACGAGATCGTCCGCGAGCGGGAGGCGGTGCCGGTCGAGCTGCTCTCGGTCTACCTGGCCGCGCTCGCGCTCGATTTCCAGGGCAAATATCGCTACAGCATCGAAGGCAGCGCCGGCGCCAAGGAGCCTTCGCGCTACCGGCGCGACCTGGCAAAGCAGCTCGATCAGGCGGACGAGAGCTCGGTCCGCCCCGCGACGGAGCTCTGCCCCGAGGCGTATGACGCCACGCTCCCCGGCACCGGAAGGCGCGGGCTGCCGACCCTGCGCGTGGTCCTCCTCGTGCTGCTGATCATCTTCCTCTGCTGGCTCTTCATCGGCCTCTCGCTCTGGTACTACCAGACGCTGGAGGTGAGCGATCAGATCGGCCGGATCGAGGACGCGAACGAGCAGCTCCAGAAGGTCGACGCCGAGCTCAAGAACGCCGGCGCGAACAAGGAGACCCGATGAAGCCGATCATCTGGGTGATCCTCATCGCGGCGATCGCGCTGCTGCTCATCGTCGCCCTCGTCATCGTGCTGCGGCGGCGCGCGCAGAAGCCGCGGCCCCTCGACGGCGAGGAGGATCTGGCGAGCGGGGTGAGCGCCACGTTCAGCGCGGCGAGCGCGATGCTCCGGACGCGCGCGCTGGATCGCTTCGCGAAGCTCATCGCCCCGGAGGCGGTGGACGCGGGCAACTTCCCCCGCCGGATGCTGGTGCTCGGCGCGCCCGGCTCGGGCAAGACGACGCTGCTCCGCCGGGTCTCGGAGGGCAGCGTCGTGGCGCGTACCACGACCCCGCTCGAGAAGGCGCCCTGCAACCTCTTCCGCGTCAAGGACGCGATCGCCGTCGAGGCAGCAGGGCGCGTCCTGCTCGACGAGGGCGCCAAGGGCAAGGGCGGCGAGGGGTTCCAGTCGCTCGTGGCGGAGATGCGCCGAGCGTGGCCCGAGCGGCCCGTGGACAGCATCGTCCTCACGATCTCCGCGCGCGATCTCCGGCCCGGCGCGCTCGCGATCGACGACGTGCGCGACCGCGCCCTCCAGCTGCGCAAGCGGATCGACGAGCTCCTGCTCCTCCTCGAGATGCGCGCCCCGATCTACCTCGTCATCACCCAGTGCGACGCGATCCCGGGCTTCACCAGCCTCGGCCACGAGCTCACCCCCGCGCTGCGCCAGACGGTCCTCGGCTGGTCGAGCTACGTGCCGCCCGACGACGACAGCGTCGTCGACTGGGTCGACGAGACGCTCCGCGACGTCAATCACGCGCTCACCCGCGAGCAGACGCGGCGCTTCGCCGACACCGCGTCCGGGCCGGTGATCGACGCCGACGCCTACTTTCTCTTCCCCACCGAGCTCGCGACCTGCGCCGAGCCGCTCCGCACCTACGTCGACGCGCTCTTCCTGCCCAAGCCGGCGGAGCAGGCCCTCACGCTCCGTGGGATCTACTTCTCCGGCCTCGCCGGGCCGGAGGATCCCTCGCCGCTCCCCGAGGTGCCGCACGTGCTCTTCGCGAGCGAGCTCTTCGCGCGCAAGATCCTCCGTGAGGGCAACCTGGCCTCCCCGCACGTCGACGCGATCAAGCGCCGCACGCGCTGGATCAACATCATCCAGGTGGCCTCGGTGGTCATCGCGATGATCTTCGGCGGCGTGCTCGCGTTCGAGTGGATCGCGCTCGGGCGCGAGACCGCGAGCCTCCTGCCCTTCCTCCACGATCTCTCGTCGGACCTGGTGCAGATCCAGGGCCAGCCCCGCAGCAGCCAGCGCGCGTCCTCGCGCGACGAGGCGCTCAGCAACAAGCTGCTCGACGATCTCGACAACGTCGACGTCAACCGCCTGCGCGCCTTCTCCGTCCCCCTCTCGGGCTTCAGCCGCATCGACGGGCGCCTCGAGAACGCGATCGCGATCGGCTACGACCGCGTCGTCTTCGGCGAGTTCCGGCAGGCGCTCGAGGCGCGCGGCCTCCCCACGTCGCGGGACGTGCCCTCCGACGCGGGGGACTTCGGCGCCGTCGCCATCGAGAAGACCTCGGACTTCGCCCGCGCTGATCGCTGGCTCCGTGACCTGCGTGCTTTCGAGGAGAGCACCGACAAGCTCAACGGCCTCGTCGCGTCCGGGAAGCTGCGCCCGCAGGGCAACGAGAACGGGATCCAGCACATCGCCGACCTCGCGGAGTACCTCTTCGCGCACAAGCTCGACAAAGAGTTCTTCGGCAACGCCCGGTTCTACACCGCGGCGCTCGCGCACCCGATGACGGTCCCGCCCTTCGAGCTCGAGCCCCTCGCGCCCGCGGCCCAGATGACGGCGAGGGCGCTCTTCGAAGCGCTCCAGCTCCGGCTGCTCGACACCTACAGCGATCGCATGATCCGCGCGGACGTGGCCGAGCTCCAGGCGCGGCTCGACGCCGCGAAGGCGGGCGGGCCGAGCTACACCGTCAAAGATCTCAAGGCGCTCTGGAAGGCCATTGAGCGCCTCGAGTCGGATCTGGAGCGCGCCGGGCTCGCCTGGGCGGCCAGCACCAGCCCCCTGCCCTCGGCGCCGAAGGTCGACGAGCTCCTCGACGCCGTGGCCCGATCAGCGCTCCTCGGGCCGGCGCTGCGGGACGAGCTCAAGATCGCCGAAACCGCCAAGATGCGCGACCTCCAGAGCACGTTGCAGCGGGCCGACACGGCGCTCGCGATCCCGCTCCTCGCGCGCAAGGACGGCATCCTCCAGATCAAGCTCGCCCCCGAGATCATCGCGCTCAAGGCCCCGATCGACGCGCTGCTGCGGCAGAGCTACATGACCGGCGAGGACGACGGCAGCACGACGCTCGACTTCGAGGACGGGCGCGTGACGTGGGACGTCGACACGCTCAAGGGCGCCGCCAAGACGCTCAAGGAGTACGAGACCTTCATCCAGGACGGCGGCTTCAAGCCCCTGCCGGACGAGCTGCTCGCGCCCCTCGGCGCGCTCGCGGCGCGGCGGGTGCGCGACCGCGCCCTGGCGACGGTGGCCCGGGCCGCGCGCCGCGAGGTCTCGCTCGCGGCTGGCAACGGGCAGACGCCGATCACCGTGATCCGCGCCGACGCGGAGAACCTCGCGGCGGCGGGCGGGCCGATGCGCGAGATCCTCGCCTCGTTCGGGCGCACGCGGCTCGACGACGCGCGCGACCCGGTGGTCAAGGTCGTCCGCGCGCAAGGCGTCCGCGTGCTCCAGAGCGCGCAGCGCTCGCTCGACGGAGAGGCGCTCTACCGCGTGCACGAGAGCACGTTCAACTGGTGGGACGGCACGGGCACGCCCTCGTTCCGGGCCTTCGAAGTCGGCGACGCCGCCCAGCTCGCGGAGTACACCGGCGAGCAGCGCGGTCGCGTCGACGCGCTCTCCAAGAGCGTCGCCGAGCCGGTGCTCGGCCTGCTCGAGAGCCCCGAGGTCGGCGGCGACCGGGCCTCCGTCGTGGCGTCGTGGGGGTTGATCAGCGCCGCGCTCCACGACTACGAGGGCAAGAAGGCCGGCAACAGCGTGGCCTCGATCGAGCGCTTCATCCTTTCCGATCTGCCGGAGATCACCATCGACAACTGCCTGATGGAGCTCGACAAAGCGTCCTCGCGATCGCGCGCCGACGACTACTTCTCGCGGCGGCGGCGGGACATCCGCGAGCTCTTGCGCCAGCGCTGCGCGGCCCTCTCGGGCGAGAGCCTGGGCGAGGCTTACGGGCGGCTGCGCCGCTCGTTCGAGCGCAGCCTCGCCAACCGCTTCCCGTTCACCCGTAACCTCCAGTCCGAGGACGCCTCGCCCGAAATGACGCGGGCCTTCCTCACCGACATGGCCGATTTCCGCAAGCGCTACGCGCCCCTGCTCGCGCGCAAGACGGACGAGGGATCGCGCGATGTCCTCCGCTTCCTCGACAAGTCCGAGGCCGCCAGGCTCTTCCTCGAGCCGCTCTGGGTGCAGAGCGAGGTGGGCGACGGCGTCTACGACGTCAAGGTCGCGTTCCGCACCAACCGCGCGCGCGAGGTGGGCGCCAACCAGATCGTGGACTGGAGCCTTCGGATCGCGGAAGAGCGGCTCTTCATCGACGGGACCAAGCTCTCTGCGCCCTGGCACATCGGCGATCCGGTGCGCGTCCAGCTGCGCTGGGCCAAGAACAGCCCCGCGATCCCCGCCACCGCCCAGGCCTCGGGCGTGGTGGTGCAGGAGAGGATCGTGTCGATCGAGGAGCGCGGCGTCTGGTCGCTGCTCCGCCTGATCGCGGGCTTCCAGACCTCGCTCCGCGATCCGGCCGCCAAGTCCGACGCCGCCGCGCACATGCTCCTGTTCGTGGTGAACACCCTCCCCGATCCGGCCGGCGGCTTCCTCGATCGCGTCGGCACCGACGAAGGGACGGCCCGGGTCTTCATCCGGCTTTCGCTCGGCGGGACCAACAAAGACAAGGCGTACAAGTTCCCCGAGTTCCCCGTGACGGCGCCCACGCTGTGAAGGTCGTGATGCAAGACGCCCGAGAAAAAATGCACCAGAACGAGGCCACGACCGAGGTCGAGCGCCTGCTCGCGCCCATCTCCGCAGAGGCACCGTCGGGCGCCTCGCTCCGCTACGAAGGCACCTACGAGCGCGTCCGCGAGGCCCGCCGCGAGGACGACGCGTCGATCCCGCAGGGCGTGTGGGAGCGCCCGCTCAAGGTCGCGAACCCCAGCGTGGCCGCGCGGCTCTGCGACGAGGCGCTGGCGAGCCGCACCAAGGATCTCCAGCTCGCGGTGTGGCTCGCGGACGGGTGGGTCTACCTCGAAGGGCTCCGCGGGATCACCCGCGGCGCCGCGCTCGTCCTCGGGCTCTGCGAGCGATTCTGGGAGACGATGTTCCCCGAGCTCGACGGCGACGGGGACGACCTCCGCGTCGCCCTCATCGACTGGCTGGACGACAACCTCGCCCAGCGCGCGCGCCTGGTGAGGCTCGGGGACGAGCGATCCTCGTTCAGCATCGTGGAGTGGGAGCGCGCCGGGACAGAGGCCCGCAGCAGCGCGCCGACCGAGGCGCCGCAGGCCCTCTCGCGCGAGAGCATGCTCGCGAAGATCTCGCTCACCAGCAACAAGAGCTGGGTCGCCCTCCGCAGCGAGGCGGGGGCGGCGATCGCCGTGATCGAGGCGCTCGAGATCCACCTCGCCAAGCGGCTGGCCGCGTTCACCAGCCTGCGCCGGTCCAGGGACGTGCTCCGCGCGATCCAGGCCGTCGCGAGGGATGTGCTCAAGACCTCGGGGGAGCCCGAGGCGCCGCGTTCCGCGGAGGAGGCGAAGATGGGCTCGATCGAATCGACACCGCGGACCGAAGGCGACCCGGGCACCGCGGACGGACCGATCGCCAGCCGAGCCGACGCCTACCGGCGGCTGACAGAGGCGGCGGACTACCTCCTGCACACCGAACCCCACAGCCCCGTACCCTATCTCATCAAGCGGGCGATCCAGTGGGGCAACATGTCTCTCGCTGAGCTGCTCCAGGAGTTCATCGGCAACGCCGACGATCTCGTCGCGGTGCACCGCCTCCTGGGAATGCGGGCTCGCGAGGAGTGAAAAAAACGGGTGGGTCGAGGACGATCCGCCCTGCGACTTACGCGCCCCGGTGGGCGAGATTTGTGTAGCGTAACAGTTGACGAAAATTGGAAATAGGACGCGCCGCGCGAGATTACGCCTGGCCTCGGCGCAGAGAGTGAAAGGAGCGGTCAGATGGCAGACAGCAAGCAGCACTGGTTAGATCGGAACCGTCCGCCACGCGTGCAGATCACGTACGACGTGGAGACCGGTGGAGCGATCGAGAAGAAGGAGATCCCCTTCGTCGTCGGGGTCATGAGCGACCTCTCCGCGAAGTCGGAGGTCCCGCGGCCGAAGCTCAAGGAGCGCAAGTTCGTCGAGATCGATCGCGACACGTTCGGCTCGGTCCTCGAGAAGATCAAGCCGAGGGTGAGCTTCACCGTCAAGAACGAGCTCGAAAAAGGCGGCAAGGACCTGCTCATCGCCTTCGACATCAAGAGCATGGACGACTTTCGCCCCGAGCAAATCGTCAAGAACGTCGAGGTCCTCAACAAGCTCTTCGAGGCGCGCACCAAGCTGAACGATCTGCTCGGCAAGCTCGAGGGCAACGACGACCTCAACGCGAAGCTGCTCGACATCGCCAAGAGCAACCCTTCCCTCACGGCCATCCAGAGCGCGGCCGTGGTCGCGAAGGCTGCGGAGGCCGCCAAGGCCGCCGAGATCGCCAAGGCCAAGGCCGACGCCAAGGCCAAGGCCGACGCGGCGACGCCCGCCGACGGCGACACCTCCAACCCCCCCGCGACGCCCTGAGCGCGCGCCGAAGCGTTCCGAGGAAAGGATTCAAGCATGAGTGACACATCAAATACGGGGATCGGCGGCGCCGCACCAGCGACCACGACCACGACCGACGGAGCCGCGCTCATCGAGCAGATCCTCGCTGAAGGGCACATGGCCCGCAGCGGTGACGCCGACCAGACCAAGCGCGCGAAGGACCTGATCGCCGAGTACGTCCGCCAGATCCTCGACAGCAAGCTGACTGTCGACCAGGACACGGTCAAAGGCATCCAGGACCGGATCAAGGCCATCGACGAGCTGATCTCCGCGCAGCTCAACGCCATCCTCCACCACAAGGAGTTCCAGAATGTGGAGGCCCGGTGGCGCGGGCTCAACTACCTGGTGATGAACACGGAGACGGGGCCCAGCCTCAAGATCCGCGTCCTCAACGTCACCAAGGACGAGCTCCGCAAGGACATCGAGTCCGCCCCCGAGTTCGACCGCAGCTCGCTCTTCAAGAAGGTCTACGAAGAGGAGTACGGCACCTTTGGCGGCGCGCCCTACGGCCTGCTCATGGGAGACTACGAGTTCGACGCGTCGACTTCGGACGTGGCGCTGCTCACCGGGCTCTCGAACGTCGCGGCCGCCGCGCACGCGCCCTTCCTCGGGGCGGCCTCGCCGGGGATCTTCGACATGGAGAGCCTCTCCACCATCGGCGTGCCCGGCAGCCTCGCCAAGCTCTTCGAGAGCACCCAGTTCATCGAGTGGCGCGCGTTCCGCGACACGCCCGACTCCCGCTATGTCTCGCTCGCCCTGCCGCACGTGCTCCTGCGCGTCCCCTACGGCCCCAAGGGGATCCCGGTGGAAGGCTTCAACTACGAGGAGACGGCGCTCGCCTCGGACAAGGACTACCTCTGGGGCAACGCGGCCTACGCGCTGGCCCAGCGCATCACCAACGCGTTCTCGCTCTACCAGTGGTGCGCCGCGATTCGCGGCGTCGAGGGCGGCGGCCTGGTGGAGAACCTGCCCGTCCACGTCTTCGCGACCGACGACGGCGACCTCGCCGTCAAGACCCCGACCGAGGTCTCCATCACCGATCGCCGCGAGAACGAACTCTCCGAGCTCGGCTTCGTCGCTCTGTGTTACAAGAAGAACTCGGCGCAGGCGGCGTTCTTCGGTGGGAGCACCACCAACAAGCCGAAGACGGACTACAACCTGCCGTCGGCCAACGCCAACGCGCGCCTCTCGGCGCAGCTCCCGTACATCCTCGCGTCGTCGCGCTTCGCTCACTACATCAAGGTGATGATGCGCGACAAGGTCGGCAGCTTCCTGACGCGCGATAACGTGGCCAACTACCTCAACAACTGGATCTCCGACTACGTGCTGTTGAACGACAGCGCAGGTCAGGAGACGAAGGCGCGGCTCCCTCTACGCGAGGCCCGCATCGACGTCACCGACGTCCCCGGCAAGCCCGGCGCCTACCGCGCCGTGGTGTTCCTCAAACCCCACTTCCAGCTGAACGAGCTCACCGTCTCGATGCGGCTGGTCGCAGATTTGCCGCCCCCGGCGGCGTGACCTGACGCAACTAGCACTCGGAGGGTATCGACATGCAGAACATTTTCTGGGAAATCGAAGGAATCAAGGGAGAGAGCACCTCGTCGCAGGGGAAGGACATGATTGAAGTCCTCTCCTACAACCATGGTGTCTCGATGCCGCTCACGTCCGGGCCGTCGAACACCAGCCGCGCGAGCGGCCGGTGCGTTCACCAGGACTTCACCATCACCAAGCACGCCGACCTGGCCTCGCCCACGCTCAACCTCAAGTGTTGCGCCGGCGAGGACATCAAGTCGATGAAGGTCCACGTCTGGAAGGCCGACGCGGCGGGCGCGCCGATCGAGTACCTCACGTACACGTTCGAGAGCTGCATCCTCACGTCCGTCTCCGTCGGCGGCGGGGGCGATCAGCCCATCGAGACATTGACCTACAGCTACAAGAAGATCACCTGGGACTACGGTCAGCAGAAGCAGGAGCAGCCCGGCGGCAAGAAGGGCAAGAACTCTTCGAGCTGGAGCCTCGAGCAGAACACGGGCAAGTGAGTCACGACGGCGCCGCGTTGGGCGCAGAGGCTTGAGGCCTCTGCGCCCTCGCGCGACGCCGGGAGCGGTTGATGAGCGATAAGTGGGGAGTGACGGAGGTCGGCGCGGTGCCGCTCTTCGATCGATTGTTCAACGAGCCTCCCTCCTTCCTCTCGGGGAAGCGCGAGCCCATTCGCACCTGTGACCGGCAGCAGCTCGAGAGATCGATCCAGCTCGACGTGGAGCGACTCCTCTCGACGCGCTGTCCGGTGACGGGCGACATAGCGCTCTCCCGCCGGCGCAGCGTCCTCGACTACGGGCTCCCCGATCTCGACGAGGGAGGCCGTGGGACCATCGCCTCGCAGCGCGAGCGCCTCCAGCGCCTCATTGGCAGCACCATCGAGGCCTTCGAACCCCGCCTCGCCTCCGTTCACGTCGAGGTCGAAGCGATCGAGGGCGGCCGATTGCGCGTCGTGGTCGAGGCCGACGTTCTCATCCAAGACATGCGCGAGCCCATCTCGTTCTCGCTCAACCTCGGCGGCGGATCCGGCGACCATGGCGGCTGAAGGCAACGATCGCTTCCTCGAGCTCTACGCGCGCGAGCTCGCCTACCTGCGCGAGCAAGGCGCCGAGTTCGCGGTAGCGCACCCCAAGATCGCCGGGCGCCTCGGCATCGCTGGCCGCCACTGCTCCGATCCGCACGTCGAGCGCATGCTCGAGTCCTTCGCGTTCCTGACGGCGCGCCTCCAGTACGGGCTCGATCGCGATTTTCCCGAGCTCACCAGCGGGCTCCTCGGCGTGCTCTACCCGCAGTACACGAGCCCGATCCCCTCGATGGCGATCGCCTCGTTCGGGGTGACGGCCAAGCTCACCTCGGGCCACACCATCGACAAGGGCACGGTGCTCTTCGCCGAGGCGCCGGGCGGGCCGACGTGCCGCTTCACCACCTGCTACCCGGTCACGCTCTGGCCCCTGACGATCAAGGGCTGCTCGTTCGCGACGCGGGAGGCCCAGGCGCTGCCCTCGATCCTGGTGGAGAGCGGCACCGATCGCGCCGTCGGAGCGCTCCGCCTCGCCTTGAAGACCGACGGCCCCCGGCTGCGCGATCTCGCCGCCACGGCCACCGCGCGCGGCCAGCGCTTCACCCTGCGCTTCTTCCTCACCGGCGACGAGATCGAGTCCTTCCGCCTCTACGATCTGCTCTTCGAAAAAGAGCGCACGGTGATGGTCACCGGCGGCGAAGCCAACGGCGAGGCCTACCCGGCGCAGATCCGCGCCGTAGGCTTCGAGGCCAACGACGGCGTGCTGCCGTACCCGCCGCACGCCCACCTCGGCTACCGGCTGATCCAGGAGTACTTCGCCTTCCCGCGCAAGTACCTGTTCTTCGACATCGAGCTCGATCAGGTGCCCGACGGGCTCGCCTGCGAGATCTTGATCCTGCTCGATCGCCGCCCCGCCACGCCGGTGCGCGACGACAGCTTCCAGCTCGGCTGCACGCCGATCGTCAACCTCTTCCCGCGCCTCTCCGAGCCCGTCCGCATCGATCAACGCCGCGCCGAATACCGGCTCGTCGCCGACGCGCGGCGCGAGCGCTTCACCGAGATCCACTCGATCCAGACGGTGAGCTCGACGCGCCCGGGTGAGCCCGAGCAGCGCGTCTTCCCGCCGTTCTACTCGTTCTCGCACCCGGCGGACGAGCGCGAGCCGCAGGTCTTCTGGTTCGCCCGCCGCGCGCCGACGGGGCGCACCAGCTTGCCCGGCACCGACATTTTCCTCTCGTTCGTCGACCCGGCCTTTGACGTCCAGCGCCCCACCGCCGAGGTGATCTACGCCCAGGTGCTCTGCACCAACCGCGATCTCGCCGAAGAAATGGACGCCGGCGTCGAGCTCTCGATCGAGCGCGGCGAGCCGATCGGCCCGGTCCGCTGCCTGACCAAGCCGACCTCGCAGGTCGGCGCGCCCCTCGGCGGCCAGGCGCTCTGGCGGCTGGTGTCGAACCTCTCGCTCAACCACCTCTCGCTCGGCGATCATGGGCCGGAGCCGCTGCGCGAGATCCTCCGCGCCTACCTCTTCAACGACGCCCCGCAGGCCGAGCGGCAGATCGCCAGCATCGTCGACGTCGCCTCGCGCACCGTCACGCGCCGGCTCGGCGCGGACTCGTGGCGCGGCTTCTGCCGCGGGAGCGAGGTCACGCTCACCTTCGACGAGGGGAGCATGAGCAACTCCAGCCCGATCCTCCTGGCCTCCGTGTTGAGCCGGTTCCTCTCGCTCTACGCGCACCTCAACAGTTTCACCGAGCTCGTGCTGAAGAGCACCAAGCGCGAGGAGCCCTGGAAGCGATGGCAACCGATGGCCGGGACCCGGCCCCTCCTCTAGCGAAGCAGCTCGAAGACGAAGGCCGCTCCTTCGACTTCTACCAGGCTGTGGCGCTGCTCGAGCGCATCGCCGACGTGGCGTCGAGCGCGAGCGTGGGCGCCGGCGGCGAGCCCTCACGCGAGGCCGTCCGCTTCACGTCGAACCCGCGGATGGCGTTCGCCCCGACGGAGATCGCGGCGATCAAGCCGGCGCGTCGCGCGGGCGACAAGCCGACGATGGAGGTGTCGTTCCTCGGCCTCGCGGGCGCGGACGGCCCGCTGCCGGCGCCGCTGGCCGAGAAGGTGATGCAGGCCTCGCGCGCCGACAGCGGGGCGCGCGACCTCCTCGACATCTTCAACCACCGCCTCGTCTCGCTCGCCTACCGCATCCGCAAGCGCCACAGCGTCGGCCTCGGCGTCACCTCGCCCGAGCAGGACGACACCGCGCGCTACCTCTTCGCCCTCCTCGGCCTCGGCCTGCCCGAGCTGCGCGGGCACCTCGTGCTCCAGGACCGCTCTCTGCTCCACCACACCGGCGTCTTCGCGCGCGAGGTCCGGAGCATGGCGGGCCTCCTCGCGCTGCTACGCTGGCACTTCGGCGTGCACGCCGAAGGCTCGCCGCTCACGGGCGGCTACTACCCGATCGAGCCCGCCGATCGCACGACGATCGGCCCCGCGGGGATGAACCGCGCCCTCGGCCGCGACGCGGTGCTCGGCGAACGCTACTGGGATCAGGAGGCGGTCTTCGACCTGAAGATCGGGCCGATCTCCCCCGAGCAGCTCCTCGAGTTCCTCCCGCCCGACGGCGAGGTCCTGGTCGTGCTCCACGATCTCGTGCGCTTCTACGCGGGAAAGACCCTCGATTTCCGCCTGCGCATCCTCGTGCAAGAAGGCGCGGAGGACACGACGCAAAAGCTCGGGGAGCGGCCTCGGCTCGGATACACTGCCTGGGTCGGCCGGCCCAGCGGCATACGGGAGGTGGTGCTCACCAGCGCCGAGCTCCCCGTGCTGCGCGGCAGGTGAGGTTCAAACATGGCCTTCACACAGGCGAACACCAACCTCCAGATCACCACGCCCTTCGGCGCAGACACGGTGCTGCTCGCGCGGTTCCACGCCGAAGAGCGGCTCTCGGCGCTCTTCCGCTTCGACCTCGAGATGGTCTCGGCGGAGAGGGAGCTCGATTTCAAGAAGATCCTCGGTCAGGGCGTGACCGTGAAGATCAAGCTCGCGGCGGGCAAGTTTCGCTTCTTCCACGGCATCGTCACCCGCTTCGTCCAGGCGGGCCGCAGCGGCAAGCTGACGAGCTACCGCGCCGAGGTTCACCCGAAGCTGTGGCTGCTCGGCAAGACGCGCGAGAGCCGGATCTTCCAGAAGAAGAAGGTGCCGGAGATCATCAAGGGGATCTTCTCCGATCACGGCGTGACGCCCGTGGAGGACAAGCTCAAGGGCACCTACGCCAAGCGCGAGTACTGCGTCCAGTACCAGGAGAGCGATCTCGATTTCGTCTCGCGCCTGATGGAGGACGAGGGCATCCACTACTTCTTCAAGCATGAAGACGGCAAGCACACCCTGGTGCTCGCCGACGACAGCACGGCGCATCCCCCCTGCCCCAACCTCGCCAAGGCCATCTACCGCGGCGACGTGGCCTCGAGCCTCGTCGATGAAGACGTGGTCGCGTCGCTGGAGATCGAAGAGCAGGTCGTCGCCGGATCGTACGCGCAGGGCGACTACAACTTCGAGATGCCCTCGACCTCGCTCCTCGCCAAGGTGGACGGCAAGGACGCGAGCCTCAAGGTCTTCGAGTACCCGGGCAACCACGCCGCGAAGGGCGAAGGGGAAGAGCGCGCCAAGCTCCGGCTCGAGGCCGAGGAGGCGCTCGCGCACCGCATCGTCGGCACCTCGTACTGCCGCGGGATGACGGCCGGCCACACCTTCACGCTCAGCGAGCACGAGCGCGGCGACGTCAACACCGACTACGTCGTCGCCCATGTCGCCCACGCCGCGACGGGCGAGGAGTACACGAACAGCTACGAGGCGGTGCTGAAGAAGACGCCGCTGCGGCCCGCGCGGGTCACGGCGCGCCCGATCATCCACGGCGCGCAGACGGCCGTCGTCACCGGCAAGAGCGGCGAGGAGATCTGGACCGACAAGTACGGCCGGATCAAGGTCCAGTTCCACTGGGATCGCCTCGGCAAAAAAGACGAGCAGAGCTCGTGCTGGGTCCGCGTCTCGCAGAGCTGGGCCGGCAAGGGCTGGGGCGCCTTCTTCCTCCCGCGCATCGGGCAAGAGGTGATCGTCAGCTTCCTCAGCGGCGATCCCGATCGCCCGCTGATCACCGGCTCGGTCTACAACGCCGAGCAGACGGTCCCGTACGGGCTCCCCGGCGCGCAGACGCAGAGCACGATCAAGACCCGCTCGAGCAAGGACGGGAGCGCGGGCAACGAGCTCCGCTTCGAGGACAAGAAGGACAGCGAAGAGGTCCTCCTCCACGCCGAGAAGGACCAGAACTTCACCGTGAAGAATGACTTCACCACCAAGGTCGATCACGACGTGGTCACCACGGTGAAGAACGATCGCACCGTCTCGATCGAGGAGGGCAACGAGTCCCTCACCGTCAAGAAGGGCAACCGCCTCGTCGAGGTGACGAAGGGCAACGAGACCCACAAGGTCAAGGGCAAGCGCGAGGTCTCGGTCGAGGGCGACCTCACCACCACCACCAAGGGCGCCATCTCCCACACCGGGAAGAAGGACTACACGCTCAAGATCGACGGGGATCTCCTCATCGACGTCAAGGGCAAGATCACGATCAAGAGCGGCACCGCCTACTCGGTCAAGGCCGGGACCGAGGCCAAGGTCGAGGCCGGCACCGAGCTCATGAACAAGGCCGGCACCGCGCTCACCAACAAGGCGGGTACCACGCTCCTCAATGACGCCGGCGTGTCCCTCACCAGCAAGGCGGCCGCCTCGCAGACCGTCGACGGCGGCGGGATGCTCACGATCAAGGGCGGCATGGTCAAGATCAACTGAGGGTGGGCCGTGGAGATCATCGAGCATCACGACAACGGGAAGGTCCGCAGCCGGGCCACGATGGTGGACGGCAAGCTCCACGGGCAGGCGCTTTCCTACGACGAGGACGAGCAGCTCACCCACCGGGCAAGCTATGGAGCGGGCCTGCTCGAGGGCGAGTCGATCACCTACGTCGAGGGGCGCCCGGTGGAGAAGTCCACGTTCAAGGGCGGCGTGCTCCACGGCGAGACCACCACCTACGATGACGCCGGCCGCGTCGCCCAGCGCATGCAGTTCGTCCGCGGCAAGCTCCAGGGCGAGTCGCTGATTCACCTCGAAGGCGTGCTCCGCTCGCGCCTGACCTTCGCCAAGGGCAAGCAGACAGGCCCCTTCTCCGCCTACGACGAGGACGGGAACGAGGTCATCCGCTCGATCTACAAGGACGGGAAGCTCGAGGGCCCGACGCTGTGGATGGCCGCCTCGGGCAAGCTCCTGCGCAAGTCGGCCTACCGCGACAACAAGCTCCACGGGGAGGTGATCGAGTACCACCCGAGCGGCGCTGTCCGCGAGAAGGGCACCTACAAGGACGGCAAACGAGAGGGCGAGTTCGTCACCTACTTCGAGGACGGCTCGATCCAGATCAAGGCGTATTACAAGGCCGGCAAGCTGCGGGGAGAGGCCGTGGAGTACGACATGAAGGGCAACGTCAAGCCGCCTCCCGGGGAAAACAAGACGCTGCTCTCGAAGATCGCGGGCAAGCTCTCCGGAGGAGGTTGAGGCATGGGACAGCAAGTGTGCATGGGCGCGATGATGCAATGCAGCTTCGGCGCGGCGCCGGCTTCGCTCGTGGTGTTACCCACGCACAAGACGCTGACGCAGACCCCGGCGGCGAACATCATGGATAACAAACCCATGCTCAACGTGCTGCCCTTCGCCATGTGCCAGAGCCTGGCCAACCCGATGGTCGCCGCGGCGACGGCGGCGGCCCTCGGGGTGCTGACGCCGATGCCCTGTATCCCCAACATCCCCGGCCCGTGGATCGTCGGCGCCCCCACGGTGTTGCTCGATGGAATGCCGACGCTCAACAACAGCTCCAAGCTGATGTGCGCCTGGGCCGGCGTGATCCAGATCTCGTTCCCGGGGCAAGTGACCGTGATGGTGCCTTGACGGGATCAACCCCGCTCGATCGACGCTGCCGGGAGAGAGACTGAATGATCCTGCTCGTGGTGCTGGTCGTGACCGGCATCGTCACGTCGATCACCGCCGTCGCGGCGCTCGTCGCCGTGCGCCGCCGCCTCGCGACGGAGCTCGCCCTGGCGCGCGGGAAGATCGCCGCCGAGATCGGCGCCCGCGACGAGGTCAAAGGCCTGCTCGACGTCTCGCAGGAGGCCCGCGTCCGCGCGGAAGAAGAGGCGCAGGAGACCGCCTCGGCGCTTCAGCGCACCGCAAAAGAAGCGCAGGAGACCACCTCAGCGCTCCATCTCGCCGAAGAAAAGGCCCAGGAGACCGCCTCAGCGCTCGCCCTCGAGCTCGCCGACGTCCGCGCCCAGCTCGAAGATCGGGAGGCGGCGCGGGCGCTCGCCGCCGAGGAGGCCCGCCGCGCCGAAGAGGCGCTGTCGCGCGAGCGCTCACGCGCCAGGGCCGAGCTCGCCCCGCTGCAAAAAGAGATCGCGCGGCTCGCGGCGTCGAGCGCTGAGGCAGAAGAGCGAGGTCAGCGCGCCTCTGCTTCGCTGAGCGAGGTCGAGGCCAAGCTCGCGGAGCTCACCGCGTCCTCGGCGTCGGCGACGACGGCCCTCACCGCGCGCGCAGCGAGGCTCACCACCGCGCGCACCGCCGCGGAGGAGGGCAACGCGCAGCTCGCGAAGCAGCGAGCGCAGCTCCTCGCCGATCTCGAGCTCGCCAGGCGGTCCAGCGCCGAAGCCGACGAGGCGCGGCGTTTGGCCGAAGAAGAAGCCAGGATCGCGCGGACAGCAAAGGAGTCGTTCGCGGGCGAGGCCCGATTACTGCGCGAGGAGATCCAGAAGGTCCAGGCCAAGCTGGAAGAGGCAGAGCGCCGGAGCGAGGCGCCCCCGGTGCCCGTCGCGGTCAAGGCCAAACCGCTGGTGGTGAAGCACGTCATCACCTGGTGGTGCACGGCGTGCAATGAGGGGGGCAGCCCAGGGCCAAAGCCCCATGTCTGCCGCCCGAGCGAAAAGAAGGGGTGAGTCGACTTCCTTCGGATGGAACTCCCAGCTTGTTAAACAGGCTCTCACTCCTCTTCGCGCCAGCGCGCGGCCTGCGCGACCACCTCGTCCAGGTGCCCGAGCAAGCTCTGCTCCACGGTGGACATTCCCTCTCGGGCCTCGGCGCTGAACCCGGACGCCAGGCTCGCGCGCGCGGCCACGGCGACCTCGGCGCGCACCCACGAAGCGCAGCCCTCCACGATGTCGTGACGCTCGATCAGATCGGCGAGCCGCGCCCGCTCGCCGAGCTCCATCGTCTTCTTGCCGGCGATCGCCTCGACGAGCTCGCGATCGGCGCCCACCGTGCGCTCGTGAAGGAAGAGGAGCGGCAGTGACGGCCTCCCTTCGAGCAAGTTGCGGAGCCCGTCCTTGCCGGTGACCGCGGGCGGCGCCACGAGATCGGTGAGGTCGTCGAGCGCCTGGAACGCGAGGCCAAGGCTGCGCCCCCAGGCGATCGCCTCCGTCGGATCGGCGCCTTCGCGCGCGAGGACGAGGCCCGCAGCGAACGGCGCCGCAAACGTCTGGTACGCGGTCTTGTCGAGGAGCGCGCGGCGGAGCGCGGCCTCGTCGTCGCCCAGCCGCCGGAAGCCGAGCAGATCGTGGAACTGGCCCACGCCGGCGCGGCAGCACGCGTCGAGGAGCAGCTCGCACGCCGCGACGTCGCCGCTCGTGGCCCCGGCGCCGGGCGCGAGGTGCCGCATCGCGAGCACGTTGAGCATGTTCCCCATGATCACGGCGAGGTCGCGGACCTCGAGCCACCCGATCGTGCGATCCGCCGCCTGGATCGCGAGCCCGAGGGCGGGCTTGCCGCGGCGCAGGGTCGCGTTGTCCATCACGTCGTCGTGGACCAGCATGAACAGGTGGAGCAGCTCCACGCCGGTGGCGAACCGCTCGATCCGCTCGCCCGAGGGAGCCCCGCCTCCCGCGACGCTGCCCAGCAGCACGAGCTGCGCGCGCACCAGGTGCTTGGGGCCGCGGTTGATCGCCAGCACCGCCGCCACCGCGTCGCGCCACACGGACGAGCCGCCGAAGGGCGACATCTGATCGATCGCCTCGTCGACGCGGCGGGCGATGCGCGCTACCGGCGCGTCGAGCTCTTCACGGATGGAGCGTGATTTCGTCATGGTTCCCTCTGTCGAGGTCGGGGTAGATGGTATTTTCGGTCAGCTCCACCAGGGGTCCTCGGGGACGAAGCCGCCGATGGTACGGCGTGCCGGGCGCCGGGTGCCAGAGGGATGACGCTGGGCCTGTCGCCTTGTACGGGATCGCGCTCCTCGCGCTCGCCGCCTTTCTCGTCGTAAAATCGCCGCCGATGATCAACCCCGCCTCGCCCCGCTCCCGCGCCGCCGCCTTGCTCGCGTACCTCACCGCCTTCACCGCCGCTTGCTCGAGCGGCGGTGACACCACGTCTTCGTCCACGAGCGGCGGAGGTGGATCGGCGTCGAGCAGCTCCTCCTCGTCTTCCTCGTCGCAGGGCGGGAGCGGCGGAGTGGGGAGCACGAGCACCGCCTCCGCCACGAGCACCAGCGCCGGCACGAGCACGAGCACGAGCGGGACGGGTGGAGCGCCGAACACCGCATCCGGGACGATTGTGCCGCTCTACTCCGAGCCCTCACACGCCACCTGGACCGCGATCGTGGCGGCCAAGAACGCCCACCCGAGCGTCACGGTGCAAGCCATCATCAACCCGGACAACGGCCCCGGCACCGCCAAGAACCCGGAGTACGTCACCGGGATCGCCAAGCTCGACGCGGCGGGGATCATCGTCATCGCCTACGTGGCGACCACCTATGGGAAGAAGACGGCGTCGATAGCGCAGGGGGAGATCGCCAAGTACCAGGGCTGGTATCCCGGCATCAAAGGCATCTTCTTCGACGAGATGAGCAACACCGCCGGCGACGAGGCCTATTACAAGGGGCTCGACCAGTTCGCCAAGAGCAAGGGACTCCCGGTCACGGTGGGCAACCCCGGGACCGACACCCTGGCGAGCTTCGTCGGCACCGTGGACACCATTCTCATCTACGAGAGCGAAGGGTTGCCCACGGTGAGCTCGCTCGCCGTCTTCTCAGGGCAATACGACAAGAAGAACTTCGGCGTGATCCCTTATGGCGTCCCGGCGCTCAACGCAGCGTTCGTCACCGGCGCTCGGGCCCACGTGGGGTTCATCTACCTGACCGACGACACCGTGCCGAACCCGTGGGACACCCTGCCCTCCTATTTCTCGAACCTCCTCGGGGCGCTCGAGTAGGCGGCGCAGCGGAACTCACCCGCCACAACCCCAGGTTCGAGGTCGCCCTGCGCGGCGCCGCTTCGCTGCGGCGCCGCCGCCTCGCCGATGACGAAGGGGGCGTCCGTGCCTGCGGCGCTGGGGACCACGGCGCAGTGCCCGCGTGGACCGGGCGACGCACCGCGCCGAAGCCGTGCATGCGGTTCGCCGCAGACTTGACATGTGCAACGGAACAGTATGCACTCAGCTGAGGCTGCCCGGCGCAGCCCTCCTGGAGGCCTATGTCCATCATCATCAACCGCAGCGGCGAACCTCCAAAAAAAGACGGAGACGTCTACCTCTTCATCTCCGGCGAAGTCGGGACCCAGAGTTGGTTCAACAAAGGGCAGAAGGCGATATTCGTCAACGGGATGGACAACGTCGGCAAGGAGCACCGAAAGAGCGCGATCACGCTCTCAACGATGCTTGCCTGTCCTGTCACGGGCGTCTTCAACGAGACGGCCGGGGTCTGGTCCGATCTCGGACAGTGCATCAAGGACAAGGCCGCCTTTGATTTCACGGCAGGCCTGGGCAGGCCCATGCTCACGTTCAACGACTGGAAGCTCGTCGTTGACCTTGGCCACTCCGTGGTCAAGAAGGCGCAGCGGAACATGACGCGCGTCGCGTACGTGCGAACGCTCATCGCGAGCAACGCGGCGACGGCGGCGCTCTATGATCTCTTGCTCGAGCCGGGGTACTCGCTCTCGAGCGTCCCGATCTTCGCGCACAGCCAGGGCAACCTCATCGCGAGCAATGCTCTCACGGCGCTGGCGCTGGCGAAGGGCTCGATCGCTATCGAAGGCAGGGTCGTGAACTCGTACGGATCGCCGTGCCGCTTCTGGCCACCTCGCATCAGCCGAATGAACAATGCCTTCTCGCTGGATCCAGTAGCGTGGCTCGATCTCCGGAGCGACTGGAGCTCGAGCAAGGCGGGGTTCGTTCCGGCGCATAGCTTCTTGACGTACATGGCCCACGATCCCGAGTTCGTGATCAACCGGTTCCGCACGGGGGGCAACGGGATGACATTCAATATGGACGAGCAAGGGCTCGCGAACGCACTCGCCGGGATGGGTACGAACGTGGAGAGGATTTTCAAGGTCTTCGCGAGGCTCGATGACAAGCACAACGCCGACGCCGATGACGTCGCCGTTTACTTCATGCGCAAACTCCAGAGCCCGGCGGGCAAGAGCCTCTTGCGCAAGTTCATGACCGTGAAGCCCGGGCTGATCGAGCTCTTGATCAAGATCCTTGACGATGGGTGGACGACGGCGGAGGAACAGAAGTTCATCGACCAGCTGGAGAAGCTCGACGGGTGACGCGACCGCGGATCGCGCCGCTGTCACTTCCCGGGACGAGACCGTGATAGTATCGTTCTCGAGAACGAGGAAGAATGTCTTCTGTGCTAGCACGAGTCCGCCGGGGCCTGCAGGTCGTCACCTTCCACCGCGGGGGCCTTCGCCGGTTCCGTGACCACGCGGAGGCCGTCGCGTTCCTCCGCAATCTTGCCAGCGATCCGGCGGCGATCTCGGCGATGCGGCGCGCGCTCATGGACGTGCACCCGATCGCCTCGATCGCCACGCTCTCGACCGCGGAGGTGATGATCGCGCTGGCCAGGCATGTGCTCGATGGCAGCCTCGTCCTCGAGGTGACCAACGGACCGATGAGGGGGCCGCTGGCGGACGTCCTGGGGAACATCGGCGACACGGTGCCCGCGGTGCCCGCGCTCCCGACGCGGCCCAAGCCACCGCCGCAGCCCAAGCCACCGGCACCGTCAGCGCTGCCGAAGCCCGCCGGTCCTGCGGCCCTTCTGAACCTGGTGCCTGCGGCGCTGAAAGAGGTGCTGGAGCTGGTCGAAGCAGTCCAGATCGAGGCGGTCGACGTGCGCATCGAGGTCGAGCAGGCCCTGGCGCTGATCGACATGGCCCAGGTGCGGTTCGACCTCGGGACAGCCTCGCTCCAGGAGATCCCGAGCTCGATTGACCGCGTCACGACATCCATGCACGAGGTCACGAGCCAGACCCTGCGGACCATCGACGAGCTATGAAGTTCATTCAACAAGCCCAGAGCACGATCGCCGAGAAGGCCGCGTCGGTTGGCGCCACCATCGCAAAAGCGGGGGCGAGCATCAACGGCACCGTGACCGACGGCGTCGGACAGGTGCAGGGGGCGATCACCAAGGTGGGCGGCTTCGTCTCCGAGGCCGGGGCCAAGGTCAATGAGGCGGTAACCAAAGCGACCCACGCCGAGCTGCCGATAGGCGATCTCCGCGGCGCGCTGGGTCAGCTTCAAGGCAAGGTCCTCGGCTTCACCGGCGGGATCGGGGGGCTCAGCGGCGACGTCGGCGGCCTCGCGGGCAAGGTGGGCGGCTTCGGGGCGGAGCTCGATCGTCTCGGCGGGGATGCCAGGCGCTTTCAGGAGCAGGCAGCCCGGGCCGCGCCCGAGCTCGCACAGCTGCCGGACCGGCTGCACGCGACGCTCGACCGCGTCGGCATGCTCGCGGCGCGGGTAGAGGGCTTTCAAGGCGACTTCGATCGTCTCAAGCAGGCAATCGACAGCGCCAAGCAGCGCCTCGAAGGCGGCGCTGAAGAGGTGCAGGCGCAGGCGGCTGCGCTGGAGGCGGAGCTCCGCACCGAGGTCAACGGCCTTTGCGATTCGGCCGCCGCGGCCGTCAACGGGGCCTATGCCGCCATCGACGGAGTAGCGCAGCAGATCTCCTCCGAAATTGACGCAGCCACCGCGATGGTCAAGGCGCGCCTCGATGAGGTCGAGCACGTCATCGATGATGTCCTCGGGCAGATCGATCACGCAGTCGAGGAGATCCTCGGTCGCGTCGACGCGGCGGTCGCGGTCGTCCAGCGCCTCGTCGACGGCGTTCACCAGCGCTGCGCTGAGCTCAAGGGCGGTATCGGCGGCGCATTTGACGCGATCACCGGGGAGATTGACAACGTCAAGAGCCGGATCGCCGCGCTCGGCGCCGTGCTGGACAAGGTGAGCGAGGCCGTCGATCAGGTGAACGCCGAGATCGACAAGGCGATCCAGAAGCTCAAGGGCGAGATCGACAAGATCAAGCGCCAGATCGACGAGCTCCAGGCGCAGGTCGACGTGCCGATCGACATTGCGGAGATGGAGCTCGGGCGCATCGCCATCAAGCTCACCGAAGCGAAGATCAAGCTCGACGAGCTATCCTCGGGCTTTGACGTCGTCAAGGATGAGATCGCCAAGATCAAGGAGAAGATCGCCCGGATCCGGACCAGGGTAGAAGACTTCCTCGAGACGGCGAAGGAGAAGCTCGACCGGGCGCGGGCAGAGCTCGACCAGGCCAAGGCGCGCTGCGATCAGGCGATTGCCACGTGCGATAAGTACATGGCCAAGGCACCGATGCTGGCGACGGCAAAGGCACTCCTGGTGACTGCCAAAGCCCAGATCGGTCCGATCCAGGCGGGCATCGACACCGTCAAGGCCACGGTCACGGCGGCATGCAAGGTCGTGCTTGGCCTCATCGACAAGGGCTCCGAGCTCGTCGAGACGGTGCGGGGCATGGTCGATGAGGCGATCGCCGCGGTGAACGCGCAGATCGCCAAAGTGCAGCTGATCATCGATGGCATCTATGCCATGATCGCCGAAGGGCTGGTTCGCCTCGCCGACATGCAGCAGCAGATGCACGATGCGACGGACGCCATCAAGCGATTGCCCGATGAAGCGCTGGCGAAGGTCGACGAGGTCAAGAACGATTATTATGCGCAGATCCAGGCGGCCCTGAAGGTCAACGAGATCCGCACCAAGCTCGAGGAGCTGAACGCCTGGATCCAGACCAATGTCGGCGACCGCGTGCTCGCCATCCGCGCGCAGGTGGACGGCGCCTGCGGCTCTGTCGAGGGACGCCTGGATCAGATCTGGGCCGAGGCCAACGCCTCGATAGGTCAGATCCGGCCGACCGTCGAGGGCCTCCGTGACAAGGTGAAAGAGCCGATTGCGGGGCTGAAGGATCAGCTCGACAAGGTTCGGTCAGAGCTCGACAAGGTCGTCGCCGAAGTGCATGCGCAGCTCAACGGCGTCCTTTCGCAGGTGCGTTCAGTATGCGACGAGCTGCTCGCGGCGATCGAGAACGTTCGAGCAACCTTGCAGGGCGCCATCACCGATGCTCACCAGCTCGTCGGTGCAGCGTTCGACGCTGTCCCGGGAATTGTGGCGCAGATCAGCGCGCAGCTCGACGGCTGTCTTGCCCCCATCGAGCAGGCGCTCGGCACGCTCGAAGGGGCGAAGGCCGCGTTCGCAGGCCTGATCGAGGCCGCCAACGGCGAGGTGGAGAAAGCTCGGGGCCAGATCGACGAGCTCGCCGCGAAGGTGGAGGAAGCTCAAGACGAGCTGGATGCCGCGATCAACGAGAAGCTGGGAGAGCTCGAGAGCCTGAAGGAGCAGGTCGCGGAGGTCGAGGGCAAGCTCGGTGAGGTGCAGGCCGAGATCGAGTCTGTCAAAGAGCAGATCGAAGCCGACGTCGCCGCCGCTCTGGATGAGGTGATGGACGAGACGCAATCGGCCCTCGACGACGTGGTGACCCTGGCGCAGGAGAAAAAAGACGCGGTCGAGGAGGAGTGTGCAGCGACCCTGGAGACGCTCGAGGGCATGCGGGAGCAAGTCAACGACATCACCGAGGAGATGCAAGCTTCGATTGCTCCGGTCGAGCAGCAGGTCGAGGCCATTCGGGCAGAGTTCTTCGTGGTCACGCTGGGCGTCGAAGCCGCGCTCGCGGAGCTCCGGGCCGGCGTGCAAACCGCCGCGGACGACGTCGTCACTCGTACCCAGGATCTGAAAGAGCAAGTCCAGGGCCTGTGCACCGAGGGTGAGGCCGAGATTGAAGAGCTGCGCGCCCAGGTGCTGGCGGTGCAGGACGACGTCAAGAGCGTTTACGCCGACGTCGTCGAGGCTGAATCTATCTGCGCCGCCGAAGTCCAGAGGCTGGGTGGTACAGCCATGGATCCTGTCGAGGCCTCCTTGCCGCCTGACAGCAAGCGAGACGTTGCGGCCGCCGAGGCGGCGGAGGCTGCAGCCGAGGCGGCTGAAGCGGCTGAGGATGAAGAGGCGGCAGGGGACGAAGCCGCCGCCGAGGGCGAAGAGGCCGCAGAGGACGCCGCGGTGGCAGGCGGCGAAGCCGCTGCTGAAGGTGAAGAGGCCGCCGAGGGCGAAGCCGCCGCTGAAGGCGAAGAGGCGACTGGGGATGAAGTCGCCGCCGAGGGCGACGAGGCGGCAGGGGATGAAGAAGCGACTGGAGAGGACGCCGACGCCGAGGGCAACGAGGCGGCCAAGAACGAGGAGGCGACAGGGGACGACGAAGCGGCCGAGGACGAAGCAGCTGAGGGCGAAGCAGCGACTGAAATCGAAGCGGACTCGGGAGGTGAAGTGGAGTCCAAGACTGAACCGGAGATCGAGGTTGAAGCGGAGAACCTGCCTGAAGGAGGTGAACCGCCGGTTGAAGACCAATCGGCGATTCCGCAGCCCCTGCCTGGCTTGCCTGAAGGCGGCGAGCCGCCGGCCAAAGAGCAGCTGACCACGGCGCAGCCCCTGCCTGGTTTGCCTGAAGGCGGCGGGCCGCCGGCCAAGGATCCGAAGCCCCTGCCTGGCTTGCCTGAAGGCGGCGAGCCGCCGGTCAAGGATCCGAAGCCCCTGCCTGGCTTGCCTGAAGGCGGCGAGCCGCCGGTCAAACAGCAACCGACCGCGAAGTCCCTTCCTGGCTTGCCCGAAGGCGGGGAGCCGCCGGTCAAACAGCAACCGACCGCGAAGTCCCTTCCTGGCTTGCCCGAAGGCGGGGAGCCGCCGGTCAAAGAGCAACAGGCGGCTGCGAAGCCCCTGTCTCTGTTGGAGCAACTGAAGAAAGCTACCTAGCCGGCCTGAGACGAGCCAGTCGCGCAGAGGAGATCGGGGGCGACCATGGGCGACCCCGTTGGTGTTACTTATCCCTCAACCGTTAACGATTCGAGGAGCACACATGACCACCAAGAAGCCGCACCCCCACCCAGGGTTGAAACCCCCGGGCTCCACAGTACAAAGTCCGCCTGAAGGCGGACTCCCGTCAGCGCCGCGATGGGCCAATTCCGCGCTGAGGGGAGTCCCCGAAGGGGACTTTGTAAGGGTAGCCCGGGATTTCAATC
>Ga0105048_10001082_pt1 | contig 43870 bp, 30 predicted proteins | sample MAT05_FD_78382 | JGI IMG/M metagenome (GOLD analysis project Ga0105048, IMG submission 78382) | Freshwater microbial communities from Lake Fryxell liftoff mats and glacier meltwater in Antarctica - MAT-05 | ecosystem: Environmental > Aquatic > Freshwater > Ice > Liftoff microbial mat | place... | reverse complement strand
TCCGTCGGCGAAGGCAAGGCAAGTGATGAGGGGGCGACTTCCGAAGGGGCCTACCGTCCCGGTCATGGCGCGGCAGAATTCCGTCGCCTCTCCTGGTATGTAGTCACGCGCCGCGCCGAGCGCGCGCTCGATGTCCGACGCGCAGGCATTGTGGTGCGCCGTGTACACCTTGACCCGGGCGCCCGCGTTTTCGGCGAGATCGAGCGAGAAGTATTTGATCTCGTCCTCGGCCCGTTCCGCGATCAGGCTGTACGCATCGTCGAAGCCGAGCCGCGCCATGGACGCTCCGATGATGGCGAACGTGTGCTTCCTGCCCTGCGCCTGGGGGTTGAGGTAAATCTTGAAGTCGGGCTTGGCGCCCTTGCGGAGGCAGGCCGCATGCCACGCGCCGAACCGGGCGGTGCGATCGATCGGGACGAAGAAGGATTCGATCCTGCGGAAGCGATCGAGCGAGATGCCGAACCGCGCTTCCAGCGCTGCGCTCACCGCGCGCGCCTTCTCCCAGTTGGCCGAGAGGGACGGCTCGGAGGCTTGCGCTTCGACGAGGAACCGCAGCTCCGGCTTGCCGCGATCGATGGCGACCGAGAACTCGAACGGCGTGTGGTCGTCGCTGATGTCCGAAGGGTAGCGAGGCCTATCTTCGACCGGCGAATCTCCCCAGGGCGAGAGGAGCTCCTGGAACACGTCGATGGCTTCCTGTGTGCCTTCCGGCGAGAAGCCCAAACTGTCGCACAGGGCGCGAAGCCTCACCACTCCGTGATCCAAAAACGACCGTGTCCCCCGCCGTGCAATAGACCGAGACAGGACGTTGCTGAACATGGGTACCCGTTCCTCCAAGGCTTGTCGCTTGTTGCAACATCGTGATGTAGGGGTACCTGACTGCTACTGTCAGATCGGGCGCGCGAAACGCGAGCCCGATCCGATGTCCATGGGTCGGCAACAGCCACGATGCACGCCGTACGCTCTGAGTGTAGTTGAAGCCTCACCGATGGTGTTTGGCGCGCTACTGGTCAACCTTCATTTACAGTTCACCCTCAATAAAATCCAGATTTTTGTTGTGGGTTGCGCATTTTGCAATTTTACGGGGTTTCGAGCAGAGTCCGCCGACCTCCCGCTGGCGAGAGTCTCTCGGCCAGTCGATCATGGCGCGGATCGGCGACGCTCGTCTGGTGGAGATTTGCACGTCGTTATCGACGTGAGTCGAGGGCGTGCACCCGAGCCTCCCGCTCGTGGTGATCGTGGTGTGATGCTCCGAAGGAAGGAGCGGCGATGTGCGATCACCCGCGTAGTCGTCGACTCGACGTGGTGCATCAACCTGGCAAGCTCTACGGTCGGCCGATTGCCGAGCCCATCGGAGGTCAAGCGGCGGAGGAGCTTCGCTGCCAACGTGCTTGATGATCACGTTGCGTCGAAGTGGACCGTTATTTCAGCCAAATTTCAGTATACCCGTCGATGAGATCCGGGGAGCGATCGCCTGGTTTTTGGCTGGTCACCAGACCTCGAGACAGGCTTGCGTCGCGCGGCGCTAACGAGCGATCAGCAACATGATAGCCTCTGGCGCAATGTCCCAGGCGCGGATGCTCGCAGCGACGACCGCCATGCTCCTCCTTTCGGCCGCACCGAAGGGGCACGCTTCGGATCGTCTCCTCCTCGTTGCCGACCGCGACGATGACGACGCCAACGGGATCCCCGACGCTGAGCAGCTCTTTGTTCCGCCTTCACCCGAGCTCTTCCCGATCCCGCACCCCGCCGCGATCCCTGCGGGCGCCACCTTTGTCCTTCGCGGCACCAACGTTCGCCTCCTCGTCGATGGCCGCTCGCTCGCGACGGGCGCGGCGATCCCTCCGCGCGCTCGTCGGCTGGAGCTTCAGGCTACCGGGCCCGGGCGCGCCGAGATCGACGTCTTCGGCCGTACGTTGAAGCTCGGCGCGCTGGAGATCCGCGCGCTGGACGGGGAGGGGAACGACGTCGATCTGACGCGCTCGCACGCCTCGCTCCAGCGCACGCCGCCGGCCCGGAGCGAGGCTGGATCGCCTTCGGATCGCGATGATTCGGACGCGCTGCGCTTCGTCGTCCTCGGCGCGGGGGACGATCTGCCGGGCACGGTGTCGGTCCTCTCGCTCGGCGCGGACGGGGAGCCGATTGACGTGCTCACGGCGCTCCCGCTCGCGGCGATCGCCTGCCCGAAGGGATCGGCGCCCGAGCTGAGCTGCGGCGCGACCGCTCCGATCCGGGCGGCGGCGGACGACATCGATCGCGGTCATCCGCTCGTGAAAAATCGGTCGATCCGCGCCGAGCTCGGCGGCGCCCTCGCGGTGACGTCGCCTCGCGGCGACAAGCTCCAGATGATCCGCGTCGGCGGCCCGCGCCGCACGCCCGCGGGCCCGATCGAGCGCCTCCGCGCCCGTCTGCGCGTGTTCCTGGTGCGGCTCGGCGCGCACGGCCCGCCGCCACTCGGCGGTGACGACGCCGAGGCGATCGACGTGGCGCGGGCCGAGGTAGAGCGCGCCAATACGCTCTGGGGCGGCTGCGGGGTGAGCTTCGGACCGCCCGCGGAGCTCGACGTGCGCGTGGTCGATCCGCCGCCGCCGCACCTGCTCGCGGTCGGCTGCGATCACGGGTTTCCTGCGAGCGGCGGCGCGATCCACGTCCGCGTCGACGGGCGCGACGTCAAGGTGCCGATCCTCGCCGGAGCGCGGCCCGCCGCCGCGGCGCGCGTGGTCGCCGCCGCGGTGCGCGCGGCCGGCTTCGTGGCCACTGTCTCCGACAACCCGACGATCGGCGCCGGCGCCTTCGGCAGCGCCGACGTCCTGGTCCGGCGCAAGAGCGGCGCGCTGGCCTTGATCGACGTCCCGGCGAGCGGGCCGTTGAGCTCCGACGCGACGCTCTCCGCGTGCCTCGGCCGGGTCGATCTCGAGGACGGGCTCCAGCATTTCGGCGACGTGGACGCCATCGCCGGCACGGTGGAGGAGCGGGCGCTGATCAAGGCCTTCGACGACGGCGATCCGAGCACGATCGAGATCTTCCTGCTGCCGAGCTTCTCCGGCGGCGGGCGCATCGGCGAGTCGTTCATCTCGGCCGACGGCGGCTCGGTTCGCAACGTGCTCATCGAAGATCGCGCGGGGATCCGGGCTGGCCGCGCCTCGTTCGCGCTCGCCCACGAGCTCGGCCACATCCTCCTGGACGATCCCGGGCACCCCGACGATTTTGGCGCCGACACGCCGACGCGCCTCATGGACGCCGACGCGGCGAACTCTTCGGCCTTCGGTCCGCGGCGCCTCCTGATCGAAGAGTGCGCGCGCGCCGTGCGGCAGAGCGGGCCGGGCGCGCCGGTGCCTTTGCTTCGCGCCTGGCCGCTCGGCCCGCTCGGCCCCGCGCCCGCCGCCGCTCGGCCTCGCCGCCTCATCCAGAGGTGAGCTCGCCGCCGGGCCGACACAGCGTCGGCCCGTCGTGCTAGGAGGGGCCGTAAAATGAGCCAACGCCAGGGCCTCTTCGGCGGTGTCGCCGTTCTCGCGTGCGCAGCGGTGGTCCTGCAGATCGCGCTGACGCGCCTTTATGCGGCGCTCTTCGGGCAACCCGTGGCGTTCCTCGCGCTCGCGCTCCCGCTCGTCGGCGTCGGCGTCGGCGGCGCGCTCGTGCACCTCGTCCCGGCGCTGATCCGGCCTCCGGCGCTCCTGGCCCGGCTCGCGTACCTCGCCGGCGCGGCCTCGGCCGGGACCATCGCCGCGCTCCTCGTGATCTTCAACGTCAAGGCCTTCGAGACGTTCGACTCCGCGGCGCTCCTCCGCCTCGCGGCGCTCTACGCCGCGTCGTCGCTGCCGTTCGTCGCCGTCGGGGCGGCCGTCGCCGCGGCGATCCGTCACGCGGCCTCGGCGGTGAGCCGGAGCCATTTTGCGGCCCTCGGCGGCGCTGCGCTGGGCGTCCTCGCCGCCGTCGCGGCGCTCACCATCGGCGCCCCGCGCGCTTGCCTGCTGGTGGCGATCCTCTTCGCTTCGGCAGGCGTGGTCTTCTACGTCGCCGCGCGCCGCGCTGCCGCCGCGCCCGACGGTCCGATCGCCGAGCGCGCCAACGGCGGGGTCGTCTCCACCTTCGTACTGGCGACGCTGGTGCTCCTCGGGGGCGATCTCGGCGCGCCGTGGCTCAAGCTCCCGAGCCTGCGCTGGGCCGCGGTCGACAAGGTCGAGCTCCAGCAGTGGAGCGAGGCCGAGCTGATCACCGTCGACAAGCCCGCGAGCGGCACCGCGTGGCTGCGATCCGATGGCACCGCGGCGACGGCGATCCTCGACGCGAAGACCACGCCGCCGGCTCACCCGGACGAGCTCGGCTACGTACTCCACAAGGAGAAGGGTCCAGCGCTGGTGCTCGGTCCGGGCGGCGGGCGCGACGTGCGCGCCGCGCTGCGAGCCGGCCAGAAAGAGGTCTACGCCGTCGAGCCCGATCCCCTCGTCGTGCGCGAGGTGATGCGCGGCCGCTACAGGGCGTTGAGCGGCGATCTCTACGACAAGCCCGAGGTCCACGTCGTCGTCGCAGACGGGCGGAGCTACCTGCGCGGCGCGCCCGCGACGCTGCGGAGCATCGTCGTAACGCTGGCCGACACCACGGCGCCCGCCGCGGTCGGCGCGCTCGCGCTCACCGCGACGCGCGCGTACACGGTCGAGGCGTTCCGCGACTACCTCGGCGCCCTCGTGCCGGAGGGCACGCTCCTCGTGAGCCGCCCCGAAGCCGAGACGGATCGCCTCCTCGCCGTCGCCGTGGCCGGGCTCCGCCGCGTCGGCGTGATCACGCCCGCCGAGCACCTCTTCGCGTGCAGCGGCGCCAAGGTCACCGCGCTGCTCGTCAAGCGCACGCCCTTCACGACCGACGAAGCGGGGCAGCTGCGCCGGCACTGCAAGAAGAACAAATTCGCCGAGGTGTTCGCGTCGGATCAACCTCACACCGAGCTGCGTCGGCGCCTCCTCGACGGCTCGGATCGAAGCCTGACCGCGCTCGATGGGCTCACCGATCTCACCGCGCCGACCGACGATCGACCCTTCTTCTTCCAGCCCGTCGCCGCGGGATCGCTCTCGCGGATCCTCGGCGATGTGCAGATCCTCCGCGTCGAGCGCCAGGGCCTCTTCGCCGCGCTGCTCGTGCTCGGCGCGGGCGTCGTGCTCGCCGCGCTCCTGCTCGCTGTCGGCGCTCTCGGTCGAGGCGGCGCGGTCGGGCCTGCTGCCCCGCGGCTCCGTCCGCTGCTCCACTTCGTCGGCCTCGGTGCGGGCCTCGTGCTGACGCTGTTCGCGATCGTGCCGCGGCTGGTCGCGTTCCTCGGTCACCCCGCCTCCGGGCTCTCCGTCGTGGCCGCGGGGCTCCTTATGGCGATCGCCGTCGGGGGGCGCCTCACCGGGCCGATCGCTCCGGATCGGATCGCCCTCGCCGCGGGGCGCCGCGCCCAGATCCTCGTCGCCCTGCTCGCCCTCGTGGCCGTCGCTGTCGGCCCGGGGCTCGACGCGGCAGCGGGCCTACCGTTCGGCGCGCGCCTCGCGCTCGTCGTGGTCGTCCTCGCGCCGCTCGGCGCGCTGATGGGCGCCTTGCTGCCGCTGGGGTTCACGCTCGTGGCGGTCCGCTCCCCGGAGCTCGTCCCCTGGTGCTGGGGGCTCGTCGGCGCCGCCGGCGTCGTCGCGCTGGGAGCCGGCGCCCTCCTTGCGCTGGGTTTCGGCTACAGCGCCGTCTTTCTGGCCGCCGGGGTGAGCTATCTCCTGGCTGCGGCGAATGTTCCCGAGGTCAAGGACCCGGCTTACATTTAGGAGTTAAATTTTCTTTTTTTGCAGATTGGGGCGGCCATTCCAGCGTATACACGCGCTTCTCAGGAGGACTATCGCTCATGGTCGGATTTGGCGCGCTTCTGCTGGCGATCGCGTTTATCGCTGGCATCTACTGGTTCATCATGGCCCGCAAAGCGGGGAAGATTCGTGATGTGCCTTTCCGCAAACCGTCCGAGATCCAGCAGCAGGGTCCGGCGTCGGCGGATGCAAAAGGGCAGGTCTCTTGCGAAGGCCAGGTTCAGGGTCAGCCCCTGATCGCGCCGGCCTCGGGGCAACCGTGCCTCTACTGGGAGTTCGAGCTCGTTCGCCAGTGGGAGAAATCCAGCACCGACTCCAACGGCAACCGCTCCACCTCGAGCGGCAGCACCAGCGTCAACACCGAGAAGCTCGGTACGGTCTTCACGCTGACGGACGGCACGGGCGGCGTCGCCATCGACTGCACCAAGAAGCCCGACTCCGACCTCAAGACGTCGCACAGCAGCGAGATCCGGATCGGGATGCTCCTCCCCGGTGAGCTCCAGTTCGGCAACCTCCGCACCCAGGTCCCGCACCTCCCCGGCGGCGAGAACGTCAAGGGCTTCAAGGGCGTCGAGAAGATCGTCCCCTTCCAGGCCGGTCAGACGCTCTTCGCGCTTGGCAAGCTCACGCAGGGTCAGCACGGGCCGACCCTCGGCGACATGGGCTGGAGCTCGCTGATGCTCTCCGACAAGGGCCGCGAGGCCACGCTCGGCTCGGCGGTCAAGGGCGCGAAGATCGGGATGATCACCACCGCGGCCTCGACCGGTATCGGCGCGATCCTGCTCGTGGTCGGCCTGGTCACGGCCCCGGCGACGCCGGCGGCGACGGCCGCTCCGGACTCGTCCGGTGGCGTGGCCGGTGACAGCTCCGCGGCCCCCGCGATGACGGCGGTTGCGGCGACCACCGCGGGCGTCAAGCCCGTTCTCCCCGGCGTGAAGCCGACGACGGCCACCTCCGCGAAGGCCACCACGACGGCATCGGCTGCGGCCACCGGGACGGCTGCTGCGACGGCTGCTGCCACGGCGGCGCCGACGGCTGCTGCCACGGCGGCGCCGACGGCGGCCGCTGCGACCGCGAGGCCCACGGCCACGGCGGTCGTCAGGCCCCCGATCGTCATCAAAAAGAAGTAGTCCCCGCGCAGAGGTCACGGCACCGCGGCTAGCGGCGCCGACCTCGCTCACCACGCTACTGCGGCACGCTCAGCTCGTTGAGATCGGTCCCCGCCGCGTAGTCGTAGCTCACGTACGAATCGAACCCCATCACCGTCACGCCGATCGGCGCGTTGGCGACGATCCGATGCACCCCGTCGTTCTGGAGACCGGGCGTCAGGTTGTCGGGCGCTGTCTTGTTCGGATCGATCGCCGGAGAGCTGAGCGAGCACCGGTAGACGACGAACTGCGGATCAGCCGCGCCCCGCTCCTTCGCGGTGAGCCCATCGGCCGGCCCCATCTCGCAGGCGAGGCCCGAGAGCGGGATGTCGTCGAAGAGCACGAGGGCGCTCGGCGGCGCGACGATCGTGATGAAATCGAAGGCGTATTTGTCCGGCGTCAGGAACACGTAGTCGGCGCGAAACTGCTCGATCGGCGGCTCGATCAAGAGGCTGGGATCGCCCCCGGGCAGGCCGCGCTTCACCCCGGCCGCGTCCTGGCTCGACATCACCTGGGCCACGCTCACCGGATCGGAGCTCACGGCCATGAAGTCCCGGTAGACGGTGACCTCGCGGAAATCTCCGCGCGAGTCGAGGTGGATCTCGTCGTCGGGCTTGGGCAGCGTCGTCTTGATCGTCGCGCCCTTGGTCGAGGCGGCGACGAAGCGCACGTAGTCGGGCTCGGGCACCACGTCGATCTTCGCGCCGGCCTGCTTCACCGCCCGCGTCCGGCTCGGCGTATGGGCGATGGCGAAGATCTTCCCCGCGGTCCGCAGCGGATCGAGCTGGTCTTCGAGGTGATCAGCGCAGCAGCGGCGATCGGCGAGCGTGCTGAAGTGGGGCGCGTCGGAGGCCTCGTTGCCCGAGAACACGGCGATCGGCCCGTCGGCCTCGATCAATGATCCGGTGAAGTCCGCGTTGAAGCCCCCGGTCTCGAGGTTGAGCACATCGAACGCGCTCAGCGTCGCGTCGACGACGCCGTGCGCGGGCGTCATGGGGAGCGTGCCGCCGTCGTAGATCGCCGCCGTGGTGTGGACCCGGATCTTGGTGTTCTCCCGCGTCCCGACGATGGTGAGGAAGGCGCGGAGGTTGATCGGGCTCGTCGGGTCGAAGTTGGTGCTGGGATCGTCCGTCGCGGCGATCGTCTGGGGCCAGCCCGCGACGATGTAGGCCGGGAGCAGCCCGTTGGTGGTCGGCGTCAACGCCTCGCGCGGCTTGAGCAGCGAGGCGTCGTTGGAGAACACGTTGGCGTTCTCGAGCGGGTTGAACTGGTAGACGACGACCGGGTAATTCGAGGTGATCTTGTAGGCGTGCCGCGAGAGCGCCGTGTGCGTCCCGGTGTTGAACTCGCCGTCGGGGCTGCCGTCGACCTCGCGCGGGCCGAGCTTGAAGACCTGGAGGTTCAGCGGCGCGATCGTCGCGCCCTGGATCTCGATCGGCGCCGGCGCGTCGCCCGGCTGCCCGTCGTCCTGGAAGACGTGGACCACCGCCGCGACGTCAGGCTGCGGGTTCGAGACGACGACCGCGAACTGCTGCGCGGCGGCGTTGCTCGTCGCGCTGATCCTCGCGTTATCGAGGTCGACCGCCCAGTACTCGCAGCCGACGTTGCTGCGCTGGGTGGTGGCGCGCGTACAGAGATCGAAGCACGCCCCGTCGCGGCAGGCGATGCCCTTGGTGACGTCGCATGTCGACGTCACCGGCCCCTTGGTCCCGTCAGCGTTGCAACTGCGCGCGCTCTCGCCCTCGCAGATCGACTGGTTCGGAACGCACTCGGTGCAGGTCCAGATATCCGGCGCGCAGATCAGCCCCGAAGCGGTGCAGTCCGTCGTCGTCGCCCAGTTCGGGGTGTTCCCCTCGCAGCGCTGGAGCTGTCCGAGGGCGCAGCGCCGCGCCCCGGTGACGCAGATCGGCGCCGCCAGGGGCTCTGCGGGTAGCGGTTGCCAGCGCGAGCCGGAGTCGAAGCAGCTCGGCGCGGCGAGCCCCGCGGTGCTCGCGAGGAGGAGCCATCGGAGGCTTGCGCCCTTGGTTCGTCGTTCCATCACAGGTGCGCGCTGAAGTAGTCGAGCGAGTACGCCGTCATCCCCGAGGGGCGGATCCAGCGGTAGCGCAGCTGGGTGTAGTCGAAGCCCTCGACGTGGCCGCCGTAGACGCCGACGGTGATCGGCCCTTTGGGCAGCGCGCTGTCGGGGAAGCCGGAGAGATCCGGCACCTCGATCACGTTGGATCCCTTGGGCACGGCGATGAGCCAGTGGGCGATCCCGCCGCCGGCCTGGATGTCGTAGACGCTGATGTCGATCGGCGCGCCGCCGGGCGGGAACGTCGTCGCCAGGTGTTGACCATCCCACGCACCGTTGACGTCCGGTGACACCAAGGTCGGCACGTTGACGAAGCCGTTCATCGGGACGATCTGGCTCGTCGTCGTCGTCAGCACGCGGCTGATGATCGAGAGCGGCGTCGTCCCGTTGATCCCCGTCTGCGCGCGCGCGGTGGAGACATAGTTGGCGCCGGCGAGATCCCCGTCGAGCGAGGGGACGCCGACGAAGGAGAGCAGGCCCTGGACGGGGAGCAGCGGCGTCTTCTGGCCGGCCGGCAGGATGGCGTAGCCGTCGTTCCCGAGCATGACCGCCACCGTGGCGCGGAGACGATCCGGCCCCTTGGCGCCGGGCGCTGGGGCCTTCACATCCATCTTCAGCGCCTGGTCCAGCGTCTTGAACATCGAGATGTAGACCGAGTCCGTCACCTTCCCGGGGAGGACGGGGACGCCGTTGACGACGCCCATCGCGTAGGCCGTGAACCGGGGCGGGTTCGTCGTGCGGTCCTCGATCCCGGCGAGGGCGTAGAAGGCGCGGTTGCCCGGGTAAGCGGCGACGGCGAACTGGTAGCCGGTCTCGCCCGGCGTCAACTCCGTCAACGCCGAGCTCACCGAGGGGAGCTGGAACGACTGCGTCGACTCGCTCGCGGCGTTGAAGAGGTAGGCAGTGCGCTGCTCGTGCGCCCCCTTCACCTGCGGGACATTGGACCACAGCCCCTTCTTGAACTCCGACGTCGTCGGCCAGACGAGCTCGCCCGTGACGGTCCCGAGGGTGGTCGGCTTCCCGCCGACGGGCGGTGGATCGCCCATCCCAGCGCACGCCGGCGAGAGCACGGGATCGAGGTACGCGGTGACCTTGTCGACGGGCACATCGACGAAGGTGATCGGGCTGTGGCACTTCCCCGCGATGGTGACGGTGACGGGCCCGGTGAGCGCCGGATCGTTGACGGCGGCGACGCCGGAGCTGTCCGTCGTCGCCACGATCGCCGTCGTGATCTTCGATCCGAGGATCACGTGCGCGCCCGGGATCGGCGTGCCGGTGTAGTTGTCGTAGGCGAGCACGGTGACCGCGCCGGCGATCGGGGCGCCGCTGAGGCCGCCCTTGTAGCCGTTGTCGCTGTCTTCGTAGGTGTAAGCGTCGAGGACGAGGATCGTCTCGATCCCCGTCGTCACCGCGATCGTCTTCGATCCGGGGCTGCCCGGCGGGACGGTGCAGTCGAGCACCGTCGGGCTCACCACCTTGAGGTTCGTGCAGGGCTTCTGATCGATCCGGGCCACCGTCGTCGCGTCCCACGCCGTGTCCTGGCCGATGATCTCGATCACCGTCCCGCCCGGGATCGGGCCGCTGTCGGGCGCGGCGTAGAGCGCGTCGAACGTGTAGCCAGAGGCGAGCGTGCGCTTCGTCGAGGCGTCGCCGCCGTTCTGCACGCTGATGTCGACCGCGCCGGCCTTGCTCGGGGGCGCGCTCACCTGCACGCGCGACGGATCGATCGGGATCACCGTCGCCGGATCCGCCTCGATGTCGCCGAACCAGAGCCGCGCCTTCGAGGAGAAGCCCTTGCCGCGGACGAGCACGCGCTGTCCGCCGGCGAACGGTCCGTGCGAGGGCTCGGCGCCGATCACCGTGTGCGGATCGGGCGTGGACGCCTCGGGCATCGGGTTGTCCGGGGGCGCAGCGTCGGCGAGGTTGATCCCGCTTCCGCCCGTGCCTTCATCCGTCTCCCGATGAATGCCGTTGGGGGCGACGGCGAGGCACGCGGCGAGCGCCACCGCCGCGGTCGCGCTCCCCGCGATGGGCCCGGTCGCCCCTCTGATCCATGCGGTCACACTGCGGCGGAGCCTCGAGCGACGAAAGGAAGAAGGCACGCGGGGAGCATACGTGACCTCCGCCGCCGCGGCTACGAGCGCGGGCCGCCGCGGCGACCTCGCACGTCGGCCCTGGATCAGCGTGTCCCACGGAGGAACGCCAGCACGCGACCGAGAGCGCTCCGGCGTTGCGCGACGCCTTCGCTTTCGCGCTCGTGCTCGATGATCGGCGCCGGTGCCGCTGCGGCGACGGTGATCGGGCGCTGCGGCTCCTCCGGCTCGAGGCCGCCGCCCTTGAGCGTCACGACGACGTCGACCGGCGCGCCCAGCGCCTCGCCCTGGATCCGCGCGACGATGCACGTGACGTTGTCGGGCCCGCCGGCGGCGTTGGCGAGCGCGATCAACGCTTCGCCCGCGGCGGCGGGGGAGGTGGCCTCCTCCAGCGTGCGCCGGATCGTCTCGTCTCCGACGGGGCCGGAGAGGCCGTCGGAGCAGACCAGCAGCACGTCGCCGCGGCGCACCGTCACCCGCACCAGATCGACGTCGACGCGCGGGTTCGTCCCGAGGGCCTGGAGGATCACGTGGTTGAAGGCGAAGGTCGGCAGCTCCTCTGGCGTGAGCTGCCCTTGCTCCATCATCAGCGTGGCGAGCGTCTGATCGCGGGTGATCTGCGTCAGGCGTCCGCCGCGGAGCAGGTAGGCGCGGCTGTCGCCGACCTGGGCCACGAAGAGCGCGTCGCCCGAGAGCGCGCACACCGTCGCCGTCGTGCCCATGCCCTCGAGCTCGCGCTGCGCGGTCGCGGCCGCGTGGATGCGGCGCGCCGCCTCTTCGACGCTGGCGACGAGGCGGCGCCCGAGATCGCTCGGGCCCGCGACGGGGCCGCCGGCCGCGAGGACTTCATCGATGACCTCCACCGCGGAGCGGCTGGCCACTTCGCCGGCGGCGGCGCCGCCCATTCCGTCGCATACGCCGAGCGCCACCCACTCTTCGGGGCCGTTGACGTCGACCTGCGCGGCGCAGGGGCCGGTGCTGCCGCGGCAGCCGAAGCGCGTGACGAGCAGGCTGTCTTCGTTGTGCCCGCGCTCGAGCCCGATGTCGGTGCGCGCGGCGATGTCGAGGTGGAGGGACGCCGCGACGGGGGAGCCTTCGCGGGCGAGGCGGTCGAGGTTCGAGCGGGGGTCGGGTTCCATGTCTCCAAAGATGGGACGGAAACTATAGTTGTCAATGGTTTCCGTTAGTGGTTTTTTAAGCAACTGACGGAAGCCTTCCGAAGCGGTACGGTGTCGCTGTGGGCGACTGGCAAGAGAGGCTTTCCGAGGCCATGGCGGCGCGCGGGATCTCCGGCGGAGAGCTGGGCCGGCGCGCGGGCTTCAGCGCGCAGTACATCAACTCGATGCGCAGCAAAGAGCGCGGCTCCCGCCTTCCGATCGACACGGCGCGCCGGATCGCGCACGCCCTCGGCATCTCGGTCGAGTGGCTCACGGTGGGCACCGGTCGGCGTGAGCGCCTGAGCGACGTCTACCCAGTGTACGTCGACGGCGGCGCGACCGCGGGCCCACCCGAGTCCGCGACGTTCATCGAGCAGTACCCGAGCCGAGCCGAGACCGTCGCGCTGCTGGCCACGACGGTGGAGCCCGAGGTGCTCTCCGCGCTGCGCACCGCCGTGCCGCCGGACGCGGAGGTCGATCCGGGGCGCACCTACTGGATCGATCGGGCCCGCGAGCTTGTGCGTGATCTCCGGGAGATCAAGTCCGATCCGGGGTTCCGCGCCGAGCCCGCGCCGCCGAGCGAGCAGGTCACGCCCAGCCGCGCCGCGCCGCCGCCGACGGGCCGCAAGAAGGCGAAGTAACCGCGCGCGATCGGCGCTCGCGACCCGATGCGAGCCACGCTTGACAGCCGAAACCTCGGGTAGTACCTCTCCCGCCCCCCGGACTCATTTGCGAGACCGGGTAATCCACACGCCTTTTTCTCGTTGTTGTTCGGGGCCCCGGCCCCGAACGGCTGCTCTGAAGCGGATCGCTGCAACTCAGCGCTCCGGATCAGGGCTCAAACGACGAGCTTGTCGGCCCGGTGCTTCCCCCCTTTTCGGGGCGAGGTTGGTCGGCAGGGAAGGCGGAGGAACAACCGAAAGGAAAACCAACGTGTCCGAGAATACCGCTTCCGAGGCCCTTCAGGCCGCCGCGCCCGCACCGGGCGAGATGCCCCTCCCGCTCCGCTCGCTCCTCGACGCGGGCGTCCACTTCGGCCACCAGACCAAGCGCTGGAACCCGAAGATGCGCCCGTTCATTTACGGCGCGCGCAACGGCATCCACATCATCGACCTCGACCAGACGACCCGCCTCTTCAAGAAGGCCTACGACTTCATCGTCGAGGCCGTGGGTCGTGGCGGCGGCGTGCTCTTCGTCGGCACCAAGCGCCAGGCGCAGGACATCGTGATCGAGGAGGCCCGCCGCTCGGGCATGTACTTCGTCACCAACCGCTGGCTCGGCGGCACGCTGACGAACTTCCGCACCATCAAGCAGGGCCTCGACCGCCTCCGCACGCTGGAGCGGATGAAGGAGGACGGCACCTACGAGCAGCTCCTCAAGAAGGAGGTCTCCAAGCTCGAGAAGGAGCGCGAGCGCCTCGAGAAGTACCTCGGCGGCCTCAAGGGCATGGGCAACGTCCCCGCCGCGATCTTCGTGATCGATCCGCACCAGGAGTCGATCGCCATCAGCGAGGCGCGCAAGCTCGGCGTCCCCGTCGTGGCGATCACCGACACCAACTGCGATCCTGATCTCGTGGACTTCGTGATCCCGGGCAACGACGACGCGATCCGCTCGATCAAGCTGATCACCTCGCGCGTGGCCGACGCCTGCGTCGAGGGCGCGCAGCGCCGCAAGGATCACAACGAGGACCGTGGCGGCGATCGCCAGGATCGCGGCGATCAGCAGCAGCAGCGCGGTGACCGTCCCCAGGGTCAGCGCCCCGACGTCTACCAGGGCGGTCGAGGACGCGGCGGCGCCCCCCGTCCCTCCTGAGCCTGGTGTTTTGCGCCGATACGGGCGCGCTGGCCTACCCAGGCGGGCTCGTAAACGAGCCCTGGACGTTGTCGTCGTCACCGTACGTGCGTACGGCTCCTCCTCCGCCTAGGCAGCACACCCGTCTCGACGCAAACCACTGACGGCTCAACGGATGGCTGCTCTCGACGAGAGCTCCCAGACCGCTGGGCACCGAGGGGAAAAACCTCGGTGCGTTGGCGTGTCCATCGTTCAGACTCTGCTCGCCTCGCGCGAGCATCCATATCCGCGTTTATTTGAAGGAGATTGTCCCATGGCCGGCATCAATGCGCAGTCGATCAAGGAGCTTCGTGAGCGAACCCAGGCAGGGATGAGCGACTGCAAGAGCGCCCTGGTCGAAGCAGAAGGCGATATGGACAAGGCGATCGAGGTCATCATCAAGAAGGGCCTCGCCAAGAGCGCCAAGCGCGCCGGCGCGGTCGCCGCCGAGGGCGAAGTTCGCGCGTCGGTGTCCGCCGACAAGCGCCACGCCACGGTCGTCGAGGTCAACATCCAGACCGACTTCTCCGCGCGCAACGACGCGTTCCGCGACTTCGTGGGCGCCGTGCTCTCCGTGGCCGAGAAGGCTCCGCTCGGGTCGGATCTCGCGACGCAGGCGCTCGGCGACCAGACGGTCGGCGACGCGGCCGTCGCGCTGACCGCGCGGATCGGCGAGAAGATCGCGGTCCGTCGCTGGGATCGCGTCGAGATCGCCGAAGGCGCGCAGGGCCTCGCTCACGCGTACGTTCACCTCGGCGGCAAGATCGGCGTCGCCCTCGCCATCGCTACGGGCACGGCCGAGGCCGCCTCGCACCCCGAGGTCACCGCCCTCGCCGACGATCTGGCGATGCACATCGCCGCGACCAACCCGCTCGTGCTCACGCGCGAAGAGGTCACCGCCGATCAGGTCGCGAAGCAGAAGGAGATCTTCGAAGGCCAGCTCCGCGAGGATCCCAAGCCGAAGCCCGAGGCGGCGTGGCCCAAGATCATCGAGGGCAAGTTCAACAAGTGGTATTCCGAGACTGCGCTCCTCGAGCAAGAGTCGGTGGTGACCAAGAGCGATGAAAAGGGGGCCCCGCTCCCCGCGCAGAAGATCACCAAGCTCCTGGAGGCCGCCGCGAAGGCCGCCGGGACGACGGTGTCGGTCGCCCGCTTCGTCCGCTACGAGCGCGGTGAAGGCATCGAGAAGAAGGTCGACGATTTCGCGGCGGAAGTCGCCAAGATGGCCGCCTCCTGATCCCGGCTCGCTCATAGAAGATGACCCCCTATCTCTCTCCGGAGCGGTAGGGGGTTCTCGCTTTCAGGAGATCGATCGATGGCCAGAAAGCTCGCGGCAGTCTCGGTCGATCTCGACGCGATTCATCACTACTTCGCCATCCACGGACTGGCACCCTCCGGGGCCGAGTCGGACCGCGCCTACGATCTCGCGCTCGCGCGGATGGGGTCGTGGGCCGAGGCGCGGCGGATCCCGCTCACGCTCTTCGCTGTGGGGGAAGATCTGGAGCGCGAGGGCGCCGCAACGATCCTCAACGTGCTCTCGCGCCGCGGGCACGCGGTGGAGAACCACTCGTACAGCCACCGCTACGATCTGACGCGCCTTGATCCCGAGACGATGCGACGCGAGGTGGAGGCGGGGGCGGACGCGATAGCGCGGGTGACGGGGCGGCGTCCGGTGGGCTTCCGCGCGCCTGGGTACACCGTCAATGACGCGCTCTTCGACGTGCTCGACGAGGCCGAGGTGGCCTTCGACTCGTCGGTGTTTCCCTGCCCGGCGTACTACCTCGCCAAGGCCGCGGCGATGGGCGGGATGCGCGCCGCCGGGCGCGTATCGCGGTCGGTGCTCGACACCCCGCGGGTGCTGGCGGCGCCGTCGGTGCCGTACCGGCCCGGGGCGCGGTGGAGCGATCGACGCGGTAAATCGAGGCGTTTCGTGGAGCTGCCGGTGCAGGTCACGCGCGGGGCGCGGCTCCCGTTCATCGGGACGATGCTCGGCGTCGCGGGGGCGCGCGGCGCGGCCTGCCTCGCGCGGGCGTGTGTCGGCGAAGCGCTGGTGAACCTCGAGCTCCACGCCATCGATTTCCTCGACGCGAGCGAGGGGCTCCGCGCCCTCGCGCCGCACCAGCCCGAGCTGCGGGTGCCGCTCGCGGATCGCATGGCGGCGCTCGACGCGGCGCTCGACGTGCTCGCCGGGGCCGGCCACGCTTTCGTGCGGCTCGACGACGCCGCGCGCGCGTTCGGCTGAGCGCCGTGCTTACTCGGCGGCCTTGGTGTGCTTGGCGTCGGTCACGCGCGAGACGTTGTCGGTGTTCACGCCCGACGCGGCGATGAAGGCCCGCGCCTCCTCGTTGCCCCCGCGCGCGAGCTCGTCCGGCTTGCCCTCGGCGATGACCAGGCCGTTGACCACGAGGAAGGCCTGGTGGGCGATGCGGAAGGTCGAGGCCATGTCATGCGAGATGACGACGCTGGTGATCCCGAAGCGGTCGCGCGTGTCCTCGATCAGGTCGTCGACCATGCGGCTGGTGAGCGGATCGAGGCCGCTGGTGGGCTCGTCGTAGATCAGGATCTCCGGCTCTAACATCAGCGCGCGGGCGAGGCCGACGCGCTTGCGCTGCCCGCCGGAGAGCTCCGACGGCATGCGATCCTCTTTGTTCTCGAGGCCGAGGAGGTTGAGCATGCTCACGACCTTGTCCTTGATCCCCTTGGCGCCGAGCTCCTTCCGGTGCTCGCGCAGCGGGAACGCCACGTTGTCGAGCACGTTGAGCGAGTCGAGGAGCGCGGCGTACTGGAAGACCATGCCGAACTTCCGCCGCATCTTGTTCATCTGGACCTCGTCGAGGTAGGCCATGTCCTCGCCGTCGACCCAGATGTGCCCCGTCGTCGGCTGCTCCAGGCCGATGAGGAGCCGGAGCAGCGTCGTCTTGCCCGCGCCCGATCCGCCGATGATCACCGCCGTCTCCTTGCGGCGGAGGTGCAGCGTAATGCCCTTCAGCACCTTGGTCGCGCCGAACGATTTACGGACGTCGTCGACGAAGATGTGGTCCTCGGGCGGGATGTCCGGCCGGATGGGGTTGGGTTTCGTCACCGGGCGCGCAGGCTATCACGAGCGCCTCTGGGCTCGGGATCGCGAGCCGACTTGACACCCCGCCCCGGGGAAAGGAAACAGGGCCCATGACCGAAGAGATGCTCCGCGCGGTGCTGGATACGGCGAACGCCAAGGCCGATGGCAAGGACGGCTGGTCGACCCTCCCGGGCGGCCGGCTGATGACGCTCCACGTGGCGCACGGTGGCGTTCCGCTCACCGTGGGGAAGATCGACGCGATCAAGATCCAGGGCGCGCTCGTCCGCGCCCGCAGCTCGAAGGGCGAGACGTTCATCACCCTCGCCGACGTGTTCGCCGCCGGGCTCGAAGGCGGGAGCGATCCGGCCAACCCGGCGCGCAAGGCCGGCTTCCTGGGTTGAGCGGCGCCCGCCTGGGCGATCCGCCCGGGCCGCTGTGGATGCGCGCGCTGGCTGCGGTCGTCGCGCGCGTCCCTTTTGGCTGGCTCCGTTGGCTCGGCTCCGCGCTCGGCTTCCTCGCGGGCTCGGTGCTGCGGATCCGTCGCCGCCACGTCGAGGCCGCGCTCCGTCGCGCTGGGATCGCGCGCTCCGGGGCCGTGGCGCGCGGCATGTACGCCTCGCTGGGCGCCGGCGTCTTCGAGCTGCTCTGGCTCGCCGGGAGGCCTCCGGGCGCGCTCGCAGGCCACGTCACGATCGAGCCCGCGTGCGCCGACGCGCTCCGCCGGGCTGCGGTGCTCGGGCGCGGCGTCGTGGTGGCGACAGCGCACACCGGCAACTGGGATCTCTCGGCCTGCGCCGCAGCACAGTGGCTCGCTGACGAAGGCTCCGGCGCGCGGCTTCACGTCGTCACCAAGCGCCTCTCGTGGCGCGCCCTCGATCGCTACTGGCAGCGGCTCCGCGCTGAACGCGGCGTGAGGATCGCGGACGAAGGCGGCGCGGCGGCCTACGTGCGCGCCGCGCTCCACGCCGGCGATGTCACGGCGTTGATGACGGATCAGGTGCCCGAGCGCGACTCCGGCATCGCGACGCTCCCGTTCCTCGGCGCGCCGGCCCTCCACGATCTCGGCCCGGCGCTGCTCGCGGCGCGATCCCGCGCCCCGCTCCTCGTCGTATTCGGACACCGCGAGCCGGACGGCCACCACCGGCTCGCGCTCGCGCTCGCGCTCGATCCCGAAGAGCTCCGCGGCCGCGGGGCGATCGCGAGCGCGACGGGGAAGATCGCCGCGGCGCTGGAGGTCTTCGTGCGCGCGCACCCGGAGCAGTGGCTCTGGCTGCACCGGCGCTGGAAGAACGTCAACGCGGCGAGCCCGACCGAGCCACAGGGTCAACCTTGGTAAACAGCGTCCCCAGCGCCACCACGGTCGTCTCCGTCCACACACCCTTGAAGATCAGGTAAGTCGGCGCGCTTCCTTGAGGGCCACTTTATCTGCCGTTACGGCAGCTCTTCACGAGCTCCTTGTGCCGTATCACTGCGCGCCTGGCTTCGGCTACTCTCGATAGCACCATGGCCGATCTACGCGCACGCGCCTCATTTCTGGAGAGCGAGCGTGCGTCGAATGGGAGACCGTCGAGCGCGTCTGTCTCGAGCCAGAGCGAGACGATGGTTTCGCCGCTCGTTAACCTGGCGCAGGAGTCGGGCGCGTTCGTGAGCAGCGACTTCGCCATGCCTCTGCTCGCCAATCGCTACGAGATCCTCGGGCTGATCGGCGTCGGGGGGATGGGCAGCGTCTACCAGGTCCACGATCATGAGCTGGAGGAGCTGGTCGCGCTCAAGGTGCTCCGCCGGGACCTGGTGAGCACGCCGGGGATCCTCGAGCGCTTTCGCCGCGAGGTGAAGCTCGCGCGCCGGGTCACGCACTTCAACGTCGCCCGCGTCTTCGACATCGGCGAGCACGAGGGCGAAAAGTTCCTGACCATGGAGCTCGTCGACGGCGAGTCGCTCGGCGCGCTGCTGGCGCGGGAGGGCGCGCTCCCGCTCGCGCGCGTCGTGGAGATCGCCGGGGGGATCTGCGCCGGCCTGATCAGCGCGCATGCGGCGGGCGTCGTTCACCGCGATCTCAAGCCGGACAACGTGCTGATCGCCTCGGATGGCCGCGTAGTGCTCACCGACTTCGGGATCGCGCGGGCCCTCACCGAGGGGGGCGCGGGCCGCACCATGGGCCTGTTGACGGGCACGCCGGCGTACATGGCGCCAGAGCAGGTCGAGGAGCTCCAGGACATCGACGCGCGCGCCGACATCTACGGGCTCGGGGTCGTGCTCTACGAGCTCCTCACCGGGCAGCGCGCCTGGCCTGGCGAGTCGCTGCTCGCCGTCGCCACGGCGCGGCTGCGCGCCGATCCACCGGACCCGCGAGCCCTGTGCCCCGCGCTCCCCGCCAAGCTGAGCGAGCTGGTGCTCAAGTGCCTGGCGCGCCGCCGCGAGGATCGCTTTGCGACGGTGGAGGCGCTCGTCGCCGCGCTCAGCGCGATCACCTGGACCGGGCTCAACCCGCTCCTGCCGTCGTCTCCGCGGGAGGCCGCCGCCGCGCCGCCGGGGCTGGCCAAGACCGACAAGACCGTCGCCGTGCTCCCGTTCCGCAACACCGGGCCGAGCGAGGACGACTACCTCGCCGAGGAGCTCACCGACGATCTCATCGACACCCTCTCGATGACCCGCGGCCTCAAGGTGCGATCGCGCGTCGTCGTGCTCGGCCAGCCCGGCGTCACCCAGGATTCACGGTTGATCGGGCGCGAGCTCGGCGTCCAGGTGGTGGTCGAGGGATCCGTGCGGCGCGCGCGCGGCAACGTGCGGATCAGCGCGCGCTTGATCAGCGTCGCCGACGGGTTCCAGCTCTGGGCCAAGCGCTTCGATCGCCCCGAGCAGGACGTGCTCTCGATCAACGACGACGCCGCGCACGCCATCGCCGCGGCGCTGACGCTCGACCGAGACGCCCCGGTACGCGAGGCGCCGAGCAGCCCCGCGGCGGTGGATCTCTACCTGCGCGCTCGCCACGAGTACCGAAAGTTCTGGCAGGAGAACCAGGAGCACGCGCTCACGCTCTTCGAACAGGCCGAGGCGCTGGCTCCGGGCGATCCGATGATCCTCTCCGGCAAGGCGCTGGCGATGGCCCGCGGCGCGTTCTTCACCGGCGCCGGGGTCAACGAGGCGTTCACCGCGGCGGAGCAGGCCGTCGCGGCCGCGCCGAACCTGGGCGAAGCGCGCCTGGCCCTCGGATCCGCGCTGCTCCAGAAGGGCGAGTGGGCGCTCGCGGTGCGCCAGCTCCGCACCGCGGTCGTCCGCGCCCCCGGGCTCTCCGACGCGCACAGCGCGGTGGGGCGCGTGCTGATGGAGGTCGGCGATCTCGACGAGGCCGAGCTGCGCCTCGAGGCCGCGATGGCGCTCGATCCGCGCACCCCGCTCGCCTGCGAGGCGCGGGTGCGCTGCCACGGCCTCCGCGGGGACTGGGCCCACGCCGACGAGCTGCTGGAGTCGACGCCCCCCGCAAAGAGAGAAATCGCCTACTGGACGATCCGGGCGCGCATGCTGCTCTGGAAGCGCGACGCGGCCGCGGCGGCGATCGCCCTCGAACAGCTCCTCGCGCGCGCAGGGACGATCCTCATCGCCAGGCTGCTGCTCGAAATCGTGGTCTTCCGCCGCCTGCCGACCGCGCTCGAGGATCGCCGGGTGCTCGATCCTGCGCGAGCGGGCAGCTCGCGGAGGAAGATGTTCTTCCTGCACCTGGAGGCCGAGACGCTCGCGTACCTCGACGACGACACTGCCCCCGTGCTCGCGAGCGTGACCCAGCTCGTCGACAACGGACTCCTCGACATCTGCTGGATGGACGGCTGCCCGCTGCTCGCTCCGACCCGGAGCGAAGCGGGCTTCTCGCCGCTGCGCGCCATAGTGAAGCAGCGAGCCGACAAGATCCTCGACGCGTACCGCGACGGTTGAGCGCGACGATCCAGCGCCCTCATGACCCGGGCGCGCTGGTGAGCTTCGGCGGAGCCAGGGTTACCAAAGGCTCTTTAAGGCCCGCTCCACCAGCGTCGGCTCGAACGCATACGTGAACAGCACCCCGTAAATGGCCCCTCCCAGGTGCGCGTCATGATTGACGCTGTCCCCGGCGCGGTAAGAGCGCCAGACGCTGTACACCAGATAGCCTATCGCGAAGACGAACCCTGGTATCGGCACGGGCAGGAAGAACAGCTGAAGGCTCAGCTTGGGATTGAGCAGGATCGCGCTGAACATCACGGCGGTGACCGCGCCGGAGGCCCCGAGCGAGGCGTACCTCGGATCGCGCAGGTACCGCAGCGTCGTGGGGATGAACGCCACGACCACGGCGCTGAAGTAGAGGGCGAGGAAGCGCGTCACCCCGAGCACCCGCAGCGCCGGATCGGCGAAGAAGTACAGGGAGATCATGTTGAAGGCCAGGTGCGTCACGTCCTTGTGCAGCCAGCCCGCGGTGAGCAAGCGATGGAGCTGCCAGCTCTCGCGCACCCGGTACGGGATCAGGATCATTGCCCGCTGAAGCGGCTTGATCAGCCACCCCAGGAGACTCACGACCACCACCGACGCGATCAGCAGGAGCGGCACGGACCAGGTGACGCTTCGATCCAGGGCGTGGGACATGGCGCAAGGAATACCACGCCGCGGCGGAGGTCGCGGCTGCCAGCCGGGGAGGCTGGAAAGGGCCTACTGGCAGACGCCCTTGCTCCCGATGGTCGGCGCCGCGCCGGGGTGCAGGCAGTGCGCGCTGACGCATTGATCTTTGCCCAGGCACACCGCGCCGGGGGCACCCTTCAGTCGACAGATGCCGACCACGTGCGTCTTGTCGCCGGTGAGCCCGTGCTCGCGCTTTCGCAGGTAGCCGCCGCCGGGGCGGGGCTCCCCTGGATCGCAGAACGACGCCGGGCCGCACGCGGTGTCCGCGGCGGTGAAGTTGCAATCGCTGCCGTCCGCTTGATCGGGCCCGATCGCGGAGCCGCAGCCGCTCAAGAGGGTCAGCGCCGCGAGCAGCCAGCCGAGGTGTTTCATCGGCCGAGGAATACCGTCCGCGCGGTGTCGCAGCAAGATCGTTGAGCTTCGCCGCGCCCCGGCGGATCAGCGCGCCGGCGGCGGCGCCTCGATCACCGTCGCGCCCGCGTCGCCGGAGACGATCAGCAACGCGAAGCGCTCCACCCGATCAAGATCATCGGTCGAGAGCGTGGCGTAGTCGAAGCGCCCGCGCAGATCGGTGTACCCATCCTTGTAGAAGGCCACCGCGCCGCCGTGCTGGCGCGCATAGACCTTGATGTAGGCCGCGGGCAGCGGCGCCTGGGTCGAGGCGCACCGCACCTGGACTTGCCCGTAGTGATGGGCGAGCTCCACCGCGAGATCGTGGGCGTAGTGCGCGATCGAGCGGCGCAAGCCCGCGGCCACCGCGTCGACGACCAGGTTCTCGCCGCGCATCGCCTCGGGGATCGGCACCGGCGTGCGCCCGCCTTCGCCGAGCGAGAGCTCGAGGATCTGGCCGGGATCGATCCACGAGAAGCGCTCGACGTCGCCTTGCACGAAGGGCTGGCGCGAGAAGAGCAGCTCGAGGTCCATCCGGTAGAAGCGCAGCTGGCACGCGGGGAGGTTGCGGTGCTGGATCACGAGCTGGCCCTTGTCGGCCACGAGATCGAGCGTCGGCTGCCGGGCCGCGAGATCGGCCATGGCGCGATCACGGCTCGCGGGATCAGCCGCGGTCGTCGACGAGGCGAAGCGCGCCCCGCGCCCCTCGGCCTCGTCGAGCATGGCGACGAGCGCGGCGATGCGAACGCGAACGCGGTCGACCGGGTGATCGATCCACGGCGCCGTGAGGCGGCGGGCCGCGTCGAGATCGCCGCGGCAGCACGCGGCGAAGGCCGAGAGGTACTCGAGCTGGAGGCGCGTCGTCACGCGCTCGGGGCGCACGCGATCGAGGAGCTTCAGCGCCTCGTCGACGCGATCGAGGCAGAAGGCGTAGTGGGCGGCGGCGAGCAGATCGGCGTCCTCGGCGCGGGCGCGGTGGGCGACGACGTCGAGGAAGGCCCGGTACTGCGCGGCGAGCGCGTCGTTGAGGATCCGCCGTCGCGTGCCGAGCTGGTGGGCGCGGGCGTTGATCAGCGGCGCGTACTCGAGGTGCTGGTAGTCGCCGCGCACCACCGGATCGATCGGCGCGAGGCCGCCCTCGAGCACCGGGCCGGCGAGCTCGAGCAGGCTCTCCTGATGCCGCAGCCACTCGGCCGCGCGCCGGCTGTCGGCGTGGAGCAGGCCATAGGCCCACAAGCGATCCGTGTACGCGTGGCGCGCCGCGAGCAGCGCCGTCACCCGGCTGAAGGCGTCGGCGTCGCGCATGCGCCAGGCGACGCGCTCGAGATCGATCCGGCCGAGGTTCTCCCGCTCCAGGAAGGCCAGCACCTCGTCGGTCGTCCCGTGCTGCGAGACGTGGGCCCACGAGTCGGCGTCGACGGCGGTCGGCTCACGGGCCACGTCGAGCGTCACCGGCTCGGCGAACGCCGCGAGCTCACCGCCGCAGATCACGTGGGCGGGGAAATGGGCGAAGCGCCCCGGCGCGGGGAAATAGAACGAGTACGCCAGCGCCTCGGTGCCGTAGGGCCCGAGGTAGAGGTGCCGCGTCCTGGTCAAGAAGCCGCTCTCCACCGGGACGGCGCCGCGCGGGATCTGCAGCAGCACGTCGAGGCGCTGTGCCGCGCTCGTCGGGTTGGTGACGGCGATCCGACACTGGTAAACGACGCCGATCAGCAGCTCGCCGGTCACGTATTTCTCGCGTTGCTCGGCGCCGTCCCAGGTCCAGGGATCGTCGGCGCGGACGTAGCTCTGGCCGACGAGGATCGGCCCGCGGACCTCGGGCGCGGCGATCGCGGTCAGCCGCGTGCGCGCGGCGAGGGCGTGGCTCGCGGCCGTGAGCGTGAGGCGGGTGTCGTCGACCGCGATCGCGTGCTTCGCGGCGACGAACGGCAGATCGAGGAACGCGAGGCCGGTGAGCGCCGCGGCGAAGCTCGCGGCGCACTCGCCGACGTGGGGCGAGAGGAACGGCCCTCCCGGGTGCAGGGCGAGATCGCGGAGGAAGCGCGTGGGCGGGATCAGAGCCTCCGTGGCGTCCTCGACGCGGGTTCGCCAGTACGAGGTCTCGGCCCACTCCTCGGTCTTGTCCGCGCTGCGAAAGAGCGCCGCGGCTTGCCTGCGCTCGCGCACATCGGCCACGTCGCGATCGGCGCGCCCGCCGCCTCCGTAGCCCTGCGGCCCGAGGCTCATCGCCGAGGCGGCCATGGCTGACGGCGGAGCGAACGAACGCGGCGGTGGCGGCGGCGCCGGGGGAGGCCCGAACCCCGTGGAGGGGCTCTCGTCGTCGAGGGACTCTTGCGGGGCGTCGCCGCCGCGTGATCGCGACGCGCTCTTCTTGCGCTTGGGGCTCGCGGTGACCTCTTCCAGCGTGTCCAGGGCCATGAGCTCGTCGGCCGCCTCGCCCTCACCCCCGAGGCCGCCGCTCTCGAGCCCCGCGGCGCCGAGCAGCGTGTCGACGAGGCGCGCGTCGCGCTCGGGATCGGGCGGGGAGAGAAAGACCGCGTCGCCGATCAGCCGCGCGATCGCGTCGCGCACCTCGGGCACCCGCCGCGCGAGCAGCACGCGCTCCAGCGTATTGAGCCGCCCGAAGGCCCAGGGATCGAGGTAACCGCGGAGGTCGTCGCCGAGCAGGTAGCGATCGACGAACGTCTTGTGGAGCTTGTTGGCCAGGTAGGGGCGGATCACCCGGGCGAAGAACGCCGGATCTTTCTCCGAGAGGAAGAGATCGAGCTCGTGGCAAGCGTATTTGCTGTACTTGCGCTGCTGCTCGGCCGCGTCGAGGTGGCTCCACTGCGTGACGAAGGTGAACTCGCGCAGCGCCTCGTTGCCGCCGAGCGTGAGCAGCACCTGGTGAGCCCGCGCGAGGGTGTCGACCAGCTCGAGCTTGCCGGTGCGGATGTCGTCGACGACGATCGTCGCCCCGGCCGGCAGGGCCTCGACGCGGCGCTCCTCGGCGAAGTGGCCCGCCGCGTCGAGGGCGAGGCGGAGGCGGCGATCCCGGTGCGCCGGCGCGATCTCGGCGAGCGCGAGATCCGCGGTCGAGGTCAGCGCCGGGTCGACGACGACGAGCCGAACGAGCTGCGCCGCGCCGAGCTCGGCCAACGGCACGCGCAGGACCCCGTCGGCGTCGGGGCGGAGGTTGGCGAGCACCACCGCAGGCGCCGCGAGGAAATCGAACGAGGCGAGGGTGCTCTGCCCCTGGGCCTGCATCGGCGCCGGCTGCATCGAGGCCGGCATGGGCGCGGACATCCGCAGCATCGAGGAGCTGTAGGCGCCCCCGTCGGCGGCCGTCTGGAGCGCGTTCGACGTGGCCCGCAGCGCCCAGGGGGTGAGCAGCAAGCTCGGCTTCTCCAGCAGCACCCCGGGGCGGCGCGCGGCGGTGCGCCGCTCGAGGACGTAGCGACTCTCATCGCCGATATCGCGGCCCGAGACGTAGTGCGAGAGCACCGCGGGGACGACGTGTGTGTGCGGCGCACGCGGCGCCCGATCGAGCGTCCGCGGCAGCGCGGACGAGGGACGAAACAGGGTCGCCACCACGTGGACGCGGGTGTCCGGCCCCGCGTCCGAGAGGCGGGCGACGAGCTGGTCTTCCTCGATCGCAAGGCTGCGGATCAGCGGCAGCGGCGGCGACAGCTCGACCAGCAAGGCCCCCGCGGTCCCGGCGCCTGCGGCGTGATTGACCGCGCGCTCCGCGACCTCGATCTGGATCGGCGCGCGCCTCCCGCGGCAGGTGAGCTGGTACCGCCCCGGCTCGAGGCCGGCGATCACCAGCGCGCGCTGATCGAAGCGCACTCGATCGGCGCGATCGCGAAACGCCGCGCCGCCACGGATCTCGCTCAGCGACACCGCGAGCGGGAGGCTGTCCGCGTCGAGGAGCGGCGGCGCGGGCAGGGTGATCACCGCGTCGGCCGCGGCGCCGACGATCCAGGGCGTGCTCGTGTCGGGCCAGAGCACCCACGCCTCTTGCCCCGCGGTGACGCGCTCGACGCCGGGCAGCGGGCCGAGCTCGATCCGGCCGAGCTCGTCGGTGGAGAGCGTGATCGCCACCTCGAAGTTGACGGCGGCGTGCTTGAACGAGAGCGCGATCGCCCGTCCGGGGCGCGGCTCGCCCGACTTGCCGAGCAGCTGAAGGACGTGCCCCGCCGCGGTGGTCGCGAGGTGCATCACCTCGGTCTGCGCGCTGCGGTGCACGAGGTTGATCGCCGCCTCGTCGCCGTCGTCGAGATCGATCGTCTGCTGCGTCGACGCGGCGCGCACCTGCCCGCGGAGCCGGACGCGGAGGTGGACGGCGTCCTCGGGGACCCGGATCTCGACCACGGCCTCGGCGTCGTCGCGGAGGGAGACCGGCTCGACCTTGGTCGTCGCGACCCCGCCGAGATCGGTCACGGTGATCTCCACGCGCGGCTCGTCGAGCAGCGCGATCGGCGCCGGGGACGAGGCGACCGAGAGCAGCGGCCGGAGCAGGATCCGCGCGCTCTTGCCGGCGACCAGCGCCTGCTTTTCGAGGTGGATCCCGGCCGCGAGGGCGTAGCGCTCCGCGGGGTGGGAGAGCACCTCGCGCTGCGCGAGATCGCCGTGGACCAGCAGCATCGGCGCCTGGGTCGGGCTGGTCGAGAACGGGATCGAGATCTCGCCGTCCTCGCGCGGCAGGTACTCGCGCCCGCCCATCCACACACGCGCGCCCGGGAGGAAGCGCCCCGCCTCGTCGAAGACGCTCAGCGTCGGCCCGGCCGCCCCGATCCGCGTCGTGTGCCGGAGGGCGCCCTTGCGGATCAACGCGCGGCTCGACTTCCCGTTGCCCAGAAGCTCGACCACGTAGGTGCCGGCCCGCGCGCAGCCGGGCAGATCGATCGTCACCCGCGTCCGCTGGATCGAAGGCGCCTCGAAGCGCATCGTGCGCTCGTCGCTCGCGACCATGCCGTCGAGATCGAGGCGGGTGTCGACCTCGGCGCCGCGGGCGAGGAAGTACGCGAGCGCGTTGATCCGGAAGACCTTGATCTGAAGCTCGGGGACGTTCTTGACCACGACCTCGAGCGCGACCGCGTCGCCCTCGGCGAAGCGCCGGGGGTTGCGCGGCGAGAGCTCGATCTCGACCCGCTCCCGGAGCGCCGCGAGCGGGCCCTCGTCGAGCATCGCCGTCCAGCGCCGGGTGTCGGGATCGCCGGCGAGCAGGCGCGCGGTCGCGAGCTCCACGTTGAGCCAATCGCGGCGCAGGTGATCGGCGAAGGCCTCCACGCCTTCCTGCGCCAGGAAGTGCCGGAGGTACTCCCGCACCAGCGCCTCGTCGTCGACGACCGGATCGAGCCCCACGACCACCCCGTGGCCGGGCCTGACGATCTGATCGGCGGAAAAGCGACGCAGCCAGCCGGCGTCGACGTAGGACGCCGCGCGGGGCAGCTCGAGGTAACGAAGCAGGCGCCCTCGATCGAGCGTGCCGAGGCGCTGATCGAGCTCGAGGCGGTGCTGGAGGATCTGCGCCTTGAGCCCGTTGAAGCTCGGCGGCAGCGGCTCGACGAAGGCCCAGAGCGCGTCGAGGTAGTCGCGGCGCGCCTCGCTGTCGGTCTCCCGATCGACGTGGGCCGGCGGCGCGAGGCGAGCGATCACCGCCTGCACCCACGCCCCCTCCTGGCGAAGCGCCGGCCGGATCGCCGCGAGCGCGAAGAGCTGATCGAGCGTGAGCAGCCGCTGGATCGGCAAGGCCTCGAAGCCGCGCGAGTGGACATCAGCGAGCTCGCGGGCGACGAGCTCGACCACCCCGGGGACGTTGGCGCGCGACAGCCGCCGCAGCAGATCACGCACGCGGGTAATGTCGAGATCGGCAGCGCGCGCGACCAGCGAGCTCACCGCCCAGTCGGCGATGTACGCGAGATCCGAGGCGCGCCTCAGCGCGTCGCCGATCAGCGCCTCGGCGTCGAGCAGCGCCGGATCGAGGCGCGTCGGGTAGCGCTGCGCGGCCGCCTCGGCCTCGGCCTGATCGTCGAGCGAGATCCCCGCCTCGAAGCGCAGCGCGTCGGCGTGCGCCGCGAGATCGCGGTCGGCGAGCAAGAGCAGCTGCCGCCGCTCGAGGCGCCGACGCAGCTCGTGATCGCCGGGGTGACGCCCCGACCACGCCGCGAGGATCGTCGCCGCCTCGTCGAGCCGGCCTTCGTGCTGAAGATGGACGCCGCGCCAGTAGTCGTGAAGGCCCGTGCCAGGGAGCAGCGCCGCGAGAGCCGCCGGGCGATCCGCCGCGAGCGCGAGGCCTTCGAGGAGGTCGAGGTCGAGGTCCATGGCGGGGAGGGTAACCCGGGTCCCCCATTGACCGCTTTCAATGTCTCCTCGTAGTCTGGCGGACATGATCGCTTCCCGAGACTCCACGCCTGAAACCATGCTCCGCGCGCTGTCCCACTCCCTCGGCGCTCTCGAAGCCGCCGCGGAGCTCGACGTCGACAGGTCTGCTGAAGATCACGCGTTCTTCGCCGCCGAGAAGGCGACCCTCCAGACCTCCTTCGACGAGGTCTTCGCCTCCGATCTGAGCCTGACCCGGCACCTCTTGCTCACGACGCAGCGGCTCCAGGCGCGGGTGCTGCTGGGCGACGCGGTGCTCGATCGCGGCGTGCGCGCGGCCAAGGCCCGGATGAAGCTCGAGCTCAAGACGTCCTCGATGGCCGAAGGCGCCGATCACGTCTTCCCCGCTGACATCTCGGACATCGTCGACGCCGAGCGGCGCGTCGAGCCCGGCCTCGTGCTCCAGGTCATCGGCCGGTTTCCGCAGGTGCCCGACTTCCCAGGCAAGACGGTCCTCGAAGGCGATCTCCAGGGCCGCGCCGGGCGGCAGAGCGAGAACTTCACGAACCGCGATGCCGGGGAGGTCGACGAGCACGCGCTCGACGGCGTTCTCACGCAGGGGATCGTGCGCGCGTCGGACGCGCTCTATCGGCTGGAGAAGCGGCTGCTGGAGCGGTTCCCGCGGGATAAGGTGTATGTCCGGGCCTTCTTCCTGGACGTGGCCCCGGCGAGGAAGAAGCGGGCGGAGGATCCGGCGGCAGCGAGCGGCTCGCCGACCTGAAGAGCGCATCGGTCGCCCGATCCCTGCGGGGATCGCGGGAAATGTAAGGGGAAGATCGGCCGATCCCGGTGGGATCGGGCGGCGCGGGGAAGAAAATTCGGAGCGATCCCGGCGGGGTCGGGGGAAACGGGGGCGACAGCGGCGCCCGATCCCTGTGGGCGTGGACGCTCGGGGGACGCGAGGCGCGCCCGTCCCCGGTGGGATTGGACGATCCTCGCGCGCGCCAGGGCACCGACCTGGCAGGGATCGGTGCTCCATGTCGCTCCTGGGAAACGGAGGCGTCTGAATTCGGAGCCCGGACCTTTCACGTGGTAGAATCCCGGGAGCCATCATGCTGAACGACTGGAAAAATTTCGTCCCCCACCGGTCGCTCGAAGCCGGTGACCCGCTCTATGTTCATCGGCCGGAGGGCAGCGGGGAAGAGCTGGCGGCGCTGGTGCACCATGGGTTCAACCTGATCGCCGTGGCGGGGCCGATGGGCAGCGGAAAGAGTACGGAGCTCGCGGCGGCGTCAGAGAAGCTGAAGACGTGGGGGACGGCCTGCGTGGTCCACCTTGATTAGCACTTGGATATGCGCAACGTCGAGGTGGAAGACGTTTATGTGCTGATTGCTGGGACTCTGGATTCTATGATTGGCCAGAGTCATTCCGCGGCGGAAATTGCGCAGAGTAAGCGTGCGCTCTTCACCGTTACGCATCCGGAGACAGAAAAATCTTCCACGCACCAACGGCTCATCGCAGCGCTTCGAGAGGTCCGGCGGCTGGGTCCCCTGGTGCTCCTCGTCGATGGTTTGGAGAAGAGTGGAGAGGAGACTTCGCGCCGGGTCGTGAGCGCTCTCGTCGACATGGCCGACGAGGTGAGCTTGATCGTCGTCGTGCCTCCGTCGCTGGTCAATGGGCCAGCATCGTATGATCTCTTGAGCTGCGCAAAGATCTTTCTCGTCGGGGCCATCTGCCTGGTCCTCGGCGAGTCCGAGGCGAGCGGGCGATACCTCAAAGGGCTCGAATTTTTGAGGCGCGTTGCGCTGCGACGGCTCGGCGTGGCCGAGTGTGACGACAAAGTAGACGGAGTCATCGTCGAGGCCGCTCTGGTGAGCGGAGGAATCGTCCGTGTGTTTCTCCAGCTGCTCCGTGATGCAAGGCGATATGCCTCGCTCGTCGAGAGGGAGACACCCACGAGAGAGGATATCGACGAAGCTGCCAGGGACCACGCCGAGCACCTAGAGCGCCTGCTCAGCCCAGGTGACGTCGCCGCGCTCCGGGACGCCGATGGAACAAGCGGGGCCGAGATCCAGCCGATCGCGCGCCGGCTGCGCTTCCTGGTTCATGGACTCCTCCTCGAGTACAAAATCGACGGGCGCACTGTCGTCCATCCTGCCCCGCTCCTCCAGAACGTGCTCGCGCGAAAGGACGCTGCGTGAGCGAGTCGACAGGGATGCTCTGGGGCATCCTTCGCGAAGAGAGCCCGATCGCCGTCATCTTCTATCGGAGCCCCTCCGCTCGGGAGGAGATCCTCGAGATGGCTGCGATCCTGGCGCCTCCAGAGCGGCAACAGAGGCGGTCGGTGAATGTAGAAGATGCCTTTTGCGACGGAGAGACGCTCCTCTTCCTGACGCCGGAGGACGAGCAAAGCGCTGTCCTTTTGCTGGATGGGCGCCGCGAAGCGCTGCGGAAACGGACAGTCCCCGTGGTGCTTTTCTTGATAAGCGGCGGGGATGGTGAAACGAGGCTGCGTGAAGACGCGGCAGGGCTGGAGAACTGGCTGCGCGGGATGGAGTACGATCCGGAGAGGCTCGCGCCTCTCGACGTCGAGGGCGAGCGCGCTCGCTTCGAGGAAAAGACGGGGCTCTCACCGGAGCAGTGGCTCGTCGGCTGGCGAGGGGGCGCGATCGCCGACACCACCGAAAATAACTTCCTGTCTCACCATGCCGCTCTCCTGGAGCAACGGGTATGAGCGGGAACGTCGAAGCGGTGGAGGGCGAAGTCAATTACTGGACGAGGCTTCACGCGCTGACCGTGTCCGAGCGCGATGGGAAGAAGGTACCCATCGAAAAGTTGAAGTCTTCCCTCGTCGCTTGCCTGCTGGCCCTGGCGAACGAGAACCACTGCTCGAAGCAAGTCATTGGTTGGTTTTCGACCGAGGGAAGGGTAGGTGGCCGCCAGATCTTCGGCCTGAAAAAGAGCGTGCCTTCCAGGGATAGCTGGGACCATCCGGCGATCGCGCTCAAGGGCCTCGAGCACCTCCAAGATGGCGCCCTCTTGACGTTATCGGTGCTCCTGGACTCGCGCGCGCAACGCCTGCTCGCGTACAGCATCGGGATTCAAGGGCAGCGCAAGAAACCGGAGCGCACTTGGTACGCCCGGATCGATCTCACCGAGGAGCCCGAGGGGGCTGGGCTGTGCGGGCATCCGTCGCTCCACTGTCACGTCGGCGAAACGTCGGAGGAGGATCACACGCTGTCTCCGAACTCCGGCGAGCCGTCGGTGAAAGCGCCGATGTTCACCGCGCGGGTCCCGCTTCCCTGGATGATGCCTGTCGACGCGCTCGACTGGCTCCTTGCCACGGTCCATTCGCCGCTGGACAGGGCGCACGAGCGCAAGGAAGGTGCGGCGGCGAATTCATGAGCACCCCCTCGACCCTCCCTCCGCCCTCCGCGCTCCACGGCCTCCGCTCCGCCTTCACCCAGCGCCGCACCGAGCTCCTCGAGAGCTTGCCCAGCGCAGGCGCCGGGTCCCCCGAGGGCTGCGGCCTCGCGCTTGGCCGCAAGAACGCGCGCATCCTCGATGATCTCCTGGTCGCGCTCTTCCAGGCGCTCCGCTCCGGGCAGCTCGTCGTCGAGGGGAGTCCGGCGATCCCGGCGGCGACCTGGGATGCGGTGGAGCTCGCCGGCGTCGGGAGCTATGGGCGCGGGGCGGTGGCGTTGAAGAGCGATCTCGACGTGCGCCTGTTGACCAAGAACGTCGCCAAGACCGCGGCGCTGGCCGACGCGCTGCTCTATCCGCTCTGGGGTATGGGCGTCGCGGTCGGGCATCAGGTGGTCACCGTCGATGATCTGCTCGAGAGCGCGCGCACCGATTTGCCGGCGGCGACGAGCTTGCTCGACTGGCGTCATGTGGCCGGGGACGAGGAGCTCGCGCGCAGCCTGCGCAAGCGCGCGGCGGAGGGGATCTTCGCGCACTCCGAGCTGCCGCGCTTCCTCGCCCGCCTCGAAGAAGAGGTCGCGCTGCGGCACGAGCGCTTCGGTGGATCGGTGTACTTGCTCGAGCCCGACGTGAAGAACGGGGCCGGGGGGCTGCGCGATCTCGACGTGGCGCGCTGGGCGGCGAAGGCGCGCTTCGGCGTGGGCGAGCCCGAGGAGCTGGTGCGCGTCGGCGCGCTCGTCCCGCGCGAGGCCGCGGAGATCATCGCGGCGAGCGAGGTGCTCTTTCGGGTGCGCAACCTGCTCCATGCGCACGCGGGGAGGCGCAGCGACAGGCTTACCTTCGACGAGCAGGAGTCGCTGGCGACGCTGCTCGGCTACGGCGAGGAGCGCGAGGCGGTCGAGCACATGATGAGCGCCTACTACCGCGCGGCGCGCACCATCTCGCGATCGCTCGACATGATCCTCTCGCGCGCGACGCCGATGCTGACCAAGCGCAAGCCCCGCGACGAGGACCTCGGCTTCGGGGTCCGCCTCTTCGACGGGAGCGCGACGATGAGCGATCCCGAGCTGCTCCGCTCGGATCCGGCGATCGCGTTGCGCCTTGTTTCAGCGGCGATCGAGCGCGGCGTGCAGCTCTTGCCCTACGCGCGCGACGCCATCGTCCGTGCCTCGGCCGATGCCGCGTGGGGCGTAGAGCTCCGCGCTCAGCCCGAGGCCGGCCCGCGCTTCGCCGAGCTGGTGGCGATGTGCCGCGAGACATCGCTCCGCAGCGGCTCGGTGATGCGCGAGCTCCATGACACCGGGCTGCTCCTGGCGATGATCCCCGAGTTTTCCCCGGTGGTGGGGCGCGTCCATCACGACACGTACCACGTGTACACCGTCGACGTTCACTCGGTGGCCGCGGTCGATCGCCTGGTCTCGCTGGTGCGGGGCGACCTCGCCGCCGAGTTCCCGCTCGCGTGCCGGCTCGCCGCAGAGATCGTTCGGCCGCGGATGCTCTTCTTCGCGACGCTCTTGCACGACGTCGGCAAGGCCATCGGCGGCACCGATCACAGCCAGCGCGGCGCCGAGATGGCGAGCGCGATCCTGAAGCGGATCGGCCTCTCGCCCGAGGACGTGGACGAGGCCTGCCACCTGATCCGCAAGCACCTGGTGATGTATCACGTGGCGACAAGGCGCGATCTCGACGACCCGGCGACGGTGCGCGACTTCTCGCGCGACGTGCACGGGCGCGAGGGCCTGCGCGATCTCTACCTGCTCACGGTGGCGGATCTCTCGACGACGAGCCCGACGTCGATGACCTCGTGGAAGGCGCGGATGCTCGACGAGCTCTACCTCGCGACCGACACGGTGCTCGGGGGCGCGGCCGCCGACGACACGCGCAAGCTCCGCGCGCTCGGTGACGTGGAGCGCGCCGTCAACGCGCTGCCCGCGGCGAGCGAGGAGGAGGCCGCCGCGCGCCGCAAGTTCCTCGCCGACTTCATCGGCTCGATGCCCGAGCGCTACCTGATCGCCAACACGCCGGCGGCGATCGTGGCCCACGCCGAGCTGGCGCGGACCCACGCGGGCCGCCCGGCGTCGGTGGCGCTGGTGCCGAGCCGCCACCCCGAGGCCGCGGAGATCTGCGTGATCGCGCGGGATCGCCCCGGCCTCCTCGCGGCGATCACCGCGGCGATCGCCGCCTCGCGCCTCGAGGTCCACGCCGCGCAGATCCACACGCGCGCCGTGGCCGGGGGCGCGGTGGACGCGGTGGACCTCTTCTGGGTGCGCGACCGCGGCGAGGGCGTAGAGGGCGTGGCGCGGGCGCTGCCGAAGCTCGAGCGCGATCTCGCGGCGATCCTCGCGGGCGAGGCGAGCCCGATCGAGCTGGCGCGTCGACGCGGGCAGTCTCCGCGCGCGGAGCGATCGAGCCCCAAGGTCAAGATCCAGGTCTCGGTCGACGACCGCGCCTCGCCGCGCCACACGGTGATCGAGGTGGTGGCGCGCGATCGCCCCGGCCTGCTCTTCAGCATCTCCGAGGCCCTGCACGGCCTCCGCCTCTCGATCTCCGTCGCCAAGATCAACACCGAGGGCTCGCGCGTCGCCGACGTGTTCTACGTGAGCGAGGCCGGCGGCGAAAAGGTCGCGCCCGGGAAGCGCAGCGTCGAGGTGCAGACCACGCTGCTCGCGGCGCTCGAGGGCCTGGAGCAGGAGGGCGCGGCGCGCCCGGCTTGACGCGCCCCGTCCTCCTTCGCTACCAATAAAGGATGCCGTCAATCAAGCTCCGCGCCGGGTGGCCTCTCCAGACCGTCGCCGTCGCGCTGATCGGCGCGATGACGACCGGCTGCTACACGACGACGGCGATCCACCCGATGGAGGTGCCGCGCCTCAGCGTCAACGGGTCCATCCCCGGCCAGCCGCACGCCGTGCGCGACCTCCAGGGCGAGGTGGTGACGATCGGCGACGACTTCTCGCTCCAGATCGATCCCCGCGCGGATCTCCCGCCCGAGTGGGCGCACTGGGGCAAGACGGCTCCCCCGATCAAGAGCCCCTTCTTCGCCGAGATCCGCGGGCCCCTGCTCGTGCTCCAGGGCGCGAAGGATCCGCGCGTGACCCCGGTCCCGCTCGCCTACGTGCAGCAGGTCCGCGTCCGGGAGTACTCCCACGGGAAGACGGCGGGCCTGGCCATCGGCGTGACCGTCGGCGGGCTCGGGGTGCTCGCGGGGATTGGCTTGCTGGTGGTCCTCGCCGCTGTCAGCAACATCCACTGAGCGAGGGAAGGCGCCTCGCGCCGCCGCGAACCTGCTAGAGACGCGGATCCTGTGACCCGCATCAGCACCCGTGATATCGCCGCGACGGACGGGCCCTTCGGCCGGGGGATCAACGTCGTGCGCCCCGACGCGGTGGTCGAGGGCTCGGTGGTGACGGTGATGCGCGTGCCCCCCGAGGCGGCGGGGATGCGGCTCGATCGCTTTGTCCAGTCGCAGCTCAAGCGCACCAGCCGCACGCGGGCGCAGCAGATCATCTCGCGCGGCTGCTACTCGGCGCTGGCCTTGCCGCTCAAGGGCAACGATCGCGTCAAGCCCGAGCAGCTGATCCTGCTCTGGCGCGAGCCGTGGGACGAGCAGGCCCCTGACGTCGAGGTCCCCGTCGTCTACGAGGACGACGATCTCCTCGCGGTCAACAAGCCCGCGGGCATCCCGGTGCACCCGACGGCGCGCTACCACAAGAGCACGGTGGTGTGGATGCTCCACGCCCAGCGCGGCGAGCTCTTCCGCCTCGCGCACCGGATCGATCGCGAGACCAGCGGCGCGCTGCTGCTGACGAAGAACATCGAGTCCGACCGGCGGATCAAGGTCCAGTTCGAGGAGCGCGACACGGTGACCAAGCGCTACCTGGCGATCACCTGGGGCTGGCCGGAGGAGGACCGCTTCCGCGTCGAGCTCCCGCTCCAGCTCGATCCGACGAGCCGCTACAAGGTGAAGATGCGCGTCGCGGCCGAAGGCGAGGGCCTGACGGCGCGCACCGGGTTCGAGGTGCTGGGCCGGCGCGCCGATCCGGTGACGGGGCGCCGCTACGCGATGGTGCGCTGCGCGCTGGAGACGGGGCGGCAGCACCAGATCCGCCTCCACCTCACGGCGCTGGGCCTGCCGCTCGTGGGAGACAAGCTCTACGGGCCCAACGAGGATCTCTTCGCCCGCAACGCCGACGGCGAGCTCACCGACGAAGACCGGGTGATCCTCGAGCTCGATCGTCATGCGCTCCACGCGTCGGAGCTCGAGCTCGATCACCCGATGGAGCCAAAACGGGTGCGGATCGAGGCGCCGCTGCCCCAGGACCTCAGCGACTTCTGGGACCGCCTTCAGGAGTGAGAGGGAGAATTCAACGCAAAGGCGCAAAGGCGCAAAGGCGCAAAGGCAGAAAACCAAGAAATCAGATTCTGATTCTTGGTTCTTTGCGCCTTTGTGTCTTCGCACCTTTGCGTTGAAATCCGGTCTGCTCCGGACTCCCACGCTTCGACGCGCTACAGGCCGCGAGGGACCTTGGTGAGGTCCACTTGCGAGAGGGCATGTCGGATCAAGGCGCTGCGGTTGGCCTTGGTGATGCCCATGCCCTTGAGCTCATCAATCATGCCGTCGAGGCGATCGAGATCGCCCGTGTACATCGAGATGCAAATGACCTTGTAGTGCGCCGGGCGCTCCTGCCGGGGGCGCGGGCCGCTCCGCGGCGGCTCCACGGCCTCAGCAGGGCTGTAGAAGGCGCCGGACAGGACCCCTTCCACCTCGTCACGGTCGAGCAGCGCGCGGGCCGCGCCGCCAAACTGGGCATCGCTCTTCATCAAACAACTCCGTGGGCCCGCTCCGAGCGCGGGCCGAAAATCGAGAAAGGGGAGGGCCACGAGGCCAGAGGTCGGGCCGTCGCTACGCCGTCGCAGCGGCCTCGGCGGGAGGGCTCTGGCTCGCGGCGGCGGTGGCCTTGCCGCCCGCCGTGGCCTCGCGGCTCGCGAGGATGGTGTCGACCACCACCTGGTAATCGTCGGCCGCGTGGGTGCCGGCGGCGTACTCGAAGATGGTCTGCCCCTGCGCCGGGGCCTCCTTCACCTTCATCGCCGCGCGGATCGGGGGGAGGCAGCGCTCGCCGAAGTGGGACTTCAGCGTCGTCACGGCCTCGCGGCAGATCTTGGCGCGGGCGTCGTAGAACGTCGGGAGCACGCCCCAGATTTGCACCGGGTGGTGGAGGAGCGCGTTGACGTTCTTCACCGTCTTGATCACCTGCCGGACGCCGACGAGCGAGAGGTAGTCGCAGGCCACGGGCACGAGCACGCTGTCGGCGAAGACCAGCGCGTTCTGGTTCATGAGCGAGAGGCTCGGTGAGCAGTCGAGGACGACGTAGTCGTACCCGGCCGCGGCCGAGGCGAGGCGCTCCTGGAGGACGCGATCCCGGTTCTGTCGGCCGGCGAGGTAGAGCTCGGCGGCGGCGAGCGTCTCGTTCGAGGGCAGGAGATCGAGGTTGGGGCGCACCGTCTTGGTGGCGTCGGCGACGCGGAGCCCCATCACGAGCACGTGGTAGAGCGAGCGCTCCGCCGTCGCGCCGAGCGAGACGCTGACGTTGCCCTGAGCGTCGGTGTCGACGAGCAGAACGCGCTTGCCCTTGGCGGCGAGCCCGGCGGCGACGCTCACCGACGTCGTCGTCTTGCCGGTGCCGCCCTTGTGGTTGAAGACCGCGAGGTAGCGGGGGACGCCCTCGCTGGCCTTGGGCGCCGTGGGGGTGATCCGCTCGCGCTTGCCCGTCGCGGGGGGCGTGGTCGATACGGCGACCGCAGGCTCGCGCCGGCCGAGAGCAGGGCGGAGCGGCAGCGCGGCCGGCCCCGAGGCGACAGCGACGGCCGGCGACGTGACCGACGTGGGCGCCGGGGTCGCTTCGTTGGCGGGCGGCGAGATGTCGGCCGCGGCGATGTCGCCGAGGCGAACCCCGTTCGCCTCGCGGATCAGCTGGCTCCGGCAGCCGAGCGAGCAGGCGTAGTGGCGCCGGCCGCCGACGTAGAGGACCTGCGAGACCAGCTCGGGCGAGAAGCGCTTGGCGCACGCGTCACACGTGGCGAGGTCGCTCTCGGCCCCGGCGCCGCCGCGGTGGCTCTTCTCCAGGCACTTCTGCGAGCAGTAGAACGAGAACCCGCCGTCCCGCTCTTCCATCTGGTAGCGGAACTGGATGTCGAAGGCACCGCTGCAGACACTGCACGTCTCTTGGATTGTCGCCACGGCCTCTCCTGGAGGATCGGGCCTGCCAGCGCCCGGCCGGCAGGCCTCGTTTCAATAAGCCTGGGCGAGCATCACCATAAAAGTGAAGCTCCGGGCAAATTTATTCAGGTCTTTTTCTCGAATTCTGGACGAGCAATGTCCGTCCGCGCCGTGCATCCGTGAGTGAAGCGTCAACTCAATGACGGAAGTGCCGTGCACCGGTGAAGATCATCGCAATTCCCGCGCGATCCGCGGCGGCGATGATCTCCTCGTCCTTCACGCTCCCGCCCGGCTGCGCGACAGCGACGATCCCATGCGCCGCCGCGAGCTCGAGGCCGTCGGGGAAGGGGAAGAAGGCGTCCGAGGCCATCACGGCGCCCTGGGCGAGCTCGCCCGCCTTGCCGACGGCGATCTTCACGCTCTCGACCCGCGACATCTGCCCGGCGCCGACGCCGATCGTGCGGCCGTCACGGGCGAAGACGATGGCGTTGGACTTGACGTGCTTGGAGACCTTCCAGACGAAATCGAGGGCCTGGAGCTCTTCGGCGGTCGGCGCGCGCTTGGTGACGACGCGGCCGCGGGCGACCTCGCCGTCGGCGGTGGCGTCGCGGTCCTGGACCACGATCCCGCCGCTGACGCGCTTGTAGGTCGCCTCGGCGGCGTCGGCAGGCAGCCAGGCGCCCGTGGCGAGGAGGCGGAGGTTCTTCTTCGCCTTGAGCAGCGCGAGGGCCTCCGGGGCGAACCCGGGGGCCACCACGCACTCCAGGAACGTCTCGGCGAGGACCCGCGCCGTGGCGACATCGACCTCGCGGTTGAGGGCGACGATCCCGCCGAAGGCGCTGACCGGATCGGCCTCGCGCGCCACGCGGTAGGCGCTGGCCAGATCGGCTCCGAGCGCCACGCCGCAGGGGTTGGTGTGCTTGACGACGACAGCGGCCGGCCCGGCGTGCTCGCGCACCGCTTCGAGGGCGGCGTCGACATCCACGAGATTGTTGAAGGAAAGCTCTTTGCCGCCCGCCCCGAGCGAGGTGGCCGCGGCCAGGCTGCCCGCCCTGGCGTCGCGGTCCCGGTAGAACGCGCCCGATTGATGAGGGTTCTCCCCGTAACGTAGCGAATACGCTCGCTCGAACGAGAGCGTCAGCAGCGCGGGGTACTTCTCGCCGCGCTTCGGCTCAGCGTCGCCTTCGGCCGAGGAGAGGTAGCCGGCGATCATCCCGTCGTAGGCCGCGGTGTGGCCGAACGCCTTGGCCGCGAGCCGCTGCCGCGTCGCCTGCGACGTTGAGCCCGAGGCCTCGATCTCGGCGAGGATCCCCGCGTAATCGCCGGGATCGCAGACCACGGTGACCCGCGCGTGGTTCTTCGCGGCGGAGCGCACCATCGACGGCCCGCCGATGTCGATGTTCTCGATGATCTCGGCGTGCGTGGCGGCAGCGTTCGCGACCGTCTTCGCGAACGGGTAGAGGTTGACGACCACCAGATCGATCGGCTTGCCGCCGAGGCGCTCGAGATCCGCGTCGTCGATCGCCCCGCGCATGAGGATGCCGCCGTGGACGCGCGGGTGCAGCGTCTTGACGCGGCCATCCATCACCTCGGGCGAGCCGGTGTACGCCTCGACCGGCGTCACCGGGATCCCCGCGGCCGCGAGGGCCTTCTGCGTACCGCCAGTGGAGAGGAGCTCGACCCCGCGGGCCGCGAGGGCCTGCGCGAAGGGGAGAAGATCGGTTTTGTCGGAGACCGAGAGGAGCGCGCGGCGAATCATGGCCTCCCGGTAGCGCGTCGCGGCGCGCGGCGGAAGGCCCTGCGTCAGAGAGAAAAACTCACGCGCCCGGCTGCTCGCCGGCCAGCGGCGCGACGTCGGACGACGACGTCCGCTCGCCCGCTGCGCCCGGGATCACCGGCTCGCCGTCGATGTACTCGAGCACGTTGCGCGCCGGTCCGAAGATGGCCTCGGGATCGGGCACCACCAGCGCTTCACGAAGCACATCATCAACGTGCTCGACGAGGACGAGCCGCAGCGCCTTGAGCACGCGGCGCGGGACGTCGCGGAGATCTTTGCGGTTCTCCTTGGGCAGGATCACCGTCGTGATCCCGCAGCGGTGCGCGGCGAGGAGCTTCTCCTTGAGGCCGCCGATCGGCAGCACCCGACCGCGCAGCGTGATCTCGCCGGTCATCGCGCGGTCGCGGCGGATCGGCACCTTCATCAGCGCGCTGACGATCGCCGTCACCATCGTCACGCCGGCGCTCGGCCCGTCCTTCTTCACGAAGTCGGGGAAGTGCACGTGGATATCGACCTTCTGGTAGATGTCCTTCTCGAGCCCGAGGCGATCGAGGTGCGATCGCACGTAGCTCATGGCCGCGTGGGCGCTCTCTTCCATGCCCTTCTCGAGCAGGCCCGTCACCACGAGCTTGCCCTTGCCCGGGAGCACCGTGGCCTCGGCCTGGAGCAGATCGCCGCCGACCGACGTGACCGCGAGCCCGTTGACGAGGCCGATCTCGTCTTTGTCTTCCTTGCGACCGAGCCGGTACTTGGGCACGCCGAGGAACTTGGGCACGCTCTTGGCGACGACCTCGATCGGCTTCTCTTTGCCTTCGGCGACGACCTTGCGCGCCACCTTGCGGCAGATGCTGGCGATCTCGCGCTCGAGAGAGCGAACGCCGCTCTCCTTCGTGTAGTGGTGAATCACCGTGCGCAGCCCGCCCTCGGTGAAGGTGAAGGGCACGTCGTCGAGGCCGCACTCCTTCTTCTGCCGCGGGACGAGGTACTTCACCGCGATGTTGAGCTTCTCGAACTCGGTGTATCCCGAGAGCTGGATGATCTCCATCCGATCCTGGAGCGGGATGGGGATGCCACCGAGCGTGTTCGCCGTCGTGATGAACATGACGTCGGAGAGGTCGTAATCGAGATCGAGGTAGTGATCATTGAAGCTGTGGTTCTGCTCCGGATCGAGGACCTCGAGCAGCGCCGCCGCCGGATCGCCGCGGAAGTCCGACGACATCTTGTCGATCTCGTCAAGCAAGAACACCGGGTTATTGGTCCCGGCCTTCTTCAGCGATTGAATCAGCTTGCCAGGCAGCGCGCCGATGTACGTGCGCCGGTGCCCGCGGATCTCGGCCTCGTCGCGGACGCCGCCGAGCGAGAGGCGCACGAATTTACGGCCGGTGGAGCGGGCGATCGACTTGGCGAGGCTCGTCTTCCCGACGCCGGGCGGCCCGACGAAGCAGAGCACCGGGCCCTTGAGCTTCTTCGTCAGCGCCTGCACCGCGAGGTACTCGAGGATGCGCTCTTTGATCTTCTTGAGGCCGTAGTGGTCCTCTTCGAGGATCTTCTCGGCCTCGACGAGATCGTGGCGATCTTCGCTCTTTTCGTACCAGGGGAGCTCGAGGATCCAGTCGATGTAGTTACGCACCACGGTCGCTTCGGCGCTCGTGGGGTGCATCATCTTGAGCTTCTTGAGCTCTTTCTTGACCTTGGCGGTGGCCTCTTTGCTCATCCGCTTGGTCTTGAGCTGCTCTTCGACCTCTTGAATCTCGTTCTTGAACTCGTCGCGCTCGCCGCCGCCCAGCTCCTTCTGGATGGCCTGCATTTGCTCGTTCAGGTAATATTCCTTCTGCGTCTTCTCCATCTGCTTCTTGACGCGAGAACGAATCTTCTTTTCGACCTGGAGGATCTCGACCTCAGCCTGCATGAGCTCGATCAAGCGCTCGAGCCGGGCCTTGGGATCTTCCATCTCGAGCAAGCCCTGGCGATCGGCGAGCTTGACGGTGGGCAGGTTGCCGATGATCGCGTCGGAGAGGCGCGACGCGTCGTCGATCGCCTGGACCGACATCAAGACCTCGGGCTGGATCTTCTTGTTGAGCTTGACGTACATCTCGAACGTCGTCTGGACCGAGCGCATCAGCGCCTCGACCTCGACGCTGGCAGGCGCCGTCTCGACGAGATCGTCGTACTCGACCAGGAAGTAGGCGTCGGACTCGACGAAGCGCCGGATCTTCGCGCGGCGCTTGCCCTCGATCAGCACCTTCACCGTGCCGTCGGGCAAGCGAAGGAGCTGCATGATCACCCCGACCGATCCGACCGCGAAGATGTCGTCGGGCGTCGGATCGTTGGTCTTGGCGTTGCGCTGCGCCGCGAGGAAAATCTCTTTCCCGCGGTTCATCGCCTCATCGAGCGCGGCGATCGATCGCTCGCGCCCGACAAAGAGCTGCGAGACCATGTGGGGAAATACGATGATGTCCCGGAGCGGGAGCAGCGGCGCGATGCCTCGCGGGGCCGAGTCCTTGCGGTCGTTGTCGTTCTTGAAGAACATCCTGGTCTTTCACGAGGGATCAAAGGCTCCCCTGCGGAGAGCCCAGGGGCAGCGGACCCAGGATAGGTGAGCCCGCTGGAACAGGACGACCGGGCGGTCGATTCGCCCCCGTGGGCACTCAAACTTCGCCCCCATAGGCGCTCGAATCAAACCCCGAACCCGCCAGCTTGCCAGTAGGCCTCTGAATCGGTGCGCGCCAGCGCACGGGGTTTGGGGTCGCTTGCGGCCCCATCGTAACGACCTGGCCGCTTGCAGGCGGCCCCATCGTTACGCCAGCTCTGCTTCTTTCGTGTAGACGATCAACGGCGCATCGTGCTTGAGGATCACGTCCTCGCTCACGACGACCTCCTTGATCCCGGTGCGTGAGGGGATGTCGTACATGATGTCGAGCATCGCCGCTTCGAGGATGGCGCGGAGGCCGCGGGCCCCGCTGTTGCGGTCGAGCGCCGACTTCGCGACCGCGACGAGAGCGGGCCGGGTGAACTTGACCTTCACGCCATCCATCTCGAACAGGCGCTGGTACTGCTTGACCAGGCTGTTCTTCGGCTTGGTGAGGATGTCGATCAGCGCCTCTTCGTTGAGCTCGTGCAGCGTCGCTACGACGGGGAGGCGGCCGATGAACTCGGGGATGAGGCCGAACTTGAGCAAGTCCTCCGGCTGGACCTGGCTCAGCAGATCGCCGAGCTTGTACTCTTTCTTCGATTTGATATCAGCGCCGAACCCGAGCGTATTCTGCCCGATCCGCCGCTGGATGATCTGGTCGAGCCCGACGAAGGCGCCGCCGCAGATGAACAGGATGTTGGTCGTGTCGACCTGGAGGAAGTCCTGCTGCGGGTGCTTGCGCCCGCCCTTGGGCGGCACGTTGGCGATCGTCCCCTCGATGATCTTCAAGAGCGCCTGCTGCACGCCCTCGCCCGACACGTCGCGGGTGATGCTGGGGTTGTCGCTCTTGCGGCTGATCTTGTCGATTTCGTCGATGTAGACGATGCCGCGCTGCGCCCGCTCGACGTCGTGATCGGCGTTCTGCAGGAGCTGGACGATGATGTTCTCCACGTCCTCGCCGACGTAGCCGGCCTCCGTCAGCGTCGTCGCGTCGGCGATCGCGAACGGGACGTTGATGATCTTCGCCAGCGTCTGGGCGAGGAGCGTCTTGCCCGAGCCGGTGGGCCCGAGGAGGAGGATATTCGATTTCTGGAGCTCGACGTCCTCGCTCGTCACGCGGCTGTCGATGCGCTTGTAGTGATTGTGCACAGCCACCGCGAGGATCTTCTTCGCGCGGTTCTGGCCGACTACATACTCATCCAGCGTCGCCTTGATGTCCGCGGGCTTCGGGATCGGGGTCGCACCCGTGTAGGGTTCGTCCTTCTCGACCTCTTCCGCGATGATGTCGTTGCACAGCCCGATGCACTC
>Ga0105048_10001081_pt1 | contig 43872 bp, 34 predicted proteins | sample MAT05_FD_78382 | JGI IMG/M metagenome (GOLD analysis project Ga0105048, IMG submission 78382) | Freshwater microbial communities from Lake Fryxell liftoff mats and glacier meltwater in Antarctica - MAT-05 | ecosystem: Environmental > Aquatic > Freshwater > Ice > Liftoff microbial mat | place... | reverse complement strand
GCCGAGCCCACGCCCACGCGAACGCCAGTCACCTAATCACCTGACCCGGGGCCGATGGTCTCCTGAAACTCCTGCAAATCGTTGCCGATCGCCATCGCCAGCGCCAACAGCCGCTCCAGCGCCTCCTGAGGTGAACTGAAGCGCACCGTAATGCAACCCGGAGACAACTCCACCCCCTCCGGCAGATCCCGCAACTTCTGGCTCGCTACCTGAACCGGAGCTTCCACCACCACCCGGGGCTGACTCGTCCACGTCCGCCGCAGATCGCTCAGCGCCTGCCCAACCTTCTCCCGCCTCCGTAACTCATACTCGGCGTCCGTGCCCGAGGCCATCCGCCGCAAATGCGCCGCCAGCGCTTCGGGAGTCGTCACACTGCTCGAGCCCACCTGCGCAGTGGAACACGCCTCCAGAATCTGCTGAGCCCTCCGGCGGCGGACCCTCAGCAGAGCCTCAATGTCCGCACGTTCCAGCCAGGGGCGGGGAAGCGAATCCAGTTCCCGGCAAATGTCGTCAACACGGTGAAGCCAGGCGGGTTGGGCAGGCATGAGTGTGAGAGAAAGAGCTACTTCCATGTTAGTGCGCGACCGCGCAGAACCTGCGGTTTGCGGAAGCATGATAAGTCGGGTTATCATGCTTCATGCCCGATTTCGCACTCGTCCGGCAGGGCGCGGAGTCCGACGAACAACTGGTCGCCCTCTGGCTCCACGGCCGGCCACCCAACACCCAGAGAGCCTATCGCCGCGACGCCGGCCTGTTCCGCCAATGCTGCCCCGGCGACCTCCGCCAGATCACGCTGGCCAACCTGCAGGCCTTCGCCGATTCCCTCACCACCTCCGCCGCCAGCCAGCGCCGAACCCTGAACGCCGTAAAAAGCCTGATCGCGTTCGGCCACCGAATCGGATATCTGCCCTTCGACGTGGGAGCCGTAGTGCAGCTGCGGAGGCCGAAAAACACCCTCGCGGCCCGCATCCTCGACCGCGAGTCCGTGCTGCGGATGATCGACCTCGAACCCGGCCCGCGCAACCAGTCCCTGTTGCGCATGCTGTACGATTCCGGGCTTCGCGTATCCGAGCTAACCAGCGTCACCTGGGCCGACGTCCAGCCCCGGAACCACGGCTGCTGCCAGATTACCGTCATGGGGAAGGGAAGCCGGACCCGGGTGGTTCTGATTGGTCCCGGCGCGTTCGCCGCGCTGCCCACGCGGGGCGCACCGGAAGAACCCGTCTTCCCGTCGAAGTCCGGGCGGCCGCTGGATCAGAGCCGCGTCTGGAGGATTGTGCGCGAAGCGGCCAGAAGGGCCGGGATTGAGGCCAACGTCAGCGCCCACTGGCTGCGGCACGCCTGCGCTTCGCACGCCCTCGACGGCGGAGCCCCGGTCCACCTGGTCCAGCAGCAGCTGGGGCACGCAAGTCTGGAGACCACCACGCAGTACTCCCACGCCCGCCCCGACGACGGCCTGTTTCGCTACCTCGGCTGATGAGGTGTGGCTTAACGGGACATCAATCCCCTACGCAAAACCACGTGCGCTGGAGTGTATCTTCGCGATTCCGAAGTTTTGCCAAACGGCTGCGCAGCTCCGGATCGCTTTGCCTGGCCAGAATCTTCAAGTAAAGCCGGATTGCCTCGGCCAGCGCCGCTTCGGCGCCCCCCTGGAAATCCGCTGGACTCAAATTGTAGAAGGATAACTGGCCCTTCGTATCGACCGACGGAGACCACCACGTTTCGTAAGCCTCCGCCTGGATTTTCCACAGGCCGGCGTGATTCAGATTCCGCCACGTGGGCGAGGTGAGCAGGCGAATGACCCTGTAATGCAATGGGGCATCCGCCGCCGAGGCTTTCAATAAATCCTCGTATGGGTTGGGCTGACAGTCCCCCACGCGCAGTAATCGGACCAGGGCGTTGGCTCCCGCCTGTGTCCCGCTCAGATGACTGACTACTCTGCGCAACAGATTGTGCTGGTAATTCTCGAACGCCTGAATTTCATTCCAGCGATATTCGAGAGCAATGTTGCCGGCGATTTTTACGGTGCGGACATCAGGAAGTGGCTTCCGCCTCCGCTCCAGCCTCTTTGCCTCAGCGTCGGCACGCATGAGAAGACCGGCCCAGGGTTGGGGTTTAGCAGATCGCTCGGCAGCTTCCACATATTGTTCGCCGCTATGGGAGGTTCCACATCGGCGCTGGGGTTCAGGAAGAGTTTGTGGTTGACCGCGGCCGCGCTCGCCGGACACGGTGTTTTCGATTTCTTTCATCACCTGATGATTCAGAATGCAGGTGTCCCTTTGTGGTGGCCCGGCTTCTGTATGTCGTTCGACGTTCTCGCTGGCGGCTTCTTAGCCGTGCTGCTGACGAGACGTCCCGGATTTGAGAGGGCTCTTTGAGGCGCAGGAACTGGTGTCTGGTCGGGTCCGGTGCTCTTTGCTGGCCGCAAACCGAGTACTCCCACGCCCGCCCCGGCGACGGCCTGTTCCGCTACCTTACGGCCGCTGACTGATCACGCGCGCCGGAGAGCCCACCGCGGTCGCCCACGACGGAACCGGCTTCGTCACCACGGATCCGGCTCCAATGGTCGCGCCGTCTCCCACGTCGGCCATGATGATCGCCGCCGCGCCAATCCAGCAGTCCGCTCCAATCACAGTCAGAGGAAACAGATCCGCGTTGGCGGCCAGCAGTTCGCCGGAAATCTCGTCGCGGCCGTGCTGATTTTTGCCCGCCAGAATCTGAACCTGGGACGCAATCTGACACCGCGCGCCAATGTCGCACCGGCCCAGTATGCTGTACGGTCCGATATACACGCCCGAACCGATCCGGCTATGCGGATGCGCCATCAGAGCGCCGAACGACAGGCGGCTGTCCAGCGCGCAGGAATCCAGCGTCAGGTAATAGAACGCCACCCGAAGGTAGTCGCCCGGAATCCCGGGAAACAGCGCGAACAGGTGCGTGAAGCAAACAAAAGCGCCGTGGGATCTTCCAAAACCCGTAAGCAGGGCGGGCAGGAAAGCCAGGGCAAGACTAACGCCGGTAATCAGAGCTTTCGCGACCTGTTTCATCCGGAGAGCACAGCCAGCTTTGGCCGCGGCCCGGAGCGGCGGGGCGGAGCGCCCGTTTCCAGCAGCGCCTGATAATAGGCTTCCAGTTCCTGAACCGCGGTGTCCATGGAGAAGCGCGCGCGGCAGGCGGCATGCCCGTTGCCGCCCATCCGGACCCTCAAAGGCTCATCCCGCAGCAGACGCAGAATCGGCGCGGCAAAACTCTCCGGAGCGCGGTCCCGCACCAGGAATCCGGTTTGCACCTCGTCAATGGCTTCGGCGTTCCCTCCCACATCGCTGGCCACCACGGGGAGACCCGCGGCCATGTACTCCAGAATGGAATTGGAAAACCCTTCACTGAGCGAGGAAAGGCACCCGATGTGCATATGCTGAAGGTACCACTGGACCTGACCACGGCCAGCGGTAAAGATCACGCGGTCGGCAATGTCCAGACGGCGGGCCTGATCCTCAAGCCCGGGTTGCAGAGACCCGGACCCCACCAGCAGGAACACGGCATCGGGGATCTGGCGGGCCACCAGGGCGGCGGCATCCAGAAACAGCGGGATGTCCTTCACCGGACGGTAGTTAGCCACCATGCCCACAATCCGTTTTCCTTCAGGCAGCGCCACCGCTCCTTCGCCACCGCTGTGCCCGGCACACTGAAATACCTCCATGTCGACGCCGTTGTACAGCACGTCCACTTTGTCCGCGGAGACAACTTCCCGCTCCACCGCAACCTGTTTCGCGGCCTCCGAGTTGGCCACCACGCGGGTCACATAGCGGTTCAGCAGGCGCATCGCAAAGAGAATGGCCGGAGTGTAATAGTAGCCGAGATTGCGGCGGCTGGACAGGATCACCGTGCCTCGGCAAAGCACTCCCAGCAAAGCGGCCACCAGCGAGGATTTGAACATAAACCCCTGAACTATCTGAATCCGGTGGCGGCGAATGTAGGCGGCGATGCGGAATAACCGGAGGAATCCGGAGGGGGACAGCAGCCGCCCGGGGAGAGGGAAGTTCAGCAGTTCGATTTTCCCGGCAATGCCAGCGTCACGGGAAGAGGTTTCAAGCGTGGCGAGCTGAACGTGAAACTTCTCGCGGTTCAGCCTGGACCCCAGATTTACGATCTGACGTTCCGTTCCGGCGTCTGCCGCCAGGGAATCCACCAACCACAATACGCGAGCGGGTTTCCGCATCTTCTCGCCAGTTTCACAAAATTGAGAACGAAGTTAGTATACACCTCTTATCGGCAAAAACGAGCCGTTACTTCAGTCCTCTGTAGTAGGTCTCCAGTACCCTGACGGCAACCGGAAGGCTGAAGCGGCCCCGACAGTCCTCCAGCCCGGCGCGCCCCATACTGGCCGCCAGTTCGGGGTCCTTCAGCAGAGTCAGCAGGCCGGCGGCGAAGGCCTCCGGAGTGCGTTCCCGAATCAGCAGTCCCGTACGGCCATCCACCACCGCCTCGCCGACTCCTCCCACGTCCATCGCCACTACGGGAAGCTCCGTGGCCATGTACTCCAGCACGGAGTTGGAAAACCCCTCACTGTGCGAAGAGAGGCATGCGATGGTCATCCGGCGAAGCAGCGAGGGTACGCTGCCCACGCCCCCGGTGAAGAAGATCCGCCCGCCGAGCCCCAGACTCGCCGCCAGTTCCTCCAGCTCAGGCTGCAGCGTGCCCTGGCCCACCAGCAGGAAAACGGCATCCGGCACCTGCGTAGCCAGCAGCGCGGCGGCCCGGATGAAGAGAGGTAAATCCTTCACCTCGCGGTAGTTGGCGACGATACCCACCACCCGGCATCCGGCTGGCAGCGCGGGGCCGCCGGAATCGTCGGCGGCTTCGGGAACCTCGCTCCGGGGCCGGAACCGGGTAATGTCGACGCCGTTGTACAGCACGTCGATGCGGCTGGGGTCGAAGCCCTCAGCCTCGGCGGCGACCCGTTTGGCGGCTTCGCAGTTGGCGGTCAGCCGGGTGACGCCCCGGTTCAGCAGCCGGACGATCTTCAGCCAGTTTGGCGTGTAGTAATAGCCAAGATCGCGGCGGCTGGTCAGCACAACCGGAGTTCCGGCAAGCGCTCCGGCCACCACGCCCGCAATGCCGGATTTCACCATGAAGCAGTGGACGATATCGATCCGCTCCGCCCGCAGATAGCCGGCCAGCCGCCACAACTGCCGGATGCCGCCGGGAGCCCAGATTCTCTCCAGCGGAAAGGCTACCGGGTGGGGGAACACGTCCAGCACGTAGTCTGGCTGAGTGGATTCAAAAGTCGCCAGCCGCACATCAACGCCGGAACTGTCGATCAACCGCCCCAGCTCCAGCATCTGCTGTTCGGTTCCGGCTTTGCAGACCAGAGAATCCACGATCCACAACACACGGACCGCTGGTCGTGTCTGCGCTAAAACTGGCGAATGCAGTGGCTGGCTCCTCCCCGTTCCTCTCAAGGATCTCAAATGGCCCCGGCGTGCCTCACGACAGGACGTCTGACGAAGGAAGTCTCGGCTGCTCCGGTCGGCGAGCATTGCGAAATTCCTCCAGAGTGAGGACCGGAATCTCATCCACCACCAGCCGGAAGGCAAACCGCGCGGCCAGGTTATCCTGCTGCTCACGGCTAAGTAAGTCGAAGTGTGTCAAAGACTTAGCCGCGGCCTTACGGGAATCCTTTTCCAACCTGACCCGGGTTTCGGCACTCAGCGCGCCGATGTAGGCCTGTACCTGCTCCTCGCGAAATTCGGCGTAGCGGTTCTCCAGTTCAATGGCCGCCGCCGCGGTTGCCCGGGTGGTCGCGTCGGCGTCGGTTTGCTCCTTTCGTCTACGGGACGACAGGAAGTCCGCCGGAGGCAGAATCCCGTCGCGCAGGAAGGTAACGTACATCCCTGCCGGGTTTTCAAAGCGCTTCGGATCGCTTTCGATGATGGAATCGATCCATTCCACCTGTTCTTCGATCCGCGCATCGTCGGATAAACCGAACAGCAGGCGTCTGGCGGCCTTCTCGGCCACTCCGCGAGCCACCAGCAGAGCCAGACGTGCGTTGAAGTCGGCATCCACCAGGGCACTATCGTCCCTTTGACGAAAGTCCTCCCGGGGCTGATCCCGGAAGATCGGACCGGCGACGAAGATCAGCTTCAGATCCGTGCCGTCCACCGTGCGGCAGAGTTCCCACTCAGAGATGTACCCTATCTGCTGTAACTCGTTGAGGGCAGGGGACAACTGCTCATTGGCGCGGGAAAACTGGGACCAGACCTTGATGTTCAGTTGCTGACACAATTCCAGGTAGCGCTTCTGAAACGGGCGGCGGGAAGCGTAAAACCAGATGTACAGCAGAGGCACCAGATTCTTCGCGATGTCGCTGCGGAGCTGCTGGTAATACTCCAGCGCGATGGGCAGAACGTAGCCGTGGTTCAGATTCTCCAGCTGCCAGTCGCTGAGGAAGACGTAATTCTGCTCGGCGACGTGGCCATCGGGGAGCACCTCACCGGCGGTGAACACCTTCTCGAACACGTGAAAACGATCCCGAACATAGCGCTTGGTGCGGGCCAGGTAAACGGCGCCTTCGCTCTTGATCAGGGTGCCGGCCATGCGGTCCAGCCACTGGTCGACCTCGGCATAACGCTTGCCGGTCGGCTTCAGTCCAAGGGCTCGGAGCAGTTGGTAGGTGGTGAACCCGATAGGGTTCTGCACCACTCCGTTTTTCTTCCGCAGTTCGGCCACAATCGACTGAAACGCAATGTACTTATCCAGATCCGCCGTATTGGGCAAACCACGCGAGGTGCCCATGATGGTGGCCTTGGCCTCGCTCTTGATGCCGCCTGGAAGCTCGCGGGTTACGGTGATGACTTTTTCCTGCTTCCGCTGCCCTGTGCTGGCGGTGGAGGAGAAGAATCCCAGCGAGTTCAGGTTCTTTTCGATGCGCACCACGCGGGTGGTGGCGACGGTGTTCTGCACGCCCGGCGGGTCGGCCAGATCGAGCAGCGTTTGCTGGGCGGGCGGCGGGTCTGAGGGTGGAGCCGGGTTCTGCATCAGCGTCTCGATGGTGTCACAGGTTTGTTTCACAAGGCAACAGACAAATCGACCGGGAAAACAGGACGCCCCCGCTGATTTGGTGGCCCTTTTGTTGTTGTGAGAACTGTAAAGCAAACTATAAGAACTATTGTCTTTTTCAAGCCCATGATTCCAATGGTTTTAAGTGCCATTTGGTTCGTCTGAGGGACGATATTTCTTCGTCTGAGGGACGATACGCTTTCGTCTGAGGGACGATGTTTCTTCGTCTGAGGGACGTGCCTTCGTTCGTCTGAGGGACGATAGTGCTTTCGTCAGAGGGACGATAGTCCGGCGCCCTTCGTCTGAGGGACGATACGTTGTTCCATCGCCTCGATGATCCGTTCGCTGGCCCGGCCGTCCCCGAAAAGGTTCCTGCCCGCGGCGGAAGCCCGGTCCCACTCGGCGGGGTTGTCCAGCAGCAGGGTGGCGGCGGCGAGGATCGCCCGGGGGTCGGTTCCGGCCAGAATGGCGGCTCCGGCCTCGACGGCTTCCGGCCGCTCCGTGCGATCACGCAGCACGATGACCGGGACCCCCAGCGATGGCGCTTCTTCCTGCACGCCGCCGGAATCGCTGATCACCAGCGACGCCTGCCCCAGCAGCGCGGCGAACCCGGGGTAATCGAGAGGCGTGGTGAGCTCCACGGCGGTCGGCCCCAGGATGCGGTGGACCACGTCGCGAACCTGTGGGTTCGGGTGGACGGGGAAGACGATGCGGAGACCGGGGCGGCGGGAGAGCTGGGCGATGGCGCCACAGATTCGCTCCAGAGGCTCGCCAAAGCTCTCGCGCCGGTGGGCGGTTACCAGGATCAGTCTTTTGCCCGGCGAGGCCACCACGGGGCCTCTGCGTTCGAGGATGCGGTACAGGGCATCGATACCCGTATTGCCTGTGACCACGATGTCCCGCTCAGGGATCCCCTCGGCCAGCAGGTTCCGGCGGGCTCCCTCGGTAGCGGCGCAGTGGAGGGCGGCAAGCCGGGTGGTGAGGACGCGGTTCATCTCCTCCGGGAAGGGTTCGGCGGGGTTCCCGGTGCGGAGGCCGGCTTCCACGTGCACCACCGGGACGTGGGCCCAGAAGGCGGCAAGGGCTCCGCAAAGCGTGGTGACGGTGTCGCCCTGGACCACCACCGCGCCGGGGCGGGCTTCGGCCAGAACTTCCCCCAGGCCGGCGAGGATTCGTCCGCTGACGGAGGCCAGCGACTGCCCGGACGTCATGGCGTGAAGGTGCCACTCCGGGCGGATTCCGAAGAGCGCGAGGGCGTCGTCCAGCAGCTCGCTGTGCTGGCCTGTGGCGCAGACCTGGGTGGTCCAGAGGGGCCGGAGTTCACGCAGGCGGAGAACCAGCGGCGCGAGTTTGATGGCTTCCGGGCGAGTGCCGGGGATGACGAGTACCCGGAGGGGCATTTCGATCTCCTCAACGATAGCAGGCGGCCCGTCAGCCAGAAGCGGGTTCCGGCGTTACCGGACGGCCTGAGGCTGGACGTGCCGCCTGCCGCGATCCAGGCGGAGCCATCGTTCCAGAACCAGCATGTACCACAGCTGGAGCGGCCGCTGGTGGTCACTTTCCGATTGCTGGACGGTCCGGGTGACGCTGCCTTTGCGGAGCCATCCCTCCCGTTCGAGCAGCGAGTTGCTGTTGAGGGTTTGCAGCTCCTCCGACCAGATTCCGGAAAGCCAGCGTTCCACCGGGATATTGAATCCGCTTTTGCGGCGCTCGGCGACTTCGGGCCCGACGCGGCGGCGGACGATGGCGCGGAGCACGGCCTTCAACTCGCCTCCATGCAGCCGGACGTTGATCGGCAGAGCGGCGGCGAACTCCCAGAGCTTCTGGTCGAGGAAGGGCGAGCGGGCCTCGACGCCCCAGTACATGGAAGCGCCATCGACCTTGGTGAGGTACTCGGCGACGAAGCGGTAGCGGCGTTCGTAGTTGAAGTAATCCCGCACCAGGTTGTGGCCGCTTTCGGGTGATCGTGGGATGGAGCGGTGGGAGAGCCTGAGGGACCCAAGGCGCTCGCCGAGCAACTGGTGCTGTTCGAACCAGGGGAGGCCGTTATTGGCCGCGGTGACCGCTCCGAGTCCACCCAAACCGTAATCCACCATACGCCAGGCGCGACGGAGCGGCGCTGAGCGCATGGCGATGGGTTCCAGGCTTTTCCAGGCGGGCGCGAGAAATCCTGGCACGAAGCGGCGCATTTTCTGCGCGTACCAGAGGCGCAGCTGATGGGGATAGCCGAGGAACACGTCGTCGCCGCCGTCGCCGGTCAGCAGGACGGTGACGCGGTCGCGAACGGCGTGGCAGACCTGCAGCATGCCGACGGCCGAGGTGCAGGCGAACGGCTCCCCGTAGGCGGCGCTGATGTCGTCCAGCAGGGGCTTTTGCTCCGGCTCCACTTCGATCACCTCGTGGGGGATCCCGAGGAGTTCAGCGGTTCGGCGGGCCTGGGCGCTTTCATCGCCCTGATGGCCGGGAGTACCGACGGTGAAGGAGCGGATGTCGGCTCCGGCACGCGACATGGCCCAGCAGACGAGGGCGGAATCGATGCCGCCGCTGAGCAGTGTTCCCACGGGAACGTCGGAAACCAGGCGGATGCGGGCGGCTTCCAGCAGCAGTTCCTCGGCTTCATCGACGGCGTCGGCGAAGCTGATTTTGCGGCTGCCGGGTTCGGGGAGTTGCCAAAAGGAGCGCTGGGAGCAGCGGCCATTGCTCCACTCGAGGATTGTCCCCGGGGCTTGCTTTTGGACGCCTTCGTAAATGGCATGATCGTCACTGACCCAGCCAAATTCGAGGAATTCGAGGACGGCGCTGGAATTCAGCCGGTCCGGCGCCAGGCCGGCGTCACGCAGAGCGGTGACGGTGGAGGCGAAGGCGATGCTGTTGTTCCGCTCCACCCAGACCAGCGGTTTGACGCCGAGGCGGTCCCGGATCAGGATGAGTCTTCGCTGAAGGTTGTCCCAGATGCCGATGGCGAACATGCCGCGCATGCGGGCGACGAGGGCGTCGACACCCCACTGGCGGTACCCGTGTACGATGATTTCGGTATCGGTATCGGAGGTGAATCGGCAGCCAAACTGCTCGAGTTCTTTGCGGATTTCCCGGAAGTTGTAAATGCAGCCATTGAACACGACGCCGATATGACCGTCGGAGGACAGCATGGGTTGATGGCCGGCTTCACTGAGATCGAGGATGGCGAGGCGGCGGTGCCCCAGAGCCGCGCCCGGCCAGAGTTCGAGGCCGGCGGAATCGGGCCCCCGGCGGGCGAGCGAATCCGTCATGGCCCGCACCGCCGAGGAAAGGGTGCTGGTGGGCGCGTCCGCGATATAGCCGGCTATTCCACACATATGGCGAAGGCTGGACGGAGTGAGGTCCCGTCGTACAGCAAATAGTGTACATGAGACATAAGCAGAACGGGCGCTGGTACGAGAGAGATAAGTCAGAGTACTTTCGTACCGGGGGGCTGTACGGCGGGAGCCTCCCGGCACAGTTGTTACACTGGAGAACTCAATCTCTGTTTGGACGTAAATGAAATTCAAGTTAAACGGAAAAAGCGCTCTGGCGGCCGTGTTCGCCCTGTTTCTTTTCCTGACGGTTTTCTTACACTGGGCGGCTGGCACGTTCGTGTCCGAGTGTGGCCGTTATGGGGACGAAGGCATGCACTATGTCACGTCGCTGTTTCTGAAGGACTTTCTGCTGTCCGGCACGTGGTCGAAGCCGATGGCCTTTGCTCAGGACTACTACCTCCACTTTCCGAAGGTTGGTCTGGGAAACTGGCCACCGTTCTTTCCGATGGTGAACGCGGCCTGGATGCTGGTTATGGGCGATTCCCGCATCGGGCTGATGACGCTGTCCGCGATCTGGACCGCGATTATGGCGTTTCTGGCGTGGCGCGATGTGCGGGACGAGGGAATTGTCGCGCTGGTGGCCTGCGCCGCGCTGATCGCGTCTCCGACGTCGCAGTACCTCACCTCCATGGTGATGGCGGAAATCCTGCTGACCATTCTGACGTGGCTGGCCTTCCGTTGCCTGCTCTGGTATCTGGACTCCGGGCGCCCGCTGATGGCGGTGGCGTTCGGTATTTTTGCCATGCTGGCCATTATGACGAAGGGCAATGCCTGGGTTTTGGCGCTGGCCGCTCCGCTGACGATTCTGCTGACTGGTAACTGGCGGAGGCTTCTGGACAAATGGCTCTGGCTGGGGATCGGCATTATCGCGGTGGTTTGCGTGCCGTACACCTTATGGAGCATGAAAATGGTGGTCCACGGGTGGGATTCCACTTCGGCTCCGGGTGCGGAACGTCTATTGTTGTCGGCGAAACTGCATTTGCAGTATATGGTGTGGATTATCGGCTGGCCGCTGTTCCTGATCGTCCTTGCGGGTATCCGGGAGAAGGTTTTCAGACCTTTGTTCGCGGGACGTAAACCGGAATCCTTCTGGACCGGGATGCTGGTGCTGGGAATTACGGTGATGGGATTTCACATTGCCATTCCCACCAGCATTGAGCCTCGCAAGATCTACCAGATCACTCCGGTTCTGGGCGTGTTTCTGGCTGCCGGGCTGGGTTTTCTGGCGCGGCGTCTGGCGTCGGTTATTCCGGGCTGGCCGGCTCCGGCGCTGTCCGTGGCCACTCTTGGAGCCCTGGTATTCTTAGGGACAACCTTCGGAATTCAGGAGTCCTGGCGGCCGGGATTTGGTCCTGCAATCGAGAAAATTCTGTCCCTCGGAGATACGGAACGGGCGGCTGTTCTTGTCTCTTCGAATCCATTTATGCTGGATCAGGAAGCCGGAATTATCGCCTCCTGGGCGGAGGTGGACCGGGCGAAAGGCAATTATCTGGTCCGCGCCAGCAAGCAGCTTCTGGGGGTCAGGGTGGACGTTCCGCGGTTCGAGTTACCGGCCCGCTTTCACACGGCGGACGAAATACAGTCCGCGCTGCTGGCCGTGCCGGTGTCCTACGCGATTGTTCACCATACGCCGTCGCAGCGGGATTACCTGTATGTGAAGTTACTGGACGATATGCTGGCGGCGCATCCGGAATCGTGGCGGCCTTTTTACAGCTCCACGCGGCAGATTGAGGGCAAGCCGCATGAGCTTCGTGTTTTCCGGTCCGTGGCGCCCTGGCAGGGCAAGCCGGTGAAGATTAACATTGATCTGACGCAGCGGATTGGCGAGAAGCTGGCCACCCCGGGCGGAGAGACGAAGTAAGCGAGCGGACGGCGGGAGACCGGTTTGGACAGCCTCCCGCGAGTTTTCCCTGAAGAACAGATCAGGGGATGACGACCGCCGATTTGTCGCTGGTTTCCACCAGCTGATTACCGGAATCCAGCCATTCCGCCTGGTAGTAGAGCAGGCGACCGCTGAGCGCGGGTACCTGGATCTCACACCCCGCGGAACATGCCGCCGCGCCGGTGGCGAAGGATTCAAACGAGAACCCTTCCGTGCTGCTGTCAGTGAGACAAGCCTCGTCTCTCTGGCTGCAGCGAAGTTTGGTGTCGTAACCAAACCTGACGCGAGCCTGGGTGGCGCCCGGGCGTTCCGGCAACCGGACCGTCAGGCCTCCGAACTCGTTCCGAACCGCCGTATCGAGACGGAACTCAGGTAACTCCGCAAGCACGACGACATTGCGGACTTCTTCCACCCGAAAACCGGAAGGAATCATCACCGACTTACCTGATGGGTGAGCGGAGGAGGTGTAGTAGGCTCCGGGAAAGCCTGGCGCTCCGAAGCCATAGGTCAGGAAGCGGCTTTTCTGTCCGGCGGGATCGGAATTGCTGATGGCGTACTGGCGGACGCCGCCGACCCCTGGCTGAGCGGTAGCGACACAGGGGGAATTGGCCCATCCGCTGCCGGTGAGGCAATCGGGCGACGGGTAGATGCGGGGCGCATTGACAAACGTTTCGCCCGCCGCCGATCCGGAGACGCATTCGCCGGCCCGGAGTGCGTGGCAGAAGCTGTAACCGGGGGCCGAGGCGATGTTGCTGTTGGCGCCGCTGGCGTCCTGCAGAATGCGGCTTCCCACCCAGCCGATGAGAGGAAGCTTTTTGTAGTTGACTGCTCCAATTACGCCGATCTTCCAGACGTCGCCGCTCACCTGGCTGATGGCGCGCGCGCCGATGGAGTTGCTGTATCCCGAGCCGGGGTTATAGGCGTTGGAATCGATGGCCCATTCGAGGTCGGTCGGATTTGTGGCGGCGTTCTGCGAAACCGATGGGTACTGCTGAACGGTTCCGCCAACTGGCGCGGTTACTCCGCTGAAGGAAGGTGGTCCGATCTGGTTCGCCCTGGCGGGGTATGCTCCCAGCTCCTGGAGAGGCACGTTGTACTTGGCGGATCCCAGGGTAATGAAGTTCACGTTATCGCCATTGCGACCGACGTTGTAGTGACTGGCCCCGTAGGCGTTGATGAGATCCACGTAAGAAACCGATCTGTCGTTATTGAACGTGGCGAACATTACCGCGTTATGGCAGGCGTTTTTTCCTCCGGCGTTCATTCGCCCCGTCCAGTTCGCGGTGTGCTGGAACTGGGCGCTCAGGGTGGCTACGCAGTTGGCTCCAGGGCGGGAGCCATTGAAGCAGCACCAGTCCCAGGAAGCATTGCGCTGCATTACCACCTGAAGTTCTCCTCCGGCGAGTTCGGTTACCTGAACCACCAGAAAATGTTCACTGTCCGGTCCGTGGATCACGTTCGGGTCATAGATATGACTTCCCGGGCGCAACAGGGCGGGCTGAGTAAAGTTGCCATTCCAGTTGCAGGCCGGAAAGTTGGCTTTCTCCAGAGCGGAAGGAGCGATATTGCACGGATGACCGGGGAACTTCGCGGTAAAGCACTGGTTTCCGGTGGCCCCGAAGTCCTTGTATTCCTGGCTGATATTGGTGGGGCACTGGGTATCGTAGCTGGTATCGATGGGCCACGGCAGTGCCGTATTGGAAGACCAGGATCCATTGCGCATGATGGCCGCGGGCTTCACCTCAAAGGGTCCGCCGTGCAGCTTGCTGGTGTTGTTGGATGCCAGGATATTGAAGATCATGCTCACGGTCTTCGGGGGCCAGGTGGTGCCATACACCGAATGGCAGGCTCCCCACTGGGCGGCGGGAAGTCCGGTTCCGTCCAGAGTATGAACCAGCGATACCAGGGCTCCCTGTTCCAGGTCGAGCGTGGCCACCCAGCACGGTCCGCCATCCTGTCCGCTATACATCTTGTAGAAGAAGGCGCGGCTGCCGGACATACCTCCAAAACTGGTGTTGCTGTTCCAGTTCCCGTAGATGGTTTCGTTGTAGTTCGGGAATCCGGCCCGGACGAGGCTATTCAGGTCTTTGCCCTGCGACGGGGGAGTGACGTTGGTCCACTCCATCTGCTCGTCGGTTTCCGGGAAGTCTCCCCAGAAGCCGCCGTTGTACGGATAACTTACCTCGCGCACCCAGTCGCCCTTGTAGACCACCTTGTACACGCACTGAATCCCTGCCGCGGTGGCCGACGTGACATAGAACACACGGGCATCGTCACCGGAGCCAAAGGGCGATGACGCCGCGATGATGGTTCCGGTATAGGGGCGGTCGGCGGCCGGCATGGTGCCAAGTTTGGAATGCGGAATCCGGAACAGTCCCAGCCGGCGGACTACGGCTCCGTCGTTGGAGACGAAGTAAAGAGTCCGTTCGGAGAAGGAAGAAGCCGGGATCGCGCAGGAATGGCCGCGGATGTTATCGGCCGTCACTACTTCCGCCGGATGGCACTGGAAGCCGGCGGCGACGGTATTGGACTGACGGGAGCCGGACATCTTCAGCCGGAATCCGACGGAGATCGAACCGGAGCTGGTCACTTTGCGTACCCGGATACTCCAGGGGTAGGAGGTCGCCGCCATACTGGTGCCGTTGACGGTCTCGGACACGGTGATGGAGCCGGCGTTCTGGACGCTGGCCACGGTGCACAGTTCGCTGGGGAGACAGCCGGATCCGGGAACACGGATGCGGTTACCCGGATTCAGCGCCATCGGGAAGTAGTTTGCGGCGGTTGGATTCAGGGTAAGGGTTCCGTTGCTGGCGGTAACGCCGGTAACCGGCATTACCCATCGGTCGCGGTTGACGGTGGCTCCGCCCCAGCCGGAGAACAGCGCGAAGGGGAATCCCTGCGGCCATGCGCGGTCGGGGTCGTTGGGGCTGCCATCCACGCGTACACTGGATCCGGTGGGGAGAGTGACCCGGAAGGGCTCGCCGGCGCATCCCCGGGAGGGATCGGTAACGATGCAGATTTCCACTGCGCGGTCTTCCGCGCCGCCGCCGCCTTCAGTGCCCGAGCCGTAAACGACCAGGCCCAGATTATCCAGAGCCCGCAGGATGTCGTTGGAACCAAGGGCGGTGGTTGAGTACAGGTCGAGAGGGTTGGTGCCGGAGGTTGAGGCCACAGTTGGCGCCGGAGGTGGAGGCCAGGATGGAGGCCAGCCATTCAGGGCGTTGCCGGGGGAAGTCCAGCCTTCGCCGCCGGTCCAGTAATCGAGGGTAATGTTGGACCGCCAGCCGAAGTCGCCCGGATGATCCATCAGTCTCAGCTTGACTCCCGTGGTGGGATCGACGTAGGCCTTTCCGCGGCCAGCGGGGCTCCAGTCGATGGGCGGGTAGTCGAGGTTCCCGGACCGGTCCGCATTAAAGGGAACCGGGCGGGGCCAGTTGGCTCCTGTGGCCGGGGCCGCCGTCCGGAAGGAGAAGGACTGCGGGAGATTCACGCAACCGTAAACCGTCCCGTACCAGTCCGTGGCGGCCGCCAGGGCAAGGTTCGCCCTCTGGTGTCCGAGCGTAACCAGGCGCGAGCCATCGGACGCGACGAGGGTATCCGGGCGGCTTTCGTCGACGACGCCGTTGACGTCGGGATGAATGGGACCGTCGGGGCTGCCTTCCCGGAGGTGGATTGAGCACGGAGACGTGGCTCCGCGAATCGACAATACGGCCTGAGTGGACGTAGCTCCGGTGATTTCCAGGGTGACCTGAGCCAGCGCCGGCACTGCCAGCATCACCAGCAGGGTGGGAGTTAAAGATTTCCGCAGCATATTAATAGATCCCTCTCCAACTATAGTTATCTCCGGCGTCTTTGGCGCAAACTTCTACGGCGTCCTTCACTCCCGCTCCGCCATTGCTGTGCCACAGCATGCCACGAACGGAGGAAGAACAGGCCGGTTTTGCACCGGCGGGCTGATTACGTAGTGTCCCGGGCGAACTCAATGTTATCGTGTCGGCGGTTTCCGCAATTACGATATTCGCGCCCTGGATTACCTTCTTTGATGCTCTGAGCCTGGTTCTCAGGTCCCGAAGAGTTCCCGACTGCAGAGCTCCGTTAGAGACAACGGCGGTGAACAGCGGCACGACGTTGGCGGGAAACTGATTCACCCCGGTCACACAACCGACGGTGCAGATGTTCATCACAGTCCCGGCTGGAGCACCGTAGCGTATTCCCTGGCCGTCAAAATAGACCAGAGCGGTGTAATTACCGATCAGGGGACTAAAAGTCGCCTGCAGGCTGCTGTACCTCGTGACGGTATCGCCGGTCTGCACGTTGCAGTCGGTACCGGGGCAGGTGACGGTCAGGGTGTTGGTACCCGTATTGAGTTCGGCGGTGAAGTCAGGAGACACAGTGGAACCCGTACCCCCTCCGGCCGTGCCGGTGCCCTGCAGCGCCCAGATGTTGGTGGCCACACACCCGTAGGTATTGGACCCCGAGGGTGCCGAGGTCTTAAAGAACATCTCGCCCGCGGCGCAGGTGGGCGGAAGGCTGGACCCGGTTTTGAACGGGCGGACGGACTGCGCCTGCGAGAAGTCGACGTTGCGGCTCTGCGAGCGGAGATCGATCTGGGTTTGGCCACGGAGCCCAGGCTGGGCCAGCGCGGCAAGAATCAGAAACATATTGAGCTTCTGTGACTGAGAAAGCATGTTTACCTCCAAAATAGAAAAGCCGCCATAGGACCATCTGTCCCTGGGCGGCTGAAGTGACTGACTGAATTAGGGTTACGGGCGATTTGTGCTAACTGGCGCGGCGCCGGATGAACGTGATCGGGCAGGCCGGCCGGCTGCTGCCGGTGTGTCCGTCCGAACCGTCACCGGCGCTTTCGGGAACAGGCGGCGGGGAAGGCTGAACGGGAAACGGAATCGGTTCCCGCCTTCCCTCAGCACGGCGGCCAGCCGGAGAGCCGGCTGCGGGGATGTTCCCCGCGGCGGTGGTCTGGCGCAGATACGCGTCCTGCTCCCGCTGGGCGCGGAGCGCGCGTACCGGCTCATTCTTCCGGTCGTTCTGAAGCCTCCTTAACTGATCGATCGCCCGGTGGTAATCGGTGTGAGCCGCGCGGCGGTAACGGTCGATGTTCTTCCACGCCAGATCGTTCTCCTGGTAGCCGAGCGCGACGGCGCAGCCCAGATTGTCGTTTCTGCTGATCTCAACGGGCTTGCCGTGTTTGGCCTGAATCGCTTCCATTACTCCGGTCAGCAGCGAGGTTTCAAAAGCCTCGGCGCGCTGAATCCGGACAAATGCGGATGCGGCGATCTCCACCAGCTGACGTTCGGTAGTCGTGGCTGGCCGCCACGAAGCCACCATTTCCGAGCGCATCTGCTCGAACGCCAGCGGATCCTCATGCCGGACTGGCTGGTAGACGGGATGGGTCTGACGGGTGGTACTTTCTGCTGTTGTGTGCGATGCCATAAACGTTCACTCTCCGTTCGAAAATTCCGGAAACGACCGTTCCCGAAAGAACTCGCCTCCACTTTCGAAGTCTAGCAGGCGGAATTTTAGCTGAGTATGTAAAGTGTTGATTCCATTGATAAAACTTCTTGAACTGGCCATCGATGGTAGACTCTGATTTTCACCAGCCATGGAGAGTTCACTTCCGGCGCGTATCACCGTACTGCTGGCCGTTTCGCTGACCCTTAACCTTGCCGGACTGGTCTATGTGGCATCGGTGATTCAGGGTCGCGGAGGGATCGGGTATCTGGCCGCCCTGCTGGGACTTTCGAAACTGAAAGTGGAGAAGAATCTGGTGGTCATGAATGCCGAGAGGCAGGTGGTGTACCCGGCTCCCTCAGCTCGGCCGGTGATCTTCATTGGCGATTCGCTCACCTCCGATCTGGACTGGCGCGAGGCCGTCGGGCACGAGTATCTGGTTCTGAACCGGGGTATTGGGGGCGACACCAGCGCCGGAGTGCTGCAGCGCATCGGGCCGATCGCCGCCCTGCGTCCGGCCGCCGTGTTCCTGATGATCGGCACCAACGACGCGCAACTGCTGGGCTACACTCCGGCGGAATCGGCGGCGCGCTGGCGCGACATCATCCACGCTGTTCTGGCGGTGGCGCCGGACTGCCGGATCTTCATGCAAAGCGTACTGGCCTCACGGGGTCCGAAGTTCAGCCAGTGGGGAGCTTCGCTGAACGAGGAGCTGAGGAAACTGGCCGCCGCCGAGGGACATACCTGGGTGGATTTGCGGAGCGCGATGGTGGATTCCGATGGATTACTGAAGGTGGAATATACTTCGGACGGTCTGCATTTAAACTCGGCCGGTTACCGCGTTTGGCTGGATAAAGTGAGGGATCTGGTTCGCCGGCACGCCACGCGCTACGTTCCGGCCGGTTCAGGCCAGCAGCAGTAGTGCGAAAAGCACGCGGGACTGTCGGATAATTGTTTCTGTGTGTGGCATAGCTGGCTATCTTTCCTTTGCTGAACCGGCCTCTGAGGCCGTTGTCAGCCAGATGTGCACGGCCATGCGCCATCGCGGGCCGGACGACGAAGGCATCTACACTGACGGTCCGTGCGGTATCGGAATGCGCCGTCTCAGCATTATCGATCTGCATACCGGGCATCAGCCAATCCCCAACGAAGACCGCTCCATGTGGATTGTCTTCAATGGCGAGGTGTATAACTTTCAGGAGCTCCGCCCCTGGCTGGAAGGCCATGGTCACCGCTTCACCACGCTCACCGACACCGAAGCGCTGCTGCATACCTACGAGCAGGAAGGCATTGATGGCGTAAAGCGGCTGCGCGGCATGTTCGCGTACGCCATCTGGGACACGCACCGGCAGCAGTTGTACATCGCGCGCGACCGTTTTGGAAAGAAGCCGGTTTATTACGTTCATATTCCAGGTAAAGGCCTTTATTTCGCCAGCGAGATCAAATGCCTGCTGACGCTGGCGGAGTTGCCCCGCGAGATGGACGAGGAGGCGCTGCGCATCTATCTGCAGTTCGCCTACATCCCCGATCCACACAGCATTTACAAACACATCCGTAAGCTGCCTCCGGGCCACTGGATGACGGTGGACCGTCAGGAAAACGTCCGCACCGGCCGTTACTGGGACCTTCCGCACCCCACCACGGACGGGGACGAGGATCCCGGCCTGACCGAAGAGCAGGCCTGCGCGGACATCACCCGCGTGTTCGACGAATCCGTGCGGCTGCGCATGATCTCCGATGTGCCGGTGGGCGCGTTCCTCAGCGGCGGCATCGATTCCAGCCTGGTGGTGGCCACCATGGCGGGGCTAACCAGCGAACCGGTCCGGACCTTCTCCATCGGCTGGGAGGAACGGGAGTTTAACGAGCTCCCCCTGGCCGCTCTGGTGGCGAAGAAGTACCGGACGGAGCACCATGAAATCCTGGTGCGGCCGGACGTAATCAGTCTGGTGCCGAAGCTGCTCCGGTTCTTTGACGAGCCGTTCGCCGACTCCTCCGCCATTCCCACGTTTCTGGTCTCGCAGTTTGCGGCCCAGCATGTGAAAGTGGTGCTGAGCGGCGACGGCGGCGACGAGCTGTTCGGCGGGTATCCTTCGTTCTTTCAGGCCGATCAGGAACGCCGGTTCGACCAGATCCCGCTGGTGCTGCGCCATCTGCTGTCCGGCCTGGCGGGGGCCGCGCCTTACCGGGCTTACGGCAAGAACTTTCTGCGCGCCATCAGCCGTCCCGGCAGCCTGGAACGCTACTTTGAATCGATGTCGTTCAGCAGCTACTTCCTGCGCGAGCGTACGCTGGAGCCGGAGTGGCGGACCCCTGCGGACCTCGAATTCTACCGCCGGACGTTCGGTTCCGCGCTGATGCCCGACGGCGCCGACCCTCTCACCCGGGCGATGTACTTTGAGGGCACGGCCAAGCTGGCCGGCGACATTCTGGTGAAGGTGGACCGGATGGCGATGGCCAACTCGCTGGAGGTCCGTTCGCCTCTGCTGGATCATAAGCTGGCCGAACTGGCCGCGACGCTGCCCAACCGCTGGAAAACCAGCGGCGGTAGAGGAAAGCTGATTTTGCTGAAGGCCTTACAGCACCGCCTGCCGCCGGAGTTGCTGAGCGCTCCCAAGCGTGGCTTCGGCGTACCTCTGGCGGCCTGGTTCCGCGGGCCTCTGCGGGAAATGCTGCACGATCTGCTGACCTCCCGTGAGTTTGAAAGCCGGGGGATTACCCGCAAAGAGCCCCTGCGCGAGATGCTGGCCGAACATGACAGCGGCCGGCGGAACAATGCCGCGTTCCTGTGGCAGTTGCTGGCGCTGGAACTCTGGTTCCATGAGCGCAGTAACCTGCCCACCCTGTTCAAACCGGACCGTCCCGCCGAAACCGAAGCGCTGGCGCGAGTAACCACCCGCACCACCTGAAGAATTCACAAGTGACCACAACCGCAACCAACGAAGCCGTCGGCAAGGCACGAGGCCGGCGATTTCTCCGCAACGTTCTGTGGACCTGGGCGGGCGTAGCCGTTAACGTCGCCGTGGCGGCGCTGCTGTCGCCCTACATCATCCGGACGCTGGGAGAGGCGCAGTTCAGCGTCTGGACCCTTTCCCTCTCGTTCATCGAGTATTTCTGGCTGATCGATATCGGCCTTCGCGCGGCCACGGTGAAGTTCTCCGCGCACTACCGGGCCGCGGGCGATCTGGTGGAATTGCGGCGGTTATTCAACACCGGACTGTTCTATTCCACCGCCGCGGGCATTCTGATGGCTGGTTTGTCGCTGCTGGTCTCCGGCCGGGTGGCCGCCTTCTTCCGCATCACCGATCCGGCCTTTCCGTTCCTGCTTTCGGTGGTCGGCGTCAGCTGGGCTTTTGGCATGTCCATGAGCATCATGAGCGCTCTGCTGGAAGGCCATCAGCGCTTCGATGTCATCTCGCGAATCTGGATTACCGGGCTGGTGGTTCGCAGTGCCGGTACCGCTCTGCTGGTTTACACCGGCCATGGTCTGTATCAGATCGGCTTCATGATGCTGGGCACGCAGATCCTGATGAGTCTGCTCACCTGGATCGCCATTCGCAGCCTGGTTCCCGACGTGCCTGTGTCGCTGGGTCAGGCGGCGTTCCCGGTGCTCCGCCGAATGGCGTCCTATGGCGCGCACTCGCTGAAAGTTCTGGTCAGTACCCGCCTGCTGGGACAGAGCACTCCCTTTCTCATCGCCTACTTCCTCCCGCTGCCCAACGTGGCGTATTACACGGTGCCTTTGCGGATTCTGGAGTACGTGTTCGACGCCATCGGCCGGATTGGCATGGTGACCATGCCCAACGCCGCCGAACTGCTGGCTGAGGGCAACACGGACGCCATCGCGAAGCTGAGCGTGCTGGCCAACCGCTACAGCCTGACTCTGTTCCTGCCCCTGACGGTGTTTCTGACGCTGTATCCCTATGAGTTGTATGCGCGCTGGATCCGACCGGAGTTCGCGGCCAACAGCGCCTATCTGGTTCCGGTGATGCTGGTTGGCTACACCATCGCGGCGGGCCAGCACAATTCCATTTCCGTACTGTTTGGCATCGCCCGGCACCAGATGTACTCCACTTTGCAACTGGGGGAAGCGCTGCTGAATATCGCCGGCATGGTGCTGGTGCTGCCCCGTTACGGCCTGATCGGCGCCGTCTGGGTGGTCGCGTCGCTGATGATTCTGAATCGCGGCTTGCTGGTCTGCCTGCTGTTGTCGCGGGAGCTGAAGCTGAATCCGCTGCGCTATGCCACCAGCATCTATCTGGGACCGGGATCCGCCGCGGGGCTGACGCTTTTTGTCTGCTGGCTGATGAAGTCGCGCATCCCCGGGGATACGTGGTTCAGTCTGGGTCTGGCTGGCCTGCTGATGACGGCGGTGTATGCGCCGCTGGCCTTTGCCTTCGCGCTCACCCCGGAGCATCGCCGGATGATCGTCAGCCGGGCTCAGGCTCTGGTGGCTTCGCGCCGGGCCTGATAGAAGCGCGCCAGCCGCTTTCCCAGAAAGTTCCAGTCGTACTGGCGGACGGATTCGCGCCCGTTGCGGGACAGCGACAACCAAAGCTGCTGGTCGACGGTCAGACGGCGGATCGCCTCCACCGTATCCTCAGGGGTATCGGCGGTCAGCAGGTCGCGGTCGGCGACGACGTCCAGACCCTCGGCGCCCAGAACCGTGGAGACCACAGGAACGCCGGCGGCCAGCGCTTCCAGAATCTTCAGCCGCGTGCCGCTGGCGACGCGAACCGGAGCCACCACAGCCAGCGCGCTGGCGTAATAGGGCGCCACCTCATCCACCGTTCCCGTCACCACGATGCCCGGAATGGAGCCCAGAGCCTGCACCGCGGCCGTTGGTCTGGCGCCAACGATGTAGTACTTCAGATCCGGCTGCGCGCGATGCAGCAGCGGCCAGACGGACCGGGCGAAATACGTGGCCGCGTCGATGTTCGCGTGATAGTCCATGGACCCGACGAAGACGATCCTGTCCCGCTTCCCGTCCGGATTCGGCAGAGCCGGAATCTGCCCGAAGTGCCCGGTATCCACGCCATTGCCGATCACTTCAATGCAGGCGTCCGGAACCCGTTCCAGCAGCAGTTCCTTCTCCCGCGAACTGCAGACCACATTGCCCTGAACGCCGGCCAGCAGCAGGTTTTCCGCGCGCCGCAGCAGGTGACCGGTTCGCATGGCGTACCAGCGCTTCAGGGGACTGGAAACATTTTCGGCGAATCGCTGAATCAGCTCCGATTCCACGTTGTGCCAGTCGGCGATAATCGTGGCCGATGGCGCAAGCCTCCGGAACAGCTCCAGGTAAGCGAAGAGATGAACGCCTTCCATCTGGATGATGTCGAAGCGCTGCTCCCGCAGCAGCCGGGCGAGAGTATCCCTCATGGCCGGGGTGGAGTAGCTGAGAACGGTGACAGGAAGAGGACCGAGGACGCCTCGCGCGAGATTTCCCGCGGAGTAGCCGCCGGCCTTCCGCTCCACCAGGATCACGTCGCCGCCCAGTGGCTCAAGGCGATGGCGCGCCGCCGAAACACCGGTCGGGCTGAATCCAACGTAGGTTAATTCCGCCGATTCGGCGATATTGCGCGCCAGATGAAAGTCCCGGAGTCTGGCTCCGGTGTTCGCGGGCCAGCAATCGCGAGGGGAAAAGTAGAGAACCCGCATGTTTTTAAGGAAGGTCCGGGAGCTACTGCCTGGCATCCTGTTTAATCAGTCCCTGATACATCCGCAGCAGTGAAGCATAATGCGCGGCGATGGTGTACCGGCTGCGCGCGGATTCCAGCCCGGCCTCGCCCAGCCTTCGGGCCAGCGACCGGTCGTTCAGCAACTCCCCGATCGCGCCAGCCAGCCGGAGAGAATTCCGGACCGGCACAATCAGGGCGTCCTTTCCGGAGGTCACCATCTCCGGGATTCCGCCGGCGCTGGTGGTGACCACGGGGAGCCCGGCCGCCATGGCTTCCAGCAGCATATTCGGGGAGCCCTCCGAGTGGGAAGAAATGACCAGAATCGACGCCAGTGCGTAGTAAGCGGCCATATTGCCGGCATAACCAGGCATGATCACGTGGCGGGTCAGGCCGTGGCGCTGAATCAGCGATTCCAGATGGGCGCGCTGTTGTCCCTCGCCCATAATCAGCAGCCGGAAATTCGGATCCCGGGCGCGCAGAATCGCAGCCGCGTCCAGCAGATCGCCGAAGCCCTTCTCGGGGGACAGGCGGCCTACGGCCAGCAGAACCGGCTGATTCCCGGTCAGGCCGTGGGCGGCGCGCAGAGCCTGTACCTCGGCTTCCGCGGGAGGCTGAAACGGGGGAACCGAGTTGTGCTGTACGCCAATCCGCTCCCGCGGAATCCCCTGCCGGATCAGCTGGCCGGCGAAGTAATCGCAAACGGTGATCACCCGGCGGGCCTGGCTCAGCGACCAGCGGTCGAACTGGTTATAGATTTCCACCTTCAGATCCACTTTGGTGTAGCCGTGATGAAAGGCGATCCAGCGGTGAGTCCGCCGCAGTCCGGAGAACCGCACGAAGAAGTGAGACTTCACCATGTGGCTTTCCAGAACATCCGGCTGAAGTTTATCCACAATCCGCCTGAGTTGCCCAACAATGCTGGTATCGAAGCGCCACTTTTCGTGCAGCATCTCGTAGGGAATACCGTTGGCGGCTAATCCTTCAATCAGCATGTCCGGCATGGAACCGCCCCGGGAATAGATTACCGGCGTGATCTCCAGATAGTCGCCCATCGTGATTCGGCGGGCCTCTTCCCGGCCATGCCTGGCGATGGAGATCAGGATCTTGGCGGGCCCGTTTACGTGGTTTCCCTCCATTAGCGACAGAATGCGTATCGGGCGGGGACAGGAACTCCCGGGCGCGGCGGCTTCATTCATGACTAACGGGGAAACGACGGCATCCTCTGCTGTGGAACAAAGGGTTGCCGTCCCGGGGCCGGGCCGCCGACTTGCATTCCACGCATGGCGGCCGGCGCGGATTTCGGAATCAGTTTGGAAAGGCCAATACTATTGGCTACCGTGAGTCCAAGGAAAAGCGGCAGGGTGCCATCGTAGGCGAGACTGGTGAAAAGAAGATCGACCGAGTAGATAGTTGTAGCAACAACCAGAACGTAAGAGTGCAGCATGTATTCGTGTAAAAACGGGTACTTCTGCGTCTCCCGGAAAGCGCTGAGATTCATGCGGAACATCATGACGATACAGGTCAGATAGATAATCAGACCCGGGATTCCGCTTTCCGCCGAAACCTGCAGGTAGGCATTATGGGATACCTCCCATGAGGACTTGCGGCCCGTCTCCTCCCTGATCATCTTGTCCACCGCGATGGTGAAGTTCTTCGGTCCCACGCCGAATACAGGATTACTCAGCGAGACCACCATCGCGCGCTTCTGCAATTCGATGCGGGCTTTGGTCGACGCCACGGCGCTTCCGGCGGTCTTCAGCTCCATTGCCGTCGTATCGGAATCGCGGTCCACCACCGAGAAGGTAAACAGCCGGTTCCAGGTATTCGCCGGCACGAAAGGAACCACCAGTACAATCATTACGACCATGGCGCCGATCATGCGCTTCCGGTAAAGTGGCGGCAGGATGAACACGGAAACTACCGCCGCAAGGCACAGGCCAAGCAGGTTGCCCCGCGAGCCGGTTCTCAGAACGTACAGGGCCAGCAGGGGCAAGGCTCCCACCGTCAGAATTCGTGCCAGCGGATTGGCCAGAAACACCATCAGAAATGCCGCGCCCAGCAACAGCGCCAGCGCCAGGTCATTAGGGTTTCGCAGTGTGGTTTCAGGGATGATGAACCGGCCATCATTATTGGAGTTCGATCCATAAAGGACGCAGTACCCCACGATCATCAGGCTGCCCGCGGCGATGAAATTCATCAGGACTCGCACACGGCCCGGGGTAGCCGCCAGCGCCACAATCAGGAAGGGAATGGTGTAAATGCGCCACAGGTAAGGGCCAAGAAACCCCAGGCTACCGGCTGGCCAGTCTCCCGTCACGCTGGTGATTACCCACCAGGCGGCCAGAAGAAGGTAGGGTTTGGATACCGGAGCCTTCAGGAACTCCAGGTGCTTGCCAGCGGCCAGAAACGCCAGAAAGGCTGCGCCTTGTGTAATCGCGATAATGGGAAAGTGGATGTGCCAGTACGAAATCATCACCTGATTGGTGATCGACGACATCACCATCAGAAAGACGCCGAGCACCAGAATGGGGAAACCGAGATCGTCTTCCCTGGGAGTATGAACCATCGGGGGCGAAGACCGCGCCTGATCCCGCGTCGCCGTACCGCCACGATCACCGCCACGATCACCGCCACGATCACCGCCAGGATAAAAGCGCGCCGCGCTTCTCAAAGGGCCGGAGGACGAGTTCCCAGGCAGGCTTATTCCCGGGCCTGAAGCCACAAGGGGGTTCCGGAATTGAGGGCGTGGAAGGGGGGGCATTCGATTTACCTCAGGGGGGACTCCTCTGGAGTAACTACCCAGGGACGGACGTCCGGATTTGCCTCAATTTACGCTGTCTTCATCGTAACATGACGCGCGCTTCTTCCCCGCAAGCCGCACAAGCCGTAGCACAAGCCCGATCACAAGCCGCCCGCGCGGTATCCTGAGAAGTAGCGGATTTGCGGCGGCTCCACCCCCAAAAAAATGGCTGATACCCTGAACAACACCATTGCCGCAATTGAGGAAAAAGCCGGGCCCGCACTTCGCGCGGTGATTTTCGACCTCGACGGCGTCCTGATTTATTCGGCGCCCTGCCACCGCGACGCCTTCATTGAGGTCTTCCGCCCCCTCGGAATCGAAAACTTCGATTATTCCCGTTTTGCCGGATGGCGCACCCGTGAAGTGGTGGACCTCATCACCGCTGAAGCGGGCCTCTCTCTGTCGGAGTCTGAACTGGCCGGCATCGCGGCCCGCAAGAGCGAACGCGCCCGCCAGATGATGGCGGTTTCCCACCCTGTGGCCAGTGGCTGCGTGGAGATGCTCCAGCGGTTGTGTGAGTCCGGTCTTGTGCTCGCTCTTGCCAGCTCAGGGTCCCGCGAGAGCGTCGGCATGTTCCTCGATACCACCGAAACCCGCCCGCTGTTCCGCTCCGTGCTAACCGGAGGCGACGTGAAGCACGCCAAGCCCGATCCGGAGATCTACACCCGGACGTTCCAGCGAATCGGGCTCGACCCTGCGGAAGGCATTATCGTGGAGGACGCCGTAGCCGGAGTGCTGGCCGCCCGCGCCGCCGGATCCCAGGCGGTGGGGATCGCCGGAACCTGCCTGGCGGAGGATCTGAAAGCCGCCGGAGCGCTGGACGTGCTGGACGCCGTTGCCACGCTGCCCGCCTGGCTGGCCGGCCTTCGTAAGGAATCCTGTTAATGACCCCTTCTCTCTGGACCGGCCTGGTGCCGGCCGCCGGTCGTGGCTCGCGCCTGGGATTCGATCAGCCCAAGGTGCTGTTTCCCGTCGCCGGACGCCCTATTCTCGAATGGCTGCTCGATTTTCTGATGCCCACCTGTTCGCGCGTCGTGCTGGTGCTTTCCCCCTCCGGTCGCCAGGTGGTGGAGGATTACCTCGCCGGGCATCATCCAGCCGAGTACGCCGCGGGCCGCTTCCGCATCGCCCTGCAGGAAGTTCCGCGCGGCATGGGGGATGCGGTGGAGGTCGGACTCCAGGCTGTCGAAACTCCTCATGTGGCCATCGTCTGGGGCGATCAGGTAGCGCTGCGGAGGTCCTCCGTTGAGGCCTGCCTGTCGGAGCACGAGAGCAGCCCCGCGCAACCCGCCCTCACTTTTCCCACTCTCTGGCGCGAGCGGCCTTACATCCACTTTGGCCGCGATTCGGAAGGCCGCATCGATTCCCTGCTACAGGCCCGCGAAGGCGATAAGATGCCTGAACGGGGCGAATCCGACACCGGATTCTTCTGCGGTCGCGCCGAAACGGTCCGGTCCCTGCTGACGGAACTGCGCCAGGCGCCCGCCATGAAGGGTTCAGCCACAGAGGAGTTTAATTTTTTGCCGGTAATCCCGCTGGCCGCCAGACAGGGCCGGACCATCCTCACCCCGTCCGTGGTGACGCTGGAGGAAACGATGGGCGTCAACTCGCGCGAAGATGCCGCGTGGCTGGAAAGTTACCTGAACAAAAGCAGCGTTGGGAGTACTACCTGATGTCTTCCCTGGCCACTCCGCCGCCGGGTCCTGTGTTCGCCCGGCATTCCAAAGATTCCGCCACCACTGAGCGGCAGCGCAACACCATCAATGTGGTGCTGTTCTCCGGAGGCTCCGGCACGCACAGCATTACCGAAGCGCTGCTGAAGCATAAGCAGATCTCGCTGAAAATCCTGATCAACGCTTATGACGATGGCCACTCCACCGGCAGGCTGCGGCGTTTCATCCCGTCCATGCTGGGGCCCTCCGATGTCCGCAAGAACATCAACCGGCTGATGCCGTCGGCTGAGCGCAGCCACCGCAGCCTGAAGCTGATCTCCGATTACCGCCTGCCAGTGGGGATGCTCCGCGCCGACGCGCTCGCCTTTATCGACGCCGTGGTCACAGGCCAGCCCGCCGGGATTCCGGTGCCGCTCCGTCCGGCCTTCGACCAGCTCACTATCCTGCAGTCCCGCCGCGTTAATTCCTTCCTGCGGACGTTCCTCGTCTATCTCCACCAGCAGGAACAAATTGGCCGGACGTTCGATTTCACCGACTGCGCCATCGGCAATATTCTCTTCGCCGGCTGCTATCTGGAATCGAATCAGGATTTCAACCTCACCATCGACGCCTTCAGCGAGTTCTATGAAGTGGCCCCCGGCACGCTGCTGAACGTCACCCAGGGCGAAAATCTGTTCCTGGTGGCGGAGAAGGAAAACGGCTCCATCCTGATGAACGAGGCCGACATCGTCGCCGCCCAGGATTCGGCCAAAATCTCCGAGATCTTCCTGATGGATGCCGATACCTATCACCATCAGGTGGGTCCGGACAAGCCCGAACCCGCCGGTGGATGGGGCAAGCTGCTGCGTGAACGCCACGTGACGCCGAAGCTGAACCCTATGGCCGGCCGCGCCATGGCCGAAGCCGACGTCATCATCTACGGGCCCGGTACTCAGCACTCCTCGCTCTTCCCGTCCTACATGACGGACCAGGTGGCCGAACACATCGCCGGCAACAAGACCGCGGACAAAATCTTTGTCGGCAACATCCACCGCGATTTCGACATCCAGACCGACGACGCCAACGACCTTGCCCGCAAGCTGATTCAGGCCTTCACGCGGCGCGGCGAAGTGACGCTGAACTGGCCCGATGTCGTCTCCCAGTTCTTCGTGCAGGAGACCGGCGACAAGCTCAGCCAGGCCAAGTACGTGCCGTTCGACGCCGACCGCTTCGATTTCCCACTGGAAACGGTGCGCGCCCGCGACTGGGAAGCCCTTGAGGGCCGGCACTCCGGCGGCTACGTGGTGGATGAACTGCAAACCATCGTGCAGTCGCGCATCGACATCGAACTCGAACGCGTTCAGCACATGCTGTCCATCATCGTGCCCGTGCTGAATGAGGAGCGGACCATTGCCGACGTGCTGAAGTCGCTCACCGCGCTCGATTTCGAACCGTATGGGCTCACCAAGGAAGTGATTCTGGTGGATGGCGCCTCCACAGACCGGACGGTGGAGATCGCCAAATCCATCCGCAACGTGAAGGTGTACCAGTTGTCCTCCGTTGAAGGCCGCGGCGCCGCGCTGCGCATGGGCATCGAGAAGGCCCGGGGAAACGTGATTGTCTTCTTCCCTGGCGATGCCGAGTATCACGCCACTGATCTGTATTCAGTAGTGGAAGCGGTGGTCCGCGATACCGCCAAAGCGGTGTTTGGCACTCGAGCCACCAAGTGCGTCGACCTCTCCGGACACCTGCGCCAGATCTATGGCGGCCACTGGGGCCTGTATCTCAGCAGTAAGTACGGCGGCATGCTGCTCAGCATTATGACGCTGCTGCTGTACAACCGCTTCGTCTCCGATGTGCTTACCAGCATTAAGGGGTTCGACACCCGGTTACTGCGCAGTCTTCAGCTCCGCGGCTCTGGCATCGACCTCGATACCGAGATCATCGCCAAGCTCTCACTGCACCGCGAGTATATTCTGGAACTGCCGGTCGACTACAAGCCCAGAACCCGCCTGGAAGGGAAGAAAATCACCACCCCCGATGGTATCCGGGCTCTCGCCGCCCTCTTCCGGTATCGCTTCGGGGGCGTCCGAGGCAGTATATTCAGTAAGTAAGTTTAATTCCACCGGGGAATCAGGAAAAACAAACGCATGCATTCTGACAGCGAAAATGCTCCGGTTCACCACTACAGTCTCCAGCACAGGATCACCTCCTGGATCAGCCAGAATCTCTTTGACAATCTGGTTTACACCTGTGGTCATGGATTAACCAAAGGCCTGAAGCGCAAAGGCGGACTGGGGTGGCTGCCCGAGTTCCTTACCGGGTCTGTGGAGACGGAGGAGCATCGCTTCTGGCTCTCGCTGAACCTGACCGGCAAGGTGGTTTACGACGTCGGTTCGTACCATGGCCTGCTGGCTCTGTTCTTCGCTAAAACCGCGAAGAGCGTTACCTGCTACGAACCAAACGACTCCAACCGGAAGCGGCTTCTGGAAAACATCGCGCTGAACGGGATGAAGCACATCACGGTGCGGCCGGTGGGTATCGGATCCGCTCCGGATACGCTGACCATGGCGTACTCGCCGCTGATGTCGGGTGGAGCCACGGTGCGCCCCATGGCCGTGGAAAATCTGACGGCGTCGGAAGGCATTGTCCAGCAGCGGATTGAAATTACCACGCTCGATCTGGAAATAGCCGCCGGTGGGACTCCGCCGGATTTCATCAAGATCGATACCGAGGGGAATGAACTGGCGGCGCTGCAGGGAGCAAGCAATACGCTGGAGCGGTATCGTCCCACGCTGTTTCTGGAAATGCACGGCGAGACGATGACAGAGAAGAAACAGAACGTGCTGGCGCTGGCCGCCTTTCTGACCGAAGCGCGTTATCACATCGTCCATGTGGAGACAGGGACCGTGATTACGCCGACCAACTCCGAGGTAGCGGCTCAGGGCCACCTCTACGCCACGCCACAGGCATAACGGTATTTCGCGGACGGAAGGTAATTCCGCCCGCCAATACACACCTGCTGCTTTTACAGCAGGTGAATCTTCGGCGACCGGTACTTCTTCAGCGCGTTGCGGGTGTCGACCACCACCTTCGCTTCGGCCAGAATCATCGGGTAATCGAAGGACCGGTGGTCGGTGACGATCACCACGCAGTCGGCCGCCTTCACGCCTTCTTCCACTGAAGTCGATTCCATATCCAGACCCTCGTGGGTCAGATCCGGAACGAACGGATCGGAGAAGGTAACTTTGGCGCCGCGTTGCCGCAACAGGTGGATGACGTCGAGCGCCGGCGACTCCCGGACATCGTCGATGTCGCGCTTGTAAGCCACGCCCAGAATGTGAACGTGCGAGCCCTTCAGAGACTTGCTCTCGTCGTTCAGCGCGCTCTGAATCTTCTCCACCACGAAGTGCGGCATCTGGCCGTTGATATAGCCTGCCAGCTCAATAAACCGGGCTTCGATACCGGCCTGCTTGCTCTTCCAGGAAAGGTAGAACGGATCAATCGGGATGCAGTGCCCGCCCAGCCCCGGACCGGGGTAGAAAGGCATGAAACCAAAGGGCTTGGTGGCCGCCGCGTCAATCACTTCCCAGACGTTGATGTTCATCCGGGAACACATCATCGCCAGTTCGTTCACCAGGCCGATGTTGATCATGCGGAAAGTGTTTTCCAGCAGTTTCACCATCTCGGCGACCTGCGTGGAACCCACAGGCACCACGGTTTCCAGCGCCTGGGAATAAAACAACACGCCCATCTGAGTACACAGCGGCGTCTTGCCGCCCACTACCTTGGGAATATTCTTTGTCTGGAAGTTGGGGTTGCCCGGATCCACGCGCTCCGGCGAGAAGCACAGGAACAGGTTGTCGCCCGTCGTTACCCCGGCTTTCTCGATCAGTGGCCGGACCAGCTCATCCGTTGTGCCCGGGTAGGTGGTGGATTCCAGAATCACCAGCATGCCCGGATGGGAGTACTTGCCGATCTCCTCGCAGGCCGAAACCACATAGGCCATGTCGGGATCCTTGGTCTTGCGAAGCGGCGTGGGAACGCAGATGTTCACCGTGTCCATGGACTGGATCACCGAAAAGTCCGTGGTGGCCTTCAGCCGTCCAGCCGCCACCAGTTCGCGAACTTCATCCTGAGAGACGTCCTGAATGTAGGAGATCCCCGCGTTCAGCGAGTCCACCTTGGAGACCGTGACATCGATCCCTGTCACGGTGAAGCCTGCTTTGGCGAATTCCACCGCCAGCGGCAACCCGACGTAGCCAAGCCCCATCACCCCAATATGGGCGGTTCTGTTCCGGATTTTTGCGGCCAGTTCCAGAAAAGCCGGGGTTGGTTCGACGGGCGTTGAAAGATTAGGCATCTGATTCCAGTAGAAGACAAATCGGGTCAAATTGTACAGCAGGTAAATCACGTAGAGCCCCGAAAACGGCAGGCCCCAAAGGGCTATTGACCATGATCGGAGAACAGCATCACCTTCAGCGTATCGAGGATGATATACAGATCCAGCGATGGCGCCAGGTTCTTAATGTAATACAGGTCATACTCCAGCTTCACGATGGTGTCCTCAATCGTGTCGCCGTATTTGTAGTTGATCTGGGCCCACCCCGTCACGCCCGGCTTTACCACATGGCGCTGACGGTAAAACGGAATCTGCTCACTCAGTACGCTGACGAACTCCGGCCGCTCCGGCCTCGGCCCCACTACCGACATATCCCCGCGCAGCACATTGAAAATCTGCGGCAGCTCGTCCAGCCGGGTTTTCCGGAGAAACGCGCCGATACTGGTCACCCGAGGGTCGTTGCGGGTGGCCCATACCGCGCCCGTACTGGCTTCGGCATCCACCCCCATCGACCGGAACTTCAGAATTTCAAAACTCTTCCCGTTCAGCCCCACACGCTTCTGGCGGAACAACGCCGGACCAGGCGAAGTCAGCTTCACCGCCAGCGCCACCAGAATCATGATGGGGGACGACAGAACCAGCCCAACCAGCGCGATCAGAAACGAGTAGATCGTCTGCAACTGCAGAATCCATGGCTGCGGTCCCAGTTCGCTGGCGAAAATCAGTTGCGAAGGCCGCAACGAGCGCGCCGGAACTCGTCCGAAGGCCTCCTCGTGCAGCGTGGGAGGCTCCACAATCCGGATTCCGGCGAAACGCAGATCCAGTAATACATCCACCGGCATCGCGTTCCGGCGCTCAGCCAGATTCACCACGATTTCATCCGCCCGGGACTCCGCCACAATCGAGCGCAACTCGCTGATCGGACCCAGCACCGGCATGCCCGCTAACAGCGAACCCTTCTCATGCCGGTTGTCCACAAACCCCACGCATCCCATGCCCAGTTCGGGGCGGCGAATCAGACGCGAAGCCAGATCCACGCCGGACTCGTCGGCACCCAGAAACAGAATCCGCCGGACGCCCAGCGTTTCCCGCAGCCGGCTGACACACAGCAGACGCCACAACGGCAGAAGCAGCAACACCTGCGTGGCCGCGATCAGAATCAGCGTCCGCGACAGCATCAGATTACGGTTCACGTATGCGCCCAGTGCCTGGACGATCAGGGTCGCGCCCACCGCCATCAGTTGCTGCTGCAGCAGCTCGGCTTTGTTTACCCTTCGGAAATCGGAATAGCCACTCTGAAAATAGAGACTCAGGATAATGGTGGCGACCACGATCGTAATATTCCGAAACCCGTCTTCTTCAAAGAGGAAGAAGGAAACCATGTCGCCCTGCAGAATCGCGGCGCTCAACAGAAAGCAAGCGTACGACAGAACGATGTCGCCCAGCAACAGAGCGATAACTACCCGTGGAATGAATACTTTAAAGACGCGAATCATAAAGGGCGTGGAGAGCCGGACGGCGGAATCAGGCCAGACGCCAGGGGAAGGACAGATCTCGGGCGGCCAGCATCCGTAATGACGATTACTCCAGCTTTGTAAAAACCTTGTCCCACAAGTGTACCCTGAGAATCAAATGCGGTGTCTGGTTCTCCGGAGCCCCTCGCCGGGCAATTTTCAGCGTAACGAAACTGTCTGGTTGCGTCCGCGCCGTGGCATACTCTGAAGTTGTCAGCCCGGCTGCGACACGCCTCGTTCCTGAGATCCATGCCTTCACTGTCCATCATCATACCCGCTTACAACGAAGAAGCTTTCATCGGAAAGCTACTTGAGAAGATTCTCGCCGTACCTGTTGATTCCATTGGATTTGAAAAAGAAATCCTGGTGGTGAACGACGGGTCCGGAGACCGCACGGAAGCCGTGGCGAAGAGCTTCGCGGGGGTGAAGGTATTCACCCAGGTCCCCAACCAGGGCAAGGGCAGGGCGGTAAGACGAGGAATCCTGGAGGCGACCGGCGATTACATTCTGATTCAGGACGCCGACCTTGAGTATGATCCGGACGACTACCTGGCACTGCTGGGCGCGCTCAGGCTGAACGAAACAAAACTTGTGGTGTACGGTAGCCGCACTATGGGATCGGCGCGAGACAATCCGGGATTCACGCTCACTCCGGGGCGCCACCCCAGCCAGCGGATGGGTCCCTGGCTGGCAGGCGTCCTGCTTACGTTATGGACAGCCCTGTTATACGGCCGCTGGATCACCGATACACTGACCGCCTACAAACTGTATCCGGCCCTGGCGGTGAAAAACATGGACCTGAAAACCAGTGGGTTTGAAACGGACCACGAGATCACAGCCCGCCTGATCCGCTCCGGTCACCAGATTGTGGAAGTCCCGGTGCGCTACTATCCGCGATCAGAAGAAGAAGGGAAAAAGATCAAACCCCGCGATGGCCTGATTGCCGTCTGGACCCTGCTTAAATTCCGCTTCTTCAATTAAATAACGGCGGCGGAAAGCGCTCTTTCTCAAATCCAGTGGTTGTACGAGTACCAGGATAGCTTGACCAGTTCAACGCCGACCGTCCTCATGCAGTCCCAGCGCGAGCCCCAGTCGCTCCAGCGCTTCATCACATCGGGCGCCGGAGACGTTCTGACCGGCAAACCAGCCCGCTCGAAAACCATGCCGGCCCGCCGGATATGGTAATCGCTGGTAAGCAGTACGGGCCGCCGCTGGCCGGCAGGCGTATCTTTCTTTAGCAAGGCAGCCACGAACATCGCGTTTTCCCGTGTCGAGGTGCTTTTCTCCTCCAGAACCACGATCTCCGGCGGCACTCCCAGACCCCTCGCCAGAAAGGCCATGGAAGACGCCAGCGACCCCGGCGAGCCCTGAGACATCCCGCCACTGAACACGATTCGGGAGCACCGCCCCTGCCTCCATGCCCGAACCGCGTAGACCGTCCGCCAGTAGGACGAAATCCCCACAATTCCATCGGACTGCTGTTCCGCCGCCAGGACGATCAGGGTATCCCCCGGAACTGGTTCCTCCCAGCGGTGGGTCATCGTCAGCCAGCCGTTAATCCACGGAACCACCGGGGTAACATGCAACAGCGTAATCAGGCCGAACACTCCCAGGAATATGCCCCGGAGTAACCGCAAAACCCTCATTCCCGCCGACCCGGGGTATTCATTGAATACAACGGCTGGGAACTCCGCCGAGAGGACAGCGGGACCATAGCCGCGGGCTGGCCTCCCGTGGCCTGTGCCACCGCCTGGCAAACCGGCGCTTCACACAGAAACTCCGGAGCCGTATCCGCCGCCCTGAGTTCGGAAACAAGACGATCCACGGGCCAGTCCGGGTTGTAGCCAACCACCTTCATCTCCGGGTAGTAAAAATGTAACGTGGGTACGGCGGTAAAAGGCACATACAAAACTCGGTTCTCCGGTACCCGGCCAGAGCGGACGTAATCGACCATGCCCTGTGTTGGCGGTTGCTCGCGCGTGCCAAGATATTCGTAATACCGGATGGATTCGCCGCTGAGTCCCACCCCGGCCAGCACCACCAGAGCCACCCGGCCGGCAGAACCCCACTGAGCCCACAAATGCGCAATCGCCATTGAGGTGGCCATAATGGCGACCATGGAAATGGTGCCGCGGTAGTGGGTAAATTCCAGCGTGATTTTGGTCGTGATCGCAATGTAACAAAAGGCATAAATCAGCCAGGGAAGCGATTCCCGCCGGTATGCCATTTTTCTCCACAGAATCAGCGCCAGCACCAGCCCGGTAAGCAGCATCCAGTGCTCAAAAGGAGCCCTGTCGAAATGATACTGCCACGTCCGCAGAGCGCTTCCGGGCGAGAACGTCTTCCGGGAAAGAGCCATGTAGCCCAGATAGGCAAAGCCGCGGACCAGTCCCAGTTTCAATATGCCCGCCGGCCAGACTACCAGCACGGTAAGCAGCATCAGACCGATGCCCTTTGCCAGAATCGTCAGGCGGGCTCTCCAGCCAGGCCATTGCCGGGCAATGTCGCCGCGGAAAAACAGCAGCACGACCGCAATCGTCGCCACCAGCAATACGGTTGTTTCCACGGCGACGAAACACAATCCCACCAGAACCGACGTAACATACCACCAGCGCGCCTCAATGGTTCTGGCAAACATCCCAAGAGACCACAAAGTCAGAATCGCCAGAGGCAGAAACACCAGGTGCTGAGTGATCTCCACCGTGGTAACCAGCGCGGTCCGGTTAAACAGCAGCAAGCTGCCGGCCATCAGCCCACCCACCCGGGGCCATGCGGGGAACAGGCTCCAGAATGCCAGCATCAGAATCAGCGAGCTTCCCACGTGAACCACAAAGCCCGCATTCCGGAAAGCCGTTTCCGTGCTGACTCCAACGCTCCCGCACAACGCAATCCAGTAAGCAAACATGGGTCCGTGATAGTGCCGGTAGAATCCCATATCCCGACGCTGTCTGATCTCACGGGAAAACTCTGAGCGCTTCTCCGGCTCGCGAACCAGCTGGGTGCCCATACTCACCATTTCCGGAATGGAGAGCGAGCCCCTGTCCATGTAATTGGCCAGAAAACCCTGAGTGCCCGCGTACATATAATCCGCACTGTCGTAGGGATAGGGGTAGCGAGGGGTGAGTGGGGAGAAGATCGACACGACTGCGACCACCAGAACCGCGAATGTGGACAGCCAGAACCAGTGGGTACGGAGAAAATTCATGGATTGGATTGAGCGGTGGCGCGCGTCTTGTATTCCATTGTAAGGGAGAATGCCCGGGAGGATGCCCGGGAAGGATGCCCGGGAGGACCCGGTCCACAAGGCCGGAAGGTGGCACCATGAAACCGATACACTTGATAGGTTGCTTCACCTCTCATCCCAATGATCTGGCTTCTGGCAGTCGCCATTCTTGCATTGCTGTATCCATATGTAATCTTCCCCGCCCTGATGGCCCTGATCTCCGGCCTGCCGCGGAAAAACCGAGCCGTTCCCGACGCCCGGCTTCCCCGCATCGCCATCCTGATCAGCGCTTATAACGAGGCCGGACACATTCTGGATAAGCTGGCCAATTTCAAAGAGATGGACTATCCCGCCGGGCGTCTGCGCATGTGGATCGGTACCGATGGATCGGAAGACGGAACCGCCGGCATCATCCGCCAGGCCAACGTCCCCGGCGTCACTCTGGTAGAACGCTTTTCCCGGGGCGGCAAAACCGCCGTGCTGAACGACCTCGCCTCCCGCGCCCGCGCCGAAGAAACCGACCTGTTCGTGTTCTCCGACGTCAACGCCTTCTTTCTGCCCGGAACCCTCCGCCTGCTGGCCGCGCCCTTCGTCGATGAACCCCAAACCGGCCTCGTCTCCGGACGCTCACTGATGCGCGGCGATAACGGTCAGGTGGTCGTGGAAGGCTCCTATTACCGGTTCGAAACCTGGCTGAAGGAACGCCAGAGCCGCAGAGGCTGGCTGGCCGGAGCCTTCGGTCCCATCTACGCCATGCGCGCCAACCTCTACCGCGAACTCAATCCGGCCCTGATCAACGATCTGACCCACCCCTGCCAGGTCTCCGCGCTCGGTTACGACTGCCGCTTCCTGCCCGAAGCAGTGGCCGAAGAGAGCGCCGGAGACGACGCCGGACGCGAGTTCTCCCGCCAGACCCGCATGACCGCACAGGCCTCTTACGTGCTGCTGACCCAGATGCCTGCCCTGTTTCCGGCCGGACGCTGGGGCCAGATCTGGGTCCTGATCTCGCATAAGTGGATGCGATGGACCGCCGGATTGTGGATCATCGCCGGCTTCATCGCGCTGGCCGCCACTTCCCCGCCCCTCGCCGCGCTGGCCCTGGCCGGACTGCTGATCCTGTTGCTGGGATGGCGCGCAAAAGCCAACTGGGCGTCGCTGCCCTGCTACTTTCTGCTGGTCCATACCGCCTATCTGAACGGCCTGCTTCAGGCGATTCGGGGCAACCGCTTTGTGGTCTGGAAACCACGCGCGGGATAAACAAGAAGAAAAGATAAAGAGTACTCACATTTTTCATGCGGCATCTGTCTACAATTCTGAAAATCGGTATCGCGGTGGCCCTGATCACCTGGATGGTGAAAACCGGACGCCTGGACCCCGCCAACCTGGCCTCCGCATTCCGGCGCTGGGACCTGCTGCTGGCAACGGCGGCACTGTTCTATTGCCAGATCATCATCACCGGATCGCGCTGGCACATGCTGCTGCGAAGCCAGGGAATCCGCCTTCCCTTCCGCGACACCATGGCCCTGAACTTCATCGGCACCCTGTTCAATACCGTGATTCCCGGAGCCGTCGGCGGCGATGTCATGAAGGGCTATTACCTCAGCCGCCGGGCCCCCGGGCAGCGCTCGCTCGCCATCACCACTCTGCTGGTAGACCGCGTTCTGGGTCTGATGGCGCTGCTGGTGATGCCGCTCATCGCCGCCGCCTGGAATATGGATCTCGTGCTGCGGAGCAAGGCCCTGCGGGCGGTCATGATCCTGGCCGCCGCCGGCCTGTTCGCCGGCGTCGCCGGATTCTTCCTCGCCCTCATGCTGGGAAACCGCCTGCTGGCCATGCTCGACCGGCTGGACCGCTTCCGCCCCGCTCAGGTGCTCCGCAAAGTCCTCTGGGCAATCGTTCAGTACCGGAATCACGCAGCCACCATCGCCGCCGGCCTCGCCCTCGGTATGCTGAACCACCTGCTGGGAATCTACGCCTTCCTGCTCTGCGCGCGCTCCATCAGCGATGCCGACCTCAACCTGCAGCAGTGCCTTCTGGTGGTGCCTCTGGGACTGGTGACTACCGCGATTCCCATCTCACCCGCCGGCGTCGGAGTCGGACAGGCGGCGTTCTTCACGCTCTTCGCCCTGATCCCCGGACTCACCGGCCAGCTCGGTTCAGAGGCGTGTACCGTCTATCAGTTCGTCATGGTGGCGGTTTTTCTGACCGGATTCGGCGCTTACGTCTTCTATCGGGACGAAGCGGCGGCGACGACGGCCGTTTCAGCCACCACGACGGAACCAGCCGCCTAACGCGGCCAGCGACAGGCCTTCCACTTCCATCAGCAGCCACAGCGGCCGGTGATTGGAGTTCGCGCCAAAACGAGGGATGTCCCAGACCGAAGTGGACTGGTCCACGTAGCCGCCATGGGCGGAGAACAGCGCCTCGTACCCAGCCTCGCGAACCACCTGGCGGACGTCCTCCCGGATGTTGTCCAGACGGCCAAAGGGGAACGAGAACAGCGGAATCGGCCCGCCTGTCATCAGCGCCAGCTCCTGGCCACTGCCGACCACTTCCCTTCGAGCCTCTTCCGGCGTACACTGCCCCAGATCCGCATGATTCACCGTATGCGCGCCCACCTCGCAGCCGTTGGCCACCCACCGGCGCAGGTCCTCCACATCGCAGTTCGCCTGCCGGCAGGCGTGGATCCTCGCGTCGTGATCGAACCGCCGGCTGGTGCCAACAAATCCCGAATTTACGAAGTGCGTAGCCGGAATGCCCGTCAGTTTCAGCAGCGGACCGGCATTGGTGTGGACGTCCAGATACGCATCGTCGAAGTGAATCAGAACGGCCGTCCCACCACCCGGAATCCCCCGGCCGTCCCGAAGGTCGCGGACCACCCGAGTGGTCCCCGGAGTGGCGTTGAATTTCCCGATCGCCAGCAGATGCGCCGCGAACATCCGGATATCCACCGTCAGCGTGTCCCGCGAAAGATCGTTCACCCGGTGGTAAAGAATGATGGCCGCCCGGGACTGCCCCCGCAACCGGCGCACCAGCCGAACCAGACCGTAAATGCCGCTGACGTACAGCAGCAGGTAAACCACGTTCTTTAACGCCGAGGATGCGTCGCTGCTGTGGATCCAGTGGGGCAGGCGAGCCCGCAGCGCCGCCACATCCGCCAGCGTCGGAGTCGTCTTCGCCTTGTGCGATCCCTGCGGCTGCACACGGGTCTGATGAGTGCCCGCGGCGATCGCGGAAACCGCCCGCGTCAGCACCGTCAGGCCGGCTTCGTTCAGCCGGACCATCAGCGTATCCGGCGTGTCGCCCGGCAGAACGTCCACTTCCCCGGCATCCACCACCGGACCGGTATCCAGTTTGCTGTCGACAAAATGCACCGTGGCGGCGGTCTTCGCAGCTCCCTCAAACACTTCCCAGAAGGCGGGCGGCATGCCCCGAAACTCCGGAACCTTGCCCTTGTGCAGATTGACGCAGCCCAGCCGCGGCACGGAGAAAATCACCGGGCGCAGAACCCTCGTACCCAGCACCACTCCCAGATCGGCTCCACGGGCGCGCAGGATGCCGACGGCCCGCTCCTCGTTCAGATTCCCGCACTCCTCCAGAGGAATACTCAGGCGGTCCGACAGTTCCCACAAATTGCGGCTGCGATCAGGAAACGCGGCCTTCAGCAGGTCGTCGACTTCGCTGCTCCGCATCAGCACCCGTTCGGCAAGTCGGTCCGTGAGCTGCCGGAGCACTCCCAGCAAACGGTTGGGAATGTACCGCCAGCCGTTGCGGCGGATATTCCTGCGCAGATTCTTAATGCGACGGCCAACCGGAGCTTTGGCGTCGTCAAAGAGAATCGCTACCGGTTCAATGCCGGGGAGAGCGGCCACGGCCGCAATGGAATCCCGCGTGGATTCTGAGTCGCTGCCGGTAAGAAATGCGACCTTCAATGCCTGGGACATTCGGGAGGGAACCAAACTTAAACTATAGCAGCCACTACCCCATCGGAAGAGGCCGCTGAGGCCCAAAAACGGGCTATCGCCTCCACCACCGCGTCCGCATCCGCCGGGTTCATCTCAGCGTAAATCGGCAGCGACAGAACCTCCGCCGCGGCCTTCTCCGCCTCCGGCAGAGAGCCTTCCGGAAACGCCGGATCCGCATACGCCGGCTGCAGATGCAGCGGCCTCGGGTAGTGGATCGCGCTTCCGATTCCGGCCGCCGTCAGGAACTGCTGCAACTCGTCGCGCCGGGGCGTCCGGATGGTGTACGTGTGATAAACATGCCGATTCCCCGCCCCGGGACGGACCCACGGAGCCGCAATCCCGCAACTGGCCGGCAGCGTCCCAAACAGCGCGTCGTACCTGGCCGCCATCGCCCGCCGAGCCTCCGTCCACCCCTCAATATGCGGCAGCTTCACCGAAAGCAGCGCGCCCTGCAACCCCTCCATGCGGTAGTTGAATCCCCTCACCAGATGGTGATACTTGCGGTCCTGCCCCCAGTCGCGGAACAGCCCAACCTTCCGGGCCAGCTCGTCGTCGCCCGTGGTCACCATGCCGCCTTCGCCACACGCCCCCAGATTCTTGGTGGGATAGAAACTGAAACAGCCCAGATCGCCGATGCTCCCCGCCCTCTTCCCTTCCCGGCCGTACTCGGCTCCATGGGCCTGGGCGGCGTCTTCAATCACCGGAATCCCCAGAGGCCGGGCGATGGCGAGAACAGCGTCCATGTCCGCCATCTGGCCGAAAAGCTGAACGGGAAGAATCGCGCGGGTCTTCGGCGTAATCGCGCGGGCCAGGCTCGCCGGATCCATGTGGAACGAGCGCGGCTCAATGTCGGCGAACACCGGACGGGCTCCGCAATAGTGGATGGCGGCCACCGTGGCGGCGAAAGTGAACGGCACCGTAACCACTTCGTCCCCCGGTTCCACCCCCGCGGCCAGCAGAGCCAGATGCAGCGCGCTGGTTCCCGAGTTCACCGCGAAGGCGTGACGCACTCCGCAGTAATCGGCGAAGGCGCGTTCAAACTGCTCCACGTGGCGGCCAAGAATGAACTGGCCGGAATCCAGCACGGCGGCCACGGCGGCAAGCAGTTCTTCGCGCAGTGGCTGATTCTGGGCCCGCAGGTTGGAAAAAGAGATCAAATTTGAGTGTATCCCGTGTATCTCGAAAGCCGGTCGGCAGGCGTCAGTCACCCAGGTGATTAATCACCTAATCACTCAGGTGATTAATCACTCACCTGATCACGTGACTAATCACCTGGGTGTCTGTTACGCTGGCCTCGTGATCCTCACGGTCTGCTCCTTTAAGGGAGGCGTCGGCAAGAGCACCACGGCATACCATCTGGCGCATTACTTTTCCGGGCTCGCCCCCACCGCGCTGGTTGATGGCGACCCCAACCGGAGCGCCAGTACCTGGGCCTCAAGGGGCAAGCCGGCTTTCACCGTCGTCACCGAACACCAGATCGCCACCGCCGCCCGGCGCCACGAACACCTCATCATCGACACCAAAGCGCGCCCCACCTCGGCCGAGATGGAGGACCTCGCCGCCGGCTGCGATCTGCTGGTTGTGCCCTGCACGCCAGATCCCCTCTCGCTCGACGCCATGATGCTCACTGTAGAAGAGCTCCACCGGCTGACGCGGGACAAGTACAGCGTGCTGCTCACCATCGTCCCTCCGGCTCCCATGACCGACGGCAGGCAGGCCCGCAAGGCGATGATCGAGGCCGGGCTGCCTCTGTTCCGCGCCGAGATCCGGCGGACGGTGGCATTTCAGAGAGCGGCCATGACCGGCGTCACGGTGGATCAGATCCGGACGGACGTGGCGCACCTGGCATGGCTGGATTACGAGAACCTGGGAAAGGAGATATCGGAATGGCCGGCAACAGCGACTTCGGCGCGCTCCTGAAACTGCGCAGGGAACCAGTGGCGGAGGCAACGTCAGACACCCAGTCACCACCACAACAGCAACAACAACACTCGCGCCGGGGCAAAAGCCAGAACCCCGACTTCGACCGCCTCACGGTCTACCTGCGGCGCGACTCCATCCTCACCCTGAACCGCCGCAAGGTGGAGGAGGGGAGGGAACTCTCCGATCTCGTCCAGGAAGCGCTCGACGCCTGGCTTCGCTGAGTCCCGGCGCTGACGCGATCAGGTGATCAGGCTCTTTCAGTCTGTATAAGCCTTGTCCCGGCACCGGACTGAGAGGACGTCGATGGTTCCATCGTCCAGCACTCGCAGGCGGAGCTGTCCGCCGCTGTCCCTGAGGCATTTGTTCGATCATCGGGCTTCCCTGTCCGGCCCGCGGCCGGTTAGTGGATGCAGTTGTTGTAGTCATCTACAAAAGAGAACGGCGGCCTCATTGAAGCAGGCCGACTTCCGGCGACCGGCACCGTCGAGGGACAGTGCGGGCACAGGGTCACGCATGAAAGTGGCTCCCGGCAGAATGAGGGCGGGCGGGGCCCGGTGATCAGGTGACTGAGTGATTAGGTGACTAGTCCCTCAGACGAACGAGCCTCGGAAATGCCGATCACTTCCTGGAATTCCTCGAGGTCGTTGCCAATCGTCATCGCCAGCGCCAGCACCCGCTCCAGCGCCTCGCTTAGGTGATTAGGTGACTGAGTGATTAGGTGACTAGTCCCTCAGACGAACGGCCGCGAACGCCAGTCACCTAATCACCTAATCACTCAGTCACCTGGCGGAGACCGGGCTGCGCAATTTCCTGCGAATTTCCCCTCGAAACCACCCCACGAACCGCTCAGGACGTCCTATGGTAGTAGATGTACGTCAGTTCTGACGGACGCCCCCAGCCAAATCAAAAGCATCCCATCCGTTGGCCGCGCCACGCCCACGCGAACGCCAGTCACCTAATCACCTGACCCGGGGCCGATGGTCTCCTGAAACTCCTGCAAATCGTTGCCGATCGCCATCGCCAGCGCCAACAG
>Ga0105048_10001080_pt1 | contig 43880 bp, 38 predicted proteins | sample MAT05_FD_78382 | JGI IMG/M metagenome (GOLD analysis project Ga0105048, IMG submission 78382) | Freshwater microbial communities from Lake Fryxell liftoff mats and glacier meltwater in Antarctica - MAT-05 | ecosystem: Environmental > Aquatic > Freshwater > Ice > Liftoff microbial mat | place... | reverse complement strand
TTCTTAAAGCTAAATACTTTTAATCCTCAAAGAACACCCATCCGTTTGCTTCGTCTTTCAACGTAGCCCGCTGATGGGAGTGCGGACAATGCTGCCACTCACTCAGACCTCAAGAAGTTTTTTAACGTCATTGTCACAAATCTTTTAAGATACTATAAATCAAAGACTTAAGAGCGATAGTTTTTTACAGGTATTTACATTCCGCATACGAAACCAGCGCACAGAAAGCTTACGGCAAAGAGTATTCCATTTCTAAATACAGCGCCAGCTAGGCGAACACGCCCAACGCCCGCCTTACGGCGATTCACGCCACAGAAAAAACCAGTGATCACGCACTAAAATTTCAGGCCAAAACCTGCCCTAGCGCATTACTCGTAACGCAGCGCTTCGATTGGATCTAGGCGGGCAGCTTTCCACGCAGGGTAAATGCCGAAAATCACGCCAATACCTCCGCACACGAGCAGGCCCGCCGCCACCCAGCCCCACGGCAGCACTAAGGCGCCGTTCATATAAATCGCCACGGCAATGCCCCCAAGCACGCCGATGGTCACGCCCACCAAGCCGCCGATCAAAGAAAGCGCCACTGCCTCGATCAGGAACTGCATCAGGATGTTGCGCTGCCGGGCACCGATGCTTTTGCGGACGCCGATTTCCTTGGTGCGCTCGGTCACGCTCACCAGCATGATGTTCATGACGCCCACGCCCGCCGCGAGGAGCGCGATGGCGCTAATCACGAAGGCGCCGACAGAAATCACGTCGGCGATTTTGTTGAATGACTCAATCAGCGAATCATTGGAAAACACTTCGAAATCGTTCCCGTCTTCCGGATCGAGCTCTCGAACCCTGCGCATGACTCCCATCGCTTTATCTTGTGTTGCAACAAGTTCAACCTGGCTTGGCGACTGGACGGTCATACCGATAGAGCGCCAAGCCCGACCGTAGATCGCGAGCCAGCGTGTGATGGGGACGATGACGAAATTATCCTGGCTCTGCCCAAACGAGGTGCCTTTTGGCGTGAACTGACCGACCACAGTGAAGGTCTGCCCATTGATGCGGACGGTTTGGCCGATGGGGCTTTCATTGGGGAACAGCACTTTCGCCACGTCATCGCCGATCACACAGATGGGCCGCCCAAAGGCGACGTCTTCAGCCCCGAGGTTGCGTCCATCGCTGAGGTCGTAGTTGCGTGCCGCGATGAAATTTTCATCCGTCCCGACTAAAACGGTGTTGGGATTGGTCCTGCGGTCGCCATTCACCACGCGAAGATTGCTGCGTTTAATGGTCAAATTCACCCGCACGCTGTCGCCCATCAGCTCCTTGAAGCGGTCCGCCATCGAGTAGGTGATATCACGTCGATTACGGAAGCGGTCGTAGGGATTGCTGAAGTTGATCGCGGGGTACTTGTTGATTTGGAAGGTGGCCGAACCAAGCACAGCTAGGTTTTTTTCCACTTGGCCGCGGAGTCCGGCGATCACCGTCATCACGCCAATCACCGAAAAAACGCCCACGGAAATGCCGAGAATCGTGAGGCTCGAGCGAAGCTTGTTCGCACTGAGCGCCGCAAAGGCAAGGCGGAGAACTTCGATGAATAACATGGCCGTTTACTCGTAACGCAACGCCACCACCGGATCGAGCCGGCTCGCCTGCCAAGCCGGGATGTAGCCGCTCAGCACGCCGGTCAACACCGACAAAAACAAGCCAGTGAAAACCAGCAACGGCGAGAACACCAAGGGGAACGTCGCCGAAATCTGCCCCACCAGCATAGCCACACCCCAGGACAACAACAGCCCGGTCACGCCGCCGATCAGGCAGATGCTCACCGCTTCGATCAGAAATTGCAGAAGTATCGTGCGCCGACGGGCCCCGAGCGCCTTGCGTGTGCCGATCTCCTTCGTGCGCTCCTTCACGCTCACGTAGGTGATATTCATAATGCCTATCGCGCCAACAAACAGCGCCAGCCCGGTGATGAAAAGCCCGGCCAGCGCGATGCCTTTTTTAATCGGTTCAAGCTGCTCGCGGACGACCTGCTGGCTGTTGATTTCAAAATCGTCCGGTTTTTCCGGTCCGAGTTGACGAATGCGGCGCATCAAGCCGCGCAACTCGTCGCGCGCTTCGTCCATGCGCGAGACATCGACTTGCACGCGAATACTGGGCTCCGACCAATCGAGGGTGAAATAGCGGCGAAAGGTATTGAGCGGCATGATCGCCATCGAATCCAAACTGAAGAGCCCAAGGAAGCTACCCTGGCGCGCAACGACACCGATCACGGTAAACTGCTGATTGCGCAGGACCACGGTTTTACCTTCTGGCGATTCGTTCGGAAAGAGCGCGTTGGCGACGTCGACACCGAGAACGAGAACGTTGCGGGCGTTGTGCGCCTCGATCTCACTGAAGAAACGGCCCACCTTCATATCGGTGCGCATGAGGCGGGGGTAATCCGCGCCGTAGCCATTGATATGAATATTAGTCACCCGGTATTCGCCGCGGATGATGGTGGCGTTTCGCTCCGCTGTGGGCACCGCGAGTGTGAGCGGTCCGTCCGGATGCGTCTCGATCCATTCGTTGATACGATCGGCGTAAACTGGTCGAACGGGCTGTCGGTTGCGGAAAAGCCACCAGTCCTTGGAAGCATCGCGCCATGGCCATTTGGTGACGTAGAGCACGTCGTCGCCCATCCCAGCGAGGCTGTTTTCCACGCCCGCGTCGATGCCGAGAATCGCCGTGCCCATGAGCGACACCGCAATGATGCCTATGATCACACCGAGTGCGGTGAGGATCGAACGCATCTTGTTCGCCCGGATCTGACTCCAGGCGATACGAAACGATTCTGAGAGCTCGAAGACGAAGCGAATCATGACGTTGGTTCGGCACTCAGGCCGACTGATCCGACTCGATCAAGCCGTCGCGCAACCGCACGACGCGCCGCGCATGGCGAGCGATGTCCTCTTCGTGTGTGACAACAATGATCGTGTTGCCCTGCGCGTAGAGTTGCTCGAAGAGCGCCATGATTTCTTCGCCGGTGCGGGAATCGAGGTTTCCGGTGGGCTCGTCGGCGAGAATGATCGAAGGCCTGTTAACAAGCGCACGGGCGATGGCGACGCGCTGGCGCTGACCGCCGGAGAGTTCGTTGGGTTTGTGAAACATGCGCTCGCCCAGACCGACATGGGTCAGCGACTGGCGGGCGCGTTCGAGGCGTTCGACTTTGCGCATACCGGCATAGATCAAGGGAAGCTCGACGTTGTGCAGGGCGTTGGAGCGCGGGAGGAGGTTGAAAGTCTGAAAAACGAAACCGATCTCTTTGTTGCGGATTTCGGCGAGTTCGTCATCGACCATTTGGGCGACGTTTTTGCCATTGAACTCGTAACGGCCGGCAGTCGGCGTATCGAGGCAGCCGAGCATGTTCATGAGTGTGGATTTACCGCTGCCCGACGGGCCCATGATGGCGAGGTATTCGTTGCGATGGATTTTCAGGCTGACGCCGTTGAGAGCACGGATGATCTCGGAGCCCATCTTGTAGAGCTTGGTCACGCCTTCGATTTCAATGACCAGCGCACCCGCTGGGCGAACGATTCGCGGGGTGTCGCGGGCAGCGGGAGCAGGAGGAATCATGGGGTGTCTTGCGGACGGCGGGCAGTCAGGAGGACGCAAAGGCGCAGGAGATTATTTCTTCGACTCGGTCTTGGGGCGATCGACGCGCACTTTCATGCCATCTTTCAACGTCTTCGTGACGACGGCAAAACTGCCGCTGACAACCTCGTCGCCTTCTTTAACGCCGGATTTAATTTCTAGGTGCGCAGTGTCAGCGATGCCCGTCTCAACGGACACAAGCTTCACGGTGTCACCGCTGAGCACAAAAATCACGCGGGCTAGCGTTTCGCGGTCGGCGCGTTCGAGCTGCTTTTGTTGCTTCTCGTTCACGGCAGCGACGTCGCCATCGCCCTTCTGCTCGTTGGCTTTCTTACTGCGCGCAGCGGCGAGGTCGTCGACGGTCTTGTTGCCAGCGCGAGAGCGCACAGTGACAGACTGTATCGGAACGGCGATTACGTTTTCGGCGATCTGGGTTTCAACGTCGGCGTTGGCGCTCATGCCGGGACGCAGCGCCACGTCTTTGTCGAGGATGCGGATCTTGACTTGGAAATTAGTGACCTCGTCCTGCGTGCCCTGCCCGATGACCTTCGCGGCGGAGCCGATTTCCTTGACGCGGGCATCGAATTTCCGGCCGGGGAAGGCATCGATGGTGATGCGGGCCTTGTCGCCGACCTTCACGTTGACGATGTCGTTTTCGTTAATGTTCACGCGCACTTCCATGTTGGTCAGGTCGGCCACGCGCATGACCTCGGCCACGCCGTAGGAACCGGTGGCGGCGACGCGTTCACCGACTTCGCTGGAACGCGAGCTAACCGAACCATCAATTGGCGAATAAATCGTGGTTTTCTCGAACAGGTCCTTCGCCTGCCGGAGCGAGCCTTCGCTGCGGCGGATATTCGCCTGCGCGCTTTCGAGATCGGCCTGCGCGCTTTCGAACGTCGTCCTGGCGTCCGTGAAATTGGCATCAGAAATCAAGTGACGACCGAAGAGATCCTGGCTGCGTTTGAAGTCTTCCTCGGCTTTGGCGAGACGCGCCTTGTTGTCGACATAGCCGGCGCGCGATGCAGCCAGCGAGGCCTCAGCCTGATCCACCTGAAAGCGGTAATTGTCGGGTTTGATGCTCACGAGCAGATCGCCTTTTTTCACCGCTGCTCCCTCGCGAAAAGGCAGTTGGATAATCTCGCCGGAAACCTCTGGCGCGATCTTCACCTCGACCTCAGGCTGGACCTTGCCAGTGGCAGAGACGAGCTGCGTGATGGTTTTCACCACAGCCTTTTCAGTGGTCACACGCACGATGGCCCGCTCGGCCTTATTTTTCATGACGGCCGCCACCACGAGCGCCACGACCACCCCGCCTCCAACCACGAGATAGAGCCCGAGGCGCGAGCGCTTGCGCTTGGCCACAGGGGCGACGTTGGGTTGCGGAGAAACAGGGGCGACGGGTGTCATAAAGGGGAAGACTCAGCCTAAGACAGAAAATAACGTTATCAGGTTACAGCGAAATGCATCCCACGATGCAAACACCAGAAACATGCTTTCCCTCATATCTATTTACAAAAAACCCATCGCCCGGGGTCGCGCTTCTGCCCACGCCACTGGCGCGACGCGGTGACGTCACGCCAGTTAACGAAACCCGTGCTCAGTGACAACAGCCGCCGCCTTCGCCGCCGCCGCACTTACACTCCGAGCCACCATGGATATGGCCGTGAGAAATCTCCTTTTCCGTCGCCGCACGCACCTCGACGACCTCGACGTCAAACGTCAGATCCACGCCCGCCAACGGATGATTCGCGTCCAACAAAACGTGTTCACCGTCGATCCCCATCACCACCACGACCGGCGCGGATTGATCTTCGCCCGCGCGAAAACGATCACCGATCTTCAACTCGCCGTCGACCGGCAGCAACACGCGCAACACACGCTGCACCTGCTCCTCGTCGCGCAAACCGTAGGCCTTCGCCGCCGGCACCGCGATCGTGCGCTTCACGCCCGCCTCGGTTCCGCACAGCTGCTCCTCCAGCCCCTCGATGAGTTGCCCCGCGCCCTCCAGATAGCTGATCGGCTCGCCGCCGGACGACGTGTCGAGCAGACGCGCCTGCGCATCTCTCAACGTGTAGTGAAATGTGACAACCGAACGGTTCATGCCCGCGATGCAGGAGGATTCGACGGCCTCGCGCAACCCTTCAAACGCACAAGCCTCGCCCGCCTTTCCTCCAACGCACACCGCGCCCTAGCACAAAACCATTTCGATGCTCGGCAGCCCGGCCCGCGCGCCTCCATCTTCTCCGCACATGAAACGCATTCCCGCCCTTGTCGTCGCCGGCACCGCTTCCGGCGTGGGTAAAACCACCATCGTCGCCGGCCTCCTTGCCGCCCTGCGACGCCGCGGACTTAAGGTGCAACCCTTCAAATGCGGTCCCGATTACATCGACCCCGGTTACCACACCCGCGCCGCCGGACGCCCCTGCCGCAACCTCGATTCCTGGATGCTCGACGACGCCCAAGTCGTCGCCAGCTTCGCCCGCGCCACGCAAGACGCCGACCTCGCCATCATCGAAGGTGTGATGGGCCTCTACGACGGCAGTGAGTTCGAAAACGAACGCGCCTCCGCCGCCCAGATTGCCAAACTCCTCGGCGCCCCCGTGCTTCTCGTGCTCGACATCTCCGGCGCCGCCCGCAGCGCCGCCGCCACCGCACTCGGCTTCCTGCACTTCGACCCCGCACTCACGGTCGGCGCCTTCGCTCTCAATTTCGCTGGCTCCGAAGGCCACGCCCGCGGCTGCACCCGCGCCATCGAGACGACCACGCACCGCCCCGTCCTCGGCTGGCTGACTCGCCACGAAAACCTGCGTTTGCCAGAGCGCCACCTCGGCCTCATCGCCGCGGGCGAACAAACCTCCACCGCCAACGCCGCCCTGCTCGACCAACTCGCCAACGTGATCGAATGCCAATTCAACCTCGACGCCCTGCTCCAGCTCGCCGCCACCGCCGAAACCTCACGCGAAATCGCTCCCACCCCCGACACCCCGACTTCATCCACCGCTGCCAACAAAAACTACGCCACACCGCCAACCTCCACGCGGCGCACACCACCACCACTCCTCGCCGTCGCCCGCGACGACGCGTTCTGCTTCTACTACCCCGACAACCTCGACCTGCTCGAAGCCGCCGGCGCACGTCTCGCCTTTTTCAGTCCCGCCCGCGGCGAACGTCTCCCCTCCGATGCCGCCGGCATGTACTTGGGCGGCGGATACCCGGAACTGCATGCCGCCGCCCTTTCCGCCAACACCGCCTTCCACGACGACCTGCGCGCCCTCCACTCCCGCGGCGCGCCGATCTTTGCCGAGTGCGGAGGTTTCATGATGCTGACGGAAGCGCTCATCGACCTCGACGGCCGCCGCTGGCCCATGGCCGGACTCGTGCCCGGCGTCACCCGCATGACACCGCAGATCGCCAGCCTCGGCTACCGCCAAGCCACCGCCCTTCACGACAACCTCCTCGTCCCGACAGGTACCACGCTGCGCGGCCACGAGTTTCATTATAGCGTGTGGGAAAAACCAGCAGCCCTGCCCGACCGCTCCGCCTGGAGCGCCCACGGCACCCAAGCCAACGCCCTTGCCCAACCGCTCGGCTACGTCAACGGCAACCTCCTCGCCAGCTACCTCCACATTCACCTCGGCCAAGCGCCCGAGCTCGCCCGTCGACTGGTGGGCAAACTCATGGCCTAAAACGCCCTCCAACAAAAACCACCCAGCCGCCAACCCCGCATTTCTGACGAAACTGGGGGCTTTTCGCCCAGCTTTCGGGGCAAAAGGCCCAGCTTGGTCGTTTTCAGGCATTTATAAACTTCCGGTAAACTATGGCTAACGGCTTGCAACTGCATCCATCTAAGGCCAAATCCCTAGTATGCGCTCTTTGCGGCTCTTCCTATTTTTGCTCACTGCGTCCGTTTCGGCTGCGGCGACATTCACGTGGAACGGTGCTGCCGGTGACCACCAGTACAACAATCCCGCCAACTGGGTGGGCGGCGTAGTTCCCCCGAACAACGGCACAGCGACCCTCGTTTTTGGCAACGCGCCCGACAGCACCGTCGTCCTGCCCTTCGTCCTCGATGTCGCGCAGATCCAGTTTCAAAACACCGCCGCCACCGCCTACACGTTCAACAGCCGCTTCATCACTTTCCTCACCGTCGCCAACGGCATCACCAGTTCCTCAGGCGGCACCGAGCGTATCGACGCCAACATTACGCTCAACCTCTCCGGCACGCAAAACTTCAACGTCTCGTCCGGCAGCTTAGAAATCGCGGGCGGCCTCATCGGCTTCGGCAGCCTCGTCAAGACCGGCGCGGGAAGCCTGCGCATCGGCGGCTTCAATCTCCTCACTGGCAACACCCAAGTCGACACCGGCGCGCTCATCTTTGCCAACGACGCTGCCGTGCCCGCCTTCGGCTCCGTCACCTCGAACCACAACGGCTACGTCGGCGCGGAAAACTCCGACACGCTCAATGCCCTTATCGGCCAGATCGACAACGCCTCCTTCCTCGGCTCCGTCGGCCTCGACACCGCGCCCTCCCACGACTCGCCCGCCGTCTTCACCGATCCTGTCAACGTCGCCAACCTAACCAACTACGCCGGCCTCGGCTCCAGCACTTCGGCCCGCCTCACTGGTGCCATCCGACTCGCCTCCGGCCATGACTACCGCTTCGGCGGCGGCACCGGCACACTCTACGTCGAATCCAACCTCTCCTCCGCCACCGCCGGCCTTCAGATCAAATCCACCTTCGGCCAACCGCTCACCGTCGTCCTGCGCGGCAACAACAGCTTCACCGGCAACTCCTCTGTCAGCAATTCCGTCCTCGTACTCGACAGCGCCCACGCCTCCCCGGGCCGCATCCTCACCATCGAGGGCCCCGGCTACATCGGTGCTACGGAAAACTTCGCCACCTCGACCGCCGGCTTCCTTTCTCTCCTGCGCGCCACCAGCGCCAACTCGATTGTTGGCTTCGACTCCGCTAACATCGCCGCGCCGCGCACCATCACCCAAGCGATCGACCTCTCACTCGGCGGCACCCGCAGCAACGCCTACTACCTCGGCACGAGCAGCAAGGTCACGCTTACCGGCGCCCTCACTCCCACCGTCGGCAGCCCCCTCTACCTCACCGCAGTCAAGGGCGGATACCTGACCGTTGGTTCGACCCTCGGCGACGCCATCCCCGGACTCGTCGTCGGCCAAACCACCTCCTTTGATCCCCAAGGCGGCACCGTCGAACTCACCGGTCGCAACACCTACACCGGCGGCACGAAGCTCCTCAGCAACACCCTTCGCGTGAGCAACAACGCCGCGCTCGGCACCGGTTCCGTCGCCGTCTCCGACCGCGCCACGCTCGACATCAGCTCCGGCATCACTTTCTCCAACTCGTTTTCCCTCGCCTCGGGCGCACGCCTCGCCGGCACCGGCTCCATCGGCACCGCCGGCGGAGCGATCTTCGGCCCCGGCGCGATTCTCTCGCCCGGCGGCGCCCAGCGCATCGGCTCCCTCACCTTTAACACCGGCCTCACGCTCGGCTCTGGCTCTGTCATCGAGTTCGACCTCGGCAACCTCAACGGCGCACCCGGCACCGGCTGGGACTTGATCAACGTCTACGAGGGCCAGCTCAAGCTCACCGCGATCTCCGCGTCGCCGATCACGATCAACCTCACCTCACTCACCCCGAACGGCGTCGACGGTCTCCTCTACGGCTTCGGCCCGAACCAATCGTACAGCTGGCTCTTCGCCTCAGGCAACGTCACTGGTTTTTCCTCCAGCAATCAGTTCGCCTTTTCGACCGCCAACTTCGCCAACAACCTCGGCAGCGGAAACTTCTTCGTGAGTCAGGGCAACGCCGGCCTCTCGATCCAGTTCACACCCGTGCCGGAACCGAGCACCTATGTGCTCTTCGCGATCGGTCTCGCCGTCGTGGCGATCTTAGAATTCCGCCGCCGGAAGTAATCCGCTCCGGTTTAAACGTCCACCGCGCAGCGCCGCAGTGGAACTACGAAGAAACAGAGAAGGGTAAGTTCGACCTCCGATCTTTTTCACTTCACCAACACACGACTTCTCTGACCGTCCTGATTTCCCCTCTTAGTTTCTACGCTTCTTCGTAGTTCAACTCCCCGCGATTGGGATGCGCTCAGCCGTTGATCGCCTTCGCTTTTTTAACGAGCGCCAGAAACTCATGCCGATAACCACCGGCATCTTCGCCCAAGCCGTCCTCGGCCCAGCCGAGCACCGCGTCGAAACTCGCCGCGCCTTTGTACGGTGAATCGCGCAACACCAGGCCAAACCCGGCTACCGCCGCGGCAAATTTAAAATCCTGACTCGACGCCGCGAACGCCGTGCCAGCATCCACCAGCGGAAACTCCAGCTTGCTGCTCACCTCGGACTTCGGCGCTTTGTAGCGGACCTTGAGCGTGAGCATCTCGGCCGAGGCGGCGGCTTTCTTTGCCGGTTTTTCAAGGTTCGCCACCTTCACCGCCTGATACTTCAACGGATCGACTGCGAGCGTTTCCTCGGGCGAATCCACGCCGACCGGCACGATTTCGTAGAGCGCCGTCACGGTGTGGCCCGCGCCGATCTCACCGGCGTCGATCTTGTCGTTGTTGAAATCTTCCTTCTTCAGCATCCGGTTTTCGTAGCCGATCAGCCGATACGCTTTCACTAGCGCCGGGTTGAACTCGACCTGCAGTTTCACGTCCTTCGCGATGGTCACGAGCGTGCCGCTCAGCTGGTCAGCGAGCAGCTTCTTCGCCTCGGCAGCGGTGTCGATGTAGCCATAGTTGCCGTTGCCCTTGTCGGCTAGTTTTTCGAGCGTGTCGTCCTTGTAGTTGCCCATGCCGAAACCAAGCACCGTCAGGAAAACGCCGGTCTTCGCCTGAGTTTCGATCAACCGCGTGAGATCGCCCTGATGGGTCACGCCGACATTGAAATCGCCGTCGGTGCAGAGCACGACGCGGTTGGCGCCGCCCTCGACGAAATTGGCCTTGGCCAAATCGTAGGCGAGCTGGATGCCCAGCGCGCCATTGGTCGAACAGCCAGCCGTCAACGAATCAATCGCAGCGAGGATTTCCTGCTTTTTCTCCGCCAACGTGGACGGCAGTGCGAGCCCCGACGCCCCGGCATAGACGGCGATAGCCACGCGGTCAGTCGGCTTCAGCTTCTCGACGAGCAGCCGCATCGATTCCTTCACGAGAGGCAATTTATTCGGCATGTTCATCGAACCCGAAACATCGAGTAGGAACACGAGATTGAGCGCGGGGCGTTCGGCCACCGGGATTTCGCGGCCCTTCAACCCGATGCGCACGAGACGATGCGCAGGATTCCACGGCGCGCTGGCGACCTCGAGCGAAGCGGCGAAAGGCTGGTCGTCTTTTGGCGCGGCGTAATGGTACGGGAAATAATTCACCAGCTCCTCGATGCGGACGGCGTCGCGCGGCGGACGCTGCCCGTCGTTCAAGAACCGCCGCATGTTCGAGTAGCTGGTGGTATCGACATCGACGGAAAACGTCGAAAGCGGATTGCCCGCAACATCGAGATAACCGTTGTCCACCTGATGCGCATAGGCCTCGGTGTTGAAGGCGGACGGCGGCTCGGGGGCAGGCATTGCAACGCCCGCAACATCACCCGTGCTTTGCGGCAACGAAATCTCATAGGCGTTATACGCCTTTTTTTGCGTCTCTAGAACAGCACCTTGATCAACGCCGGCGACAAAAGTGTATGTCGTGGATTTCTGACAGGAGAAATCATTCGTCTCCCGTTCGTGCCGCACAGCCAACACGGCGAAGCAGGCCGCTGCCAATCCGGCGACGAGGAAATACGGAAAACGAATCACTTTGCGCGATGGAAAATCAGAACGGCGATGCGAAGCCTGACCCGCGGTTTTCGTTTCTTCGGTAGGGCGAGGCGTCTCGCCGAGCCGCGGCTCCTGCCGGAGACGTCACGCTACCCTCGGAGGCAGACTCGGGCGCGGCCTTCACCACGGGCAGCGGTTCTTTTGCCAACGCGGCGGTGAGTTCACCACGGAGAGCGCGGTGATACGGCTGATTTCCTTGTAACTAAATCCGCTCTGAAATTTCAGGCGGAGCACTTCCTGTTGGTTCGGCGGCAGGCGGTCGATGAGGCGCAGAAGCGCGTCGTGGGTTTCGGCGGCCTCCAGCGCGCGGGTGGGCCGGGGTGCCTCGGCGCTCACGCGCTCCAGCTCGCCTTCTTCAAAGCGTTTCATGCGGCCCTCCTTGCGCAACACGTCGAGCGCGCGGTGGCGGCAGACGGTGAAAAGCCATTCGGCGAGATGCCCGTCCACCGCGGCGAGCGGCTGGGCCATGCAGTTTGACAAACGTGTCCTGCACGATGTCTCGCGCCCGGTCGGGATCGTCGACGAGACGGGCGGCGTAGCGGAGGAGCGGCGCTTGATAAGCTGCGACCGCGTCTGGCACAAAATTATCAGCGTTTTCATGGGAGGTTTCCCGGTTCATGAGGGGTCTCTGGTTGAAGTGACCTGCGCTGATACGACGTGCGGCGCCGCTGTTTCTTAAAAGTATTTTCTGCGGTCCGCTGAGCCGCTGCCAACCGCCGTTATGGGCGACGCTTCTTCACGACGCGGGTGTTGCAAAAATGATCATGCATCGCGCGCTTCTCAGGATCAAAGGCCGCCACGAGATAACCGACACAGAGCGTGAAATACTTGGCCAACACCTCGGAGAAAAACCGGCCGATGATCAACCCATGCGTGAGCGGATCGCCGTCAGCGCGCACGACTTTCAAGCCGAGCATCAGTTTGCCCGGTGTAGCCGCGTAGCGTTTGAGAAAAAACCAGTAGTAAGCCAACCGCATCACGCTATCGAGCAGCGCCAGCAGCATGAGGCGTTGCGTGTAAGGCTCCAGCGTCTCCATGCCGCCTTGCACCAACTGCATGACATCGATGTCAGCCAGCCCCATCACGCGCGCCAACTGACGACTGACGATGGCCAACAACACCCAATCAAAAAGCTTCGCCGCCGCGCGTATCCAGAAACCCGCATAGCGTGGAGCCGCCGGATTCTCCGCCAAGATCGCCGCGACGTCAGCCGCCGACGCCTCGATGATCGGCGGCGCAATCTCCGGCGGAGGCAACGTCGTGACGATATCCGCGTAGATTTTCCAATCGGGCATGCCGTGCTGCCAGACCAACGTGTCTTCGCGAATGATTTTTTCGCGGGCAAGTCGGGCAAACTCCGAGTCGCTCACTGGACCGAGACGATGGTTGTTGTTGGCGTAGTACCAGGGCATGATTTTGAAAAGGCTGCTGCGCCCCTGAATGCCTCCGCCCGGGCGAGACGCAACGTGAAACTTCCGCCCGCGCCCCGCGCCTGCATCCCTTTACACCGCGCGCCAAGCGTGTTTCGTTGCGCCTCATGCGCACGCCGTTTCTCACCGTCCTAGCCGCCGCCTTCGCCCTGTTTGCCGCGACGACCACGTTCGCCAAACGCGAAACACCCGCCGACCAAGGCCTGCGCACCGGCACCCTCCTCCTCGGCAACGGCGCCGAGCCCCGCGACCTCGATCCCCACGTCGTCATCGCCTACACCGACTACAACATCCTCATCGCGCTCTTCGAGGGGCTCACCGTGCTCGACGAAGCCACCTCGCGCCCGCTCCCCGGCATGGCCGAACACTGGGATATCGCCAACGACGGCCTCGTGTATACGTTTCACCTGCGCGCCGACGCCAAATGGTCCAACGGCGACCCGGTCACCGCCAACGATTTTGTTTTCTCCATGGAGCGCATCCTCTCGCCCGAGTTCGCCTCCGAATACGCCTACATGCTCGCGCCGATCAAAGGAGCCGAAGATTACACCGCGGGAAAAATCAAAGACTTCGCCGACGTCGGCGTGCGCGCCCTCGACACCCGCACGCTCCAGCTCACGCTTGCCCGACCCACGCCCTACCTCCTCGCGCTCGCCGCGCACCAATCGTGGTTCCCCGTACACCGCGCCACCGTGCTGAAATTCGGCACCGACCACCAACGAGGCACACGCTGGACACGCCCAGAAAACATCGTGACCAACGGCCCGTTCACACTCGACACCTGGGCACCCGACGAACGCATCGTCGTGAAAAAAAACCAGAACCACCACGACGCCGCCAACAACCGCTTGAACGAAGTCGTGTTCTTCCCCATCGGCGATCCCGGCGTCGAAGAGCGCGCCTTCCGCGCCGGACAACTCCACGCCACCTACGGCGTGCCCATCAGCCGCGTCGCCCCCTACCGCGCGCAAACTCCGTCGCCGCTCCGCGTTGAAGCCTTGCTCGAAACAAACTACCTCCGCTTCAACACCACGAAAACGCCCTTCACCGATCCCCGCGTGCGCCGCGCGCTCAGTCTCGCCATCGACCGCGCCGCGCTCGTGCGCTCGATCCTGCAAGACACGCGCCTGCCCGCCGCCTCACTCGTGCCGCCCCACACCGCCGGCTACAACTCCACCGGCCGCGCCGAGACCGACTTCGCCGCCGCCCGCGCGCTCCTCGCCGAAGCCGGTTTTCCCGGTGGCCACGGGTTCCCCAAAATCGAACTCCAATACAGCACGCCCGTCGTTGACCCGAAGGTCATCGAAGCCATCCAGGAAATGTGGCGGCGCGAACTCGGCATCGAAGTTGGCCTCGCCCAGCTCGAATACCGCGTGCACATCAACAACCAGCACGTCCTCGCCTTCGACCTTTCCGCCTCACGCTGGATCGGCGACTACAACGACCCCGCCACCTTCACCGACCTGATGACCTCGCGAAGCGGCAACAACGACACCGGCTGGAAAAACCCCGCCTACGACCAGCTCGTCGACTCCGCTGCCCGCGAACGTAACCAATCGAAACGCTTCGCCCTCCTCCAGCAGGCCGAAAGCCTCCTGCTCGACGAAGCACCGCTCGCGCCGGTCTTTTTCGGCACCCGCACCTACCTGATCCGCCCCGAAGTGAAAGGCTGGGTCCCCACACTCCTCGGCCTCCACCGCTACCAAACCCTCTCGTTGGAAAAATAGCACCGACGCCCTTAGCACCACTCCGTTAGATTTCTTCACTGGAGGGCGACGCGCTGTCGTCGCCGGTTCGAAACGGCGGCCACGGCGTGCCCATGATCTTTTATTTCAGGAGCAAGGTTAGCGGATGAGGCGAAGACAGGCAGCGGGAGCGGAATGGAGGCGTTCAATGAATTGTTTGTGCGAAAAGTTTGGGTGGTGGACGATGATCACTCCGCCGGGCGGTGCGATCACCCCGGCATGGGAATCGACGGGGAGTTCGACGGCTTTTAGGTGTTTTCTAGCGTTTGGGTCGAGGGCGTACAGCCAGAGTTTTTCGGACTGTCGTTGGCTACATAAAAGTCCGCCCGGTGCCGACTGTAGCCGGCGCTCAGGCCGACCGGCTGCCAGTTGCTGGCCTTGTAACAGGGGCCTGAATTACGCCTCCGGATCGGTAAAGTTCTCCGCCAAAAGCGGCCGGCAACCAAAGGTCGCGCGCCACTGGGCGGGCAGCGCGCGCATGGTTTGCGAGGCGAGGTTGGGCGTAGCGCCTTTGGCCGCCAGCACCAGAAAGCGACGGTTTAGCGCAAACTACAAGCCCGCCCCGCCAATCACTTCCTCGCCTCACTCAAATGACCGTGACGGTCACGCGGCCTTTTGCATCAATGCCGGTGGACAAGGCATCGCGATTGATCATGCTTGGTTGTTCACCCTGATTTTACGCCCTCCTCCACCCCGGACATGAATCCCGCCCGCTTCGCCCGGCTCCTTGCGCTCGCCGTCGGCCGACTCGACTTCGGCGCTGGCCTCGGCTTGGTGCTGTTGCCCGCAGGCGGTTTTGGCGCGGTGGCGATCGGCCGAGGCTGGCTAAGCCCAGCCTGGGCAAGCGTGCCCAAGACAGATTTTCTCCTCGTCGACATTCAACGCTGGCTCGTCCTCCAACTCCCCCACCACGATGTCCGAAATACGTCATCACCTGTCTGAGGAACAGCACACGCTCACCAACCTCGCGGGCCTGACCGCGATCGCAGCGGTCATCATTTACTTTCTCCTGTTTGCCGATTTCGCCTTGGTCGAACACGGCCGCCGCTCCGTCGGTGAAGCCGGACTCGGCAACCTGATGATCGTTGTCGGCCTTTCAGGCGCGCTCGGCAGCCTCGCCGCCGCCTTTAGATTCAAACCCGATAACGGCAGTGGCCCACTCACTGCGGGCTTCGCCGGTTGCGCGCTCGCCGCTTGCCTGAGCCTCTGGACTAGCCACGCCATCGCCGCCTACGCCAGCGGCATCCTGACCGGTGCCTGCCTAGGCTGGACCACCGTGCTGCTCACACTCAGCCTACGCCCCACGCTGCACCTGAAAAAACTCGGCCTATGCTGCGGTCTCGGCACCGGTGCCGCGTATGCGTTTTGCAGCCAACCACTCGTATTTTCCGCCACGCCGCGCACGCAAAGTGCGATCGCGATCTTTGTCGCTTTAGCCGGGCTCGCCGCCTCCTTCCGCCTACGCAGCGAACCCATCAAACCCTCCACGTCGAATGATTTCCGTCCATTCCTTGCGGGAATTTTCGTGCTGCTGTTTCTCATTCTCGCGTGCCTGGACTCCGCAGCGTTTTTCATCATCCAGCGAAACCCAATCGTAAAAGCCGACACGTGGGAAAATGTCGTAACGCTCCAAGGCAACGCCTTTGTCCACCTCTGCGCCGCCGTATTGGCAGGCATCGCGCTCGACCGCCGCCAACTCGCCCTCACCCTCGGCACGGCGCTGCTCGCCCTCCTAGGCAGCTGCGTCTTCCTCACAGGAGCCGACCGGCATTTCCCTGCGGCGCGCGCATGCTACACCGTTGGCGTCTCGATCGGCACCACCGCGCTTGTATTTTACCCCGCTCGCAGCGGACGCCCCTGGCTGGCAGGACTCCTCCTGTCGATTTTCCTCTGGTTCGGCACGGCGGCGGGGATTTGCTACGCGCAATGGCACCCGACGCTCTCCCGCCCCCTACTTGTCATCACCGGGCTGGTGGTGGTGACCGCGTTCATGATCCGGCATTTCAGGCTGAAATACCTACACGCCACCGGCGAAGCCTCGCGGCACGACAATCCGTAACTGCTAGCCGTGGCCTTCCACGAAAACTCAAAGGCTCTTCAGTGCCAAACTGGCCACAGCCTCTCCCTGCACTCGCAGACAAACCTGTTGACAAGCCCACGGCGGCATGGCTTCGTGCTCGACTTTACTTTTATGAGCAGCACGCCCGAACAAACCCAACACAGCCTCACACCTGAGAACTTCCCGTTCACCGCTCCTCAGCTGATGAGCCGTTACGTGACCGATACCGGCAAGATTCTCCCGCGCAAATACACTGGCCTCTCCGCCAAACAACAGCGCGCCGTCACCAAGACCATCAAGAAGTCCCGCAACCTGTTGCTCGCCCAATAAGCGATCGGCTCGTTCCACCTCTTTACCAAGCCGGAGTTCGTCTCCGGTTTTTTTGTGCCATGTCGGCCCGACCCACCGCCAAAATCTATCGCGGCACCCCGCGCAACCTGCGCCTGCTCGCCAACGCTATAAAAAAGGGCGAGGTCGTCGGCGTACCCACCGAGACCGTATATGGCTTGGCCGGCGACGCGCTCAACGTGCAGGCGGTGAAAAAAATCTTCCGCGCCAAAGGCCGCCCGTCCAACGACCCGCTGATCGTCCACCTTCACTCGCTCGCGCAACTCGACGCCCTCGCCGAAACCAGCCCCGCCGTGGAAAAACTCGCCCGCGCCTTCTGGCCCGGACCGCTGACACTCGTTCTTCCTAAAAAACCCGCCGTGCCCGGCCTCGTCACCTCGGGCCGCCCGAGCGTCGCCGTGCGCATCCCCCGTCACCCGCTCTTCCTCGCCCTGCTGCGCGCCTGCGCCCGCCCGCTCGCCGCGCCCAGCGCCAATCCTTTCGGCTACATCAGCCCGACCAGCGCCGCCCACGTGCGCGACGGCCTCGGCAAAAAAATCCGTTACATCCTCGACGGCGGCACCTGTGACATCGGCGTCGAGTCCACCATCCTCGACCTGCGCGACCCGCGGCACCCCGCCATCCTCCGCCCCGGCGCGATCGCACGCCGTGCGATCGAACGCGTCCTGCGCATGCCCGTAGCCGCTGCCCATGACGAAATAGTCACAAGCACCCAAGCCGCCGTCGCGCCCGGCCTGCTCGCCCGCCACTACAGTCCGCGCACACCGATCGAGCTGCACGAAAAACTAAAACCCGCGACCACCTCCAGCACCCGCGAAGCCTTTCTCTTTTTTCAACGCCCCGCCAAACTCCCCGCGGGCTGCACGGCGATAAACACCTTCGCGCTCACAAAAAACGGCGCTCTCAGCAACGCCGCCAAAACACTTTTTGCCACGCTGCGAAAGCTCGACGCCGGCCAGTGGACTAAGATCCACGCCGAACGCGCGCCCGGCGACAGTGCCCTCGCCCTCGCGATCAACGACCGCCTGACCCGCGCCGCCGCCAAACGGTAAAAGCCACGGTCGGCGGGCACAGCAGCCCGCCTAAATGGGGGGCGCGGCGCCGTCCGCGCCGAAAACAATGTTAAGCACCAAAAAGGCAGAGGACCGATCTCCACCCTCAGCCCTCCGCGTCCGCTGCGCTCTCTGCGGTTAAAAATCCGAATCTTTGCGAATCTTGGCGTCCTTCGTGTTCAAAACTAAAACGCGTTGGCCCAAAAAAAAACCAAGCGCGCCATCATGCGCACGGGTCCAGCTTTAAACCTCGACCCGCAGCTGGATTTGAACTGCAAAGAAGCAAAGAAGCGAAGAAGCGAAGGGCAATCAATGAGCTACGGGGAGCGTTTTGGCTCAATTTCCCTCATCTCAGTCAACGATCTCTACACATAACCTCCTGTGCATCCTTTGTTTCTTCTATTCTTGGTAATTCAATTGTGGTTTTTAGGTTAAATCTGTTCGTGCTTATTTCACCTTCGCCAGTTCGGCCAGCAGGCGTTCGTTTTGCGACGGTGTGCCGACCGTGACGCGCACCCATTCGGGCATGCCGTAGGGCTTCATCGGACGCACGATCAGACCGCGTTTTTGCAATTCAGCAAACACCCGGCCACCATCGCCCACCTTAACCAAAATGAAGTTCGCCACGCTCGGAACCCACCCCAGCCCGAGCGTCGAAAAGCCCGCTTCAAGCTGCTTCAGCCCGGCGCGGTTTTCCTGCGCACACTTCGTCGCAAACGCTTGATCGTCGAGCGCGGCAATAGCGGCGGCCTGGCCAATGGCGTTGACGTTAAAGGGCTGGCGCACGCGATTGAGCAGCGAACAAAAATCCGCACTGGCATAGCCATAACCAACGCGCAGCGAGGCGAGGCCGTAGATTTTGGAAAACGTCCGCAGGCAGATCACGTTGCGTCCTTCGCGGATGAGCGGACGCAGGTCAGGCGGGTTGTCCAAAAATTCTGAATACGCCTCATCGTACACAAAAACCACATGCTCAGGCAGACTGCGCACAAAGGCAAAAATCTCCTCCTCCGTGTTGGCGGTACCGGTCGGGTTGTTCGGACTCGGCAGGAAAACCATCTTCGTGCGCGGAGTAATTGCCTCCAGCAACTGCCCGAGGTCATGCCGATGATCGACCAGCGGCACTTCGACAGGCGTCGCGCCAAAGAGCAGCGTCACGAGTTTATAGACCACGAAAGCCGGATTGCCCATGACGACTTCGTCGCCGATGCCGAGAAAAACGTGGCCGATCAGCTCGAGAAGTTCGTTAGAGCCGTTGCCGACGACGACCTGCGTGGGCGGCAGCCCGAGTTTGCCGGCGAGTTTCTGGCGCAGCACCACGCATCCACCATCAGGATACAGTTCCGCCTGCGTCAGCGCGCGGCGCGCGGCCTCGATGGCCAGCGGCGAGGGACCGAAGGGATTCTCGTTCGAGGCGAGCTTGATGATGCTGGCAGGGTCGAGCCCGAGTTCACGCGCGACATCCTCGATGGGTTTGCCGGGTTCATAGACGGGTTGCGAAAGCACGGCTGCTTTGGCGAGAGACAGAACGTTCATCCCGTCATCCAAGCACAAACCGGCGCGCAGGCGGAAGCCTTTAGTTGCACCGCCTTTCATCCGCCCGGCACAGCCGCGCGCAATTTAACCCGTCACCACCGCGGCGCGAATCCGGCTCGGCACATGCACCACCTGCATCCCGGCGGCGAGCGCGGCACGGATCCCTGGCTCGGCGTCCTCGAACACGAGGCAGCGATTCGCCGGCACACCCATTTTCTCCGCCGCGAGCAGGAACATATCAGGCGCCGGTTTGCCGCGGCCCGGCGGCACATCGCAGGGCGTCACGATTACTTTGAAAAACGACTTCAGTCCCACCGCATCGAGCGCGGGCAACGCCACATCAGGCGTGCCACCGGTCGCAATCGCACACGGATGCGTGAGCGCCACCCGACGCAAAAACGCCACGACGGGCTCAATCGGTTTCGCCTGCGAAACGAGCCGCAGGTACAATTGCTCTTTCGTGTGCATCACCGCCTCCGGGTCGAGCGTGAGGCCGTAGTGTTGTCCGATGAGTTCGGCCACACGCAGCGTGGGCACGCCGCCGAGCGAATAAAACAGATCCTCGCTCAACGGCTCCTTGAGCCCGACTTGCCGGATCGCCTCGTCCCACGCCAGATAGTGGAGCGGCATGGTGTCCACCAATGTGCCATCGAGATCGAAGATGTAACCGGCGAAATCGCCCGGAGGAATATCAAGCTGCATAAACCGCAACTTCACCCACGAGCAGCCCGCCCAGCAACCCTTCCGCACAAAAATCCCCACAGGCACTCCCTCCGTCCGGCCCCACTTCGTCCTTCGGCCTCCTCCGCTCGAGCCCAGAAAACGCCAATGACCGGTGAGGGTTGCCATAAGATAGTTTGCGCCAGCGAGCCCACGCTCCATCGTCACCCCTCAGATAGAGGGTTTTTTTTAAACCGTCATCCTCCTACCTTGGTCGCGAGTTCTTCATTTTGCCCCCGCTTTACCCGTGCATTGACCGGGGCGGTGGTGCTTTTTTTTGGCGCGAGCCTCGCCGCGCAAATGCCGCATTTCGCAAAAGCCCGACGCTTAGATCACCCACTCGCCGTCGGCACCGCAACCGACAACTATCCACTCTCCTCGCTCAACGCCTCGAAGCAGGCCGAGGGCTTCGCTGTCGATGTGTTAGACGCCACCGCCCGAGCCGCAGGGCTCAAGCTCACGCAGGTCCAAGCCACAACCAATCAGTTGGTGGAACTTTTCAAAAAGGGCGAACTCGACCTGCTCCAGTCGCTCCGTCCCGCGCCCGGCAGCGAAACTTGGTCGGACTTGTCCGTACACTACCTCGAACAAGCCGGCCTCTTCTACGTCCGCAAAAACGACGGTCGTTTCCACTCGCCCGCTGATCTTAGCAACGCCGAGGTCGCGCTTCCCGCCAGCCCGAGCGCGGGAGAAAAATCCCTCCGCGACAACGGCATCTCCGCCCGCCTCACGCGTATCGCGTCCACCGAGGAGGCGCTGGCCACACTCAACTCCGGCCGCCACGACGCCGCTTTCGCCGAGCGCCTGACCTCGCTTTCGCTCATCGCGCGTGACAACCTGCAAAACCTCCGCCCGCTCGGAACGTCCACCCCAAGCCTCAGCACCCGTGAGTATTTCGCTGTTCACAAAGGCGACTCCGCCCTGCTCGCCCGCCTCAACGAAGGACTCGCCCAACTCCACCGCACCGGCGAATACGATCTTATCTATACAAAATGGTTCGGTCGCTTTGACCCCGCGCCGCCAACCCGACAAAGCATCAGCGCCTACGTCGCTGCCACCCTCGGACTCGCCCTGTTGATCACCCTGCTGGGACTTATCCGCCAGCGCGCTTTGCGCCGCCACCTGAGCCGTCAATCCCGGCAGATCGCAGAAAGCGAAGCCATCCTCGCCGAGGCCCAACACATCGCACAACTGGGCAACTGGCACTACGACCTCGCCGCCCGCAAGCTCACCTGCTCGCCCGAGACGTTGCGGATTCTCGGCCGCGACAAACAGCACGGCCCGCCCTCCTATTACCGCCTGCTCATGATGCTGCCGCGTTTTGAGCGCTTGCTCGTCCACCGCGCCATCCGCTCCGCCCTGCGCGACGGCATCGCCTGCGACATCACGGTGCCGCTCCAAACCCGAACCATCAAAATCCTCCACGCCACCGCCCGGCCCCTGCGCGGCGCCAGCGGCGGCATCACCGGACTGTTCGGCACCGTGCAGGACATCTCCCGCCAAAAAGCCGCCGAGGAAGGCCTCCGTGCCCGCGAACAACTCCTGCGCGCCCTCTACGACAACATGCCGACCGCCATGGGCGTGGTCGAGCCCGCCGGCCGGTCCTTCCGCTTCATTTCCGCCAACCCCAGCACCGCCCGCCTCCTCGGCCTGCACGCCGCCGCCCTCGCCAGCCACGTGCTCGACGAACTGCCCATTCCCTCCGCGTTGATCGAGGTCTGGACCCAATGGTTTCGCCAAGGCAGCGCCCAGAGCGAAATCCTCAAACTCGAGCACCATCACGAAAGCAGCCGCCGCCACTACACGGTCACCCTCGTTCCGCTCGGCGGCGAAACCGACAGCCGCCCCCAGCTCTGCTTCCTCGTCGACGACATCACCGAACAAAAAGTGATCGACGCCGAAATCGCTCAAGGCCGCCGCCTCCGCGCCATCGGCGAACTCGTCGGCGGCATCGCCCACGAATTCAACAACCTGCTCACCCCGATCATGCTCAAGACCGAGATGCTCGCCAGCGAGTGGGCGCACAACAGCCGGATGATTGACGAACTACAGGGTATCTCCAGCGCGGCCAAACGCGGCGCCGACCTCACGCGACGCCTGCTCACCTTCGGCCGGCGTTCCGATCCCCGACTCGAGGAGATCAACCTCGTCTCCATCATCAAAGCCAACTTCGACCTCCTCAGCCCCACCATCGACCGCCGCATCTCCCTCGCCATGTCGATCCCCGAAGCCCTGCCGACGCTCTTCCTCAATCCGTCGGACCTTCACCAGATCGTTCTCAACCTCCTCCTCAACGCCCGCGATACCCTCGTCGAACGCTTGTCCGGCGGTACCGGACCCGACTGGACCGCACGCATCATCGTCGAAGCAGCCGAACACGAACTTGCCCGCACCGACAGCAATCCGCCCACCCACGGCCACGCGCCGCTCAGTTGGATTTGCCTCACCGTACGCGACAACGGCATGGGCATGCAGCCCGAGGTGCAGGAACGCATCTTCGAACCTTTCTATACCACCAAGGATGTGGGCAAGGGCACAGGCCTCGGCCTCGCCACCGCCTGGCACCTCATCACCCGCATGGGCGGCAAGATCACCGTCGAATCGGAAACCGGCCGAGGCAGCGCCTTTAACGTCTTGCTGCCTGTAACCGCCAAGACAGAAACCGCGAAAAAGGCCCCAACCCCGCCCGAAACCCGCCCGCTCAAAACTTCCGCCAAGATCCTGCTCGTCGAGGACGACGAACTCGTGGCCAAGACCGTGGGCACCCTTCTGAAACGCCTCGGCCACAAAGTTACCCATTACGCCAACGGCAGCGAGGCCTGGCAGCACCTGAGCACCCACCCCGCCTACGATCTGCTCCTGCTCGATCTCGACCTGCCCGGCATCAACGGCCTCGAAATCGCCCGCCGCGCCCGCTCCATCAAGTACACCGGCAGCATCCTCATCGCCAGCGGACGCCTCAGCGAGTCTGAGTCACGCGAACTCGATCTACTCTCCGTCGATGGCAAACTGCAAAAGCCCTTCACTCCGCAAGCGCTCAACACCGCGCTACAAGTCTGCCTCACCGGCCAGAAACTGCACGACGCCCAGGCTTGAGCCGCGCCGTTGACGTCCGCCTGCCTTCATCCCGAAGCCGGTTTTGAAGAAGCTTGCCCGCACCTTCTGCGCCGAGCAGGAAATCCAACCCGACACTGCGAACACACTCCTTTCTTGACATGGAAACCAAAAATACGATTTAAGTTTCCTTAGTTTTTTAAGATGCCCACGCCTCCCGACACTCCGACCGCACCCGACCTTGCCCAGCGTATCCTCAACGCTGCCCGTGATCGCATTTTTCGCGCCGGCCTGCGCGCCCTCACGATGGACGACCTCGCGCAGGACCTCGGCGTCAGCAAAAAAACCCTCTACCTCCACTTCCCCAGCAAAGAGGCCATCGCCGAAAAAATCTTCGACCTCCTCGGCCGCAACCTGCGCGCCCGCTTCGACGCCATTCTCGACGACACCAGCCTCTCCTTTTCCCAAAAAAGTTGCGCCGTGATCGAGGTCATCGGCACCACCGTGGCCAAGATCAATCCAGTGCTCTTGCGCGACATTCAGCGCAACGCCCCGGCACTCTTCCAGAAAATCGAGGCCCTCCGCCAAAAAAACATCCCCTACGTTTTCGGCCGCCTCCTCCGCGAAGGCCGGGCCGCCGGACTCGTCCAAGCCGACATCGACATCCCCTTCGCCACCGAATTCTGGTTCCAGGCCATCCGCGGCCTAATGCACCCCGACACGCTCGAACGCACCCAACTCGCCCCCAAGCAAATCATCGACCAAGCCGTGCCACTCTTCTTCAACGGCCTGCTCACCCCCAACGGCCGCAAAGACTACGCCCGCCACCTCGCCGCCCAGCCCGCCAACACGGCCGAACCAATCATCTAAGCCAAATGATATACCCGTCTCCGCCGTCCGCCACCGCGTCATTAAACCTCATCACTTAACCCCGATGTTCCGCCTCGCCCTTCGCATGCTTTTCGGCGACCGCGCCAAATACCTGATGCTGATCAGCGGCATCATGTTTGCCACGATCCTCATGACCCAAGGCGGCTCGCTCTTCTGCGGCATCATGTCGTGGACCTCCTCCACCCTGCGCAACGTCCGCGCCGAAATCTGGGTGACCGACCCCATGGTTGAACAAATCGGCGACGGCCGCCCGCTGCGCGACACCGATGTCAGCCGCGTGCGCTCCGTCGATGGCGTCGCCTGGGCCGCGCCACTCTACCAGGGCCTCATGCAGGCCAAGCTCTCTGACGGCGCCTCCAAGCTCGTCACGCTCATCGGCATCGACGCCACCACGCTCGCCGGTGCTCCGCTGCACCTAGTCGAAGGCAACCTCGAAGCCCTGCGCCAGCCCAACGCCGTTATCATCGACGAGTACGGCGCCGAGCGTCTCGGCGAAAGCCTCCACCGCCGTATCCGCCTCGGCGATACCTTCGAACTCAACGACCGCGAGGCCCGCGTTGTCGGCATCTGCAAAGCCGCGCGCTCCTTCACCGGCGGCCCGTATTTATACACCACCTACGACCGCGCCGTGCAATACGCGCCCGCCCAGCGCAAAATGCTCAGCTACGTCATCGCCGCGCCCGCGCCCGGCCTCACGCCCGCCGAAGCCGCCCGCCGCATCGAAGCCGCCACCGGCCTGCGCGCCTACACCGAATACGCCTTCATGTGGTCCACCATTTGGTGGTACGTCTACAACACCGGCATCCCGATCAATGTCGGCACGCTCATGATGCTCGGCTTCGTCGTCGGCATTGCGATCTCCGGGCAGACGTTCTACTCCTTCGTCCTCGAAAACACCCGCAACCTCGCCGCGCTAAAAGCCATGGGCACCAGCACGCCGCGCATGTGCGCCATGCTGGTCGTCCAGTCCCTCACCGTCGGCCTGATTGGCTACGGCGTCGGGCTCGGTGTCGTCACCCTGCTCGGCACCCTGCTCCTCAGCCTCCAACGTGTGCCTTTCCTCATCCTCTGGCAGATCCCGATCATCACGCTCACCGCGGTGCTTTTCATCTGCGTGTTTTCCGCGCTGCTCGGCATCTGGCGCATCGCCCGCCTCGAAGCCGCATCGGTCTTCCGCTCCTAAGCCATGACGAACCTTTCAAAACCCACCACGCCACCCGCCGCCCCCGGCGGCATCGCCCTCCGCCTCACCGGCGTGGAAAAAAACTTCGGCGCCGGTGACTCGCTCACCCGAGCACTCCGTCACACCGATTTTGAAGCCCGCCTCGGCGAACTCCTCTTCCTCGTCGGCCCCTCCGGCTGCGGCAAGACCACGCTCCTCTCGATTCTCTCCGGCACGCTGCTCGCCGATGCCGGCGAAATCTACGTCCTTGGCCACGCACTCCACACCATGAGCGAGGGCCAGCGCACCCGCTTCCGCGCCCGCCACCTCGGTTTCATTTTTCAACAGTTCAACCTCATCCCCACGATCACCGTCGCGGAAAACGTCGCCATTCCGCTCCTCATCCAAGGCGCCCGCCCCCGCGAAGCCGAAGCCCGCGCCCGCGACATCCTCACCCGCGTCGGCATTGGCGAAAAAGCCCGCGAGCTCCCCAACAAACTCTCCGGCGGTCAACAACAACGCGTCGCCATCGCCAGAGCCCTCGTTCACGCCCCGCCCCTCATCGTCTGCGACGAACCCACCTCCGCCCTCGACCGCGAAAACGGCCTGCATGTCCTGGAACTTCTCCGCGACGTCGCGCGCGACGCAGGCCGCACCGTGATCGTCGTCACCCACGACCCGCGCATCTACCACTTCGCCGACCGCATGGCCGAGATGGAAGACGGCAAAATCCTCCGCGTCCTCGACACCCCCACCGCCATCGCCGCCACGACTCACCTCTGAACCGCGACCACTTTCCCCTTAACCCTTATCACGCTCAGCCCATGCTCCTGCTCCGCAAAACCACCTTCTGGCTCGCCCTTCTCGGCCTCGTCGCCTGCGGCAGCCTCATCCTCCGACTGCGCGCCGGCCTCACTGAACCCGTCCCCGCGCCACCCATCGCGCCCGCCACCAAACCATTTGCCAGAGCCATCGGTGCCGCCGGTATCGTCGAAGCTCGCCGTGAAAACACCCTCGTCGGCGTGCCCGCGCCCGGCCTCATCGCCGCCGTCCACGCCAAAGTCTGGGACCGCGTCGAAGCCGGCCAGCCGCTCCTCTCCCTCGACGACCGCGACCTCCGCGCCGCCCTCGCCCCCCAGCGCGCCCAAATCGCCGTCGCCGACGCCACTCTCCAGCGCCTCCGCGATCAGCTCGCTCGCCTCGAAGCCGTAGGTGACGCCCGCGCCGTTAGCACTGAGGAAATCAAACTCCGGCGCAGCGATGTCGCCGTCGCCTCCGCCCAACTCGAATCCGCCCGTGCCACCGCCGCCCAGACCGAGGCGCTCATCGAACGACTGGTCGTCCGCGCCCCCGTCGCCGGAACCATTCTCCAGATCAACATCCGCGCCGGCGAATACGCCACCCCCGCCTCCGCCACCGCGCCGCTCATCCTCGGCGCCATCGACGAAGTCCAAGTCCGCGCCGACGTGGACGAACAAATCGCCTCCCGCGTCAAACCCGGCGCCCGCGCCACCGGCTTCATCAAAGGCGACAGCGCCCACCCCATCCCGCTCGAATTCGTGCGCATCGAACCTTACGTCATCCCCAAGCGCTCGCTCACCGGCGCCAGCATCGAGCGCGTCGACACCCGCGTGCTCCAGGTGATCTATAAATTCAACAACAACCAGCCCGAACGCCCAATCTACGTCGGCCAGCAGATGGACCTTTACATCGAGGAGTAACCCATGAACCCGACCCGCTCCATTCCCCGACCTCCGTCCCCCGACTTGCGATCTCCGGCCTTGGCCCTCTGCCTCCTGCTATCCGCCTGCACTGCCGTCGGGCCGAACTACCAAAAACCGGCCAGCACCGCGCCCGCCGCGTACAAAAACACCTCCGCACCCAGCTCTAAAACTTCAGATCTCAAATCCTCCGCCGCCTGGTGGCTCGTCTTCAACGACCCCGCACTGAACGAACTCGAAACCGCCGCGCTCGCGCAAAGCCCACCGCTCACCGCCGCCATCGCCCGGCTCGACGAGGCCCGCGCCCGTCTCGGCCTCGCCCGCGCCGACCGCCAGCCCGCGCTCACCACCTCCGCCACGGCCAAACTCGCGGGCGAATCCGCCGAGCGCACTCTGCCCGTTCCGCCGCGGACCATCACGTATCGGGAACGTGGCGACAGCTACCGCATCCCCTTCGACGCCGCCTATGAGCTCGATCTCTGGGGCCGCGTCCGCCGCGCGGTCGAAGCCGCCGGAGCCCAGGCCGCCGCCAGCGAGCAAGACCTCGCCTTCGTACAACTCGTACTCACCGCCGATCTCGCCCAGGCGTATTTCAACCTCCGCGCCCTCGACACCGAACTCCGCGTGCTGACCGAAACCATCGCCTTGCGCTACGACCAGCTCTCGCTCCACCAAACTCGTTTCAACGCCGGGCTCACCCAAGAACTCGACCTGCAACGCACCCGCGCCGAACTCGCCAACGCCGAAGCCGAACAAGCAGACATCCGCCGCCGCCGCGAGCAAACCGTCAACGCCCTCGCGGTCCTCACTGGCCGCGCACCCGCCGATTTCAACCTCGTGACCACCGCCACTGCATCCACCGCGCCGCCCGCCATCCCTGCCGGATTACCCAGCGCGTTATTGCAACGACGCCCCGATGTCGTCGCCGCCGAGCGCCTGCTCGCCGCCCGCACCGCCGAGATCGGCGTCGCCAAAGCTTCCTTCTTTCCAACGCTCCGCCTCACCGGTTCCGCCGGTTTTGAAAGCGCCGACCTCGGCTCCCTGCTCGGACGTCCCTCGCAATTCTGGCAAATTGGCCCCTCGTTCAACTACACGCTCCTCGACGGAGGCCGAACCCGCGCCAACCTCCAAGCCGCCGAAGCTCGCGCCCGCGCCGCCTTCGCCGAGTATCAGCAAAAAGTCCTCGTGGCCTTCCGCGACGTCGAGGACGCCCTCGTCGATCTCCGCCAACAGGGCGAGCAAGCCGCCGCGCTCACCCGCGCGCTCGATGCCGCCCAGGCCACCGTGGAGCTCGCCACCAAACGCTACGACAAAGGCCTCGTGAATTTCTTTGATGTGATCGACGCCCAGCGCGGCCAGCTCACGGCCGAACGCGCCCTCGCCCGACTCGACGGCGCGCGCCACGCCTCAACCGTGCGCCTGATTAAAGCCCTCGGCGGCGGCTGGTCCGCCGAGTGACACCCCTCCTTCGCAACTATTTTTGCCTCCGCCCGCTTCCATTGTTCCACGTCGGCCAAATTGTGCTACACAGAGGCAAATGAAGAAAACCTTCCCGCTCCACCAGCCCAACCATGCCGCCGCACGCGTCGTCGAAGCAATCAAGGGAGAGGTGCGCAAATACGTGAAGCGTGAGCGCCGCAAAAAGCTGCCCGAGACCTTCGATCAATGGGATTTCGCCTGCAAAGTCGGCGCCGATCTAGCCACCGCTGAAACCAAAACCGTCGATGATATTCCCCCGGCCATCGACACCATCGCCCAAGCCGGCGGCACTCACGTTTACATCGAAGTCATTTCTGCCGCTGGCCACCGGTTCCCCCCGGCCGCCCCGGTTGCCCCGGTTGATCTGGTTGCTCCGATTGCTCTGGCACCCGAGACGCCCGAGCCTCCAGCAACGATCTGACCGCCCTGCGGCGCATTAAGGGTAACACGCCCTACCCATTAACCGGTTGCCCGTGTTTTTGTGACACGGCTCGGCGTTGATCGAGCAGACCCTGCCTATGCGCTGGTAAAACCCAGCGCTTCCAACTCATCGAGGTGAAACGGCGCGCTCGCCAGCACCTCCTGCAATTTCGCCAGCGCGGCGGGCAGATCTAAAGCGGTAAAAGTCGACGCGCCATCATCCGAGTCATGCAAGTGCACCGACCATGCCGTCGCGCTCATTTCATGAACAAAACCATAGAGGTAATTTCCCGGCAGCCCCGGATGCGCGCCCGCGCCTGGCACTAGGAAAAGCATGTGCATCGGATCGTGAATGACCGCGCCATCGTGCTTGACGCGGTGATGTGCCGGACGCCCGGCCACCACAAGGCGCAAGGCTTCCGCCCGGGCGACGACCGTCACGGAAAGCGACTGCACATAGCGGTCGTAGATGCGGGCGTTGGCCTCCAGCTCATCAGCGGTGATGCGGCCCTCAATCAAGTCATCCAGATTCGCCGCGTGAAACATAAGCGATTTTCCCAGCGAGCGCGCGGTGACGTGGCCGTCCTTGAAATCGGCGTGAGCGTACACCTGTTGCGTCGCGTGCAACCGTTTTAGCGCATCCTGATAGGTCGGCGTATGTGGCACCGCACCCGTCGGACTGTGCTCGATCATTTCCAAAACGGTCAGGTCAAATTCTGCGTGGGGATTTTGGAGCATGGCGCTTTGATAAAAGACGCCTCCGCCCGATACGAGGTCTTTTCACCACACAGAGTCTGATTCGCTCTTTTCGTCGGCACCGGGCATGACTTCGTTTTCCAGCCTTTCCTCCCCTCAGAGTTGCGTGTGCCGCAACGCCGTTCAGCCTTCCCTTCTTTCATGGCCGTTAATTTCAAACTCCGTTCTTCTCGCACGCCAGCAGCCCCGCGCAGCAGCATCTGGCAAAGGAGGGTGCTTGACCCGATTCTAGCGCAACTCACGCAAGGCGCCACTTCGGACAAGATCGCGCTCACCGTAGCGCTCGGCGTCGCCTGCGGCATGTTTCCCTTTCTCGGGTTCACCACGCTGCTCTGCTTCGTCGTCGCGGTCGTGCTCAAGCTCAACCAGCCGATCATCCATGTGGTCAACCAACTGCTCTGGATCCCGCACCTGCTGATGATCGGCGTCTACATCTGGCTCGGCGAACACCTCTTCAGCCTCAAACCCACGCCGTACAACCCGCAGGAGATCGCCGATCTCTTCAAGGATTCGCCGCGCGAATTCTGGCAACGCTTCGGCCTGATCGGCCTGTCCGCGCTGGTCGCCTGGCTCATCACCGTGCCCTTTATCGTCGCTGCCGTCTATTATCCGGTTCGGCCCGTGTTGAAAAAACTCGTCGCCCTGCGCCTAGCCCGCGCCGCCAAAGAAAAATACTAGCAGCTTAACTCCAACGGCGGCCGTATAAGCGGCCCGCGTGCAGGCACGCTTCGGGCCAAGCGCGAGCAAGCTCGCTGCCTACGTAAAACACCATCAGCAAAAAACGGCTACGGGTTTTACTAAACTGCTCCAAGGCTCGGCCTGCCGCTTCGAGGCGGCCCGCGTTATCCCGGGCCTATCGGTTCGGCAAACTCAGTGAGACAGCTATCGTCGCATGCAGCGGATAAGAGATAATCCTTCCGACCTCCGACTTCCGACCTCCAATACCCACCTCACCGCCGCCGGCCCCGCAAGCCCGGGTATTTCCGCAGGTACTTCAACGCGATTTCAAATTCCCTCGGCAACGCCGCGCGAATCGTCATCGGCTCGCGTGTCACCGGATGTTTCACCGTGAGTTCGCTCGCGTGCAGCGCCAGTCGCTCGATCAACGGCTTCTCGTCGTCGAGGCCCTTGTAGTGGGGTTTCAACGACGAGAGCAGCAGCTTCACCTCCGAATCGCCGTAGAGCGCGTCATTAAGCACCGGCGCCCCCACCGCAGCCAGATGCACGCACACCTGATGCAGGAGCGCGGTGATCGGACGGCACTCGATCAAAGCAAACGCCCCAAAGCGCTCCAAGAGGTGAAACTCCGTCACACTCGGCTTGCCGACGCGTTTATTCACCACACGCATCCGACCCAGCTGGTGCGCATCCTCGGCCAGTGGCAGATCCACCACGAAAGCTTCCGGCAACGCCCCATCCGCGCCACGCGTCACCGGCGGCACCGTGAGCTTCAGCCCGCGCTCCGGCGGCAGCAGTGCCACCAACGCGAGAAAACGTTTATCAACCGTCTTGCTCTGAAATTGGCCGCTCAAGAAATCCAGCGCCGGTTTCGTTTTCGCGCACAGAAAAACACCACTCGTGTCCACATCGAGGCGGTGTACGGCCGCGATGTGGCTGCCCATTTTTTCACGAACCTGCTCCAGTAGATTCTCGCGGGCCTTGCTCCAGCGTTCCGGCGCGGCGAGCAAGCCACTGGGCTTGTCAAAAGCGATCATCGTCTCATCATCAAAAAGTATGTTAGGCAGGCCCACCCACCCACTCTGTTGCAAAGTCATTTCTGTGCGCAAACGGTTTTATGCCCTTACCTCTGTGACGGCCACGTGTCTGAAGGGTGAAATCCCGGTGACGGCCCTCCTTTGACTTCGCATAAACGTCTCTGGATGCTGATTCTCATCACCTAAATCACTATTATGCCCGCACTGAGCTTCGCCCCCGCCCTTTCTTTTTTCACCTCCTTCACCCGGATGTCTCCCACGCAGCCCATCCGCACGCTCATCCGCACCACCGGCTACAAACTCCGCCCGCCGCGTCCGCTGCCCTTTGTCCCGAAACTCAGTCTCCGCCAAGACGCCGTGCTTGCCAGCGGAGCCGCCAGTCCGCACCAGCGCGCCACGATCGTCCACGAACAGCGCAAAGGCGCCGTCCCCACCATCGTGCTCGGCGGCTTCATCCCCGACGCCACTGAACAGATTTTCCTCATGCGAGGCTTCCTGCTCAAGCACGGCAGCATCTACTATCTCAACTACTCGCAACACGGTTTTTCCACCGACCTCCTGCTCGCCCAACTCGACGACCTCGTCGAAGAACTCTCGGCGCAACACGGCCAGCGCCCCGTAGTCTTCGCCGTCAGCTTCGGCGTCGGCCTCGTCATGGAGTGGCTCAAACGCGCCCGTCGCGCCGGCCGCCACGTCGATCTCCACGGCCTCGTCCTCATCAGCCCCGTCGCCTGTGTGGAAGACTTGCTCGCCCCCGGCGACGCCAAGCCCACCACCCTCCTCGGCCGCGCGATCAAACCCTACGTCGACCCGCACAAACTTCCCGACCATACCACCGTCGACAAATCCCGCGCCATCTTCACCAAGATGTTCGAGTCCGGTGCGCAAAACAAAGGCTCCCTGCGCGTCCTCATGACCCGCGGCGAACTGGTTCAATTGCGCGCCGCCGTGATGAACACCATTCGCACCATCGAGCCCGCCGGCGCCTGCGAACGCGTACAAGCCCTCAAGCACCTCGAATCGCCCTCCTCCTATTTTTGCCAGACCCTGCTCCCGCTCACCGACGCCCCGACGCTCATCCTCTACGCGGAAAAAGAATCCTCCGTCATCGCCGACCACTCGCCCACGCGCTTCGTCCTCGAATCCGCCCACCGCGCCTACTTCCCCCACAGTCAGCACAAGATCATCACCAACTCCCGCGGCAGCCCCGTGCAACACGCCTCGTTGATCTTCCACTGCTTCAACTTCCTGCCCACCATCTCCGCCTTCTACCGCAGCCTGAAAAAAGGCAAAGCACACGCCGCCGCCAAACGCCGCTGACACCCGGTCACCGCCTCCGCCCAACACCTTTCCATGCCGGTCCCGCCCCGCTGCCTGCTCACCCCAGGTATCCGCTTCCTTACGCACCGAACCGCCCGCCGCCTCCAAGACCCGCGCCGCATCCTGCCTGCGCAGGCCAAGACCTTCGCCCGGCTGATCGCCGCCATGGCCCGCTGCAGCTTCGGACGTGAAAACGGCCTGCGCGCCGGCATGACCTACACGCAGTTTCAAGCCACCGTCCCACTCCGCACCTACGAGGGCTTCATCGAGCCCATCGAGCGCATGAAACGCGGCCAGGCCGACGTCCTCTGGCCCGGCACCTGCGCCCACTACGCCATCTCCTCCGGCACCACCGCCGGCCGCACCAAGTACCTGCCGATCACCCGCGGCATGCTCGACCACTTCCGCCAAGCCGGGCTCGACTCACTGCTCTACTACACCGCGCGCACGGGCCGAACCAATGTCTTTGATGGAAAACACCTCTTTCTCGGCGGTTCCACCACTTTGACGCAGATCGAAGAGGCCAAGCCCTTCGCCGCCGTCGCGGGCGACCTCAGCGGCATCACCGCGCTCAACCTCCCCGGCTGGGTCGACCGCCTCCTCTACGAACCCGGCGCCGACATCGCCCAAATCGCCGACTGGCCCGCGAAAATCAAAGCCATCGCCGAACGCACCCACACCCGCGACATCCGCCTCATCGCCGGCATCCCCAGCTGGGTGCTCATCCTCGCCGCCGCCGTCCGCGCCCGCGCCACCACCGGCACCGCCTCACCAGCCGATCTCCGCGCCGTCTGGCCGCACCTCGAATGCCTCATCCACGGCGGCGTCCCCCTCGCGCCCTTTACTGACGAACTCCGCGCCGCCCTCGGCCCTGGCGTCAATTTCCACGAAGTCTACCCTGCCTCCGAAGGCTTCATCGCCACCCAAGACGCCGACGCCGCCCTTGGCCTGCGCCTAATGACCGACGTCGGCCTCTTCTTCGAATTTCTCCCACTCTCCGCCTTCAACGAATCCCGCCTCGGCGAACTTGGCCCGCAAGCCGTGCCGCTCGAAGGCGTGAAACCCGGCGTCGACTACGCACTCCTGCTCACCACGCCCGCCGGCCTCTGCCGCTACGCCATTGGCGACGTCGTCCGGTTCGTCTCGACTGACATCCCGCGCCTCGTCTACGCCGGCCGCACGCGGCTCCAGCTCAGCGCCTTCGGCGAACACGTCATCGAGAAAGAACTCACCGACACGCTCTCGAGCGTCTGCCAGCGCCACGGCTGGAGCATCACCAACTTTCACGTCGCCCCGCTCTTTGCCGACTCCTCCGCCGGACGCGACCGCGGACGCCACGAGTGGTGGATCGAGCTCAAGACCCCGCTCGAACCTGCCGCCACCGACACGCTCGCCACCGAGCTCGACGCCGAACTCATCCGCCTCAACGACGACTACGAAGCCAAGCGCAAAGGCAAAGGCCTGGAGCCGCCCGCCGTGCGGCTCGTGGCACCGGGCGTGTTCGAACAATGGTTGCGTGCGCACGGCAAATGGGGAGGCCAAAGCAAAATGCCCCGCTGCCGCAGCGACCGAGAAATCGCCGAAGACCTCGCCAAGCTGATCCAGCCCTAACCGGCAAAAACGACTGAACGCGCTCAAGGTGGTACGCGCTCAAACTCACCCTATCAGCGTGCATCCGCGTCCATCAGCGGTTGCATGGATCGTTCCGCCTCCAGTCATCACTGAATCCCTCTTCAAAATCAGATCGTGAAAGGTATTTCTCCGCGTCGCTGCGCCTCTGCGAGAGCCCTTCTGATTAAAGGCGAATTTCAGTGAAAGAATAGCCGCAGATAAACGCTGGTGCACGCCTATGAGGAAATGAAGGACGCCGTGCGGTCCCTTTCGTCGATCAGCGTGCATCCGGATTTATCAGCGGTTTATCGGCTTGATCCGTTTTCAATCGCTCCAGCGTTCCACTCCAAGCCGGTTTCAACCAGTTCGGCACCATCGTTGATTAGCCGGCCACCGCCGTTTCCTGCTCAGAGTTGGCCGACGGTGAGGAACGGCTTAAAGCGTTTCTCAAAGCCCGCCGCAGTGTCGGCCCCCGTCAGGCGGTCGCGGATCTGGCCCTGTCGGTCGATAATGAACGTCGTGGGGATCCCCTCAAAACCGCCAAATGCGGCGACCACGGCATCATCGCCCAGCACCACGGGATAATTGATGCCTTTGGCTTCCACGAATTTCCCGACCACCCCAGCGCCGTCTTGGTCGAGCGAGATACCTACAATCACCAAACCCTCGTTACCGTATTTTTTCTGAAGCTCAATGAGATCAGGGATCTCGGCGCGGCACGGCGGACACCACGTCGCCCAGAAATTCACAACCATCACCTTACCGGCAAAATCGGTCGAGCTGACCTCGCGGCCGTCCGGCGTGCGCAGTTTCCAAGCAGGCGCGGGCACGCTCGGGGCGGTCGGTGCCGTCAGCGCGGGCGTGGTCGCCGCTGCTTGGGTTTCCCCAGCGCGTTTGCAGCCCACCGCAGCGGTAGCAAGAACCCCGCTCAACGCGGCCAAAAAGAATAAAGGTGTTCGCATCATGGACGTATGAGCCGCAAAGGACGCAACTTATTCCCTTCGTCAAACGCGCGCGCCAAATCGAGCGAGCAAGTCGGGCGTCGAGAGCGCGGCCACGCCGAGGAAACCCACAGCCTTGACGACAAGCACAAGGGCGACGGCCAGCATCTCGTTGCGTTGAAAATAAACCGCGCCGCCGAGCATCACAAGGCCGATGGCGAGCTCGATCACGGTGATGGCGGTGAACATCGTGCGGCTACGCCGCCGCGTCACCAAGCCTCCGCCCACCGCTGCGCTGCCGCCCTTGGGCGTGCGCACAAATTCGCCGCCCGTGGTCAGCATGCCTTCGATCACCGCCACGCAGCAGGTCACGCTCATCGCCAGGCCGAAGGCGAGCAGCAGCGGCGAACACGTCAGCATCAGAATACCTTCGCTCCACTGCTTGCGCAGAAAATATTGCCCAGTGATGTAAAACGTCACCGTAGCCCCAGCCATCAGCAGCACCGACAGCGGGTTGATAAAATACCAGAAACCGGTCGGCTCCGCCGCGACCAGATAAAGGTAAGGGACAAAAAGAATAGAGAACGTCACCAACAGTGGGTGAATGAAACCCACACCGAGATGAGCGACGGCTTCACGTTTCACGCGGCCCGGAAAATCACTGCGCAGGATGTCGCGCAACTGTTTGCGCGCGACTTGCATGCCGCCCTTAGTCCAACGGTGTTGCTGCGATTTGAAGGCGATCAGATTTTCCGGCAGCTCGGAAGGAACGGTGTAGTGTTCGAGATAAACGAACTTCCAGCCGCGGCGTTGCGCACGGTAGCTGGCGTCGAGATCTTCCGTCACCGTATCAGCGGACCAACCGCCCGCATCGATGAGCGCGGCACGGCGCCAGATGCCGGCCGTGCCATTGAAGTTAAAAAAGAGGTCGTTGCCTGAACGCGCCGCCTGTTCGACGATGAAATGCGCGTCGAGAAAAATGCCTTGAAAACGCGTGAGCAGGCTTGCGTGGCGGTTGGCAAATTCCCAGCGGGCTTGTACGACGCCGACCCGAGGATTGGCAAAATGCGGAATCAGGACTTCGAGGAAATCAGGCTCGGGCTCAAAATCAGCGTCGAAGACGGCGAGAAATTCAGCCCGGGTCTGCGTCTGCCCGTGGGCCAAGGCGCCAGCTTTGTAGCCTTCGCGTTTTTCCCGGCGGATGTGGTGAACATTGACTGCGCGTTTCGGATGCTCGCGCAGCCAGCGCTCGATGATGGCAGGTGTCTCGTCGGTAGAATCATCGAGGATCTGAATGTCGAGCAGGTGCGCGGGCCAGCGCAGCGCCGTGACTTTTTCGAGCAACGCTTCGACAACGAGCGACTCGTTAAAAAGCGGACATTGCACGCAGACACGCGGAAAACCGTTTGTCATGGGCGTAAGATCCGGCTGAGGACGGCGGGCGGCCCGCAGATACATCCAAAGCATTTTGACGCGATGCAGCGCAAAGCAGGCCAGACCGGCCAGCGTGAGCGAGTAAAGAGCGAGCACTACATTATGGACCATGGATAAGCCGATTCTTTGATCAGGGTTAACGCGAATAGAAAACCCTTTTTCAATGCGTCGATAAGGTCGACTGACCAGTTTGCCGTCCTTAAGTTTCAGCCTTAATGACAGAGAGGTCCATACTCAGGATTTCGATGAACTTCTTCATCGCCGGTGTGAGCACGCGGCCTTTGCGGTGTAAAATCGCGAGCGGACGGGAGAATTCCTTGCCGATAAACGGCACCACCATGAGCGAACCGATCTTCTGCTCTTGCTGCACGGTGGCCTGCGGCACGATCGCGATGCCGTGGTCGATTTCGACGGCGCGTTTCACGGTCTCGATGTTGTCGAACTCCATGACCGGCTCGATATCGAGCTTATGATCGCGGAAAATCTGATCGACGGCCTTGCGCGTTGGAATATCGGGGTCAAATCCTATAAATTTCTGCCCGAGCAGATCGCGCATATCGACCTGTTCGCACTTCGCCAACGGATGCGAGGGATGGGTAATGAGCACGAGTCGGTCGTTGCGAAACGGCACGGCTTCGATTTGCCGAACCTTGACGGGAAACGCAACCAACCCGAAGTCGACAGAATTATGCAGGATGTCCTCGTAAACCAGATTCGAACGCCGGTATTCCACGCGGACATTGACCGACGGAAAGTCCTGAAGGAAGCGCTTAATATAAGGCGGCAGCTCGTGCAACCCGATCGAATAAATCGTCGAAATGCGGATCGTGCCACTGATCACTTTCTTCATCTCCTGCAGCTCGCTGAGCAGCTTCTCATACTGATGCAAAACTTCCTTCGACGCGTCGTACACCCGCTGCCCCTCACGCGTGAGTTGAAACTGTTTTTGGCTTCGATCGATCAACAACGTCTTAAAGTGACGCTCCATCGCCCGCGCCTGCTGACTCACCGCCGACTGCGTGATGCCATTGATTTTTGCCGCCTTAGAGAAGCTCTTCGTCTCAACTAGATCCGCGAAGATTTTGAAGTTTTCAATTTGCATGGTGCGCGCGATTCATGGCTCTGTATAAAGACTGCTTATCCGGGTGCAATCCATTAAACGGTCTTTATAATCATGATTTCCTTCGATGACTTTAAGGCCAACACCGAGCAAGTGCTCGCCCGCATCGCCGCCACTTGCGCCGCTGCCGGGCGCTCGCCCACCGAAGTCGAGTTACTCGCCGTCACTAAGACCCATCCGGCGGAGGCCGCCGACTACGCCGCACGCTTCGGGCTAAACGCCGTGGGAGAAAACCGCGTGCAGGAAGCCATTGATAAAAAACCGCTAACGAAAGCAAAACTGCGCTGGGAACTGATCGGCCACCTGCAATCCAACAAGGCCAAACTGGCCGCTGAGCACTTCGACCGCGTGCAAAGCGTCGACAGCCCAAAACTGCTTACACGGCTCGATCAAGCCGCCGCCGAACGCGGTCGCACGCTCGCCGTGCTGCTCCAGATCAACGCCGGGCGCGACCCGGCTAAATTCGGTGCCGAGATCGAAGAAACGTCCCGACTGATCGAGCTGGCCCTCGCCTGTACGCACCTACGCTTAGAAGGTCTTATGACCATCGCACCGCTTTCCGAAGACCCCGCGGTGGCCCAGCGCACCTTTGCCACCCTGCGCGAACTGCGCGACCAGTATGCCGCCCAGTTTGGCACGCCGCTGCGCGAGCTCTCGATGGGCATGTCGGGCGACCTCGACGCCGCCATCGCCGCCGGCAGCACCCAAGTGCGCGTCGGCACCGCCCTCTTCGGCCACCGAGACTAAAAAACGACAGCGCGCAAAGCCCGCCTTCCCGTAGGCCGCGAGCTCGCTCGCGCCCTCTCGCACGCCACCGCGATCTGCGTCCGCAAGCGGACGGCCTACCCCGGGCATTGTCACGCTCACTCACGCTCTCCGTCCGACCCCGCCTGCGCACAGGGGTAAATCTTCGCCCCTGCGTTTCTCGCGCCCAGTAATTGTGATGGTTACAGTTCACCTGTCCGGCTAACTGTACCGGTTTCAATCGCACAGCGCTGCTCCTGCGCTTCTTCCCCGTTCTGTGCTATCTTCACGCCTCCTCCGCCCCGCTTCGCCATGATCCAGCCCCTCCCTCAACCCACCCCGCCGACGCTCTACGTCGAGCTGGCCGATTCGTTGCAACAATTCATCGAGCAGGGCACCCTGCGCGCCGGGCAGCGCGTGCCTTCTATAAGGCGAATGGCACTACAGCGCGACGTCAGCATCTCCACGGTGTTGCAGGCCTACACCGTGCTGGAAAACCGCGGCTACCTCGAAGCCCGCCCGCAATCGGGCTACTACGTCCGCCCACGCCTGCCGTTCGAAATCCCCGCGCCGCGCATGGCGCGCCCGATGGCCCGGCCCGCCTACGTCGGCACCAGCAGCCTCATCACCGATTTTATGACGCACGCCTCCGACCTGGACTGCGTGCAACTCGGCGCGGCGTGTCCCGATGCCTCGCTTTTCCCCGCGCAAAAACTTGCGCGTCTCCTCGCCTCCGTCGCGCGCAGCGACCCGTCGCTCATCGGCCGCTACGCCGTCAACTGGGCGCACGAACCACTCACCAGAGAAATCGCCCGCCGCTACCTGCAGGCCGGCGTCGCGCTTTCGCACGAGGAAGTCGTCATCACCGCCGGCTGCACCGAAGCGTTGAACCTCGCGTTGCGCGCCGTGACCAAGCCCGGCGACACGGTCGCGCTGGAGACGCCCGCCTACTTCGGCATTCTCGAAATTTTTTAAAGCCTCAATCTCCGCGTGCTGGAAATTCCCTCCAATTCCCGCGAAGGCATCTGCCTCGACGCGCTGCGCGAAGCCTTTGCGCACAACGACGTGAAGGCGCTCTTCGTCATGCCGACATTTCAGAATCCGCTCGGCTCGTGCATGCCCGACGAGAAAAAGGAAAAACTCTACGAATTGCTCTACGCCTACGACGTGGCCGCGATCGAGGACGACATCTACGGCGACCTGCATTTCAGCGAACGCCGGCCCAAGCCGCTCAAGGCCTGGGACCGCGACGGCCGCGTGATGTTGTGCAGCTCGTTCGGCAAAACCCTCGCGCCCGGCTTCCGCGTCGGCTGGGTCTTCCCCGGCCGCCAGTTCGCTCAAGTCCGCCGTCTCAAGTTTACGAATACACTCGGCACGCCAGTGCTCCTGCAAAAGACGATCGCCAGTTTTCTGCGCGACGGCGGCTACGACCACCACCTGCGCTCGATCCGCCGCGCTTACCAAAACCAACTGCACCTCTTCTCGCAAGCGATGCTGCGCCACTTCCCCACCGGCACACGCCTCAGCCGCCCGCAAGGTGGCTTCGTGCTCTGGGCCGAACTACCCGCCGGAGTCGACACGCTCAAGCTCCACGCCGCCGCGATGAAGCGACGCATCGCCATCGCGCCCGGCAACCTTTTCTCCGTAAAAGAACGCTACCGAAACTGCCTGCGCATCAACTGCGGCATTCCGTGGAGCGACGCGGTCGAACAGGCTGTGCGCACGCTCGGCGAACTCGCCCGCGAACAATGATCCTCCTCCGCGCCATGCCCCAGCGGCACGTCCCAGCTCGCTAAAAAAATTTTCGTGAACGCCTCTGCCACACCATCCCGCACCGCCTTCATCGTCGCCTTCGCGTCGATCTACCTCATCTGGGGCAGCACCTACCTCGGCATCCGCGTGGCCGTTGAAACCATCCCGCCATTCCTGATGGGCGCGGCGCGCTTTCTCCTCGCGGGCGCGGTATTGATGTTTCTGGTACGCCGCCGCGGTGTGGCAAAACCCACCGCGCGCCAGTGGCGCGACAACACCATCATCGGCGCCTGCCTGCTGCTCGGCGGCAACGGCCTCGTCTCATGGGCGGAACAGACGCTTCCCTCCGGCCTGACCGCGCTCATCATCGGCATCCAGCCAGTCTTCATGGTGCTGACCGAATGGGCCTGGCGCGGCGGACACCGGCCGACGCCGCTCACCTTTCTCGGCCTGCTGCTCGGTTTTGCCGGTGTCGCCTGGCTCGCCGCGCCGTGGGAATCCGCCTCCACAACCGGCGTCAATCTACCAGCAGTGCTCCTCGTGCTGCTGGCCTGTGCATCGTGGGCCTTCGGCTCGATTTTTTCGCACCACGTCAAGAACCCCGCGCCACCGTTTTTGGCCGCGGCGATGCAGATGCTCTGCGGCAGCGGCGCGTTGTTTCTCGGCGCGCTCATCCACGGCGAACTCGCGGCGTTTCACCCCTTGGCGATTAGCGGACGTTCGGTCGCGGCGTTTTTCTACCTGGCCTTCGTCGGCTCACTCGTGGGGTTTTCCACGTTTGTGTGGCTGATGAAGCACAGCACGCCCGCGCGTGTCTCGACTTACGCCTACGTCAACCCCGTGGTCGCGGTATTTCTTGGCTGGCTGATCTTGCACGAGCCCATCGGCCCGCGCACGCTGCTCGCGGCGGCGCTGATCGTGGGCGCCGTGATCATCATCACCACCACAAAAACCCGCCAGCCCGCCCCATAAAAGCTGTCACAATTTGTGGCTTCACGCATAACCCCTTCCCGGGTATTGATCTCAGGCGCCTTTCATGCAAATGCCCGCTGCCCCTAGACTACCCTTGAGCAACCTGCATTTAGACCGATTACTTAATACGCCTCACCTCTATGCCTCACGCCAAAACTGCCAACCCATGACCATTACCCGCTTGCTCTTCCTTCCGCTCGCCGTCTTCGGCGCGCTCGCCTTCCCGCTCGCCGCGCAGCCCGTGGCCGATTCCCTCGTACTCGCCAACCCTCTCATCGGCACCACCAAGTATGATGGCGGCGCGATGTACCCAGGTGCCGCCCTGCCCTTCAGCATGGTCAAAGTCAGCCCCGATACCACCAGTCCCAACACCGCCGGCTACAATCCCGACCAACCCATTATCGGCTTCAGCCACACCCACATCGGCGGCACCGGCGGTAAGGCCTTCGGCGGCCAAATCCGCGTCCGCCCGCAAACCGGCGCGTTCAACGTCGCACCCGAACCTTCGCCCAAGGCCAACGAAATCGCTTCGCCCGGCTACTACGCCGTCGACCTCGCCCTCGAGCACGTCCGCGCCGAACTCACCTGCACCGAGCGCGCCGGCTTTCACCGCTACACCTTTCCGGCCGAGACACCCGCGCGCCTCTTGGTCGATATCGCCTCGTTTATTAATAACACCAGCGCCAAAGACCCCGCCGGTGAATCGACCGGCGCCACCGCGCATTTTGTTTCCGACCGAGAAGTTGAAGGCTCCTCGAGCATTGTCTGCGGTTTCGAAAAACTCGCCTTCACCGTCCACTTTGTCGCTCTTTTCGATCAAACCCCTACCGCCCGCGGCGTCTGGCTCGATGCCCTTGCCCAGCCTGACACCACCAGCGTCAAAGCCGCCGGCAAACAACCAGCTGGCGTCTATGCCGAATTCGCCCCCGGTAGCACGGTCAATGTCCGCATTGGCATTTCTTACACGAGCATCGATCTCGCCCGCCAAAATCTGAAGCCCGCCGAAGGCTTGAGCTTCGATCAAGTCCGCGCCCGTGCCGAAACAAAGTGGCGCGAGCATTTCGCCAAAATTGTGGTCGAAGGCGGCACCGATGCGCAACGCCGGCAATTCTACACCGCGCTCTACCATACCGTCCTCGCCCCCACCGATGTCACCGGAGACAACAATCACTGGACTCAGGACGACTCCGAAACCATTTACTGGGATATCTACACCCTTTGGGATACCTTCCGCACGACGGGTCCGCTCCTCACCCTTATCAATCCCGACCGCCAAAGCGGCATCATCCGCAGCCTTCTCTCCGTTTACAAAAAAACGGGCTGGCTGCCCGACGCTTGGGTTTACAGCAAACACGGCATTCCGTTTCAAGGCGGCACCCATGCGGACAATGTCATCGGCGACGCCTTTGTGAAAAACCTCGGCGGTTTTGACCGTGACCTCGCCTATGCGGCCATTCGCAAAAACGCCACCGAAGCCAACCAGAAACAAAGTAAAACACACCCACACACCGGCCGGCTCGCCCCGTACTTCAGCCTCGGTTACGTACCCTCCATTATCTATAACGGGAAAACAGCCGATGGACGCAAAAACGAATACTCCTCTGGTGCCTCCCGAACCCTCGAATACTCCTATAACGACTTTGCCGTCGCCCAAGTCGCCACCTTGCTTGGCCACGCCGAAGACGCCGCCCGATTCCGTCAGCAATCCCTCAGCGCCTACACACTTTTTAATCCGGCGACTAAATTCTTTTGGGGAAAGACCGACACCGGCGAATGGATGCCCGAAGCGGACCCCACGGGCGTAAAAATAAACTGGAATTCTGCCTTCTACGAGGGCAGCGCCTGGCAATACCGCTTCTCCATGCCGCACGACATCCAAGGCCTGATCAACCGCTTCGGCGGCAATGACGCCTTCCTCACCATCCTTGACGAATACTTCGACCGCAAACTTCACTGGCAGGGCAACGAACCCACCTTCCTCAACCCTTGGCTCCACGTCTACGCCGGACGCCCCGACAAGAACGTCGACCGCATCCACGCCATCATGGCCAAAGACTTCAAACTCGCCCCCTCGGGTTACCCCGGCGACGAAGACGTCGGCGCCATGTCCGCTTGGTACCTCTTCGCCGCGATGGGCTTTTATCCCAACGCCGCTCAGGACATCTACCTGCTCTCCAGCCCGGTCTTCACCAAAGTCACCCTCAAACTCGGCTCCACCGGCAAAACTTTCGTCATCTCCGCGCCCGACGTGTCTCCAGATAACAAATACGTCCAATCCGCCACACTCAACGACCAGCCTTGGGACCGCGCCTGGTTCCGCCACAGCGACATCATCGGCGGCGCCGAGCTCGTGCTGAAGATGGGACCAAAACCATCGGACTGGGGCACAAAAACTCCGCCGCCCTCGCTCACGCCCTCGCTC
>Ga0105048_10001079_pt1 | contig 43962 bp, 32 predicted proteins | sample MAT05_FD_78382 | JGI IMG/M metagenome (GOLD analysis project Ga0105048, IMG submission 78382) | Freshwater microbial communities from Lake Fryxell liftoff mats and glacier meltwater in Antarctica - MAT-05 | ecosystem: Environmental > Aquatic > Freshwater > Ice > Liftoff microbial mat | place... | reverse complement strand
TTTTTAAAATAAATGAACAACACAGTAAAATCAATACTTTCAGCCGATGAAAATCATGTTTTTAATTTTAGTCGGTTGATAGTGATATTTTATATTTAAGGAATGTTCGCCAGGTAAGGAAATACAACCGTCCGAAAATATTTTCTATTTGCGTTGCATGATCGGTTACCTGCTGCATCAACACCACACTTCCAGGCATTCATAATAGTTTACAGCCTGCCTCTTTCGCCTCAAAAAAAAGTCATGCTGCCCTTAACCGCCAGCACATTTAATTGTATTGTATGCTTAAAAATTTTTTCTCTATCAGCAAAAGCCAGGTAGCCGTATTAACGACCCTGGTGGTATTGATCATGCTGGCTTCCTGCTATTTTTTTATTTACCTGCCCAACAATGAAAAAATTCTGCAGGCGCAACGATTTAGGGCATTACAAAATATTGACCGAAACATTCACGCAAAAATTGAAAACAGTGTAGCCTTACTCAATAACCTGTTAAGCGACTTTCAAAATGGCAATCCTGAAAAAAAAGAAACCTTAAAAAAATATATAGAAGACTATCCCAAAAAGAATTTCACATTACTTCAGCCAGATTCGATACCTTCTGAACAATGGACTGCAGCCAAAGACAGCATGGACAGTTCTTACAGCATTGCTGTAAATAACAACAGCAAACAAATCACCCTGCTGTTAGCAAAACAAAAAGTAGCCGGAAAGAATACCTTCAGTTTTCAGCAGGCGATGATATTTAGCTTTGAGCAGTTTACCAGGTTTTTGCTGCCGGAAAATGTTTTTGATGAGTACATTATATTCAGCGGCAATAAGCCTGTATTTGAAACTTTCCCGTCCGGTATCAGCTATATCGTAAAAGATTCACTGGTTAATTCAAAAACGGGCATCAACAGTTCCATAGTTATCAACCAAAATATCAGCGGCACCGATTATAAGCTATTCCTGCAATCGGTATCGCTTACTTCCGGAAGCGAATGGGTGATAGGCGGGCTGCTGAACAATCAGCGGTACCAGCACGAAAAAAACCAGCTCCCAACAACCGTCATACTGCTGCTGGTAACGATCCTGCTCATTATTACTGTCACGTTTCCCCTGATAAAGCTGTACCAAATGGGCAGCAAAGACAGGCTTACCATCACAGACGGTATTGCTGCCATTTTTATTTCCATGCTCCTGATGTCGTTATTATTCTTCATCTTTTTTAAATATAACCTGCCGGCACGTGGCGGCGAAACCAATAACCCCGAAGAAGAATTAGCCACCAGTATCAGCAAAGGATTCAGCGATGAAATTGATGCTGCATACCGTACCATCACTGCCATCAATACACTGATGGAAAACAGCAGGACATTAAAGAAAAAAGACCTGGTGTACCTGGGCGAAAAAAAAATGGCGTTCAGTGAAAAAAGAAATTTACTGAATGATACTTTAAAGAATGAGATAGCAGCCATTTGCAACGGCTTGAAAATTAACCAGGCGTTTTGGCTCGACAGTACCGGGTTTGAACATACCAACTGGACAGCGGAGGGAGCCAATGGCCCACATGGCAAATATCATAACCGGGAATATTTTAAAAACATCATCAATGAAAGGCACTACTTCGCAGGGAATGATACGGCAAAAAAATATTACCTGGACCAGGTTACTTCCTGGACGAGCGGGTCATTTACTTCTGTGGTGTCTGTACCGTCTTACCTAACGGATATAGACGACCCCAAAAAAAATCATAGGGCAGTGGCAGCTCTGTCGTTAAATATGCAAAGTCTGGACGCTGCGATCTTACCGGCTGGCTACCTGTTTGCAATTATTGATAGGCAGGGTAAAGTATTGTATCATTCAGAAAGAACAAAAAATTTAAATGAAAACCTGTTGTATGAACTATCTGCTGCGGAAAATTTACAAAGCTGTATCCAGGCTAAAACCGCAGGCAATTTCAGTACAAATTATTTCGGCAAAAAATACAATGCACTGGTAAAACCCCTGAACGAACTTCCCTATTTTATTGTAATACTGCAGGATACTACCTTCGAAGAGACAAGGGACACCGAAATTTACAGCTTCACTATCTCCATGCTATTACTTTTTTTTGGCTTTTTGGTATTGCAGTTAGTAGGCGTTTTTTTAGTTTCTGCCAGGCAGTCATTTTTCAAAAACCAACTTTTCGACACGTCCTGGATTGGTCCTAAAATATCCTGCCAGCAAGAGTATGTTCTTTCTGCGGTATTCAATTTGATCACCATCGCCGCACTGTTTGTAACGTTTACCCAAACTACTTTTCTGCAGTACTTTTTCATAATGCTTTTTGCAGTTACGTTCATGCCTTTTTTTCTAACCGGCATTTTTGCTATACGCTATTACCGGCAAAAAAGACATGTGCTGCAGTACAAAAAAACTGCCCTCCTGAGCCTCGGAATATTGATCCTGTTTATCAACTGGGCTGCATTCAGGTTACTGAGTGAAGGTCATTATTTTTTTGTGGTGCTGTATCAAATAGCTTTAATTGCCCTGTCACTTATCCTGTATTACTTTAAGGAAAAAGTGTGGACTGCCGGCAGGTGGCTGCAGGCAAAGACAGGCCCATTAAAAAAATGGAACTACATCAATAGTTTTGCATTGATGGGACTTACCCGGCTGGTGGCTACCAGTGGCATTCCGATTGTATTTTTTTATTACTCCGCATACAATTACGAACAGGATTTAAGCATCCGTTACCGGCATATTGATTTTCTCAGCAAGCTGAATGATAAAAAACCGGCTATTGCTGAAGACACTTCTCTCAAGCCTGTCAGTTACCCTGGTGTTTATCCTGACAGCAGCTCGATAACAGAAATAACTGTAATAGACAGAAAAAAAGACTCCGTCATTTTTAAAAACAGGTACCATAGAGCATACACCGCAGAAGACAGCACCACTATTGGATTATTAAAATTGTTCCGGCTGGATGTAACGGATATGGCTGTGGCAGAAGATAAATTTTATACCCACCAGGCAGCGGACTCCTCCTTTTACTTTAACCACCTCCTGAACCCTGCCAATGCTAACTCCGGTGGAAACCTGACCTGCCTGCAAACTTCACAACCGGGAAAATACCTGCAGGCTACATCGGCCGACCTGAATTACCGTTTCCCCGCTCTTTGGAAAAAGGGTTATATTTTAAAAGGCATATTATTCTGGGGGCTCTTACTTGTCTCCCTGGTAACATTTTACTTTTTGGTATGCAGCGTCATTAAAAAATTATTCGCCCTGCACCTGCCCGATTTATCAGGCTGGAAAGAACTGGACAATAAAATACTTACTGATGAAAAACTAAACCAGCTCGTTTTTGTGATCGGCCTGCCGGGTGCAGGAAAAAAATACCATATCATCAATAAAATTATCACCGGCGAAATTAAAGATGATGAACAGCGCAAACCTTATATCTATGATGAAACAGATGAAACCAATAACAATGTTTTTATTGCTGATCTCATTCACATACCCGACTCCAGCAATGATACAGGAGAAAATGCAAGATGGGATGACTATGTAGAAAAAATATTTGCCAAAAAAAACCGGCTCATTCTTGTTAACCATTTTGAATACAATATCCAGGACCCATTAACCAACAGGATCAAACTAAATTTTCTTGAAAGACTAATGCTCGAAGACAATTGCAAGATCATTATCCTTTCTACCATTCACCCAGTAGCTTTCCTGGATTCAGTGATATCACAGCCGCTGAAAACAGCAAATGCAAATGACGAACCTGTACCCGGGCAAGACCTTGAACGGTGGCATGTACTGCTGGGCCACTACCGGATTGTGCTGCTGCCGCTCGACCTCGTCATTCAGTCAGAAAAAATAAGTGACCATCAAACAACCATCACCGGTCAGGTACGGAACACAGATAACAAGCCATTATCCAACGCAACTGTGATGGTAAAAAATACAGACAAAATTGTTGTATCAGATTCCGGTGGTAGGTTTACAATGGTTACCAATTACCAATTGCCATTAACACTTGTAATAAATGCGGATGGCTATGTGAGGGAAGATATTGCCATTAGTAAAAACAACGAAACTGTTACCGTGGTGATGGATGAAGGGTTCTACAACTGGAAAGACAAGATCCGTGCAGAGACGCACTACACACATTTTTTGCACCGGATGCAGCAAGCGGCAATTAAAGTTACTATTCCCCTCTCCCAGGAGCAACGAATGGCCAAGTCGGATGAACTGGCCTTTAAACTGCAGGTTACATCACATTACTTTTATATGTACATCTGGCAGTCGTTGACAAAAGAAGAGAAATTTTTGCTGTACGACCTTGCAGAAGATAACCTGGTAAACCCTTATGACAGTTACAACCTGTGTATGCTAATCGGCAAGGGAGTGATCATCCCTACGGATGGCACACTAAAACTATTTAATAAAGGGTTCCGGAATTTTATCCTTACGGCCATTGGCAATACAGAGGCAATGAAAATTAAAAACCAGATAAAAGACAATGGCAACTGGAACAAGCTGAAAAACCCATTGCTGCTGGTGATACTGGCCATCCTGGCGTTTTTATTAACCTCACAGGAAGAGTCGTACTCAAAAATAATAACCTACCTGGCTGCACTGGGAGCAGGCGTACCCACTGTACTGAAAATATTTTCCATCTTTGAAAAACAATCCGATAAAACCAATTAACCTTTATGCCTGCATTGAATAGCAATAGATAAAAAGACCGGGCTTACTTTTTGTAACACCCGGCCTTTTTAAATGATGCAGCAACACTAAAACCAGTTCATTCGGTTTGGTGACCTGCTCCACATGGTGCTCCCCCGGCGCAGCGCACTGCTACTACCTGCCGTTTGGCATCTTTTAAACAGGGAGTTTAGTAATAATTTTAAGTCAAAATAACCTTTTCCATCACATCTCCTCCCCTAATATCGTCCACTACATCCAGTCCTTCAATCACTTTTCCAAAACAGGTATGGAGGCCGTCTAAATGGCTTGTATTGCTGCGGCTGTGACAGATAAAAAATTGAGAGCCTCCTGTATTTGGTCCACGGTGTGCCATGGATAATACGCCCCGGTCGTGGTATTGTTTGTCGGCCTTAGTTTCGCATTGGATCGTGTATCCCGGCCCACCGGCACCAGTACCATCCGGGCAACCTCCCTGAACCATAAAGTTGGGGATCACCCGGTGAAAGGTAAGCCCATCATAAAAACCACTGCTGATCAATTTCTTAAAATTGGCCACTGCAACCGGTGTTGCATCATCATACAATTCAAATTTCATCACTCCTTTTTTTGTATGAATTTCTCCTGTTGTTAATTTTACTTCACTCATAATTTTTCGCTTTAAATATTTCTGCGAAAATAAACTTTGCTGTTGAGTTGGGGGAAGAAAATATTCAGGGAAATTAATGTCCGGGAAAATACGGAATGCTTTACCAGCAGTGATTACGTCACTCCATCTCCCGAAAAGACATCGGGACAGGCACACTCCAACGGCGAGGGGCCAGCACCCTTTTCCACAAAGAGCTTAATGTGTTTTGAGGAATTTTAGCCGCACAGTAATGAATCAGGGCCTCTTTTTACGCAGGTCAAGATTCTGGAAGAAGAAAACACGGGCTACATTGCTGTTGTGGTAGCGGTTGCCGGCAGCCAGTTGCTGAAACCAGTTCATATAGCCGAACTGGAGGTTGCTGTGTTTGCCGGTTTGGTATTTAAAGCCAAGAAAAAATCGGTTTTGGTCGAAGTAATTATTAATAATTTGCTTTCCAAAATTTACGTGTACTTCATCATTTAAAATGAAGGACCAGCTTTTTGGCTCAGTGCCTTTTTTATAAAAAGGGATTTCGTACCAGATATTATAACGCAACCGCCAGTTAAAATTATAACCATCAGCCAATTCATCATCATTTAAAATTTTGCGGCGGTATCTTTCTTCCAGGCGAAACCACTGCATCATTTTTTTATTGCCATATTTTGTATGCCATTGCAATTGCTGCCAGGGCCGGTGTTCGTACACCGAAATATTCTTATGCCCGGCAGCAGGAAAATCTATGATATAAGCATAACCTGCAGTGAGTTTCACATTGTCAGTAACATAATAAGTAGCCCCAAGGCGAATAAGATTTTGTGCAATACCGTCCGCCCAGTCATCTTTTGTACGCAAGTGTATATCTGCCCAAAATCCCCACTTATCACTGAATCTTGTTTGATTAAAATAACCTGCCCAGGTACGGCTAAAATGCTCCGTCTGTTTTGTCTGTGCATACAATCCCTGCAGAAAAAAAAAGACGGCAGCTGTAAAAGCAATCTTTCGCATCAGGCAATTTATTTCATAATGACCGGATAATAAAATTTTTGAAGCCACGGATGGATTCGAACCATCGTAAAAAGTTTTGCAGACTTTAACCTTTCCTCCCGGCCACGTGGCTGTATCAGAAGCATCCCTGGGAACAGGGACGCTTTGTAGACTTCCGATTGCTCGCTATAAGAAAAATTTATTGTAACGGTAAAATGAAAATGCAATTATTCGTTTCCGTTACTTAATTCCGAGGAATGGGTTTCGATTTAAAAACCATACCGCAAAGTGACGCCATAAGTACGCTGATCGCCCAATACCCCTGCATAGTGGCCGGCATTTCCACCTGCAGGTAACAGTTGTTCAAAATAATCTTTGTTCAACAGGTTGCGTGCCCATATAAACGCCGACAGTCCGTTGGTTGCCCGGAAGCCGATCCTTCCATTTACCAGTGTGTATCCATCAATATTCAAATAAGCAGATGGCGAAGGGCTGGATGAGAAAGAAGAACGATAGAAACCTTCGAGGGCTGTAAAAAATTTTCCGGCTTTGCCTAAAAACGCAGCAGGTGTGGTGAACTCACCACCCAATGATCCTGCCCATTTGGAGATACCGGGCAATACGCCACCGGAAACATCTTTGAATGCCACCTGCACACCATCTTTGGTGGCACCTGTTTCTTCTAATGGAAGTGGTGCATTGGTAAATTTAACGTACTTGCCATCTGTGTAAGTAACAGCCCCATAAAATGTGAGATGCTGGTTGGCCTTGATATTGGCATCCAGCTCCACTCCTTTTACATTTACTTTATCTGCATTGGCAATATAACCACGGTTAACACCCAATTCCGGAGATTGCACATTGGTTTGGTAATTGGTAATATCAGAATTGTGGAAAGTCAGGTTTAAAATGAAGTGATCAACCGGTGTTGTTTTTATGCCTATCTCATAGTGCTTTAAACGCTCTGGTTTTATTACTGCCAAATCGGTTGCAGGTTGACCATTGACCGTTGGAAGGCCCGCTACATTAACACCTACCGGTTTGAAACTGGTAGAATAAGTGGCGAAGGTATTGATCCGCTTGCTGGCACGGTATGCCAGGGTGAGTTGATAAGTAAAATTTTTCTCGTTGGCATCGGCCACATAAGACTGGCTACTATACACTCCATTCTTAATGGCGAGCAATGCAGGATCTGAAGTTTGCAGGCCGCCTGCTGCAACGCGGTTGTACACAACATCTTTCTTATCAATATTATAACGAATGCCCGGCAAAATGTGCAGCCCATTGGCCACTTCCCAATCTATATTGGCAAATGCTGCGGCACTTTTAGATTTGATAGATGCTTTTGTGTAAATTCCATAGCCTTCAAAGAGGCCCGGTGTTTCCCACAAAGTACTGGTGGAACTTTTAGAAAAACGCCACTGGTCTTTACCGGATTCTTCTGTTCCATTGATCTTTACTTCCTGGTCGATATAGAACAGGCCAACCACACCACTCAGGCGGGAAGAAAGTTCACCTGCATAACGAACCTCCTGCGACCAGTTGTGGTGTTCGGCAGGGCTTTGTGATTTTGCAAGTGCCTGTAAACCGGTAAAATCCCGGTCGTTGGATGGATCCCAGTTCCAGTAACGCCATGCGGTGGTAGACGTAAATGTACCAGGACCTGCCTTGGTTTCAAAGTTGAGCGACACCCCTCCCAATTGGTTACCCGAATTCCAGGAAACATCGTGATCGATCTTCCGGTCAAAAGCATTCAGGCTTGGCAACGAATAGTCAAGATCGCTTATAATGGCGTTGAACTGGCGGTAGGCTGCCCGCTTTGTTTCTACCACACCTGCTACCACTTGAGCATACCCATCGGGGCGCTGACTGGAAACATCTGCCGCCAGGAGGATAGCGGTTTTATCAGATGGTTTGAATAACAATTGGCCACGCAAGCCGAGGTTGTTGATATCGTTGGTGTATTTAGTAGTTCGGATGTTCTCCACTAAGCCATCCCGCTGGGTTCCTGAGAAGGAGAGCCTTGCTGCAAATTTCTTGCTCAAAGCACCTGTAATGGAACTTTTAGCCTGAATGTAGCCATAGTTGCCATAACTCACTTCAAAGTTGGCTCCTGATTTGAAACTCGGCTTGCGGGTAGTGATATTGAACGCACCCGAAGTGGTGTTCTTGCCAAACAATGTTCCCTGCGGGCCACGTAACACTTCAATCTGTTCCAGGTCGATAAAATCAAGTGTGGCTGCTGCCGGCCGGGCATAATAAACACCGTCTACATAAAAGCCCACACCCGGATCGAGACCATCATTGGTTAGCCCGAAGGGTGAACCCAATCCGCGGATATTGATGCCCGTATTACGTGGATTGGAAGTGTACAACTGAACCGATGGAACCAGTTCCTTTACCCGGTTTACATTAAACGCTCCGGCATCCTCTACCAGTTTGCCACCTAATACGGTGATAGGAATAGGAACATCCTGCAACACTTCCCTGCGGCGGCGCGAAGTGATAACTACGGTATCGCTTTGAAAAAGAGACTGCAATTGCAATACGATGTTATTCACGTTGCTGTTGTTTCTCACCACAAACTGAAGCGGCGTATAGCCTGCCGAAGATACACTGAGGGTGAAGGGAAATTGCTGGCTGGTGGAGAGCGAGAAATTACCGGCTGAATCCGTGGCGGTACCGTTGCCAGCCCCTTTAACGGCGATACTGGCATAGGGTAATCCAATATTGTTGTCATTTACAACACGGCCCGAAATGCTGACAGCATGCTGCTGTGCCCATGCCAGGAAGGGCAATAAAAATCCTGTTAGTAAGATAATTCGTTTCATCTGCAATGTTTATGTTGGTTAGGAAGATAAAATATAAATTGTCTACTGATTTAATAGACTAATAGTGCAAAAAAATCAGCAGCCAGGAGTACTGCAACATCGGAGATTACAACAGCAGGGGAAAATAAATGTTAAAGAATGGTTCATGATGATCAATTTGTATGCAAATATAAAAGGATAAATATTAGTCTACCAAATTTATAGGGTATTATTTTTGAAATTTATTTTCATAACTGGTTCGAATGTACGTTTACAGGAAAATGGATCTGTAAATGGTTATAAGGCTGCAAAAGATCACTACAATACCAACTGCAATAAACATTTTTTTTGTAGGGAGTTTAGAAGTAAGCATGGCAGAAAAAGGTGCAGTAACGATTCCGCCAATTAGTAATCCGGCCACGATATTCCAGTGATGAATACCAATGGTAAAAATGAACGTAACGGCGCTGGCAATAGTAAGAATACATTTTGCGAAAGTGGAACTGCCGATAACATACCGTGGCGTATGACCATTTTTGATGAATGTGCCAGTCACCAGCGGGCCCCACCCGCCGCCACCAAAGGAGTCGATGAATCCGCCAATTAAACCCAATGCAGTAATATTTATTACTTTCTTTTTTGCACCGGTTTCCTTCTTTTTAAAAGCATTCTGCAGGATGCGGATGCCGAGATACATTGTATAAAAAGCTATAAAAGGCTTTGTGATCTGTGCATATCTTTCTCCAACATAACTAAGCAATAATGCCCCGATAATGGCCCCGATAATGGCCGGAATGGCCAGTGACTTTACTAATTTTTTGTTGATATTGCCCAGTTGCCAATGACTGATACTGCCTGCGGCACTGGTAAAGGATTCTGCAGAATGTATGCTGGCACTAATAACCGGCGGCGGAACATTGAGTATTAATAAAATGGTGGTGCAAATTACGCCATATCCCATACCCATAGATCCAGCAACAATTTCGGCCATAAACCCAACCAGTAACATCCAGTAAAACAGGTGATTTTCTTTATTCAGTGCTGTGTGTAATACAGCAAGTTGTTCGGGAGATAAAAAAAGGTAAATACCTATTACGGCTACTGCAACAAAAGCAACAGCCATCATATACTTGCCGATCACTTTCCGGCGGGAAGATGTAAGCTCCTGCGATGCTGAAACAACATCATGAGAATGGGTGATTTTCTCAATTATTTCCGGCGCTGTATCTGGCATAACTATTTATCGTCCACGAGTTTTTTTGTTATTTCATTCAACTGGCGCACTTTTTCCGCAAAATCACCACTTAGTTTATTACGTATACTTTGCATGTTATCCAACAGGTCATCCAGTTCGTCCGGGAGTGAATCATTCAGCACCTCCTTTACCCGCTTTGCGATGGTTGGCGACTTACCATTTGTTGAAACCGCAATTTTGAGATTGCCTTTTTGCACGACAGAAGACAAATAAAAATCGCAGAGTGCTGGTTTGTCGGCCACGTTTACGAGAATTCCCTTTTGCCTGGCATCCCTTTGCACCTGTTCACTTACAGTACTGTCGTTTAGGGCAGCAATAATGATAGCCGCTCCCACGACATCTCCTGGCTCGTACGGCCTTTCAACAAGGGTGATACCGGGATACTGTTCAGACAATGCCTTTATCTCCGCACTGATTTCAGTTGCAACCAGTTTGATTGTTGTTTTGGGGGAATTTTGCAGCACAGCAGTCAATTTCTCCAGCCCCACATAACCACCACCCACAATAAGCAATGGTAATTGCTCCAGTTTTAAAAATACGGGGAACAGAAAATTAGCATCCTGTTGATGCGATCGTTCTTGCTGGGACAATGCTGGTTGATTTGCTGACATAAAGCTTATCCGGGTACCGGTTAATTGATACTGGAAACAAAAATAGGGTTTTCCTACTAAATCAGTAGACTAATAAACAACTATTTTTCTACCACCGGTTTAGAATCATTGGTAAACAACAAAAAATCAGGCTATTTCGGACAAACTTTCTTTTGTTTTAGCAATTGTTTCGTCCAGGTCGGTATAAGAAAGGGCATTGTTGAGGAACCAGCTTTCAAAAGCGGAAGGCGGGAGATAAACACCTCTTTTTAACATGGCATGAAAATATTTTTTAAAGAGATCATTATTTGCGGAAGCGGCGGTTGCAAAATCTGTAACCGGGTGATCACTGAAATGGATGCTGATCATGGATCCAAACTGGTTGACGGTGAAGGGATGGCCCCAGCCGGTTAACACTTCATCCAATCCGTTCCTGAGATAAATCGTTTTTTCTTCCAGCTCTTTATAGATAGCTGGATTATTTTTTAATTCCGTCAGCATGGTAAAACCGGCGATCATTGCAATGGGGTTGCCGCTCAACGTACCGGCCTGGTAAACATTACCCAGTGGTGCAATATGCTGCATGATCTCTTTCTTTCCACCAAAGGCGCCTACCGGCATTCCACCGCCAATAACTTTTCCATAAGTAACCAAATCGGCGTTGATATTCAATTTCTCCTGTGCCCCACCTGCAGCCAAACGGAAACCCGTCATCACTTCATCGAAGATGAACACAATGCGCTCTTCATCACATATCTTTCTTAATCCTTCTAAAAAACCGGCCTGCGGTAAAACGCAACCCATGTTTCCGGCAACCGGCTCTACGATGATAGCGGCAATTTGTCCCTCGTGTTCCCTTGCTAATTTATTTACGGCATCCAGGTCATTGAAAGGAGCAGTCAGGGTATCATTGGCCACACCTGCAGTGATGCCGGGTACGGTTTGTATATTGAAAGTTGCCAAACCACTTCCAGCCTTTACTAAAAAAGAGTCAGCATGGCCATGGTAATGCCCTTCAAATTTTATTATTTTATTTCTTCCGGTATATCCCCTTGCCAAACGGATGGCACTCATGCAGGCTTCTGTTCCGCTGCTCACCATTCTTATCAAATCCACATTCGGCGCCATGCTGATGATGAGTTCCGCCATTTCAATTTCAAGTTCTGTAGGCGCACCAAAGGAAGTGGAACCCATCGCCTGTGCCTGTATCGCCCTAATAACAGGCTCATACGCATGGCCCAGTATCATGGGGCCCCAGGAAGCGATGTAATCAATGTATTTGTTTCCATCGGCATCATACAGGTAAGCACCTTTAGCGCTTTTAATAAATACCGGCGTACCACCCACGCTTTTAAATGCCCTAACGGGAGAGTTTACCCCACCGGGGATTGATTGCTGGGCTCTTTCGAAAAGTTGTTCGCTTTTTTTATACATTTTTGTGAATGGTGAATGGTCAATTGGAGACTTTTGATGCAATTAGTCCACTTACTATTTTAAAGCTTCTAATCATTGCTTCTCCAAGTTGCGTTGTGTTATAATTATTTATATAATCAAGGTCTTTTGAAATATCTAATGCTGCATCAATTTCTATTATTGACCCTCTTGATATTTTATCGTACCGTTTTCTCTCAACTTCAGATTTCCTGGAAGCACCTTCGGCTATATTCAAATGCACTGATATAGCAGCTCTTCTTATTTGTGAAACCATAACAAATTTTTCATCTGATGGCAACACTTTGGTTAGCTTATAACATTCAAGTACAAATATTCTTGAAAAATGATAAACATCGAGTTTCTGATGATTTAAAGTAAGGAACATAATAAATGATTTAAGATGAGTAAATAATCTATAAATCTAAATAAACCCTCCCGCATTTACAGGGCCTATTGACCATTGACCATTCACCATTCACGACAACAACCTCACTGCATCTTTTGCAAAATAGGTCGCAATCAAATCCGCTCCTGCCCTTTTGAATGATGTCAATGTTTCCAGTATTGCTTTATCTTCATCTATCCAGCCCTTTGCAGCCGCCGCTTTAATCATCGCATATTCGCCACTGATATTATACACGCTTACCGGAACCGGTACCGCATTTTTGACTTCCCTTACAATATCCAGGTACGGCAGGCCCGGCTTTACCATCACAATATCGGCACCCTCTTCTACATCCATCAATGCTTCTTTTACAGCTTCTATTCGATTGCTGTAATCCATCTGGTAAGTTTTCTTATCACCAAAACCCGGGGCGCTGTCCAGTGCATCACGGAACGGGCCATAAAAACAGGAAGCATACTTGGCACTGTAGGCCATGATACCGGTTTTGGTAAATCCGCTTTCTTCCAGCCCTTTACGGATAGCACCAATTCGGCCATCCATCATATCGCTTGGTGCAACCATATCAGTTCCTGCTGCTGCATGGCTGATGCTCATCTTTACCAGGGCTTCCACTGTTTCATCGTTCACAATCTCCCCATCTTTCACAATACCATCATGGCCAAAAGAAGAATAAGGATCCAGTGCAACATCCGTCATGATATACATTTCAGGCACTGCGTCTTTTATTGCTTTGATGCTTCGTTGCATCAGTCCGTTTTTGTTCCATGCTTCTTTGCCTGTATTATCTTTCAGTTCGTTTTTTGATTTTACAAATATTAAAACGCTTTTCAACCCCATGCTCCAAAGCTCTTTCACTTCCTTTACCGTCACATCCAAACTATTTCGGTAATAGCCCGGCATGGAAGCGATCGCTGTTTTTATATTGTCACCTTCATCAATAAAGAGGGGCACAATAAAATCATTGGGCGTGAGCATTGTTTCAGCAACCATTGAACGGATAGCCGGTGACTGGCGGAGCATTCTGTTTCTTCTTTGTAAATACATAAAATCTATGATTTGTGAATGCCTGATTTTTTGATGCCTGACGTAAATTTCATCAAAATTTTAAGTTACTTTTTTCATTTACTGCAGCCGTTTTACGATGTCAGATCGTTAGATGCTTCTTCCTGTATTGCTCAAATTTATTGTTACTTATATACCCATTATACAATTTTTCGTTCGAAAATGGAATACATTTTTCTGAATCAAGCGTTTTAATAATTTTTGCAGGAACGCCGCCAATGATACAATGTCCGTCTTCGAACGATTTGGTAACTACACTGCCAGCACCCACAATCGTCCAGTCACCGAGTATTACGCCAGGCATAATTTTAGCCCCCGCTCCTATCCAGCAATATTTTCCTATTGCTACTTTTTTTTCCAGGGCTTTGCGGTTGTCATAGAGATCATGATTGCTGCTTACAATGATTACATTGGGTGCAACCTGCGTATAGTCGCCGATAACAATGCCGCCTTTACCCTGGATATAACAGCCTTTCATTATCCCGGGATAGGCATCTACACCCACCAGGATATTGTGAGCATCGTACACCTGGCTGGTATAATGTACGGGCCAGTATGCCGATTTATTATTGCCAATGTTTAGAATTTTCTGATTAAACCAAAAAGAGAAGTTAACCTTATTCTGGTAGTCATGTGTATCTCTTAGAAACCGAAAATGCGGTAATCTTGAAAGCAAAGATGTAACCAGCCGGAATGGATTTTTAATAAAATATAGTGGTGAAAATGCCATCAGTATTTAAAATTATAAGCTATATATTCCACATCAGTTTTTGCTTTTACTGATGCCTGGTAATTGTCTTCCACAGAACCTGTTGAACGAATCAATGGTACAGCAATTGCAAAACCTGCTGCGTGCCTCAGAACATCTTTAAAAAGCGTTTGTACATCTACGTGTAATTTATTAGGTTTGTCTTGTTGTTCGTTTCCCGTCATAAAATATGCTTATAATGAGTGATACGAATCATAGTAATTATCATACCCTACAAGTTTTATAAACCCTTTGTTTAATGGCTTTAGAAGTTTAGATGAATTACCAAATAGAAAACGATTACTACTATACCGGGCATCCTGCATTCAACAAGTATTTGAACGCCGGGCCCACTCATTCTTTTCCTCTTCTGTAACTTCATTCAGCCAATCCCCTGGATGCAAACATGCTTCCTGTAACTTGTACTCTTCCGTACCAAATTGGGGCTGGTAATTATATTCAAAGCGTACCGTTGGCGGCAGGCTCATCAAAATACTTTCTATCCTGCCATTTGTTCTTAAACCAAACAAAGTACCCCGGTCGTGTACCAGGTTAAATTCAACATAACGGCCTCTCCTTATTTCCTGCCAGTATTTATTTTCTGCACTATATGTTGTGTGTTTTCTTTTTTCCACGATCGGGATGTACGCTTCAATAAACGCATCCCCACAGGCTTTTCCAAAGTTCATCCAGAAATTTACATCCTGTGTTTCGCCCGGCCGTTGATAATCATAAAAAATACCGCCGATGCCCCTTCGCTCTTCATTGCGGTGCCAATTCACAAAATAGTTATCACACGCTTCTTTAAATTTTGGATAGAATAAAATATCAAATCCATCACAGGTATCCTTGTAGGTTTGATGAAAATGTTTGGCATCTGCTTCAAATAAATAATATGGGGTCAAATCGGTACCACCGCCAAACCAACGGTCAATTACTTCACCTGCTTCATCATACAATTCAAACATCCGGTAATTGCAATGCACCGTTGGTACAAAAGGATTGCCGGGATGCAGCACAATACTCATGCCGCAGGCAAACCAGTTAACACCTTTATCTCCAACAGGAGAACTGGTAAGTTGTTTCCTCATCAAATCAGTGACCTCACCAAAAACAATGGACGTGTTCACGCCGCCTTTCTCAAATACATTGCCATCGGCTATTACCTTTGTCTTTCCTCCTCCTCCTTCTGCCCGCTCCCATTTATCTTCTATAAACTTTGCTTTACCGTCACACAGTTCCAGTGCTTCACAGATATCATCCTGCAATTGATGTATGATTGATATCCAGTTTTCTTTTACGTTCATTTTTTGTCAATTGTGAATTGTGAATTGTCAATACGGCAACTCAAATTTTAAAAATGCCATTGACTATTCTCAATTACCTATTCACTTCTATACTCCTTCACCGCATCTACAAAAGCCCTGGCATTATCCACCGGCACATTGGGCGTAATACCGTGGCCTAAATTGGCTATATAATTTTGCACGCCAAACGCGTCGATCATTTCCTTTACTTCCTTTTTTATCTGTTGTGGAGTTCCCAATAATTTTGACGGATCAAAGTTACCCTGTATCGTGATCTTATTGCCGGTTAATTCCCTTGCCATTTGCGGAGTAATACACCAATCAATACCAACACCTGCTGCACTGCTTTCGCTGATTTCTTTCAATGCGTACCAGCTTCCTTTCGGGAACAGTATCACCGGCACATCTTCCTGTAATCCTTCAGCAATTTGAAACAAATATGGTTGCGCAAATATTTTAAAATCTGCCGGGCTTAATGATCCGGCCCAGCTATCAAATACCTGCACTGTATCAACACCTGCCTTAGCCTGGTTCTTCAGGTAACTGATTGTAATGTGGGTGATCTTCTGTAATAACTGGTGGGCCAATTCCGGCTGGGTATAAGCAAATTGTTTTGCCTTATCCCAGGTCTTGCTGCCCTTGCCTTCTACCATGTAACACAATATTGTCCAGGGGGCACCGGCAAAACCAATCAATGGCACCCGGTTATTTAATGCTCTTTTTGTAAGGGATAAAGCATCGTACACATACTTCAAACTTTCTTCTGCATTGGATGTAATCAATGCATCAATATCCTGTTGTGTTTTAATTGTCTTTGGCAACGATGGCCCCTTCCCTTCCTCCATCAGCACTTCCAAACCCATGGCCTGTGGTATCACCAAAATATCACTGAAGATAATTGCCGCATCCACCCCTACCTGGTCAACCGGCTGCAAAGTAATTTCACAAGCCAGCTCCGGTGTTTGCACCCGTGTAAAGAAATCATATTTTTCTCTCAACTTAATGTAATCAGGCAAATACCTTCCTGCCTGCCGCATCATCCATACTGGCGGACGTTCAACCGGTTCATTTCTTAATGCTCTTAGTAATAAGTCGTTCTTTAATTGTGTCATGGTGAATGGTCGATAGTGAGTGGTCAATGGGATGCTTTCGAACTAATCAGTCCACTTAAGATCTTAAAGCATCTAATGATAACTGCACCAGGTTATTTTTGTATTGTAATCGTTTATATAATCTAAATCTTTCGCTATATCCAATGCTGCATCAATTTCAATTATAGAACTTCTTGAAATCTCATAGTATCTTTTCCGTTCTACCTCCGATTTCCTTGATGCCCCTTCAGCCATATTCAGATGAACCGATAATGCCGCTCTCGGTATTTGGAAGATCATTCCAACACGTTCTTCAGCCGGAAGAATTTTTGTCAGCCTGTAACATTCCAAAACAAAAGCCCCTGAAAAAGAATAGGCATCCATTTTTATGATTCAATACGGGCAACGTAGTGATAAGTTTAAAGTAAACAATGATTTTAAACTAAAGTTAATTTAAAACTAACTATATGTGCAGGCTCCATTATTCATTATTGACCATTCACTATTCACGAAAAATATTCTATCATCTTTGCAACCAAATTTTCCTTCCCCGGCTCATCGCTGATGATAATTTTGTTCGCTGAATACTTTCTTATTTCGTTTCCTGTAGTATTACCAATGGCGAAGAGAATAGTTTTCCCTGCAGCTTTGTTCTTACTAAAAAAACTATTGACTGCACTCGGACTGAAAAACAAAATGCCATGGTATTCCTTTTCAATTTTATGAGGCACTGCAATGGTTTGATATACTACGATCTCGTTCACTTCAATTTCATATTGCTGCAATATGCCCGGCAATTCATCCCGCCGCTGATCGCCGCAAAAGAAAATCACCTCATCTGCAAACCTGTCTGCCGCAATCAGTTCGGCCAGCGATGCTGCATCATTGGCCGTACCGGCAACTTTATCTTCGCCAAAATATTCCTTTACCAGTCTGCCAGTAGCAGTGCCGATAGAATAAATGGACCAGTTTGGTTGATGCCCGTCTAAAAAAATGGTGACCGCATCCACCGCATTCATGCTGGTAAAAACAACGATGGCAATTTCTGTTGACACCAGTTCTATCTCCTGCTGCACTTCCACAGATAAAATACTTTCTGTTTCTATAAACGGCAATACTTCAATCCCAATATCCGACTGGGACGCTTCTTCAATCAGCGACTCCGGTAAAGGCCTTGTACACAATATGTGAATGCTATTTTGCTGCATTGCGAATGCCCTCAATAATTTTTTGTGCTCCTTTTGTTAATATTTCATGGGCTGCATTTATTCCCATGTCCCTGGCTTGAAAGCCTGGGCCAGTCATGTCGATTTCTACTTTTTGTTTTCCATCAACAGATAAGATATTTCCTTTAAAAATTATTTTATCACCGGCCAGTTTCGCCAATGCGCTGATTGGCATTGAACAACCTCCCAGTAATACTTTTAAAAAATCCCGTTCTATTCTTGTACACAAGGCGGTAGTGGCATCATTAAAAAATGAACATGCATCCAAACAAAATTGATCATCTTCCCTGCACACTACCATAATAGCGCCCTGTGCCGGTGCCGGCAACATCCAGTCCAGTTCAATACTTTTTTCCGGGCGAAGGCCAATCCTTTCCAGTCCCGCTGCAGCAAAGATGGCACCCTGCCAGTTACTCTCCGCTACTTTTCTCAAACGGGTATTGACGTTGCCCCTTAAATTATCCAGTGTATGATTGGGAAAACGGTTGAGCCATTGGGCTTTGCGGCGAATGCTGCTGGTGGCGATGGTGAATGGTTTCGTCAATGGTGAATGGTCAATGGTGGATAGATCCGCAAATGCCGCAGGGTCTTCATTGCCTGTTGCCCAATGCCCATTCACCACATTATTGACCATTGACCATTCACCATTCACCACAAGCAAATCCTTATACGATGCCCTTTCCAATACCGCCGCCTGCACAATGCCTTTCGCCAGTTGCGTCGGCACATCTTTCATGGAATGAACCGCAATGTCAATTTTATTGGTCAGTAAGGCAATGTCGAGGCTTTTGGTAAAAATGCCCTGTACACCCATTTCATACAAAGGTGTTTGCAAATCAATATCACCTTCGCTTTTGATGTAAACTAATTCTGATGGAAAATTATTTTGCAACAGGAGTTGCTGAACTTTTGTTGCCTGCCATACTGCCAACTGACTTTCCCTGGTTCCTATCCTGATCACTTTCTCCATTGGCTTTCGTTTGCGCCTATGCGATGTATTCATTGATGGCTTCGATGTAGTGGCAACCAAATTGATTTTGGGTACGCATTTTTACTGCCATACCATTAACTACTTTTTGTATCTTATCGTCTGCGTTCACCGTAACGGAAGTGACGGAAATTTGCCTTGAAAAATAACTAGTGTACATTTCGCAGGAGTGCATGGCATATAGTTTATTCTTAACTGCTTTTAGTACCGGAACATTTTTACGCATCGCATGCCATTCAAAAAATTCATTGATCTGCTCCTTGATAATGGCCATCGCAGCAGGCACTTCCGCTTCCCTTTTATGCAGGGTGGCATCTTTAATTTTTGACAGCTCATCTACATTTACAAGGGTAATATTCGGAAGTTCTTCTGCAGCTTTTTCCACATTAAAAGGAATGGAAAAATCAATGATGATCTTGTTTCCGGCATTCACCAAATGGGATGCAAGAATAACGGGCTCATCTGCATTGCTTGCCACAAGGATGATATCAGCCGCATGAATTTGTTCGGGCAACTCCTCTACAGCAGCATGCTTCAATCCCAGTTCATTGGCCAACTCCGTAGCTTTTAATTCGGTGCGGTTGATCAGGGTGATATTATTCGTTTCCAAATAATCCACCAGGTTCTTACAGGTATTGCGGCCAATTTTGCCGGTACCGATCAGCAATATTTTTTTCCCGGAAATTACCGGCACTCTTTCTTTAATGTATTGAATGGCAGCAAAAGCAACAGAGACAGTACCACCGCTTAAGCCTGTATTTGTTTTGATCAATTTAGAAGATTGCAATACCGCATTCACCAGCCTGTCCAGGTAAGCCCCGATAAAATTATGCTGTTTGGAAAACTTCACTGCCTGTTTTAACTGCCCCACAATTTCATAATCTCCCAATATCTGAGAATCCAGTCCTGCAGCTACATCAAACAAATGCTGAATGGCAGCAGGTCCGTTTTTAATGTAAGCAATATCATAAAAAATTTCAATGGAACCTTGCGCCTGTGTGCACAACAACTGGCAAAGCTTATCCGCATTTTCGGTAAAGCCATAAATTTCTGTGCGGTTGCAGGTAGAGATTACAAATAACTCACTCAATCCAAATTGGGGAGCCAGTTCGAGCAGTTTGGCATATTGATCAGTGTTGATGGCATATTGTCCACGCAAATCAGCATCGGTTTTTTTGTAATTGATCCCTGCTACAAAAAAGTTGGATAAATCTGTTGGTGTGTGTCCGGCCATTAAGTAAATCGGTTGTTTATTTTGATAACGCAAAAATACTTTCGCATTCCCTTGTAAACTAATTTGTGTGTCATGGAACTGTCATTTTAGTTTATGAGTTGTGTCAGTTGGGTGGCTGATTATTATCAGTTGGAGATTTTGTTGAATGAGTTGTACTGTAAATGAGGTTCATTTTTTGGGCCGGGGTTTTGTGCTGCTATTTGGCTGCAGTGGCGTCGCACTCTTGTACTAAATATCTTTATTGGGCTTTGTTAACGTTATTACTTAGAGCTTTCTTCATCAAACAAAATTTCGATTGTTGGCCTTTTGCGAATTTTATTTAGCATTCGGTTCTTTGAAAAAAATATCCGCTAGCCCATTGGATTATTTTCAATCAATCCAGGTTGGAGAATCTTTCTACATCATTGTCGAAGCGTTGCTGAATTTCGGAGGTGGTGGATTTTCGCATTTGCCTGATTGTATTTTTGATTTTAGCTTATTAAGTATAAGATATAAAGTGAGTGCAAATTTAGATTGATGTTTCATTTAAACTGCTGAGAAAAAAATCTCCCGCCCACCGGCTGCCGGATAGAAGTGCCCGGCCGGCCAACGTCGTTCGGACGGGGAAACCACGGTGATGGCTCCACCCATCCTCCCCAACAGGGAGGTGAAAGAAGCTTAGCCCTGTGCCGTAGTTGCAACGCAAAGCTTCCGATAAAAATCGGGACAGGCGGAACAAATGTCCATTCATGTTCCTCTGCCCACAACTCAACATTTACCTGCCCTGTTTATAATAGCATCTTGATTTATAAAGTAGTCCGAAGGACAACGTGTAAATCTTAGATGGTATTATGCCGACTTAAAGCTGTATTGGACTACATACAGTTTACATTCGGTATAATTTTACATTCCCATGAACATTTGCCGGATGTAACGGTTAATTTTGCACACACATTTTAATTATGGCAAAAAGAGGAATTGTTTTAATGAACCTGGGCTCACCAGACAGCACATCGGTAAAAGATGTACGCAAATACCTGAATGAATTTTTAATGGATGGCCGGGTGATCGACTATCCGTACCTGCTGCGACTGCTGCTCGTAAAAGGCATCATCGTTCCGTTCAGGGCACCCAAATCGGCGGAGGCATACAGCACCATCTGGACCAAAGAAGGTTCGCCACTGGTAGTACTGACCAAGCACCTGCAACAGGCATTGCAACTGCAGGTAGATGAACCGATCGGGATCGCCATGCGCTATGGCAGTCCATCGCCTGCAGAAGCGTTTGATAGTTTATCCAAACATCACCCCGGGCTCGAAGAAGTGCTGGCGGTGCCGTTGTACCCACATTATGCCATGGCCAGTTATGAAACAGCAGTGGAATATGCCAAAGAAATTCATACCAAAAATAACTATGCTTTTAAACTGAGTTTTGTAAAACCGTTTTATGACGAGGTGGACTATATCAACGCCATGGCGGAAAATATGAAGCCTTATTTAACGGAACCGTACGATCATATTTTATTCAGCTATCATGGTATTCCGGCAAGGCATTTAACCAAGGTTGACCCTACAGGTAGCCATTGTATGAAGGTGAATGACTGCTGTAATGTAGCCAACCCGGCGGCCCATGCGGTATGTTATCGCCACCAGTGTTTTGTTACTACCAAACTGATTGTTGAAAAACTGAACATTCCTGCTGATAAACACAGCATTTCGTTCCAGAGCCGGCTGGGCAAGGGCTGGCTGGAACCGTTTACAGATATCCGCCTGCAGCAAATGCCGAAGGAAGGAATTAAGAAATTAGTGATTTTATCCCCGGCTTTTGTGAGTGATTGTTTGGAGACCTTAGAAGAATTGCAGGACAGGGGCAAGGAAGAATTTATGGAAGCTGGCGGGGTTTCGTATACGGCAGTGCCCTGTTTGAATACCAATCCGCTTTGGGTGAGTACGCTGGCAAAGTGGGTGAAGGAAACAGCGGGTGGAAATAATGAAATGATTTTATCGTGAATGGTCAGTGGTGAATTGTGAATGGGACTTTTGCGAATACCCACAGTAAGAAAATTTAAGGTTTTCGCTTCACAGCCGGCGGGCTGCGTAACCGGAACGGTGCTGCTTTTAGCTATTATAAAAAATTTGCCCCCCTGAACGTCCACCCGTGCCGGTACGGCCGGGAAGGGGCAGACTTCGCATTTTTTTAATAGTGCTTCGGCACCACCGAACCAAAACCCGCCTGACCGGACGTCCGCCCGGACCGGAACGGAGGGGGGCAGGGAGGCACCTACCCGGTAACTGGTAAGAGTGGGCGTTTGTGAATGGAAGGGCAAATGCTAATTTCATAGCTTTTAGTGAGGGGTTAAGCATAGGCTATAGTTGACAGGAAACTAGTTTCTAATTTTGCAGTTGCTAATTCGTGTAATTCGTTTCAATTCGTGTAATCAAAAAATCATACATTTCCTCATGGCATATTTTTATGTAAAAGCACTGCACATCATCTTCATCGTTACCTGGTTTGCCGGGATGTTTTATATCGTGCGGTTATTTATTTATAATACCGAGGCGAATGAAAAAGAAGGATTGGAAAAAGAGATACTGCAGAAACAATTTAATATCATGATCAAAAGGCTGTGGCTGGGTATTACCTGGCCTTCGGCCATACTCACCCTCATTTTTGGTGTCTGGATCACATGGCTTACATGGAGTATGTATTTTGCCCCGGTAGCCCAGCACTGGATATTAATAAAACTGGGATTTGTGGTGGCATTGTACGCCTATCATTTCACCCTGCAGAAAATATACAGTGATCAAATGAAAGGCATCTTTCGTTTTAGCAGCAATCAATTAAGGGTGTGGAATGAAGTGGCCACTATTTTACTGATCGCCATCATTATGCTGGCAACGGTTAAAGAAAGTATAAGCTGGGTGTGGGGAGTGGTTGGATTGCTGTTATTCAGTGCAGCGCTGATGAGTGCGATAAAAATTTATAAGCTGGTGAGGGAGAAGAAGTGAATGGTGAATCTCAGCAAGTTTCCATTAGTTTTTATTTTATAAAAAGTATAGGATAATAAATATTAACCGCATATACTTTGACGGCCTCATAAAAAAAGCCGGTCCGAACTGGAGGCCGGGCGGATGTTAAGAAAATTTGAATGGTTGCCGACCCTGTCCCGATTTTTCATCGGGATAAGAAATGAAATTGATGTTACAAATGTTTGGTTTTGCTATTTGCCCGTAAGTCGCACTAATGCCCGGCCATAATTTCTGCTTGGGCTAATTTCATTTTAGGTAAGTATTCAAATTTCGTAGCCCTATTTTTTTTATGCAGCCTACATTAATTATTCTAAAATTATTTAAATTATAATACCATCTCTGCTTGTATTTTTAACCAGTAACTGTATGGCTGCATCCCTGCCCGCCTTTGGAGGACAAAGCAATAAAATTAAAATATCTTACAAAAAGTATAGACTGCATTCCCTTCCCTGGCAATTTAAAATATATCCATTCAAATCGCTTTACTAAACCTCGGATTGGCCGTTTCCTTTTGATTGCGTAATAAATGAAGATCAAAGGCCCTGCAAATATTCCGGATAAAATGAGCGCCCAAATTAGTTACTGTTAACCCTTCATCATTCCAGTGAATCAATCCATCAGCTTCCAGTTTTTCCAGTTCAGGAAAACTGTATTTTTTTAGCAGGGATAAATGTTCTTCCTTAAAATTGGTGGTGCCTTTGCAGCTAACATCTAAGATATATTTCCTGAAAGCCACATCTTCATCGCTCAAAAAGTAGCCACGGGTTACCGGTAATTCGCCTCTTTCAATACAGGCATAATAGTCATGCAATGTTTTTTCATTTTGTGCAAACGCAACACCAGCATCACTGATGCTGGAAACACCAAGCCCCAGTAACAAACTGGTGTGTTGTGTTGTATAACCCATGAAATTACGGTGCAGCCTGCTTTCCAGCTTGGCTGCATACAAGTCGTCGGTTGCCAGTGCAAAATGATCCATCCCAATATCATGGTATCCATGTTCCATCAGCAGTTGTTTTCCCAATTGATACAGCTTCATTTTTTCATCTGTAGTTGGCAGGTCGTTTTCATCAAAGAGTCGTTGTCCACGGCTTGTCCAGGGTACATGGGCATAACTGTAAAAAGCGATCCGGTCAGGTTTCATTTCAATACATTGCAAAATTGTTTTGGTCAACCGTTCGGTAGTTTGTAACGGAAGCCCGTAAATCAAATCGAAATTCACGGAGCGAAAACCAATGGCCCTTGCAGTATCCGTTGCCCTTTTTACATTTTCCACTGGCTGAATTCGGTTGATGATTCTTTGCACTTCCGGATCATTGTCCTGCACACCATAACTCACCCGGCGGAAACCAAATGAATACAGCATTTCCAAATGTTCTTTGGTAGTGTTATTGGGATGGCCTTCAATACTGAATACATGATCGGGCCGGATGATGGATTTTGAAAAGATCGTTTCGAGCAGTAATCCCAAATTAGCAGGTGTAAAAAATGTTGGTGTACCCCCGCCTAAATGCAATTCCCTGATAACAGGCGCTTCCTTCATCAAACCGAGATACAATTCCCACTCTTTAATCAATGATGTCATGTACTGCTTCTCTACATCATGATTGGTAGTGATCTTTTTATTGCAGCCGCAATAAGTACACAAGGATTCACAAAAAGGCAGGTGCAGGTAAAGACTAATACCTTCTTTCCTGTTGGACAATTTAAATTGCTGATGAAAAACGCTTTTCCATTGTGCCGCATCTATATCATCTTTCCAAAATGGAACGGTTGGATAACTCGTGTACCTTGGTACGGGTACATTGTATTTGTTTACCAATGCAGGATCGATGGTCATAGCCCTTAATTTAAGGCCACAAAACTATTGTTAAACATATAGGCAGGTACTGACGCAAATCAGTGTGGTGATTGAGTGTTCTCATGTTTGATGCCCAAAGGCACTTAATTCAAAATGGTCAATGGAGCATAGTGAATATCCTTCATTGACCATTCACTATTCACAATTCACCATCACACCAACCCCCTCCGCATCACAAAATCTCCAAATCTTTCCCCGTTAACCCTTTCATTCTTATATACTGCAAACAAACCGTTCAGTGTAGTCAATATCGCCGGTTCATCCAGCGCTTCTTTATAAATTTTATTCAACCGCTGTCCCTGGTGATCACCGCCAATATGTAAATTATAATGGCCGGGTGCTGTACCCACAAAAGCAATCTCTGCTGCATAAGGCCTTGCGCAGCCATTGGGGCAGCCGGTCATGCGAATGATGATGTCTTCATCACCCAAACCATACCGGTTCAATAAAGGTTCAATTTTTGAGATCAGCGTGGGCATGTACCGTTGTGCTTCTGCTAACGCCAACGGACAGGTGGGCAATGCCACACAGGCAATGGAATTTTTCCTCACCAGTGATGCAGCTTCCGTATGTTCAATTATTTTAAATTTTTCCAGTATGGAATGAACAGCAGCTTTATCCGCCTCCTTTACATCACTGATGATGATATTTTGGCTCGCTGTAAATAAAAAATTACTCTTTCCTGTTTTTGCAACTTCCAGCAACGCTGTTTTCAGTGCTAATTTTTCATCATCCAGCACTCTGCCATTTTCAACAAACACGGTGTAATACCACAATCCGTTTTCACCGGGTTGCCATCCGTAATAATCACCCCGGTTGGTAAACTCAAAAGATTTTGGTTCTTCCAGTTTAAAGCCACACCGTTTTTCCAGTTCTGCTTTATAATTGTCCACGCCCATCCTGTCAACGGTATATTTCAACCTGGCCAGTTTCCGGTCGCTTCGGTTACCAAAATCCCGTTGCACCGTCAGCACCTCATATACAGCTTTCAATATTTTTTCTTCTGTGTCTGCAAAGCCGATCACCGTTCCCAGTCTTGCATACGTTTCTGCATTGCCGTGAGTGGTAGATAAGCCACCGCCGATGGCAATGTTGAACCCTTTTAATTTACCGTCTTCGATAATGGCAATCAAACCCAGGTCATTGGTAAATACATCCGAATCATTGTTGGGCGGTATCGCAATACCAATTTTAAATTTCCTCGGCAGGTACCTGTCCTGGTACAACGGATCTTCTTCGTCCTTTTTATCAACGATCTTTTCCTCATCTATCCAGATCTCGTAATAAGCTTTCGTTTTCGGCATCAGCAGTTCACTGATCTTATCAGCAAACGCAAATACTTCTCCATGCACTTTGGATTGCTTTGGATGAGAAGCACAGGTTACATTCCGGTTTATATCACCGCAGGTAGCAATGGAATCCAGGTGTGCTTCATTGAATGCCTTGATCGTTGGACGGATTGTTGATTTCAGCAGGCCATGCAACTGTATCGTTTGCCTCGTGGTAATTTTAATTACACCGGTAGAATATTCGCCCGCTACCTCATTGGCTGCGATCCATTTTTCAGGCGTAATAAATCCGCCCGGCAGGCGAAGCCGGATCATAAAAGTATACAACCGGTCTAATTTCTTAGCGGCTCTTTCTTCCCTCCTGTCACGGTCATCCTGCTCATACATGCCATGAAATTTGATAACCGCTTTATCATCTTCCCTGATGGCACCGGTAATTTCATCTTTCAAACTTTGGGCTATACTTCCACGTAAGCCATCACTCGATGTTTTGATTTTTTCTATTGCTGATAATTTACTTTTATCTGACATATCGTTGTTTCTGAATAATTTTTATTTTTTTTCCAGGCATTTTTTCTTTACTGGGCTTCATTGGCACAGTTTACACTGAGGAACGAAGTACACTCTTTTACATTTTATCTTTGCCCACCAAAAACTACCTCACCCTCCTTCTCCCGCTCCTAAAACCGAGAGAACGGTGCTTCTTACTAAAACCTATCACCCAAACTTCCACATCATCATTTAATCTTTCCACAACAATAACTCCCCCTCTCTGTTACTTAGCAGGCAACCCCCATATTTGAAGACTTGCCTTACCCCCTTTAGGGGATGGGGGCTAATACACATCCTTCTCATACCTTCCCTCTCCTTCCAGTTCCTCTAAATATTCTTTCGCACCCTCAGGAGATTTATTGCCATATTTTTCAATAATGCTGAGCAATGCTTTTTCAACATCATTGCTCATCGGATCTTTTTTACCGCATACAAAAAATGATCCGCCACCAGCAAGCCAGTCATATACTTCAGCGCCATGCTCCAGCATTTTATGCTGCACATAAATTTTCTCCAGTTGGTCTCTTGAAAATGCCAGGTTTACTTTTGTCAGCACCCCGGTTTCAAACCAGTTTTGAATTTCTGTCTGGTATAAAAAATCGGATACAAAATGTTGCTCACCAAAGAACAGCCAGTTTCTTCCCGTTGCACCGGTGGCATCTCTTTCTGCAAGAAAAGAACGGAACGCCGCAATGCCCGTACCCGGACCTACCATGATCATATCTTTATCATCTGCCGGTAATTTGAAACGTTTATTCGGCTGCACAAAAAAGGACTGCTTACGCCCTTCCTTAATTTGGCCAAGATAATCCGAGCACAATCCAATTCGCTGCTGGCCGTTGACCCTGTATTGATCTTTTGCAACAATAATATGCACTTCTCCCTCATGCGCTGCGGGTGAAGAAGCAATCGTGTATAATCTTGGAGAAATAGCATTTAATCCAACCAAAATCTCTTCAAACTGTGCAGCATTTTTAACTGGGTAATTTTTTACCAGGTTCAGTAAGTCCGCACGGCCTGCCGGAATGGTATGCCCTGTTGCGGTTGCATATTGCTGTACCAGCCGTTCCGTTAAGTGAATAATATTAATTTTCCTTTTTAGCAATTCATATACCGCAACTTTTTCTTTTTTATACTCCACCGATTTATTACCATCAACATTGATGGTGGCGATAATATCTGTTACCACCTGTGAATCATTTTCCGGCACAATACCAATGCTGTCGCCGCATTTATACGCCAGCCCTTCAGCAGCTATTTCTATATGCCAGGTGGTTTTGTTTGAACCCCGGTCATTCAGGTTAATGCTGTTCAGCACGGTACCGGTATAAGTTTGCTTGCCTTTTTTTGCCGGCGCTGCAACCGCAGCAGGCGTTGCAACCAGTGCTGGTGCTTCAGTACCAGTAAGACTTTTTAAAACATTATTGAACCATTCATTCGCCTCCTCTTCATACTCAAGATCACATTTTTGCAAAGGCACAATCCTATTTCCACCCAGCTTATCCAGTTGCACATCTACATCTTCTCCTGTTTTGCAAAACAATGGATAAGAGGTATCACCTAATGCCAGTACACCATATTTTAATTTTTCCAGCTTAAAGCCATTGTTGTGAATGTGGTCGTAGAATTTCTTCGCAGCAATTGGCGGCTCTCCCTCACCGTGAGTACTGATCACGGCAAGCAAATATTCTTCTTTTGCCAGGTCGTTCAGGCGGTACTGGTCCATCCCGATTACTTTGGCATGAATGCTTTTTTGTTTTGCCCTGGCAGCAAAATCAGTGGCCAGCCTTTTGGAGTTGCCGGTTTCTGTACCATACACAATGGTAATTTTATTTACCCCGGCAGCAGCTACATTTACAGCAACAGCAGGTGCAGCAGCCTTTGCAGCATTTTGTACCGCACCATTCAAATATCCATTCATCCAGATCAACTCGTCTTTGGTGGCGCCGTTAACCAGGTCAAGTAATATTTTGAATTTGTTTTCCCCCAGCATCGATTAGTTTTTTAAAATGTTTTATCAGGATTGGCTATGTTTAGTATTGGCACCCTCCTCAATTAAATTTTCAAACTCTACATCTTCCATTGGTTTAAAATATTCACCCACTTCTCCTGCATTTTTCAACCAGGCAAATTTTTCCTGCAGCGCCACCACTTTGCCAATGATCACCAATGTGGGTGAAGCAAATGTTTTACCTGCAAGATTTTTTTCATACTCCTGCAAACTGCTGATATGTACCTGCTGCATGGGAGTGGTTGCCTGCTCTACCACCGCAAGCAACTTACCGGCATCAATATTATTCTTCAAAAGATTTTCCACCACGCCGTCCAATGTTTCAGACGACATATAAAAAACCAATGTATCGGCTGTGTTGGCCAACTCTTTCCAGTAAGCCTCCGTCACCACATCCGATTTATAAAAGGTCAACAACCTGATTGCAGTGGAATATCCACGGGCAGTCAACGGGATGCCTGTATAAGCAGCAGCACCCATGGCCGCCGACACACCCGGTATGATTTCATAAGGAATATCATTGGCCACCAGTACTTCCAGTTCATCTAAAATATTGGAGAACACACTTACATCACCACCCTTTAAACGCACCACCAGCTTACCTTCCAAAGCAAACTGTACGAGCAATTCGTTGATACTTTTCTGCGGTGTGCTGAATCCCCTGCGGCATTGTTTGCCCACATAAATTATGTCCGCATTTTTATTTACATGCTCTTTTAGGATCTCTTTGCTCACCAACCTGTCGGTAAGCACTACATCTGCCTGCTGCAAATATTTTACAGCCTTTAAAGTGATCAGTTCCGGATCACCGCAGCCTGCCCCTGCCAGTATTACTTTTCCAGTATGTCGATTTTCTATTTGCATCCAATTATTTTTAAGCGGCGTTGTAATTATAAAAAAGAGTACAGAATGGTTAATATTTCACCATTGACCATTAATTGACCATTCACCTAACACTAAGCAAACAATCCTTCAATAGACAAATACCTTTCACCAGTATCATAGTTGTAAGTCAGCACCCTTGCACCTGCCGGAATTTCAGCTAACTTTTTTGCTACCGCTGCCAGGGAAGCGCCGGTAGAAATACCTGCCAATATCCCTTCTTCTTTTGCTAACCTCTGAGCATATCGAAATGCTTCGTCTTTACTTACCTGTATCACGCCATCTAATATATCCCTGTTCAAAATGGAGGGAACAAATCCTGCACCGATACCCTGCAAAGGATGTGGCGCTGGTGACCCTCCACTTAACACGGGCGATAATTCAGGCTCTACAGCAAATACTTTCAGGTTAGGAAATTTCGCTTTTAATATTTCTGCAACGCCGGTAATATGGCCACCAGTACCCACCCCGGTAATCAAATAATCCAGCCCTTCGGGGAAATCATTTACTATTTCCTGTGCGCTGGTTGTTCTGTGAATTTCGGTATTGGCAGGGTTATCAAATTGCTGCGGCGTCCATCCTCCAGGTGTGGCTGCCGTCAATTCAACCGCTTTTTCAATTGCACCTTTCATTCCTTTCTCCCTTGGTGTCAGCACAAACTCAGCACCATATATTGCCATCAGCCTTCTGCGTTCAATGCTCATACTTTCCGGCATCACTAAAATAATTTTATACCCTTTTACTGCAGCTACCAATGCCAGCCCAATACCTGTATTACCCGACGTTGGCTCAATGATCACACTGTCTTTATTCAGCAAACCCTTTTGTTCTGCATCTTCAATCATTGCCAGTGCAATGCGGTCTTTAATACTGGCTCCCGGATTGTTCCTTTCCAGTTTTATCCATACCTCCTGGTTGCTGCCATACAATTTATTGATGCGTACATGCGGTGTGTTACCGATGGTTTCTAAAATACTGTTTGCTTTCATGTTTGTATCGTTTAAGATGCTTATTACTTAATATTTTTTCTTTTTGTTCCGGACATTTTTTCTTTCACCGGCTTCATTGGCGTCGCACTCTTGTACATTTTTTCTTTCTTGTGCTTTGCTTACCTTATTATTAACTCCATTTTTATTCACCTCATCCTCTTGTCCTTCTCCTTCAGGATAAGGACGGTATTTCATACCTTCCCTAATCATTTTACCTTCCACATTTTCATTTGTTCTTTACTCACCAATAACTCAAACACCCTGTGCCTCAGCCTGCACGCTTAAATTTTAAACGCTTGCCTTAGTTCCCCCTTTAGGGGGCGGAGGGGGTTATATCACAAAATTCAACACATCCGGCAAGGGCTGGTTAATATCCTTTACAGTGGTTTCACTTTTATGATACACAATTGATCTGGGCAGCACACTGTTGGTAAGCCATACATTACCGCCAATCACACTGTCACGGCCTATCACCGTATCACCTCCCAAAATGGTAGCACCAGAATAGATCACCACATTATCCTCAATCGTTGGGTGGCGCTTGGATTTTGCCTGGTCTTTATTTACACTCAATGCCCCCAGTGTAACGCCCTGGTATATTTTTACATTGTCGCCAATCAGCGTTGTTTCGCCGATCACAATCCCAGTGCCATGATCAATAAAAAATGACTTACCGATGCTGGCACCCGGATGAATATCAATACCGGTTTTGCTGTGTGCATACTCAGCAAAAACCCGTGGCAAAATTTTTACCCCGTTATTCCATAAATAATTAGAAATACGGTACACCGCCGTAGCATAAAAACCGGGATAAGCCACCAACACTTCTTCAATGGATTCAGCAGCAGGATCAAACTCAATGATGGCCGCTGCATCTTTCAGCAGTGCTTCATAAATAGCAGGTACTGTTTCAAAAAAATCATTGGCGATCTGCTGCGTTTTATTTCCATCAGCCACCACATCATATATCAGTGTTGATAAATGGCTTTTGTAAGATTCAAGCTCTTTTGACAATTCATATTCCGACAATTTCTTTTGCCGCTGCGGAATAAATAGTAGTTCAAAAAAGCCGTCAATAAATTCTTCTGCCAGTTCCTTATCCGGAAAAGTAGCAGTTGATTTTTGATGCTGTTTATAAAGTGTGTTTATAAAACTGGAACTGATCATATTTTTCTATTCTTTTATTTCTTCCTATGTCTTGTCTTGAAAAAAGTAGACACTATTAACCGTTGACTATTGACCATTCAATGTCGTTTAGTTAAGAGGTCGGTGAGGGCACCGACCTTGGCGAATGCCGGGGCTGGTGTCTCCACCAGCCCCTCAAAAATCCTTAACTAAACGGCATTGATTCACCATTCACCAACACTACTGTATCATACAAGCCCCAACAGTTACATTACTTGTTTCGTCAATTAAAATTGCCCCGCCATTCACCCTTAATTTTTTATACGAATCATATGGAATGGGCGATGCTGTTTTAATGATTGCTTTTATCACATCATTGAGCTGTGCCTTTTCCGGGGCAGGTTCCTCCAGTAAAGAGTTGACATCTAATTTGTAAACGATCTCTTTCACCACGGCCCTTACTACCCTGCTATTGATTTGCAATAAATATTTACTGCCGGGTTCCAGTGGTTTGGTGGCCATCCAGCATAGCAATACTTCCAGCTCATTTTCAACAGCAGGCTGATTGGCGGTGTGCAAAATTACATCTCCCCTGCTTACATCAATATCATCCTGCAAATGCAGCACTACACTCTGCGGAGCAAAAGCTTCTGCCACTTCCTTCCCTGCAATTTCTATGGCACTAACGGTACTGGTGAGCCCGGAAGGCTGAACAGTAATGGCATCGCCCTTTTTATAAATCCCACTGATCACTTTTCCGGCATAGCCACGGTAGTCATGCAGGTCGTCTGTTTGCGGACGGATAACATACTGCACCGGGAACCTGGCATCCGTTAAATTAATATCATCGGCCACTACTACATTCTCCAAAATGTGCAGCAGCGATTCCCCTTCATACCACGGAAAACTGGCTGATTTCTCCACTATATTATCTCCATTAATAGCACTGATAGGAATATAGGTAATATCTTTTAATCCCAATTTGGCAGCTACTGCTGCATAGTCAATTACGATGTTGTTATAAACATCCTGTGAATTATTTACCAGGTCCATTTTATTGATCGCAACCACTACATGCGGAATATTTAATAAAGAAGCAATGATCGAATGCCTTCTCGTTTGTTCCACCACTCCATGACGGGCATCTACCAAAATAATTGCCAGGTCGGCATTGGAAGCACCGGTAACCATATTACGTGTGTATTGAATATGCCCCGGTGCATCGGCAATGATGAACTTACGTTTGGGTGTACTAAAATATTTGTACGCCACATCAATGGTAATGCCCTGCTCCCTTTCTGCCCGTAAACCGTCAGTTAATAATGCCAGGTCAATCTCGCCATCCTCTTTATGCTTACTCTGTTTTTCAATTGCCTCCAGTTGATCAATCATGATTGATTTACTGTCGTACAACAAACGCCCTATCAACGTGCTTTTGCCGTCATCTACACTGCCTGCGGTTATAAATCTTAGTATGTCCATTTGCCCCTGTCCCCAAAAGGGGAACTTAGATTTGTATCAGTATTTGTTATAGCTAAATACCAATGGTTAAAAATACTTTCAAAATTAAAAAAGCTGTATTGGTTCCCCCTTTAGGGGCGGAGGGGGCGTTTAAAAATACCCTCCCTTCTTTCTGTCCTCCATGGCCGCTTCACTTACTCTGTCATCAATCCTTGTTTCACCACGTTCACTTGTTTTGGTGGCAATAATTTCTTTAATGATGTCATCAATATTGGAAGCATCCGATTCTACTGCAGCAGTACAGGTCATGTCACCCACTGTTCTGTAGCGTACTTTTTTTACACTTACTTTGTCCGACTCGTCCATCTGAATAAACTCAGACGTAGCTACCAATTGGCCTTCCCATTCAAGTACTTCTCTTTCATGTGCAAAGTAGATGGAGGGTAATGCAATATTATTTCTGCGGATGTAATTCCAGATATCCAGTTCAGTCCAGTTGCTGATAGGAAACACCCGTACATTTTCTCCTTTATGAATCCTTCCGTTATAAGTATTCCACAATTCAGGCCGCTGCAGTTTGGGATCCCATTGTCCAAATTCATCTCTTACAGAAAAAATTCTTTCCTTAGCCCTTGCCTTTTCTTCATCCCGCCTGGCACCGCCAATACAGGCATCAAACTTAAATTCTTCAATCGCATCCAGTAAGGTGAAAGTTTGCAACGCATTGCGGCTGGCAAATTTCCCTTTCAGTTCGGTCAGGTTTTTTTCCTTAATGGTATCTGCTACTTTACGAACAACCAGTTTTTCTCCAATGTTATTCGCCAGTTCATCACGGAAGTCAAGTGCTTCCTGGAAATTATGCCCCGTATCAATATGCACCAACGGAAAAGGAAATTTACCGGGACGAAATGCTTTCAGCGCCAGGTGCACCAGTACGATAGAATCTTTGCCGCCGGAAAATAACAATGCCGGTCGCTCAAACTGCCCGGCCACTTCACGGAAAATGTGTATGGATTCAGACTCTAACTGATCTAAATAATCCAGCCCCCGATCCACTAAAGGGGAACTGATGCTCCCATCCCCTAAAGGGGAGTTATTCAATGTCTCTAAACATTCATTTATCATCGTTACTTTTTTAGGCTATCACTTATTTTTTAAGAATTTTCCTTTTCAATTAAACTCCCTGTAGAACTCCCCTTTAGGGGATGGGGGTTATGCTCATGCAACCCACACTCCTTTTTATTGGCGTCTTCCCACCACCACCTGCCTGCCCTGAAATCTTCGCCCGGCCGGATGGCCCTTGTACAGGGGGCACAACCAATACTTACAAAACCCTGGTCGTGTAACGGATTGTAAGGAACCCGGTTATCATGAATATATTTTTTCACTTCCCCTGTGCTCCAGTGCAGCAAAGGATGATATTTTATGATTTGATTGCTTTCATCCCATTCCAGCACCGGTAGCTCTTTCCTGTCGCCGGAATGCTCCGCTCTCAGCCCGGTTATCCATACTGCGTTTCCTTTTAATGCCCGTTGCAATGGCTCCACTTTTCTTATTAAACAGCATTGCTTGCGGTTATCAACTGATTCGTAAAAAGCATTGGGGCCGTTTGCCTCAATAAAATCCTGTAGCGTATCCTGTTTGGGATAATAAGCTTTGATATGGGTATCGTAAGTAGCATTGGTGCTGCTCCATACCGAATAGGTTTCTGCAAAAAGGCGGCCCGTATCCAGTGTAAAGATCTTTACCGGCAACTGGTTACTCAGTGCGGCATGGGTGATGGCCTGGTCTTCAAAACTGAAGCTCGTGGAGAGCGTTACCTGGCCTGGAAAAGTATCCGTGAGTAATTTAATAAACTCAGCGACACTTAGTCTACCTGACTGATAGAGTAACTCCCGGATGTATTTTTCTGCTGTTTGATTCATTTTTGTAACACTGTAAATTTTAAAGGAATTGTAGACCAACAATAGAAAGCACAGCACTACATACAGTACAGCTTAATGCTGCAACAGCGGTAAATACCCATTATTGAAAGCGAAGTACACATACAGTTAAAACTAAAGTCTACTCAAATGATGGACAAATATAGGGAATAATCTCTTTTAACAAGTCAATTTGCAGACAATAACATTTTTTAAACGGGAATTATTATTTAGCAGGAAAAAAAACTAACACATAAAATCAACCGGCTAAAGCTGTTTACCAACCAAATATTGAAATGAAATGCGGGTATAAAGCCAGGTAAAGTTTGTAACTACCTGCACCAATGAGTATATTTACAGGTTTAATTTAAATTTAGTATGACACGGGAAGAAAAATTTATGCAGGAAGCCATCCTGTTATCACTAAAAGGTATGGCCAATAATGAGGGCGGGCCTTTCGGCTGCGTGATTGTAAAAGGAGATGAAATTGTTGGACGGGGAAACAATAAAGTCAGTTCAACGAATGATCCTACCGCTCATGCCGAAGTAAGTGCAATACGGGACGCCTGCAAAAACTTACATACGTTTCAATTAACTGGTTGTGAAATATATACCTCCTGCGAACCTTGCCCCATGTGCCTCGGGGCCATTTACTGGGCCAGACCCAAAGTGGTGTATTATGCCAACAACCGGCAGGATGCTGCTGAGATAGGGTTTGACGATTCAATGATCTATGAAGAAATGATGGTGGCCATTGAAGACAGGAAAATTCCCATCTTACCGCTCGGCAGGGAAAATGCGTTAAAGGTTTTTCATCAATGGAAAGAGAAGGATGACAAAACTCACTATTAAAATAAATTGGCGCTATTGTCCATGACTGAAAATGAACAACTGATAACAATTAACAACGGCCAGGTTGTTTTAAGAAAGCTTACTCCAAATGATGCAGATGCATTGTTGTACTATCTGCATCATTTAAGCGATGACACAAAAAGACGCTTTGGTCCACATGCCTTCGACCGGGATTCCGTCGTCAATTTTTACCACGATGAAAGTATCACCGGGTATATTGCAGCGGATGCAGTAAGGTCCACCATTATCGCTTATTCGATCATAAAAACCGGTTATTTATTTTTTGATGCTGCAAGTTTAAGCGGCTATGGCTTGGTATTGAACCACAGCGACTATTGCACTTTTGCGCCATCTGTGGCCGATCAGTGGCAAAGCCTCGGGATCGGGAAAGCGGTTTTTAATTTCATCCTGTCTGACCTGCAAACAAGAGAAATAAATAAAATCATTTTATGGGGAGGTGTGCAGGCGGATAATAAAAAAGCGGTGAATTTCTATACCAGTGCAGGTTTCAAAACGCTTGGGAAATTTGAACACAATGCTGTCAATTTTGATATGCTGATGGATATTGAGATTAGCAGGCAACCGTTAACACCGGATTGATGCTCTTCAGGTCGATTGTAAAAACTTGGTATAATGCCAAATGTTTGGTGATCAATCATGCATTTTATTGACAATTCACAATTGACCACTCACAATTGACCACTCACAATTGACCACTCACCTTCGTTCACTCTACAATACCAAGACTTTTATTACTGTTGATTTACCTGTGATATCGATTATTTCAACCTGGTAGTTCCCACTAACCAGTACGGATGCGCCATGTATAACATTGGTGGCAGTGCCGCCAGCATGATTGATCAGTTCTTTTGCAATAACCTGCCCGCTTTCATTCATCAGTCTTATGCTATATATCCCGGCAGGAAGATTACTCATCTGTAAGCCAATGTTTCCGTCAGTTGATGGGTTAGGATAAACAGTAAACCCGGTTTTACCCTTAACAGCGGTTACTTTTACAATACGGCTAAATTGAACTGTACCCCGGTTACTGATGCTTTTAACCCGGTAAAAATTATCCCCATTCACAGGGTAAGCGTCCAGCCAGTTGTAAACGGCATTACCGCCGGCAGCCACCGCTCCGGTTTTGGTAAAATTGATACCATCGATTGACCGCTCCACTTCATAACTGCTGATGTTGATCTCGTTATCAACTTTCCATTCTACTTCGTTGCCATTTGCTTTTTTAGCAGCAGCAATACTGGTAAAAGAAACGGGCAGCGGCGCTGAATTTTTAAATACAATACGGAACCTGTTGGCCGCAGCAGATGCAGCCTCTCCGGTTACGATGAAATCATACGTGGTGGTACCCAACAGGTTCAACGTGGTAGTCGTATGAAGGTAACTATCTTCGAGGAAACCAACCAGCACAGGATCAAAATTATACCCGATCAATTCAAGCCGGTAGGGTAGCAGTTTGATCTTCTTCATGTAAAAAAATACGGTATCCAATTCAGTGGCAGGCTGCCTTGCATCCACCACCAATAGTTGATTATTTTGGGTGATGCCAAAGTTGTCGCCAAAGTTGTTTGGTTTTACCGCATCATGTTCATCCACTGCAGTAGCATAATCTTCACAAAACACCACTACATTACCATCCGCAATCAGTGGTTGACCGCTGCTGAGATTATAAAGGTTGGTTGTGATGCCACGCTTCACGGCATTGGTACCAACCGGCCTCGATACTAACCTGCTTCCGGAAAGCTTACTGCTTTCGTTTAATGTAACACTACCACTACCTGCGGTTGAATGTACCATAAAAGCCTGGCCGGATTCAATCCTTGTGTTAGCCACGCCGGCAGGGTAACTTCCACCGCCTGGCACCGGTGCCCAGGGAGTGGGCGTAGCAGCACTAAAACTTACCCATGCCCCAAGATTCAGTGCACCGGGAGCTTTGGGATCCCACACCGAAAACGACTGATCTATATTTGTTTTACTCAGAGTAGTAAAATCGATGGCAGAGGCGTAGTTATTTCCAATAGCAGCAAACTGGCCCGCAGTAGGTACAGGCACTGCTGGTAAATTGCCCTGGAAAATTGAGCCCTTTGTACGAACCACAGCGGAACTGCCCGGAACGCCGGGGGCAGGGGTGACACTGCGGTCGCCACGAAGAAATACCATATAAGATTTATTATCCCCTGCTGCGGAAATAGGCAACGCCGTATTAGGAACCCCCTGCCAGCCATTTGCAACCACATTATAGGTTAGCAAGGAATTACCAGGTGTTTGAAAATCAAACCCATTTGCCAGCCATGATGCGCTGTTAGAGGTGATATTAGTTCCATAACCTGTACCTGGATTTACCCCGGCAGCCTGGTTTTCCTGCCAAGACTGTTTAATGGTTTGCCCGTAAGTGGGTGCAGCCAGGAACCTCCAGGACCGGATGCCGGAAAGAAAACGCTCTACCGAAACATCGCCGCTGATATACCCACCGGTACCTGAACCAGGAGCTACCCGTGCAGTACCATTTGCATTGGATTTTAAAGTAAGGTTTCCGCCTGTTGTTAGTAGGGCTGTTCCGGTAACCGAAACGGTGCCCTCGTTCAATGGCGCAGTTCCGCCAGTAATATCCAGCGCAGTACCCAAAGTGGCAGTAGCACTATTTACCAGTGTAAGATTCTTTAAAATTTGTTTCCCTGTAATAAATTTCACAGATCCGGCTGTTCCGCCCAAAATAAGTTTAGCAGAATCAGAACCTGCTAAGAATCCAGTGCCGCTCACGGCACCATTAATAGTTAGCGTATTCACCCTGATGTCAAGAATCGAAGTGGCTGTGCCGGTAATAAAATTTCCTGTCAACGGGGTTTTTTCAATTATCAAATCAGAACCCAATGGAACAGTGATAGGTCGGTTAATGGTAAACTGTCCGGTTGTATTGCCGCCAGGTACTGCGAATCTCAATGTACCTACGGTGCCAAGTGTACCATTAATAGATAAGGCGGATGCATTATCAGCAAAAATAGATCCGGTAGTACTTGCTAAGCCCGAGAATTCAAGGTCTCTGCCTGCCTGGGTTAACGTAAAAGCCGCCAGGTCAAGTGTATTGTTAACATCGATGGCCCTGTTCAATGATACATTGGCCCCAATTGTTAAATTAGCCATTGTTGTAATAGCAGGAGGAAAAGGATTAACCGTTGCACCGTTTAAAACATAGCTGGCTGCTGTATTGTAACTTTTTGCAATCATGGTGCCAGCTAATATAGACCCCGACGCCCCGTCAACAGCAGTACCCTCAATGGCAGTGTTAGGTGCCGTACCGGTGTTGGCAGTTACAAAAGTGGCACCTGCCAGCAGCCGGAAGGATGCATTGTGCGATCCTGTCAGCGTGTCGATGCCAATGGTAATATTTTTAGTGCCTGCATTCAGCGTGGCATTGTTGTTTATAGTAAGTGAGTCGCTTTCAGGCTTACTACCAGACCGGGTTAGATGAAGGTGATCATTCAGCGTTAAAATCGTTGGGTTGGTGCCGTCGCCAATTGAATAGTTGACATACTTATTTTTGAATAAAGACGTGTTGGTATATTGCTGGTTGGTGCCAGTAAAGATAATGGTTCCTTTCACATTCAGGGGAGCATTTCCTGTCAATAACTGGGTGTTACCGGTAATCGATAAATTACCGGCAAGCCGCAGCGTAACTGCCCTTCTTACATTATTGAAATCAACACTTGCAGTAACGGCCGACAAAGAGGAAGTGCCTGCTACCGATAAATTGCCGTCAATAGTTATAAATCTATTGGAGACATCATTTCCAAGCGTTAACTGAGCCGGGTTGGCGTCTGTGCCACTAACAGTTACATTCCCGCCAACAAGCAAATTGCCACCCACAAGGCGTATCCCACCGTTGACGTTGATATGATGATAATTGTTGCCACCTGCAACTACATTGGTTAAAGGTAAAATACCGCCCGAATTAACGTTAAAATTAACCGTACTTCCGGTTACGACAAAACCATTGCCTAATGAAAAGCTTGTAGGATTAGTGATGATGAAATTGTTGCGGATACCAATTACACCTGAATTTTGCAAAGTAACCGTACGGGTGCCTGAAGCGCCAGTTTCACCTTTTGTCCAAAGCTCATTGTAGTCAAAAGCAGTGATGGTTTGATTACCGGTGCCATTATAATAAAACCTGCCCGTACTGGGATTATGAATATAATTTGTTGAAGAGAATGTAAAAGCACCAGCAATGCGTATTTCCTGGCCTGGAAAAATACGTAAAACGCCCCCGCCTAAATTGCCGGACAAGTCAAAATCATAATAAGGGAACGAAAATAGATCCGTGGCTTTAAACAAGTTCAACTTTACTTTAGAACCGGTCGTAATGTTCAGGTCGTACAATGTTGCACCCCCAAGATTAGAAGGACCCAGCAGCCTGCAGTTTATTACGTGTGCAGGATCAGCAGAACCCAATGGATCATACACCCTTAGCCCATTACCCGTATTGGTGATAATACCATAAGTAAACCCTGGAATGTTCTGCGCAACAGTTGTTGAAGTGGAACTGAAATTCATAGCATTGTAACCGCCATCCGTTGCAACATAATTGGTAGCTGTCATTACAAAATCATTCGCTATATCTATTGTATTGTTACTAATCCCGTTCCCCAGCCTGATAGTACCGCCCGCCCTGTCGCCGGTGAAAGTGAGGTTGTAATAATTGGCAGCAGCTACCCGCTGGTACACAGACCCTGCGGTATAGATAAAAGTGCCGGTACCAAAAGTGGGTACGGTAGCACCTGTGGCTATGCTGAAATCACCTTTCACAGTGGTAGTGACCGGCAATATCTTTACTGCAGAACCAGTCACTGAAAGTGCGCCGTAGGGCAGGTCCAGTATGTTTTGGGTGGCATTGGAGCTGGAATAAATGAAAGAACTGGTGGGTGCAAAGTTTACCGGTCCGGTAATTACCACATTATCAGCCACGCTGATACTTCCGGTACCCGTTATGGTTAAAGAAGCAGGACCAGCCACCGTGAGCTGGTAAACACTGATAGCAGCGCCGGTTGCAATTTCCGGCATATTGCCGCCCAGGGTATTTATGATGGCTATTTCTGTTGGAGCACTTGGGTATCCCACCCCGCCCGTCCAGTTACCGGCATTCGTCCAACTGGTATTAACCAACCCGGTCCAGGTAAAAGTTACAATTTGCAATGCATTGGTGGCATCGCTGCCTACATAAAGTGTTTTACCATTGATATCCACCAATGCCAAATTTGCTTTGCCTACCCGGGGTGCATCTAAGGTTCCCATCGTAGCGATCAACGTACCAAACCCGGCAACCGCATCTGTTAAACGGAGCGTGCTGATATCATCTACAGAACCTACATTCGTAGCCTGCGCCTGCACAGAAACAGTGGTTGCTCCCAAATTAAAGCCGCCGCCCACATTTATAACCCAGTTGGAGTTGGTCCGTTTGTCGAGCAACACGCCATTGTCGGTAAAAGGGCCGATTGCAGAAGCATTCACGATTGCGGTATGAGAAATGGCGATGCTGTCGCCCGTTGTAACAGTGGCTGCAGAAAAATACACATACAAGCTCCGGTCGTTAGCGCCTGACCCAAAAGGAAAACGGGCGTCTGATGTTGCTGCCGTGGGCAACCCAGCGGCAGGAAAATACCTTTTAAGGGTACCACTGGTGATATTCCCGGCTGTATAAACCAACTGCGAGGCAAGCGATGGACTGGAAAGCGATAAGGTATTTCCGGTACCGATATTCAAATTACCAATGGTCATAGTAAAGGTACCGGGAACACGGCGGTTAAAAGAAGCAGGAAAACTTACGCCCGCGGTATTGCTAATTTCTAAATTAACAGGCCCGGCTGTCACAGGAAATTCAACAGCCGAGGCGGTTTGCGGAATGGTGCCGTTGTAAAGCAGCTTAAGATTATTAAAGCCTCCTGAATTTTGATATGCAATTTTTCCCAAACCGGTAAAATAGCCTGCACTGGTGCAGGTAGCCGCCGTTGCACTATTGGTATTATAAACCGATAAAGTAGTACTTGCAGAAAGTGACACCCCGGTTGCGTCCGTGTTGGTATTGGAAATACTGCAGCGGCCGCCTAAAGGCGCATTCCATGTACCCGCAATATTTACCACCTGTGCAGCGATTCCTGCAAACTGCACAATCATCTGGGAGGCTGCGTTGGTACTGGTAGATGACCAGGTGCCGGCTGTTTTGGTTACGTTTGCCCGTAAACTCAGTAAAGCAGTACTGGCTGATGCTCCACTACCGGCAAAATCAATGGTTCCGCCGTTTTGCGTAAACGCGTTGGCAACCGTTAACACCGTACTGCCGGTGGAGGATTGCAATACCAGGTTACCGCCTGTTTGTGTGTAGATGGCAGTAGTGACTGTTACCGTAGCTGCATTGGAAAACCGAACTGCAGGCACGGCCCCCCCGGTACTTACAATACTAAGTGTGCCGGTAATGAGTATCGGGCTGCCGCCAAAATCAAGGTCTACATTGCCTGACTGGGCAGTACAATTCCAGGTAACATTTGCAAATGTGGCACCTGTAAAGCCAGTCGGTGCTACAGAACCACCATTCATGCCGGTAATATGACAGGTAGCCCCTGTACTCCAAATAGCAGCAGGAATAGCAGAAGCGGAAACACCATCTGCTGCGTGATAATAGTCAGACCCGGCTGCCCAGGTAATTGCGGTGGTATTGAAACTGGTAAAAACGCCGGAGTTGTAAGTAATTGAACCGGCTGGATTGATGTTGGTACCACCAGTACCCACCACATCAAAATCCAAAGTGCCGCCAGACAAAATAACATCACTGCTGATCAATATTTTTCCGCCAGTGCTGGGAACAATACCCAGTCGCCCGGAACTGATGGTAAAGGCGGCTGTATTGGTCAGCGATATGGTCAGCAGATCAGCAGCTAGGATAGAACCCGCTGTCGTATATATCAAAGGCGTTGCGGCGCTGAGGGACAAGATATTGGTAATAACATTGGTGGCAAAACTAACTGTGGCCGTGCCTGATATCAGGCGGATTGCGCCGATGGTTTGGTTTGGCACATTCACTACTGCAATATCTGCAGTAGCATCGAAAGCCAAAATATCAGTTGCGTTTGGAGTTGTCCGGGTTGGGGCCCAGTTGGTAACTACCTGGTAATCGCCTATAGTTCCACCTGTCCAGATGTACGTAATTTGAGCACCAGACATTTTTGTGAGCGCAATTAAAACTGTTACAAAAAAGTATATCCTTGCCATGCTGTTTTCTTTAAATTTTTGGTACGGATGCGATATTCCGGGGAAATTGAACTTAATACACCCTTATCGGGCTGTGGATTTTTTCTGGATAATAGACTTTACGGAAAGGGGTTGTTTCAGGGTTAACGATACAAATATAGGGGTAAATACCAATTCTCTCATATATTTTTTTTCACTATTGTCCGACTAAAACTTTACCAAATCGCTCAAGTGTTTACTGGTTGAGGGTTCTGGCCCCTCTCCTTTGGAGAGGGGTTGGGGTGAGGTCATGCAGGCTTGATAAGGCTTTC